>Ga0172368_10000760_pt1 | contig 45640 bp, 52 predicted proteins | sample Lak11m_FD_114540 | JGI IMG/M metagenome (GOLD analysis project Ga0172368, IMG submission 114540) | Freshwater microbial communities from Kabuno Bay, South-Kivu, Congo - kab_022012_11m | ecosystem: Environmental > Aquatic > Freshwater > Lake | place: Democratic Republic of the Congo: South-Kivu... | reverse complement strand
GAGGAGAGAAGATCGATAAAATCACTGTTCTTACGAAGGAACAAAAAGAGATTATTGAGAAATTGGGTTTGAACGATAAACTGCTTTCCGGGAAGTAGTCTATAAAACCCTGAATGTCAGGATCCTATCCAAATTCATGCATTTGCGAAAGTAAATGTCAGAGGTTCTAAGACGGATAAAATCGATGCTAAGACGATCGCAAATATGTTGAGATTTGGAAATGCTCCACAAACAGATTATTCTGATAAGCAGCGACTTGAACTGCGGGAATATGTTCGGTTTTATTTGAAGTTAACAAATAAAAAAACAAATCTGAAGAAAAGGTTTAGACGTAACCTCCATCTTGTATTTCCTGGTTATGATCAAGTATTCAAGAATGTTTTTACTCGGACTTCAAAGGAAATACTTTCTCAATCTCCAACACCTGACGATATCCTTGAAATGGGAGAAGAAAAATTGCTTGAATTAATGAAAAAAGCAAGCAATAACCATATTGATAAGGAAAAAGCCAAAGAACTGATAGCGAAAGCTGAGGATACTATCCCTTCAGAAATTCTGAAAGAATCCTCACTTTTTGAACTTCAAATTATTTTGGATATGATAGAAAATATTGAGAGGCACCTACTTGCTTTGGAAAACAGGATATTTGCTATCTGGGAAAAAGTGAAGGACAAACATTACATACAGACGATTCCTGGGATAAGTGAATTCAAGGCAGCTATGATCTGGGCTGAAATCGGTGATATTGAAAATTTCAAACATCCGGATCAGATTGTAGCTTTTGCTGGCCTTGATCGTAAAGTGAAGAAATCAGCTAATAAAGAAGTCATCGGAGGACAAAATAAAAAAGGTTCAAGTACTTTGAGATGGGCTTTAGGCTGGGCTGTGCAAGAATCCAAGAATGTTAATCCCGTTATTGCTCCGTATTTCAAGAAAAAGATCGATGAAGGTAAACATTACAATACTGCAAGATGTGCAGCATCTAAGAAATTGATACGAATTATCTGGTCAGTGGAAAAAAACAAGAAACCTTTCCAAGCCCCAAGTAACCTCCAATCTTCATAAAAAATGCGAGTCGAGGAGACACCCCCCCTCGTCGGGGTGTCGACGCAGACGAGTAACCGAAAGGGGGATTTAAAGGGGGACAGCGGAATGTCCCCCTTTTCAATTAGCGGAGGCTTTGAAAATATCTCAATGTTGTTGTACAGAAAACTTATATAACATGTCTATAGCCAGAGTTCACATGGAGTTAGTATGAGTTCGTTGTATATATTTTTCCTTACAAGCGCGAAATTTCATATGTCGAGGTTATTTCAATCCCATGCTCACGATCTCAGCCACATCCAAAACCTGCACTTTATCATAAGCCTTTATGCTTTTTAACCCGTCCTCGAACATGGTAAGGCAGTAAGGACAGCAAACGCAAACCGTCCGCGGATCTTTCTTCAAAGCTTCCTCGACGCGCGCCGCATTTATGCGTGTGCCTTCACTTTCCTCCATCCACATTCGTCCGCCGCCAGCGCCGCAGCAAAATGATTTATCAAGACGGCGATCCATCTCTGTGGGCGCGCGGCCTGTAACCGAAGCAATAACTTCACGCGGGGCGTTATAAATCCCATTATAGCGTCCCAGGTAGCAGGAATCATGGAAAACGACCTTCCCAAGGTCAGCTTTATTCAATGGTAGCTTTCCCGCTTTTATCAGGTTATAGATCAACTCGGTGTGGTGGATAACCTCCAGTTCCACGCCATACTGGCGATAATCATTTTTCAGGGTATTGTAACAATGAGGGCACTGTGTAATGATCTTCTTAATGCCTTTATCATTAAATATTTTTAGGTTGTCTTTTGTCATGCGATCAAAAACAAATTCATTCCCAAGGCGTCGCATGCTATCGCCACAGCACAGTTCGTCTTTTCCCAGAGTCCCCCAGGAAATGCCGCTTGCATCAAGTATCTTTGAAATGGCAAGAGAGACACGCCTGCTTCGGGCATCAAATGCCCCAAAACAACCGACATAAAACAGGTATTCGGTCTTTTCATTCTCAAAAGGCCTGACATTGATCTCCGCAGCCCATTTAACGCGGTCTGCCGGAATTATGCCCCATGGATTGCTGCGCTGCTCCATGCTTTCAAAAAAGGGCAGCAATTCATCGGGTACTTTTGCGTTCATCTCAACAAGATCCCGGCGCATGTCAACGATCTTTGGCACATGCTCGATAAATACGGGGCAAACTTCCATACATGCGCCGCATGTGGTGCAGGCCCAGAGAACCTCCTGTGAAACGCTGCCTTCACCGCCCCCGCCGATCAATGGAATTACAGGCGCTTCCTTTTTAGCCATCAGTGGGCCGTTTTTCAATAAGTTGGCTTTAATGTCATGGATGACAAGCCGCGGGTTTAGCTTCTTTCCCGTATTTGTGGCCGGGCACATATCAGAGCAGCGCCCGCACTCAGTACATGAGTATGAATCTATCAAATCCTTCCAGGTAAAAAGGTTTATTTGCCCGACACCGAATACATTGCCTTTCTTAAACTCTTCCCTGGGCTGGGTGTTGACCTTAGTGAGATTCCTGAAATAAACATTCGGGATGCCAGTCAGGATATGCATGTGTTTGCTATAAGGCAGGTAATTCAAAAAACCCAGCAGAACTATGGCATGGAGCCACCAGAAAGCTTCGATATAACTATTCAGGCTTACCGGCTGAACGTGCGAATAAAAAATGGAAGCTGCCAATTTTGACACCGGCATATAAGCGGCTGCTTCACTACCCTGTGCGATCTCACCCGCATGCAGGCCGAAAAAGGCTACCATAAGCAAAGCAATAAGGCCAAGAATAATAAAAGCGTCACTGCTTTTTGCTTCCATGTAGGAAGGAGGGAAAAACAGGCGGCGTATCATCGCAAAACAAACAGCCAGGAGGGCAAGGACTGATGCGATCTCAATTAAAACGTACAGGATGACCGGAATCTGCGAGAAATTAACATAATCCGGGAACAGTCCCTCAAGCAGGAATTCCATATTTGCTATCAATAATATTATAAAAGACCAGAAAAGAACAAGATGGTTCCAGCCAAAGCGGTATCCATGGTTAACAGTACAGCGCTGCCAGAAGGCGTAATAAATCATGCCCCATAAGCGCTTGCCTGTTTCGTTAAAACGATCATCACTTTTTCCCAGCTTCAGGAGACGAAAACGCCTGTAACAACTCCAGCAAAAAAGCAATATAGCGGCTGCAAAAATAAATGTTCTGATGTTAAGTTGCATGTTCACTCCTCTATGAAACATTTAAATTTATTATTAAAAATAAAATAATGGCTCAGGCGATCAACCACAGAGTACACAGAGGGATGCCATTTTTCTCTGTTTCTTACTATAAATATTGACAACGAACTCGTACGAACTCCAGACGGACTCACGCCACAAAAGTTCGTACGAGTTCGTTTTAGTTCGGTGTTTTTTTCAGGTTCATTTATGAACCGCAGTTCATGACCGACTCTGTGCTCTGTGTGGTTTTCAATGTCTAATTTCGAAAAACAAACCGCAGGTGAACGCTGATGAATGCAGATTCCTATAAATGTAAATTTAATTTGTTTAAAGGATTGCAAAATAATAGCTTTCATTTACCCACCTTCCTTGAACGCAACTCCCTTATGTTACTGATAAGGGCCGGAACTACCTGGAAAACATCGCCCACTATGCCATACGTGGCAACTTCAAAAATAGGCGCTTTCCTGTCCTGGTTTATTGCAATAATGACATCCGAGCTTTGCATGCCAACGAGGTGCTGGATAGCGCCGCTTATGCCGCATGCGAAATAGATTTTTGGTCTCACTGTCTTTCCGGTTTGCCCGACCTGGCGTTCCGGGGGCATCCAGCCCGCTTCAACCGCAGCGCGCGAGCAGGCTACCACGCCGCCCAGTTCGTCAGCCAGTTCCTGTAATAATGCGAAATTCTCACTTCCGCACATTCCCCTGCCGCCTGAGACAATTATCTCCGCACCTGCAAGGTCTATGCATTGCGTTCCTGTTGCATCTTCTATTACCTCCACGACCCTTGTGGCAAGATCTTCTTCTTTGATATCCATGGATTCCCGGACTATAGTGCCAGTGCGTGATGGATCCCTTTTCGAAAGTGCCATCACATGCGGCCTGACCGTGGACATCTGGGGTCTTGTCTTCTCGGTTAAAATGGTAGCCATGATATTTCCACCAAAGGCCGGACGCGTCTGGAGTAAGTATCCTTTTTCGTCTATGTCAAGCCCCGTACAATCGGCGGTCAGGCCTGTTTTGAGCTTTGTCGCAACGGCACCCGCCAGATCCCTTCCCATGCCCGTTGCGCCTATTAATAATATCTCAGGTTTGTATTTTTCCACTAAGTAACATATTGCCCTGAAATAAGTCTCGGTTCGATAATGATGAAATACAGGAGCATCTATAAGATAAACCTTTGAAGCTCCATAAGCGAATGACTCCTGGCAAAGGTGTTCTACATGGTCGCCAATGACCAGCGAGCATAATTCCACGCCCAGGGTTTTTGCCAGTTTTGCGCCCTCACCCAGCAGTTCCCATGAAACAGTTGCGGGTTTACCTTCGGTGTGCTCAACAAAGATCCAGACACCCCTGTATTCTTTTATCCCTGTCCCCGCTTCAACCTCTTGCGGTGCTTTTTCAGCCATCGTAGCAAGGATCTTTTGCTCTTCAGGTGTAAAATATATCTCAATGGCTTGCGCAGGACATATCCTGACGCACCTTCGGCAGCCAATGCACTTATCAAGATTTATGACCGGTTCTCCCTTTTCATTCATCCCAATGGCATCTTCGGGGCAGTCACTCTGGCAGCGAGCTCCGCATGCTATGCATTTTCCAGGAATAAGATGAGCTACACCGCGGGGTTTCTTTATCTTTTTCTCTTCTTCCATACCTTCTTGCCTCTATTAATTCAAATTGTATTAATTTCCCCTGTTTATCAGGTTAGTCTGAATCGATGCCACGGATCCGTGCGTATCTGTGTCATCCGTGTCCTATTTCATGATTTTTCTCTTAACCGATGACACCGAACTCCGGTTGCCTGAATTCGTCTGGAGTTCGTGCGAGTTCGTTGTTGATTTTTATTCATTTCAGAGCTCAAAGCAGGGATTGATTTTGCCTAGAGTGATCTCACGCCTGCTGAATAATCATATACACAATACCCTCTTTTCTATCAGTCTTTCAATCAACAACTTTGAAGCTTCCTCCGGATCTTTGATACCGTCACCGATTATTTCCCCGCTGGCTCTCCGGGGTGAAAAGATCTTCCGGACCTGTGTGGCAGAACCCTTAAGTCCGATAGTGTTTTCATTTAATCCCAATATTTTATTATCCCACAATGTCGATTTTGAATCATCCGCCATTAATCGCATGGGCACTGTCGGATAACGAAGGCTGTTTATTTCTTTCACGACCGCGATCAATGCAGGTAATTTCGCTTCTACTATCTCATGCCTTCCTTCCAGCCTGCGCCTTACCCTTAATTTTTTTGACTTCAGGTCAACGCTTTCAATGCGGTCAACAAGTGTCAACTGTGAATATCCAAGGCGAGTGGCGATACCCGGCCCCACCTGGGCAGTATCACCATCTATGGTCTGCCTGCCGCAAACCACGATAGCCACTTCTTCCTTCTCGCCAAGCTTCCTTATGGCTTCGGATAGAACCTGGCTGGTGGCCAGGGTATCAGCTCCACCAAAAGCCCGGTCACTTAGAAGCACAGCTTCATCGGCTCCAAGGGCGATTGCTTTTTTCAGCGTAACCTCGGTATTGGGCGGCCCCATTGAAATAACCGCTACACGAAAGCCATATTTTTCTTTTAGCCTTAAACCTTCTTCTAATGCGTGGGTATCATAAGGATTAATGATAAAAGGCACACCTTCACGGATCAAAGTACCAGTAACCGGGTCAATTCTTACTTGAGTCGTATCCGGTACCTGTTTAACACATGCAATTACTAACATTTCCAGCCCATCTTAATTAAATATTTAGATATAAAGTCCCCCATTTATATCTATAACCTGACCAGTTATGTAATTTCCATCTTCCGAGACAAGGTATGCAACCGCTCCAGCCACCTCAGAAGGTTTCCCGAGTCTTCCAAGGGGTACCTGGGCAAGGATTTTATCCAATATTTCTTTTGGAACAGATTTTATCATATCAGTTTCAATAAATCCAGGCGCAACCGCATTTACAGTTATGCCTTTGCCTGCAAATTCCTTGGCCAGTGTCTGTGTGAGAGCTATCATACCGGCCTTTGAGGCTGCATAGTTAGCCTGTCCGCGATTACACATCCTGCCGATAACCGAGGATATCTTAACGATCCTGCCGTATTTTCGCTCAAGCATACCTTCTATAACCACTTTTGTGCAGTAGAAAGCGCCGTTAAGGTTTACAGATAAGACATCTGTCCACATCTGGGGTGTCATTTTGACAAACGATTTATCCCGGACTATTCCGGCATTATTGACAAGTATATCGATCTTACCCAGTTTATTGACCACCTCGTCCCGCATCCTGTTCACCTGCTCAAAATCATTGACATTTGCCTGGACTATGCAGGAATGCTTGCCCATGGAATCTATCTTTTCTGATACTTCCTTTGCGTGCTCCATGGTCTCCATCTTGTCTATCATTATGGATAAATTATCAAATTCATCCGCCATCCCCATCTGGTCTATCGTCTTTGACACCTTTTGCGCCTGTTCCTTTGTTGACTGGTAATTAATGTCTACATCCGCGCCATCTTTTGCCAACCGCAAAGCGATGGCCTGGCCTATCCCCCTTGAACCCCCGGTGACCAGGGCGACTTTGCCTTCCAATCCTCCCTTTTTTGCCATATTAATTACCTCTTTACGACCATGGCAATACCCTGCCCTCCGCCGATACAAAGGGATGCAAGTCCATAAGTTCCTTTCCTCTTGTTTAATTCATGCAGAAGTGTGACCAGCAGCCTTGAACCGCTTGCTCCTATGGGATGTCCCAGGGCTATAGCGCCACCGTTAACATTTACCTTCTCTGAAGGTAAACCAAGTTCCTTAGTAACAGCTATACTCTGTGATGCAAAGGCTTCATTGAGTTCTATCAGGTCAAGCTTATCAAGAGTAATTCCGGCACGCTTTACTGCCGTTCTTGATGCGCAAACAGGCCCCATGCCCATTATTTCGGGAGGAACTCCGCACGATGCATAGCCTTTGATGGTTGCAAGAGGAGTAATACCTGACTCTTTTGCTTTTTCTTCGGACATTAATAGAACCGCGGCTGCTCCATCGTTTATTCCTGAAGCATTACCCGCCGTGACTGTTCCGTCTTTCTTGAATGCAGGTTTAAGTTTGGAAAGTATTTCTTTTGTCGTGCCAAATCTTGGGAATTCATCCGTATCAAAGAGAACCGGATCGCCTTTTGGTTGGGGGATCGCCACCGGGACGATTTCATCCTTGAATTTTCCTGCTTTTATTGCAGCTTCGGTCTTATTCTGGCTTTTTGCTGAGAACTCATCCTGGGCTTCACGGCTGATCCCGAATTTTGCCGCTACGTTCTCTGCTGTGATTCCCATATGGTAATTTCCGAAAATATCCCAGAGGCCGTCGTATATCATCAGATCCACAACTTCATCATTGCCCATTTTTGCTCCCCAGCGGTTTTTCTTCAGGGCATATGGAGCCATTGACATGGACTCAACGCCGCCTGCAAGGATAATGTCTGCATCACCGAGCATGATCGATTGTGCCCCCAGGGCAACTGACTTCAAACCCGAGCCGCATACCTTATTCACGCAATATGAAGGTATATTATTTGGAATTCCTGCTGCGATCGCAGCCTGCCTGGCCACGTTCTGTCCATGACCTGCAGAAAGGACATTTCCCATAATGACTTCTTCAACTTTACCCGGTTCGATCTTTGCCTTTTTCAGGGCATCCTTCAATACAATTCCGCCAAGTTGCCCCGGATTGAATTCCTTCAGGCTTCCCCCGAATTTGCCTACAGCCGTTCTTGTCGCTGATACAATAACTACATTATTCATATAACCAGTCCACCGTCCACTGCAAGAACAGCTCCATTAACAAAGTTCGCTTCGTCTGATGCAAGATATAAATAGGCATTAGCGATATCTTTTGGTTCACCAAGCCTTTTTAAAGGAGTCTTTTCTTTCATCATTTCAAGGATCTTATCCGGGACACCTGCTGTCATCGGGGTCGCTATGAATCCTGGCGCTACTGCATTAACACGGATACCTTTTCTCCCCAATTCCTTTGCCAGTGTCTTTGTCATACCGATAAGACCGGCTTTAGTCGCCGCGTAATTGACCTGCCCGACATTGCCATTTACCCCTACAATAGAGGATGTATTGATGATGGCACCTTTCCCCTGGTTTATCATGATTTCAACCACTGCCTGCGTGCAGTTAAAAACTCCTTTGAGGTTTATATCTATTACCCTGTCCCACTGTTGTTCTGTCATTTTTGCTACAAGAGCATCCTGGTTGATGCCTGCATTATTTATCAGCACATCAATCCTGCCATACTTTTCCATGGTGGTTATTACCATGTTTTTTAATTGTTCCCTGTCTGTTACATCCAATTTAAAAAAGAAGCCCTCTCCTCCATTATTCTTGATCGTTGATACGGTTTCTTCACCGCCTTTTTCATTTACATCTGCTACAACGACTTTAGCTCCTTCTTTTGCGAACAGCACTGCAGATTCCCTGCCAATTCCACTTCCTGCTCCTGTAATAATTGCAACCTTATTTTCAAGTTTCATTTCTTATTCACCTTTGATTTTCGTTTCTTCCTTATTGGTTCAAGCGTCTTTTCTCTGGCCAATTCCGGCAACTCTTCTTTTTCTGATACATTCTCTTCATCTCCTTTCCCGTTGAGAATAGACCTTGGCTTCAGCCACGCTGCGATCCTGGGACATACTTCTTTCTGGGATTTTGAGCCCACAAATATTCCAATATGGCCGGTCGGGAAGACCAGAGTATCTTTATCAGAACTGGATATTGCATCTGCCAATGGAATACTAGCATCGTTAGGAACGAGATGATCGAATTCTGCCATGACATTAAGAACAGGCATGGTAATATTTTTTAAATTGATCTTCTTGCCATTGAGCTCCATCTCATTCTTAATGAGAAGGTTCTTCTGGTAGCAGTCTTTCATGAACTGCCTGAAGGTTTCACCGGCCTGGTCAGGACTATCGAATATCCATTTCTCCATCCTGAGGAAATTCCTGATAAAATCTTCGTTTCGAAGCTGTCCGGCCATATCATCAGGCTTGCATTCGATCCGATCAAACATACCGACATACTTGTCAATCATAAGCCTGAACGGATCAAGGAGCAAGAACGCTGAATTCAGGAAATCTCCGGGTACTATTCCGTAATAGTCCACGATCCTGTCCACATCCAGGCCTTTTGCCCACAGGTTAAGAATTCCTTTATCGGTATTGAAATCTACAGGAGACACCAGAGTAACCAGGTTTTCTACTTTTTCGGGATGTAATGCCGCATACATTATGGAAAAAGTCCCGCCCTGGCATACTCCGAGGAGGGTGATCTTATCCAAACCGGATATTTCTTTGACCTTATCCAGAGAATTATTTAAATAACCGTTCACATAATCATCAAGTGTGAGATATCTGTCCGTACCTGATGGATATCCCCAGTCTATGACATAAACATCAAAACCTTCTTCCAGAAGCTTCTTTATCACACTCTTATCAGGTTGAAGGTCAAGAATGTAGTACCGGTTCACAAGTGCATACACTATGAGGATCGGAACCCGGTGTGGTTTTTCCACTATTGGGATATAATGGATAAGTCTCATCTTATCCTCGCTGAATATTACTTCAGAAGGAGTTGTCCCAACCGAAAATTCGGGTGGTTTCAGGAGTAATTCCATACCATATTTGAATTTATCAAAATCGTCAATTAAATTAAGTCCGTTCATTTCATCTCCTTACCAGAACCTATTTTTTCTCTTTTAGTTCTTTGATCTGGCTGGTCAGTTCTTTAACCGTTTTTTTAAGAGCATACAACTCTTTATTGATCTCATCGATTTCCGTCTTTGTAGGGAGATTCATGGGTTTCAGGTAATTCTCCTCGAGCATTTCCCTGTTGTATCTTTGAAAATCTATTAAATACGAATTCAATTTCCTGATGTCAGATACAAAATGACCTGATCTCGAGAAGTCCTTGAAGGTCTCGCTATATGTCTCGATCCAGATATTATAGAATTCCTTATATTTCTCAGGAGTTATCTCACCTTGCATATCTGGCGCAGTCTTTTCCTGAACTTTGCGCATCGCTTCCATGAATACAGTCTGTAAATTAGAACCGGTATCCAACCCGGCTGCGTAAAGGTTGGCAAATGTGGAGAATCCCTTCATCATTTTTTCAGATTTCTCACGTGCCGGACCCACGGAAGGCATCTCGACGAGTTTTCCGATCGTGGCTTTATATGTATTCAGCCACTGGTCCTAAAATTCCTGTGTGGATTCAAAATTGGATTTTTCCATACTTGTACCTTTCTCTTTATCCTGAGAGCTCATGTTCTATTTTTTCCCGGATACGCGGTGGATGATCCTGAATCTGACCTTGCCCACATTTTTGACATCTTGATAAAGGTGTCTGCATACATTTTAGCCATGATCTTCACTGGCTCCATGACCTCTTTCATAGGCCCGCCTACTGTGGGCATGTCCTCAAAAAAGCTTTCAAAAGCCTTTTCATACATCTTTAACCAGAGATTATTAAATTCTTTAAACGCTTCCGGATCAGAGTGTTGTATGGACATCTCCTTTGCCTTTTCTGACATTTTTTCAAGCGCTGCTATCCAGGACTTGTACATGCCCAGGTAAATGTTGGTGCTCTCTATAAAATTCACGAACATTTCACCGTTTGGCTGCACGGATTTAACATATTTGCCATAGGTCTCTTTATATGTATCTACCCATAAGTTATAAAATTCCTTATATGCTTCGGGGCTTGCATCTCCACGGGAAATCTCGGACATTTTCCCGGAAAGCGTCATCATAGACTCATTTAGGGGCTTGCAAAGCTGTTCATATGATTTCTTAAATAGTTTTGACATCTGCAAAAAACTCCCTAAATAGATATCAGGTATTTCCATATAATTTCCAAATATCTCTTTTGAGCTTTCTTGCGAGGGCAATTCCATTAGCTCATCAAATATTTTTTCATAAGATTTGATCCACTTATCATTGCATTCTTTATATTTTGCAGGATCCGGTTTACCGGAAAGTATCTCTCTGGTCATCTGTGAATTTTCTTCTAACTCGTTGATCCATGACCTGTAGAGTTTATTATATTTCTCTGCGCTTGACAGGAATATTTCAAGTGTCTCTTTATTTGATTTTGGTGTTGGGATCGGATAAAATTTGCCAAATGAATTCTGGTATGTTTTGATCCATTCATCATAGAATTCCTTGTATTTTTGCGGCGTTGCTTCTTTTGGGAGATTTGCCGTCTTATCAAACATCTCTCCAGTGGATTCGATCCAGGGCTTATATAATTTTAAGTAGGAATCTTCCCACAGTTTTGAAAATGCTACATTATTGTCAGCCCATGTCTTAAAAATTACATCTTCTTTAACTTCTTTTCTCTCGTCTGCTTTCCTGGCCATAATAATTCCCTCACATAATTTAGCTTTTCATAAATCGCTTCTATCTTTAGTTCGATTATTCGTTTTTCCCACTTTTCCAATACATATCATCGAGGCGATTTAGGAAGATATTTTCTATCACCATAATATATATAGTTATTCTATAGTAATAATCATCATAATTGAAAATTGAATGGGTACTAATGGAGAATAAATAGTACAACTTAAAATTTAAGATCGGATTTTTCCAATCTTAAACTGCAATTGTAGAACCTGGATATGATTTCATCCAGATATCAGATACGCTGGTAAAGGTATCTGCATATACCTTTGCTGCATTCTTCACAGGCTCCATGATCTCCTTAAAAGGGCTCAATGTGGGTGTGTTATCAAAGAAATTATCAAATGCCTTCCCGTACATTTTTCCCCAGAGATCATAAAGTTCCCTGAAAGCCTGCGGATCTGCTCCCTGCTTTGATAGTCCCTGTGCCTTCTGTGACATTTGTCCAAGGATCTCTATCCATGATTTGTAGAGGTTCAGATTAACGTTTTCGCTGTTCAGGAAAGACTCTAATATTTCCTTTGAAGGCCGCATGGATCGGGTGTCTAACAATTTTCCATTTATGTCACGATATGTATCCATCCATAGGGTATGAAATTCCTTATAGGCTTCGGAACTTGCATTCCCCTGGGAGAGCTGGGCTGATTTCAAAGACAGCTTCAGCATGGAGTCCGCATATGGCAGGTAAAGTTTTGTGTAGGAATCTTTCCATATTTTTGATATCTGCTCAAAGGCTTCTGAATATATGTCTGGTGTTCCTGTGACGTTCTGGTACATATCTTTCATATTTAATCTCAATGGCAGTGTAAGAAGCTCGTTTAGCATTTTTCCATAAGAGTTGATCCACATATTATATACTTCTTTATATTTTGCCGGATCTGCTTCGCTCTTTAGAACTTCGCGGGTCGCCTTTGAATTTCCTTCTAATTCAGCGATCCACGAACCGTAGATCTTTTTCGATTCTTCTGCACTTACATGGAGTTTCTCAAATGTTTCTTTATTTGATTCCAGGGTCGGGATTTGATAAAATTTGCCAAAGCTATTCCGGGACGTTTTAACCCATTCATCATAGAATTCCTTATATGTTTCTGATGAGGCATCTTTCGAGAGCTCAAATGCCTTCCCAAAAAGCGCTTCCGTTGATTCGAACCATGGATTATACAACTTCAGGCAGGAATCTTCCCACATTTTTGAAATTGCTGAGTAGCTGTCTTCGCAAGTCCTGCAATTATCTTTATTTTCTTCGTTCACATTTTTTATTTCTTCAATTTTCTTAACCATATTAATTTGTCTCATTTATTTTGTTTTACTTTTGAACCCGGAAGTTGAATTTCAATTTCCAGCCGTGATCAAAATCTCTTCTAACAATTCATCGCTATTTAGCAGATATCTCGCTCTTTCCATGTTTATTTCTATTATTTCCATTTAATTCACCTTTTGATAGATTTTTGAAGTAATTCAAGGGCTTATTCCTGAATCCAGTAGTCACTAATGCTGCCAGGATTTCTTCACAACCCCCACAACCGTAATTTGTCTGGAATCTTACTAATGGTTACTCTGGTAGATATAGTTATACAATAATATATAATTTTTTTTTAAATAATAATTAATTTATAATCGGTCAGGTTTCATGTGTGGAAGAGGCGGCGCGGGAGATAAAATAATAGGATATACAATTACGTATGAACGATATGCATTTTTCCCATATGATTTTTGATAAACGGCATTATTTATATTTGAAAAACAATAGAACACATAAAAGTGATTAGCTAATACGAATATGAGCAACATAGAAGAAGGTAAGCGATGGTTAAATCAGGGCGAGCGTGACCTTGGCGCCGCTATGGTTTTAATGGATAAGGAGTTCTATGAAAGTTCATGTTTCCATGCGCAGCAGGCTTCTGAGAAAGCTCTTAAAAGTTTACTTTTCATGAAAGGGCACAGGACAGTTGTAACTCATTCAAATCGGGAATTATTCAGGGAAGTCAAAAAATTAATTCCGGAATTCAAAGACCTCAACAGGGCTTCGATGGAACTTGATAAGCATTATATTCCCCCACGCTACCCGGATGCGTTTCCATCAGGCTCGCCTTTTGAATACTATACAAGGGAGGATGCAGACAAATGCATAAAATATGCAGAATCGATATTAACAGAAGTGAAAAACTTCCTGCCAAAATAAAAAAATTTGTCGAAATACTCGCTTCTAATATATATATAAAAAAGGTCTACCTGTTTGGTTCAGTGGCGCGCAATGATTTTAATGAAGGCAGCGATATCGACCTTGCCATCATAGGTGATTTCAGGGAACGCTTTTTAGACCGCGGTGATAAAATTCTTGAACTGACAGAACTGCCGATAGAACTGCTCTGTTATACTGAACAAGAATTTGAAGAGATGAGAAGAAAGGAGAATCCTTTTGTGAAGGAGATTTTAAAGGGTAAAATTCTTTTCAATTCGGAGAGTTCCAGAGCTTGATAATTTCGTGAAGTATGATGCCAGACGATAAAAAAACCGAAGAATTCCTGAAAAAACTCGCGCCCTGCATCGAGCGTGGCGACCTGGACGCATGTGTGGAGGAGGCGGCGTGGGGAGTTCTAAATACCCAATTCTTCAGCAAGCTCCTCAAAATCCCTCATCTTCGTGTTATCTTTCCTTCCTTCACCAACCTGTTTTATGATATCGATGTCAGATAGAACTTCTATTGTTTCTTTCATAAATTTTTCAGACTCAAGCTATTGCTTTATGGGCTGCTGTCTGTCCCTTTATTTCGTAAAGAGAAGCCTGCGGTGCGGAAATATTTTCAGAAGCGTCAAGCATTTCTATTGCAACAATTCTGTCATCTTCTCCGTAATCGACAATGAGACCCTCTCTGATCTCATCGCTTTCTTTGACTGCCATTTCTCTAAGAATCAAAGTGAGTGAATCTGTCTGTGGGTCATATATTATTTTCATTTCAAATCCTATTTAATCTGGCTTACTTGATATATAGATAAACTAATATTTTAACAGAACAGTTTATAAAAAGTTTAAAATTATGCCAAACGATAACAAAACCCAGGAATTCCTCCAGAAACTCGCGCCCTGCATCGAGCGCGGCGAACTGGACTCATGTGTGGAAGAAGCGGCACGGGGGCTGGAAATCCGGGGGGCGTGAGCAGTTAAATATTTTACAATATTATTTATATACCAATTGACATAATACTTATAATTTAATTGTGAGATTTATGTTATCCGATACTGATATTCAAGCTTTGATTGAAGATGTTAAACCGTTGTCTTCGACAATCCTGAAGGAAATCCATCTTAAAAACAAGGAAAACAGGGCATACAAAGAATACGAGCTTGAAGTCAAATCAAAATCGGGTAAAATTTTCAGGATTCGAATAAGAGCCAACACTATTAATATTATGGATTTCTCCGTGATATTGATTTATGTGGATGAAAACAAGAAATATCACATAATTAGAAGGTACAATGGAAAGCATAGTCACAAAAATCAAATTGAAAAGGATAAATTTCGGGATTTCCATATTCATAAAGCAACTCAGAGATACCCCGATGCAGGTTTTAGAATAGATGGTTATGCTGAAATAACAGATTCTTATAATAATTGGAAAGATGCCCTCACGATAATGTTGAAAGAATGCAATTTTAAAGGAGATATGTGTCTGTTCAACAGTTTTAATTAGGTGATAGAATGGATATTGAATCACTTGAAAAAGAATTTAGAAAAAAGGTTTGCGATGAGATAGAAATCATTAGCGAAGGCAAAGATAGATTTGTAATTGCCACACCTTTTACTTTTGAAGATGGTGATATTCTAAATACGATACTTAAGAAGAATGGGGCAGGATGGTATTTTACTGATGAAGGACACACTTTCATGCATTTGTCCTATGATGATTTAGATTTTGAAAGGGGAAAACGAAAAGAGATAATTGATTCGATCCTTAAGACTCATTATTTAGAAAATGATAACGGTGAGCTTAAGTGCTCTGTAGAAGACAATTATTTCGGTGATGCATTTTATACTTTCATCCAGGGATTAATCAAAGTAACAGATATTGCTTTTACAAGGAGAGAGCGTATCCTGTCGCTTTTTTACGAAGAATTCCAGGGGTACTTAAGAGAGATGCTTGGTGACAAGTGCATTTTTGATTATAAAGACCCAACTAAAGATCCCAGTGGGAAATATTCTGTTGACTGCTACGTTAAAAATGATGTGCCGTTATTTATTTTTGGACTATTCAACAATGATAAATGCCGGGATGCAACGATCACATGCCTGACATATGAGAAGTGGGGCATACCCTTCACCTCGATAGCGATATTTGAAAACCAGGAGGATATTAATAAAAGGGTGCTTGCGAGATTTAGCGATGTGATTGAGAAGCAATATTCGACTTTGACATCAGCAAAGGAAAGATTGCCCGATTATCTCAGGAAAATCTCGATTCTATCATGAAGAATCAGAGCCCAATGCTAAGAATGTAACATATGCCCGAAAATAACAAAACCCAAGAATTCCTGCAGAAACTTGCGCCCTGCATCGATCGCGGCGACCTTGACGCATGTGTGGAGGAGGGGCGCGCGGGTGAGTTCATAAAGTCCATATAAACGATATATATAAGAAAAACTACTACAATAGAATCTTAGAGGAAATTATGGAAAGATATCAGGAAATCGATAAACTCTTGGTACATATTACCGAAGAATTAAATCAGATCAGGAAAATGAACATTGGACATATAACTCTGGATAGAATAAAATCAGAAGGAGCCTGGAATGATTTGATGAATGTATCCAGACAGATCTCTGATGAATGGAAAGGGCATTCGGCATTAGAAGAAATACAGAGCCAGAGAGAAAAAGAATGGTAGAGCAAATCATCATAGACAGTTGTATTATTGTTGCTGCCCTTCTTGATAAGGAGAAAAAGTACATTGAATGCAGGAATTTGCTTGAAAAGGTTAAGAATGGTGAATATATTGCCATAGAGCCGTATATTGTTTTAGTTGAGGTCGTTTCAGCCATAAAAAGAAGGACAGGTTCCAGATCGCAAAAGAGTTCAATGCGCCTCTGGTAAGCCTTGACAGGGAAATGTTAGAACGGTCTAAATCAATAATTGTGACCAAGGATGTTGAAGATTTCTAATTTTGTAACTTATCATGCTTGAAAACAACAAAACCGAAGAATTCCTCCAGAAACTTGCGCCATGCATCGAGCGCGGCGATCTGGACGCATGTGTGGAGGAGGTGGCGCGGGAGATGGGCGTGGGAGCTGGAAATTAAAAATATGTCTTTCAAAATTAACATAAAAGAACCCGCTGAAAAATGGCTTCGAAAATATGATCGGGAGATCCAGAAACGTTTCGCAGTCAAAATCCGCAAATTAAAGGAGAATCCAGAAATTCACGGTAAGCCCCTCCGAGGGGTACTTCATGGTTACTGGGAAATCTATTTTGAGAATAGGTTTAGAATATTATATACAATTGATGATAAAGAGCAAATCGTTACTATAGAAGCAATAAAACATAAAGATGAGTTTTAACTACCCAATTCTTCAGCAAGCTTTTCAAAATCCATGACCTTTGTGCTATCTTTCTTTCCTTCTTCAAGCTGCTTTATGATATCTATATCGGATAGAACTTCTATGGTTTCTTTCATAGATTCATATTCGTCTGTTGAAATTGTTATCCAGCCAGATTGATGTTTTCCAGTTACGGATGCTGTTGCCATTCGATATGTTTATATGATGGGCTTCTATTTAAATCTTAATATAGGTTTAAAAAAGTTTAAAATTATGCCAGACTACAACAAAACCCAAGAATTCCTGCAAAAACTCGCGCCCTGCATCGAGCGCGGCGACCTGGACGCATGTGTGGAGGAGGCGGCGCGGTTGGCGCGGGAGATGGAGATAGGGGAAACTTTGAAAGCTAACCTGCCTTATCTATAACCTTCATTTTGAGGCGAATGGATATGAATATCAAGGACAGATTGAATTAGAACATTATATATATGTCAGTTGACATAATATATTTAAATATGGTGTTCTATGCATTCTGATTTTGGAAATCATTTATTGACGAAAGTATGTTTACACAAAATATGGGATATATATTATTAAAAATGACTGCTATTCACTCAATATGGGACATCAAAAAACAATAGGATGATTAAATGAGAAGAAAAATATTAGACCTCAAGAATAATACACAAGTTGAGGTACTAAAAGTTCCATGGTTTCCTCAACAAGAAATTGAATGGACATGTTTGGTAAACTCAATAAAAATGTGTTTGGAATATATGAAAAACACATATGATAATCCTATTATAAGAGATATTGTTCCCAATATGAGTATTGATGAAATAATGAAGATCACTAATACAAGAAGGTTTACTGGAACCAATGTTGATTATCAACTCATTAAAAATCTTAACACCAAGATTGAAGGAATTAAATTCTCACTGGAAGAAAATATAGATTTAATTAAGCTCAGCAAGAAACTCGAAAAGGGGATTCCACGTATTATAATATATAATTGCCAATTTTTAACTATTGGAATTCGCGGCGCAGGACATGCTGGTGTGGTTATTGGAATAACTGAATATGATATTATTGTTAATAATCCATGGCTAGGTTCAGAGTATTTTATATCACATGAAAATTTTGCACCTGCATGGGAGTTGGAGTATAATCAAGCAATACTACTTGAGCCAAATCCTCAAACAAAATTAGGGAGTGAGGGAAAATGATTCAAAATCAGCTTGTGGATTTACCCGTGGATGAAAGAAGTGCCGAGAAAATAGCATATAATTGGATCAGGGGCACTATTGGAAATATACCACATGTTGGAACTCCCATAAAATTAGATGATATCTGGAGCGTCCCCATTCATGTCAATTATCCGAGAGTATTTAAAGAAATAACAACAGAACGACCAATTAAACTAAGATTCATGAGTTTTAAGAATATTGGGGAAGTCAAAATAGACGCAATAAAAGGCTTAATAGTAGATAAGCCAACTTTTTATCAGGTTCAGCATAAAATAAGTGAGAATCTTACTCTCGTTCAAAAAACAGTACAGAAAGCTCTCGTGAAAGTTGGAGCAAATTATTTTTCAGAGCTTCCTTTTCCTTCTCATATGCATACACCGCTGCTTGATATATTATCATGGCTTCTGGTTAATGATAAGATAAATATATCAGTTGACTTCGAACAAATAAATGAAGAGGAGAGTAAAAAATCTCAACAAAACATAGATATTTTAGTAAAATATGGATTGGCTGAAGTAGATGGGGAAATCGTTACTCCAGGCAATTATTTGATAGAAATAGAATCCAGGGGAAAAAATTATCATGAGAAATTATCAAAAGCTGTTTCATTTTTTTTCGAAAAAGGTTACGAAGAAATAGAAAGCATCAACCAGGTAATCGGTCCGTATCTGACTCTATCGAGTATCTGCTATGAACGATCTTTCGAATATGGTAGTGTTCTGCCTCAAAATTATTCAGAGATTGAATCAGAATTCATGGAGTTATATAGGGCCGAGATAAAGAGGATTAAACTTCCCAGATACCTAGTCCAGCTCGAAGCTGTAAATATACTTGAAAGCAAAACTATAGGTGGTACGGTTTCATGGTCTGCGAATAAAAATCTATTCGATAAAATGTGTTCAGAAAGGGATGTTCTTGAACCTATTGCAGGCTTGATTGAGGGATAGAGAATATAAAATTTTATCGACTCATCATATATGCCTGAAAACAACAAAACCGAAGAATTCCTGCAAAAACTCGCGCCCTGCATCGAGCGCGGCGACCTGGACGCATGTGTGGAGGAGGCAGCGCGGGAGATGGGGATAGGGGCGGAGGAGTTGTTGGAGTTGTCTGGAGCAGCAGGTATGAACGGCAGACACGATTTCACTTATGTTCTTGCTCTTGCAGCGGCGCAGGGATTTGAAGGAGAAGCGAAAGCGGGCGCATATTATAATGCAGGTCTTGCGGCGCAAAATCTCAGAAAACTGGAAAAAGCTGAAGACCATTATAAACTCGCGATTGCCGCGAACCCGAATGATGCGGCGGCGCACTACAATTACGCCATTTTGCTAAAGGAACTCAACCGGAAACCAGAATCTGAAGAACATTATAAACTGGCGATTGAAGCAAACCCGAAATATGCTGCGGCGCACTCCAATTATGCCAATTTGCTATCTGAACTCAACCGGAAACAAGAAGCAGAAGACCATTATAAACTCGCGATTGCCGCGAACCTGAATTATGCGGCGGCGCACTCCAATTATGCCAATTTGCTATCTGAACTCAACCGAAAACAAGAAGCGGAAGACCATTATAAACTCGCGATTGCCGCGAACCCAAATTATGCGGCGGCGCACTACAATTACGCCATTTTGCTAAAGGAACTCAACCGGAAACCAGAAGCGGAAGACCATTATAAACTCGCGATTGCCGCGAACCCGAATGATGCAGCGGCGCACTCCAATTACGCCATTTTGCTAAAGGAACTTGACCGGAAACCAGAGTCGGAAGACCATTATAAACTCGCGATTGCCGCGAACCCGAATTATGCGGCGGCGCACTACAATTACGCCAATTTGCTATCTGAACTCAACCGGAAACAAGAAGCGGAAGACCATTATAAACTCGCGATTGCCGCGAACCCGAATAATGCGGCGGCGCACTACAATTACGCCAATTTGCTATCTGAACTCAACCGAAAACAAGAAGCAGAAGAACATTATAAACTCGCGATTGCCGCGAACCCGAATTATGCGGCGGCGCACTCCAATTACGCCATTTTGCTATCTGAACTCAACCGGAAACCAGAATCTGAAGAACATTATAAACTCGCGATTGCCGCGAACCCGAATTATGCGGCGGCGCACTACAATTACGCCATTTTGCTAAAGGAACTCAACCGGAAACCAGAATTTGAAGAACATTATAAACTGGCGATTGCCGCGAACCCGAATGATGCGGCGGCGCACTCCAATTACGCCATTTTGTTATCTGAACTTGACCGGAAACCAGAAGCAGAAGAACATTATAAACTGGCGATCACCGCCAACCCGAATTATGCGGCGGCGCACTCCAATTACGCCATTTTGTTATCTGAACTTGACCGGAAACCAGAAGCAGAAGAACATTATAAACTGGCGATCGCCGCGAACCCGAATTTGGCGGAGGCACATGGAGCCTATAGTTTTTTATTGATAGATATCGACCGGAGAGAAGAAGCGCAGGAACATATAGAAACAGCATCGGACCTCTTTTTTAAAGCAGGGCGTGTAACGGATTCACATCTTGCCAAAGCGTGGTTCTATCAGGCATATTCTGAAAAAAACATCAATAGAAAAAGATTCAAAGAAAGTAGCAGCGATGCAAATGAGGCAGGCGAAGAATATTTCAGGTCAGCAAGATCGGCTGAAGGTGATTTCAAAGAAAATCTGATCATGGAGGGAAATGTATTAAAAGCAAAATCATTTATTCGAAAGATACCTGAAAAATCATGGTATAAAAAAATTTATTATACATTTGGCAGGAACCCAGATATTCATGAATTAATCGAAAATCTGAAAAACGCGGCAATATATTATGAAAAAGCATCAGTCTGTCCGGCGGGGGAAAGAAAAAGAAAAGAAGTCTGCAATGCGTGCTCTTTTTCTATGAATGTATTTTCCGAAACCCTTAACGCGATGAGCTCTTTTATAGAAGGGAAGGATGCAGAAATAAACATTAATAAGTGGTCGGATTTACTTGGTCAGGCACATAAAATCTATTCTGAAAAGAATTTGAAAAAAGGTATCGCTCTTGTCGAAACCCTGATACAATTGATGAAATGTGTCAATGAACTTGCAGAACACAGAAAAATTGGATTAAAGATTCAGGAAGAAAATCTGGGAAAATGTCTTAATAATTTATTCGAAGTCAGCAATAATCTGGAAGGTGCATTAAAGGTTATCGCTGAACATTCGGGGGAAGCTATCCGGGAATATGCTAGGAAACAGGGCATGGGTTTCATTCCAGAGGCAAAACAAAAAATTTCTCGGTGGGATTATCCGTCTGGAAAGGCTCTCTTAGCTTATGCAACCATAATTGCGGTCATTATTGCGATTCTTCAATTCACAAAATATGATACAATAGTTTACGAGCATATGAAATCATTATTTTTCAATGGTAGTGCCCCATGACCTCCCTCCCCATCCTCGACAACCACATGCACCTCAACCCCGCAGGCCGCTGTCTCCAAGCAGTCCGCGAATTCGCGCGCGCTGGCGGCACACACCTCGTTCTTGTCTCCCTGCCGCCCTGGTCACTGGGCATTGAGATCAATGTCCCTGATGATTACAGGCAAGTGTTTGATAAAGTCCTGAAAATCGCAAAGCGCGCAGAAGAGGCAGAAAAAGTAAAGGTCTTCGTAATCCTTGGCGTTCATCCCGCTGAGCTCACAAAATACTACGGGCGCCTCGGACTTGAGCGATCGATTGAGATAATGAAAGGCGGGCTTGAAATTGCGCGCCAATATGTCGTTGAAGGAAAAGCCATCGGTTTAAAATCCGGGCGTCCACACTATGAGGTCGAACCCAAAATATGGGACGCCTCAAATGATATCATGCGCTGCGGCTTCGAGCATGCGAGAGATGTAGGATGCGCCATCCAGCTCCACACCGAGAGCGCGACAGAAAACGGCATTTCGGAAATTGCGGGGATAGCACGAAGCGCGGGACTGGAGACGGAAAAGGTTATCAAACACTTTTCACCGCCCATGGTAACAATCTGTGAGAAGCATGGTATTTTCCCGAGTGTCCTTGCGAGTGAGAAGGCGATCGAGACGGCGCTTTCCGAGGGCACGCGTTTTATGATGGAAACGGATTACATCGATGACCTCGAAAGACCCGGTTCAGTACTTGGGCCAAAGACCATCCCCCGGCGTACAAAACAGCTCATTGAAAAATGGGGTGAGGACGTTTTCTGGAAGATCCACAAAGAGAATCCTGAAAAAGTATATGGCGTGGAGATTAATCTATAAAAACAAAAGCGCGATTTCTTAAAGAAGTATGATAGCGGAGAAACTTTGTTTTTCCCGGTTTTTCTCCAATCATGAAAATCATTCCGTTAATTTAATGTTATCCTCTTAGAATTAAACACACTCGATATGACACGTGATTATCTCACTATAGATGACATAGACACAAAAGGAAAAACAGTTCTATGCAGGCTTGATCTTAACTCGCCGATGGACCCGAACGGAACTATTCTTGACGACAGCAGGTTCAGAAGCCACATTCTGACACTTAAGGAGCTTGAAGATTCAAAAGTGGTGATCCTGTCCCACCAGAGCCGTCCCGGAAAGACTGATTTTACCACAATGGAGCCTCATTCCAGGATATTATCCAGATTGATGAAGCGTAATATAAATTATATAGATGATATTTTTGGTTCAAATGCTATTGGCAGGATCAAAAAAATGGAAAACAGCGATATTATCATGCTTGAAAATACCCGCTTTTATTCGGAAGAATCGCTTGAACGCGTGCCAAAAGATCATAAAAGAACCCATATGGTAAGGCGCCTTGGAGCGGTTTGCGATATATTCATGAACGATGCTTTTTCCGTTTCCCACAGGTCGCACCTTTCGGTGACAGGCTTCACAGAAACCCTGCCAAGCATAGCTGGAAGGGTCATGGAAAAGGAGATAGATTCCCTTAACAGGGGAATGTCATGCAGCGAGCGCCCCTGCATCTATGTTCTCGGAGGCGCCAAAGTTGACGATTCAATCAAGGTCACAAAGAACGTGCTTGAGCGGGGATGCGCGGACAGGGTCCTGGTAACAGGAGTAGTAGCTAATGTTTTTCTCGCGGCTGCAGGTGTTGATATAGGGACTTCGAATATTAGTTTCATTGATAAACAGGGGTATTCTTCACAGATCGATATAGCAAAGGAACTGCTCCTGCATTTCCCGAAAAATATTGGTCTTCCCGTAGATGTGGCTTTGAACAAAAATGATGAACGTGTGGAAGAAAAAGTGAAGAACCTGAGTACTGAATTTCCAATACACGATATCGGCTTAGAAACTATGGTTCAGTTCTCAAAAGAGATCAGCAGCTCCAAAACGGTAGTAATGAACGGGCCTGCGGGGGTATTTGAAAATGAAAAGTTCGCACTCGGAACTCGTGAACTCATAAAGGCGGGGATGAAATCCGGTTTTTCTGTTATCGGAGGCGGGCATATTGCAGCAGCGGCTGAACAGATGGGCGCTTCAAATAAATTCTCCCATGTAAGTACTGGGGGTGGAGCCTGTATTGATTTCCTGGCCGGTGAAAAATTGCCCGGTATTGAGGCATTAAAGGATGCTGCGAAAAAATACAGAAAAAAATAGTGAAAAAGGGTTTGATTTCACTGGCAGCATGGATCTGCTTGTGGATGATATTGTAAAAACGCACCCGTTTTTCAAACATATAATACCTGATAATATCCTTATAGCTATATCGCCATCGAATGGCAACAAGAGCGGCGTTGTGGCAAAACTGCGGCCAATGCTTTTTGAAGGAGGTTTTCGAACAAAAACGGTCCGTGGTATTGAGTATGAAGCGCCTGAAGTCATAATAAACGGAATAAAAATTCTATATATTGTATATTTTCACCTGCCGCGTTACCTCGATCATGGCAATCATAAAATCAAACTTTCGACCGTGCTTCATGAATTGCATCACATTTCCCCGTTATTCAACGGTGACATCAGACGGTATACAGGTAAGAATTATGCTCATGGGAATTCCAGGAAGGGCTTTGATGATCTGATAAATATTTATACCGATGAATATATTGAATCAACCTCAAATCCTGAATTGAGCTCTTTTTTAAAATATAAGTATTCAGAACTCAGGCGAAAATATGGCGCCATACATGGTGATATGATACGAATTCCCCGTTCAAGACATAAAAAATGAAATACAAGAATGTGATAAAAAGATTTATACCCTTTACAAACCTATAGCTCTATAGGTGAATAAAATGGTAACAACCATCCAGATGCATGAAGATATCATCAAGGAATTGAACGCCCTAAAGAAGGAATTGAACCTCAAATCATACGAAGAGGTTATCCGGGAACTTCTGCGATCAGAAAAGAAGTTTAAAAAATCATATTTTGATGCATTCCCTGAGCTTTATGAATTTAAGAGGGATGAGGAAGAAGATGATGACCGTCTTGGTTGATTCCTGGGCATGGATTGAGTACTTTAAAGGAAGCACAGCTGGCGAGAAGGTCAAAGAATTTATAGAATATTCACAAGATAAAATAATTGTAAGTGCGGTAAATATTGCGGAGGTGTACAATTCATTTCTGCGGGATTATTCTCCTCCGGATAACAAGCGCTATGCAGAGGCTTCAAGGAAAGCCATGAAAAAAAGGTCATATGTATATGAGGTTGATGAAGAAATCGCTGTTGATTCTGCAAGCATAAAGAACGAAAAGAAATGGGGTCTTGGTGATTCTATAATATATGCAACCGCAAAAAGAGAGGGCGCAAAAGTCCTGACAGGGTATCCGCATTTCAAAGGTTTAAAGGATGTAATATTTCTGGAAAGATAAAAGGAATTGTGACTATTCTGGTTCCGAGTAAATCAACGTTTATTTATCAGGGCCATAATCCCCGGCCTGGTACTCCTTCTTTGACCGGGTAATTGGAAAGGATCCATGCCAAATGACCCGAACATCTCCTCATTTGCGCGATCAGATATTTCCTTAAATACCATCTTATAGGCAGTACAATGGGGATCTACGCCCATTATTTTGCCTCCGGTTGGCACGATGGCATTGTAGGGGCATCCGCCTCTGCAAAATTTGATGTAGGAACATTGCTTGCATTCCTTGTCCACATATTCCTTGAACTGGTGCATAAGTTTCCATGGCTCAGACTTGGCAAGATCCTCCGTGCCTGGATGGTCACGAACGTTTCCCATAATGTATTCCGGCATACCTATGAAGCGATAACAGGGATAGATGCTGCCGTCAGGCCCGACCGCAAAGGTGCTTCCCATACAATCCACGAATGTGCAGACCGTGCCCCTGCCAGTGAAAAAAGCTTTACACAGGTGGTCGATATTCATAATCTCGATCTTACCCATGTTTTCCAGGTATTTGTCCATAAGATAGATCAGCAATTTTCCATACTCTTCCGGGTCAAGCGCCCATTTTTCAGGTTCATCTGAACGCAAAGATGGCAGAGCAGGATGTAATTTAAGATTAAAACCATTTTCAAGGAAGAAATTGAAGATTTCTTCCTTTAATTTTACGGAATGCTTGGTAAAAGTGCAGATGAAGCTCACCTTAAGACCATTGGCTTTTGCAATTTCATAACCTTTCATGGTCTTTTCGAAATATCCTTTTCCTCTTTGCAGGTCATTGAGTTCCTGCGGACCATCAAGACTCGAACCTATTGGGATATTATACTTCGCCAAAATTTTGGCCAGTTCCGGCGTAATGACCCAGAGATTTGATTGCAGGGCAAAAGCGGGTTTCAGATCACTCAGACCTTCAGCCAATAAAGGCAGCGCTTTTCTATAAAATTCCGCGCCGGCAAGGAGCGGCTCCCCACCATGGAATGTGAATGTGACAGGCTCTTTCTTGAAATCCTTGAGCCATTCTACTACTTCTTTGATGGTTTCAATGCTCATTACCGGGGATCCTGCTTCGGAACTCCAGCAATAACTGCATCTGGCAGGACAGCTTAAGGTGGGGATCAGCATTACGTGAAAAGCCATAAAACTCTTTTGTTTTGACTTTCTTCAAGGTATTAAAGGCTTTCCTGTGAAATTATTTTTTTTTTCAGACTTCCTAATCTTTCTTCCACGATCTCCCTTTCATCCTCACATTCCAGAGCAAGTTGGTAGATTTCACGAGCTTTTTCGAAGTTCGCAGGTTTATGACATTTAAAAGCATAAATATCTCCCCAGTTGATAAATCCCCAGACATTATCGGGATATTTCTTTACAAGTTCCTTAAATAGCCTATCTGCAGTAGGAAAATCATCAATGTTAGCATACGATTCTGCTTCTGCCCGCATAAAGTTATGGATTATTAATTCATCGGAATCAGGAAATATCCTGCAGAAAACATTGCAGAATTTGATTCTTTTCCAGAAAAAAGATTCATTTCTTACACCTGCATTATGGAGTTCCATCTCAAAATCCTGGCACCAGTTGTAAATTGATTGCGTCATACCGGGAATGAATTCATCTGCTTCCTCAGCAGATGTGATGTCAGGTGGTACGAGCGTGATTATCAAATTCCATGCCTTCTCCCAGTTTTCTAATGCGTTTTCAGGTTCTTTTTTCTCAAGGCAATTATAACCATCCTGCATGAAGTTGTCAATCATTTCCACATTCCCGCATTCGGGCATTATCCTTTCCCATAATTCTATGATAGCAAGAAAAATAAAATCCTCATCCTGTCCTTCTGCATGGAAATCCTGATTATAATAATAGTCCTCCGACAGGTCGATAGCGGAAATATAATCTTGAGCCCGTTCTTTAAAATCTTCAATATCAAACATGATATTCATGGATTTCAATTTGCCAATAATATCTTCAGTGCTCATTATTTTTAATTTATCAAGAGTCCATGACTTTGAAATAAAATCCTCTATTTTCTCAGCTCTCCCAGTTTTTTCCAATTCTTTTTTGAATTTGGCAAATTCCACAGGATTTCTTATCATTTTTTGTTCGATCCTCATCATTGCCAAAGGGCTGATCCGTGGTATCTTAAATGGCGCTTTTTTATTGGATAATTCAAAATCTTTAATAATTTTTTTGCCCAGACAACAGCGTTTGTATTTTTTTCCTGAACCGCATGGGCAGGGATCATTTCTTCCGGTTTTTGGTGACATTTTATTTCACTGCCTTTGTCCTCTCAGTTCAATGCTCCTATGCGTTTAAAGATTTATCGATAAACAATGGTGTGGCTTCAATCCTTGATCCGCCTGATAATCATCAATCCCACGATATTCACAACAAGGATCAGTATAATTGCGATCAGTCCCCTGTTACTGATACCGGGTCTGCTATCAGGTTTAATGAAATTGAACTGCTTATCCGAATCAAGCGATACTTTTTCCTCAAAATTCACACCGTCGCCAGTTGCTTTGAGAGTATAACTTGAGTTTAGCGGCAGCCCTGCAAAAATAAGCTCTGAATCCGATTGTTCAGACACTTTTTGCCCATCATTCCATAATGATACCTGGTATTTCGGATCGGATCTTACGAAAATGCTGGCATATTTTTTTACATTGATGGCATTGCCGTCTGCATACTGGAGGTGCGAAGGTAAGTCAAGAACACCGAGAAGCGTGGGGGCTATGTCTTCCTGTTCATATTCTCCACCAATAGCTCCGGTTACTGTATTCGGGGATAGTATTACAAGCGGTATTCTTACGCTTTCAAGCTTCGTCGAATATTTTTCGGAGCTGTGCCCTCCCCTCCTTGCATTAAGTGTGGCAAAAGACATGCCATGGTCGGCAGTAACAAAAAGGGCGATATTATTGTCAAGGGCTGTTTTATATAATGGATATAAATCAGCATCCAGCGCCTCAATAAGCCTCACATAATCATCATCCCCCATATTATGACCGCCGCTATCGATCTCTCCCACATTCATTGTCAGCAGAAATCTTTGGGTAGGGTGTTTTTTTATCATCTCGGTCGCCACGGCATTTGCAGCATCAATTCCCCACCTGTTAAATGCGGAATATTTCTCCACGCCCTTTTTTTTATCCTGATATGCGGGAAGTTTCAATTTCCACTCATACATCACGTCATAAATACCTGGCGGGGCTTTCTCTGCCTGTATCGAGATCAGTGGATCGTCAACTGAATTATTCTCTGCATATAAAATAATGTCCTGCTCATTTCGCATATTTATGAAATCTCCAGTTTGCATTACGGCAAGATTAACAAAACCGTGCTCTCTTGTGACATCAAATATCGTCGCACCCGGATAACCCACGGTTTCTTCGTTAGCATCTGAAAAGCCTGTCACTATCATGGAATGCGCTATACCTGTGACTGGATGCCCCGTTCTTATATTCGCTATTCTTGCCCCGAATGACAGGTTCCGCATCCTTGCCTTCACAAGTATTGAGCCGTCAAGTGCCGCTGGTGAAAATTCGGGATAAAAATACGAAGAACCAAAGCCATCAACAATGAAAAGTATAGCGTTTTGCGGTCTTTCCACCTTGTTCAAGGTAATTTCAGAAACGGCAAAGGCGGTGTTTGACGTTGATATAAATGATATCAATAATAATATAAATAATAAGGTTTTTTTCATAATATACGCTCAAAGGAAAATGCAAATAAAAAGATTACTGAGCAGATTAAATATATATGCATGCGTATTCATAGCCCATGCGAATAGTAATTTTAAGGCTCGGGCACCGTATCCAGAGAGACCAGAGGATAACAACCCACGTTGCGCTCACAGCGCGTGCCATGGGAGCCGAGGGCATGCTCCTTGATTCTGATGACAGCGGCATAGAAAAAAGCCTGGAAGATGCGGGAGCAAGATGGGGCGGTTCATTCTACGTCAAAAGGATCACAGGCTGGAAAAGCGAGATCAAAAAATGGAAAGATGCGGGGGGCAAAGTAATTCACCTGACGATGTATGGTATAAATCTTCCGGATGCGATCCCTGAGATCTCAACCGATGCAATTATGATCATTGTAGGCGCCGAAAAAGTCCCGCCTGAACTTTATGGGCTTGCTGACTGGAATATAGCCGTTGGGAACCAGCCCCATTCTGAAGTTGCGGCGCTTGCCATCACCCTTGACAGGTTGCAGGCCGCATCGGGTAAAGATGCCCTGAGAACACATTTTCCAGATGCAAAATATGAGATCATACCTCAGAGGGCGGGAAAAGAGGTAAAAGGTGGGCGTTAAGAAAGTCATTGTTATCGGGAACAGCGTCCGCAGTATTGCCTGCTCTGCAAGAAGGGCGGGATATACTGTTTATGCCCTTGACCGTTTTGGGGATTTGGATTTGCAGAAATGTGCAAATAATTCGCAAATTATTGAAAATATGGATGAAAAGGATTTAAAGGATAATATTGGATCCTTTGGTGATGTTGATGCCATTATCCTGGGTCCGGGTTTTGAGCGCCTGAAATTTAAGAATGCCCTGAACAACCCTGAAGAAATAATGGAAGAAGCAGGAAACAAATCCAGACTACCGAGGAAGCTGGGCTCGATGGGCATTCCGCATCCGGAGACTGTGCCTGTAGATAAAGCAGATGGCATGGGATTTCCGCTTATGGTTAAACCAATATCAGGGTCGGGTGGGATGAAGAATATTATTGTCAGGAACGAAACAGAAATGAACCTGTTCAGAGAGCAAAAAGATTCAGATGATTTCATTGCCCAGGAATTCGTGCAGGGAATACCATGCAGCGCCTCGGTAATAAGTACGGGAGATAAGGCGATGGTCGTTGCCGTAAATGAACAATTAATAGGAGTCCCATGGCTCACAAGATTGCCATTTGCTTATTGCGGCAATGTCACCCCGTTTGAGACAAAATTCAGGGAAGAGATGGAAGAATATTCAAAGAAGATCGCCATAGAATTCAGGCTTAAAGGCTCAAATGGGATTGATTTCATCCTGACTGATAAGGGAATTTATGTCATAGAGGTAAATCCGCGTTTTCAGGGAAGTATTGATACTGTTGAGCTTTCAACGGGTCTGAATGTCTTTGATGCTCATATAAGATCATTTTTTGGTGAGCTCCCCGAATTGAGGGAACCCCGATGTTTTGCTGCAAAAAATATCATATATGCAGATAAGAAATTTAAGATAAACAGGGATATTTCGGATACCCTGGCCAAATACATGAGTAAAGGAAAGGCAGTTGACATTCCCCGTCCCGGGCAGGAAGTTTCGCCTGATGAACCGGTGACAACGATACTTGCAACTGCAAGAACGCGAAAGATGGCTCTATATAATGTGACTAGATCAGCACGTTATGTAAAAGGCAAAACGGAAGTTTAAAGTCCTATAAAGACAATAAAGATATGGTGAATTTTTTGGTTGATTTGAATGATCCGGTTATTAAAGGTTATCTAATAAATCTTGTTGGGGAGGAAGGGTTCAAAGTGGTCCAGAATATGCCCGAAGGTGAGGTCACAGATGAAAAGATAGCCCAGGCGACTGGTGTTTTATTAAATATTGTCAGGCGCACTCTTTTCATATTATATGAAAACAGGCTTGCTAATTATCGAAGAGAAAGGGATACAGACAGCGGCTGGTTAACATACCTCTGGAAACTTGACCTTAGCAATTTGAACCGCCAGCTTGAGCTCGAAGCGAAGAAACTCTTAAAGAATCTCAAAACAAAACTTGAATTCGAAGAGGATAAGGTATTTTATATATGCGAAAAACAGGATGGACGCTTCCTGTTTGAAGTCGCGGCCGAAATGGAATTCAAATGTCCGCTTTGCGGCGGGGAATTGATATACCAGGAAAATGAATCGGTAATACAGGGTTTAAAGCAAAGGATCATCCAGCTTGAGGAAATGACAACGGGGTCTTCTGCGACGGGTGCTGCCGCGTGAATGAGAAAGAGGCAATAGCCCTTCTTATTGCTGCGGGCTGTTCTTCTCCTGTGATAGATCACTGTAAAACCGTTGCGGGATATGCAAAAGAAATCGCTATGAAGATCAGTGAGAATGCAGTAAAGAAGGGGAGTAAGGCACACATCGATATTGACGCTGTTTTCATAGGCGGGCTGCTGCATGATATCGGACGTTCGAAGACGCATGGAATACGTCACGCCGTAGAAGGCGCAGCTATTGCAATTGAAAATGGGCTTGATGAAAAATTAGTACGGATTATCGAAAGGCATATTGGCGCAGGGATACCTGTAGATGAGGCGTCGGGTCTTGGGCTTCCTGAAAAAGATTATATGCCTGTGACCTTGGAGGAAAAAATAGTGGCGCATGCGGATAATCTTGTTTTTGGTGACAAAATCGGAACTCTGGAAGAGCTGGTCTTTAATTTAAAAAGGAAAAATTTTGATGAAAAAGTCATCCGTCGATTCATAGAATTGAACGACGAGATAACGGCTATGATGGGCTAGTGCTTTTGTTTAATGCGTTTTTAATTATATCCAGATATTCCTCTTTCAATGAATAAACTATCGGGGTTTTATATGATTCCTTGTAAGCATGCAAAATACCCAGTTTTGAATGGATATATCCCAGTGATGATCCGACAGCGCTATAGGAGACATTGAATTTTTTGTTAATTTCTTTATGTAATTGGTCAACAGTAAGTTTTTTTAATCGTATAAGTATATCGATTATGAATTTCCTCAGGCCATCGATATCAAGCTCAAGATAAATCTCAAGCCGCCTTTTAATTCGTACCTTTAGTGAGTCCATCCTGTATTCCTTTACCATCATAAAAAGCTCTTTTATAATATATATACTTTACTACATATCTTTTTAATTTCACATGTTTATAATTATCAACACCCCCCTCTCAGAATTGGATTATAGAAAAAGACTTTATACCATAAAACAGTATTTTGGAGCGATAACTATGATAAATGCGAGGGATCGTCTTTTACACAATTGAATCGTTGAGGAACAAGAAAATAAGCATTTTTGACACAACTCTTCGTGACGGGGAACAGACCCCGGGTGTTTCGCTTACAAATGAAGAAAAACTCCTCATAGCCCAGCAGCTTGATAAATTGGGCGTGGATATTATTGAAGCAGGTTTCCCCATGTCATCTGATGGTGAAAAAGCTTCCGTAAAGAAAATAGTCGATGAAGGATTAAAACTCCAGGTTTGCGGACTTGCAAGGGTAATAAGATCCGATATCGATACCTGTCTTGACTGCAACGTTGATATGGTACATACTTTTGTATCTACTTCAGATGTCCAGAGGATCTCAACTATCAAGAAAAGCAGGGATGAAGTTTACGGTATGGCAATTGACGCTGTGGAATATATCAAAGACCACGTGGTAAAATGCATGTTCTCTGCAATGGATGCAACCCGCACTGATATTGATTATTTGATCGATATTTATAAAGGCGTTGAGTCTGCGCATTGCGATATAATAAATGTACCCGATACTGTGGGTGTTAGCGTTCCATCTGCGACCTTCAAACTTATAAGTGATATCTATGCTAATATCAAAATCCCTATCGATGTTCACTGCCATAACGATTTCGGGCTTGCAGTAGCAAACAGACTGGCGGCAGTGGAAGCTGGAGCAAGCCAGGTACAGGTTACCATTAACGGGCTTGGAGAGCGTGCGGGAAATGCAGACCTTGCAGAAACTGTCATGGGTTTGCATTCGCTATATGGCGCAAAGACTAACATAAATACACAGTTCATTGTTGAAACTTCACATCTTGTGGAAAGGCTGACTGAAGTTCGCATGCCACCGACCATGCCCATCGTTGGGGATAATGCTTTTGCCCATGAATCCGGCATACATACACATGGAGTGCTCGTGCGCACTGATACCTTTGAGCCCGGTGTGATGACCCCTGAAATGGTGGGACACAGAAGACGCATCGTGCTCGGAAAGCATGCAGGAAAACATGCCGTAAAACAATCACTTGAATTCGCAGGATTGGCCCCAACTGACGATCAGTTAAATGAGATAATGAAGCGCATGAAGGATATAGGAGATAAAGGCAAGCGTGTTACTGATGCTGACCTTTATTCCATAGCGGAATCCATAATGGGCGGTAGATCCAGGGAAGAGGCGGCTATAGTCCTGAAAGAAGTATCAGTCATGACAGGAAATATCATAACTCCGACTGCAACAGTAAAAGCGATGGTGAATGGGCAAGAGCGTATTGGCGCTCATATAGGTGTCGGGCCTGTAGATGCAGCGCTGAATACGGTAACAAGCATTCTTGGCGAGTACAAGTTCAAACTTCGCGATTTCAGGATCGAAGCGATATCGGGCGGTTCTGATGCGCTCGCAGAAGTGCTTATCGGAGTCGAGGATGAAAAGGGCCGGGTCGTTTCAGCCCGTTCCACGAACGAGGATATCGTCATGGCATCAGTTGAAGCGCTCGTTGCTGCAATTAACCAGCTGATGAGAAGGGGAAAATAATTTTTTTTCAGGGAACAGGATTAACGTTAGTTTTTACTGTTCCAGGTTTATCTTTTCTTAAAAGCGCTGCTTTCGCATGCTCAACACAATCTAAAAGGATGACATCGGTCTCACCGCTTGCGTCCATTCCTGCAGCCCCTTCATGACCCCCGCCTGTTCCTTTATATTTTGCGCTTATATCTTCCATGAGCTTTGCAAGATTTATCCCCGCACTCTGGATATCCCTTCTTGCTCTTGCGCTTACTTTTACAACATCATCCCTTTTAGCCCCGACAAAAGCAACATCTGCGCCTATTGATACAAGGCTTGAGGCTGCGGCGCCCCCGAAAGAATTTACATGCGAAGAAACAATTATCCAGTCGTCTACACGTTCTATTATCAAGCGCTGCGCTGCTTTCAGGAACGCGATACGCATTGAAACATCCTGCGGGACGGAAGATAAAAGGTCGATCACTTCGTTGTATCCGATACCGCTATGATCCATCAATTCAGCCACTGCTTTGAATGAATCCGATGATGCATGCCTGAAGTTGCCGGTATCAGTGACAATGCCTGCCAGAAGTGCAAAAGCTGTTCGCCTCATGATAGGTGCCCCCATTTTCTTCAAGACTTCAAGAACGATCTCTGCTGTCGAACTCCTGTTACGATGCAGGAAAAAAGCCGCGTTCTCGTTCAGGGACGAACTCGCATGATGGTCAATTACGGCATATGGTCCTAATGGAAAACCATTCAACTGGCCGGGTGTGGACGTGTCAACAACGACCACAAGGTCATACTCGCCTTTTGGCTCCAGGACATATTCTATTTTCAACTGGTTGGCAATCTGGGATGCAACCCTGTCACATCCATCAACAACTCCAATCGTGCCTCCTATTGCTTCTTTCAGTGCAAATGCACTTCCAAGGGCATCAGGATCTGCATTCCGGTGGCATAAATAGAGAATATTGTTGTAATCCAGCAGTTGATTATAGAATTCCGATTCGTCTAACTCCATGTTTATTGGGCGACCGGAGTACCGATGGCCTGTTTGAGCTGCTCCTGCAGTTGCTGGAATCTTTTCTGGATGCGTTCTTCCTGTCTCGCAAGGGTCTGGGTGCGAAGGCTAAGCGTATCTTTCTTTTCAATAAGGGCATTCTTTGTCTTCTCTTTCTCTGTTTTGATGAGCAAATCCCCGATAGCCCTGTAAACAACGGCATCATTGCCAAGTTTTTCAAGTTCTTCAAGAGCAAGTTCGGTTTCTTTCAAATTTATCTCGATCTGGTTTTTCTGGACTGCAAGAGCCTGTGCCTGCTGCTGTATTTGCTGCAACTGTGCAAGCTGGTTCTGTATCTGTGGGGGTAATTCTGAATTCATTTAATTCACCTTTAAAGCTGGTGTAGTATTGTATATCTCTAATTTATAACTTGTGCATTGGATGAAAAAGAACACATCTCATAAGTGATTTTGATCAGCCGCAGCCATCCGTTCAAGGCAGCCCTCATCGAAACTATATCATTCGCTTCAACATTTAATATCAATTTCCCGCCATTTAGCGCAAGTGAAGTTTTTGTACGCTGGTAATCTTCTTCCAGTTCCGGGAGCAATGCTTCATAGATTATCCGGGCATCCTTCCCGGCATCGAATTCAAAATCTGCAAGCACGAGCATGGATCGAACTAAGTATTATGTTGTATATTTAGATTTGCAGTAAAATTTTTAAACTGGATTGTATTATTAGAGTTGATCAAATATCTAATGGAATCCTGGATAACAATTGAAATAATAACGATATTTATATTGATCGTTTTTTCAGCTTTTTTCTCCCTGTCGGAAACAGCCTTACTGTCTGTGAATAGAATTCGTGTTAGACATCTTGCAGAGACCGGCAATAAACATGCAAAAGTATTGATAAAATTGCTTGAGAACCCGGAACTATTCCTTACAGCTATCCTTATAGGCAATAATGTGGTAAATGTAAGCGCTTCCGTACTTGCTACTGATGCTGCCTTAGAATATTTTGGAGAAACAGGGCTTGCGGTGGCTACAGGAATAATGACCCTGTTCATCCTGGTTTTCGGTGAGATCTTCCCAAAAACGCTCGCCTCAAGGAATGCAGAAAATATTGCACTTTATGTTGCAGAACCGATAACTACGATCATCAGGATATTCAAACCAATTGTCTGGTTCCTGACTACAATTATTAATTCTTTGATATTGCTTTTTGGAGGAAAAGAAAGAGTAAAGCATCCCTTCGTAACAGAAGAATTGATCGAAATGATGCTCAAGGTTGGAGAGAAAGAAGGGACTATTGAGAAACATGAGCGGGAGATCATAACAAATGTTTTTGATTTTACTGATGAAAAGGCTCATACTGTAATGACCCCGAGAGAAAAGATCATTTGTATAGATGAATCAGAGACTCTTGATATTGCGCTTTCTATTATAAACAAGTCGGGACATTCCAGAATACCAGTTTACAGGAATGATTTTGATAATATCATGGGGATGATATACGCTAAGGACTTACTCAAATTCAGGACACAGGATCTTTCGAGGACAAAAGTAATGCAGATATTAAGGCCATTGCTGGTCGTAAAAGCGGGAAGAGACATTTCTTCGATCCTCAGGGAACTCCAGCAAAGGAAAATGAACCTTGCGATTGTGGTAGATAATAACTTGAAGGTAATCGGGCTGGTTTCAATTGAAGATATCCTGGAAGAACTTGTTGGTGAGATATTTGACGAATCCGATGTGGAGCGTGCAAATCGGTGATTACCCGGAAAATGCAGCAAATTCATTTCTAATATAGCGTTATTTCATCCAGGAAAATGTCTACACAAAAAGAAACGAGAATCACGAATCTCAAGAAAGAGCTTGATAATGCACTCAGGATAGATGAAAAAAAGCTCGCTGGCATGATAAAAGCCACGGGCTTCAAATGCAGGAAATGCGCCCAGTGCTGCATGAGTGAATTTGGTGATAACACCGTTAACGTTTCTCCTTCCCAGATCAGGAAAATATTTGATAGATACGGAATTAAGCGCGAAGATTTTGTGATCCCTACGCCTTCCGATGACAGGGATGCAGATGGCAATATCCATACATTTGAATGGGTTTTAAGGAAAAATGGCGATTGCATTTTCCTGAAGGAAAAACTGTGCGAAATATATGAATGCAGACCATTTATATGCAAAACATATCCTTTTTACCTGCTCGATGGGAAACTTGAGGTGTGCGAATGTATGGGCCTCGGAGGGAACATCAACGATAGGGAGAGTCTTGAACTGGCAGGACTTCTTAAAGAAAGATATGTTCAGGAAATAAAGGAATCAATACTTGTTCTTGAAAAGTTCATGGGGTTCAATCCAGGCGGTAAAGGCAGGGTATGCGTACACGATAGCGAAGGAGAGCACTGGATCGCATAGGTCTATTTGAACAAAATGGAACAGTATTACTGTTCCCGCATTTTCTTACGATTGTTCCCCATAATGCGCCCCAAGTATTCCAAGGTCTTTATAATTCACAATCCCATCATTGTTCAGATCGGCTTTGGCGTTATATCCAGTGTCTCCGAGCGACAGGCCATAGCTTGCTCCGAGCAGACCCAGGTCCTTGTAATTCACTATGTTGTCGCCATTGATGTCACCCGTGAGCCCACCGCTAACTGTGGCAGTTCCATTAGCTATTATTATGCCGGTCAGTTCTGCGAAATTTTCATCAGCCAGACTCACGCTCGTTATGCTAATGTTTGTCGTTCCGGGTGAAGCACCTGATTTCACTTTGAAGACTACTGTTGACCATGTGCCTGAAGGGGTTGGCGGTACAGTTGCGCCGACGCGGGCATATATTGTTTTGATGGTTCCTTCAGAATTGTTATAGATTGAACCCGGGTCTATCGCATTTGAACCGAGTAGATCTCCTTTATTCAGACTTGTAACTTCCAGTACAGAGGTGTTAAATGACAGGCGAATCTCTCCACTTGATATTCCTTTTCCATTCGGATTCACTGACACTTTTACTGGGAATGTACTTCCCGGTGATAATCCTGTTGTCGATGCAGGGTCGATAGTGACGGATGGTGCAGCCGGAGCTGTACCTTCAGTCAGGGCATACACAGTATCGCCGGAACTCAGAAGAACATCCGCTTTTCCATTGCCATTGAGATCGGCAACCCAGTAACCAGCGTTGATATATGAATTTGACTGGGAATTCCATAAACTTGCTCCATCATTTCCCCTGATGACATCAGTGTCAGAATTCACTATCCAGTCGGGGCTTCCATATGACTCGTTTGATCTTAAAATCAGTACATCCGGCTGGCCATCTCCTTCCCAATCAAATATAGAAGAGTACCAGGCATAAGCGTATTCTCCACTTACCAACTTGCTCCACAATTGGGAACCATCATAGCCCCTCAGGCCGGTGACACTTGCGGTCTGAATATTTCCTGATTCGCTTTCTGTTTCAACTATTACATCAGGAAGTCTGTCTCCCGTTAAATCCTGATCGGTTGAGGCATATAGATAGGTATAACCTTGATCACCACTTACCGATTTTGTCCATAGCTGATAACCATCATAACTTCTTAACCCGGTTATGCTATAAATCTCGGTTATTCCGGTCGTGCTTTCTTCTTGAACAACTACATCGGGCAGGTTGTCACCTGTAAAATCCTGATAGACAGAAAGATACTGATTCGTATAACCCGGGTCGCCGCTTGCAGATCGCGTCCATAATTGATAGCCATCATAACCTCTCAGACCGGTGACACTTGCAGTTTGAGTGCTTCCTGATACACTTTCTGTTTGAAATATTACATCAGACAGGTTATCCCCTGTTAAATCTTGATAGTTTGAGTAATATAGGGATATATAAACTTGATCAGCGCTCGCAGAATGCGTCCATAATTGATAGCCATCATAGCCTCTTAGACCGGCGATACTTGAACTTTGGGTAGAGCTTGAATAGCTGTCTGACTGAATTATAACATCAGGCTTGCCGTCACCCGTTAAATCACCATATGAATCTCCTGAGATCCAGAGACTTGTTCCTGAAACTGATGTGCTCCATAGCTGGAAGCCATCGTAGCCACGAAGCGCATAGGCCATGGCAGTTACCGGTGACCCGCCATTCTCGAGTGCCATACCCATTAAAACCTCAGGTTTGCCGTCGCCATTTAAATCACCTGCTGAATAACCAAAAATCCCAATAGATGTTCCTGAAACCGATTTGCTCCATAGCTCATAGCCATCATAGCCACGAACCGCATACGCTGTTGCAGTTACCGGTGATCCACCATTTTCTATAAACGTACTTATTAAAACCTCAGGTTTGCCATCTCCATTTAAATCATCTGCATAATTTCCATAAATCGAAACACCTGTTCCTGAAACTGATCTGCTCCAAAGCTCGTAGCCATCATAGCCACGAAGCGCGTAGGTCGTGGCAGTAACAGGCGACCCGCCATTCTCAAGATACATACCTATTAAAACATCAGGTTTACCGTCGCCATTTAAATCACCTGCAGAATAACCAGATATCCACATATTTGTTCCCGTTATGGATTTACTCCATAGCGCAACATCATTATTTCCCTGGAACCCGGTGACGCTAGCAGTATAAACTGTACCTGATTTACTCTGGGCTTCGATTATTACATCAGACAGGTTATCGCCTGTAAAATCCTGATAGGTTGATGCATATAGGTAGTTATAACCTTCATCGCCACTTACTGACTTTGTCCATAACTGATAACCATCATAACTTCTTAAGCCGGTTATGCTATAAGTCTCGGTTGTCCCGGTCTTGCTTTGTGCCTGGACAATTACATCAGGCAGGTTGTCCCCTGTAAAATCCTGGTCGGTTGAGGCATATAGGTATGTATAATCTGGATCGCCACTTACCGACTTTGTCCATAGCTGATAACCGTCATAACCTCTCAGGCCAAAAGCACTTGCAGTTTCAGTTGTGCCAGAACTGATCCATGTCTGAACTATAACATCAGCCTTGCCATCTCCCGATAAGTCACCATATGAATCTCCAGAGATCCAGACATATGTTCCTGAAAATGTTTTAGTCCATAACTGATAGCCATCATAACCCCTGAGCGCTGTAATACTGGCGGTTTCGGTAGTGCCGGAACTACCCCACGACTGGACAATAATGTCAGGCTTGCCATCCCCATCCAGGTCTTCGACCGCATATGCATAGGTATCATTGTAAAATGTATGTTTTTCCCAGAGTATGCTTACATTACCTGAGAAGCCAATAGATGAACTTTTGATCCCAGGATATGCATTCTGCATTTTGATATTTTTATTCGAATATTGTTGCCTGAGTACATCCTGCATACCGGCCGTATTTTGATTAGATAATGGATGACCAATGAAATTTTCGTTAATCGTTCCATTCATCAATGCTTTAGAAATACTAAAAAAGGACTTAGTTCTTTTTTGCTGATCCGATCTTTCTGGTTTGAACTGGACTCTGCTTTTCAATAATTGGATTTTTTGTTCTTCATTCATACCTGTTAAACTTCTATCAATGATTCGCTGTTTGATCTCTCCGGGTAATCCGGAAGGAAAACTATCAACCTGAGCATTCAAATTGAACTCATTTGATCCAATGTTGGCAGAATTATCAGATGTTATCCCGATAGCTTCGACAGTATTCATCATCAATACTAGAATTATAATTACATTTATGTTTTTCATTATATCCACTCATTTGATCTTTTAGACATTTTTAGAAATGTTCAAAAATAAAATCTTTTTGATCCAATCACATTTCCAACGTTATTAAATCTGACATTATAATAGTATTTAAATCTGTCTAATAAATAATTTGTAATTCATCACTCCCAAAGATAATGAAAAGGGTGCGCTTTTTCCTCATATCCCTTAAACCCTGCAGGAAGGTTGAGCGGAGAAATGAAAATTACCGGCTCGTGATCGAAATTAGTTATAAATTCCCATATGTCAAGAAATGCGGCAAATTTTGCCGCAACTTATGAAAATTTGTCAATATCTTAATAATTAATACCTTCAGAATCATATGTATGGTCATGGCAAAAGACAGACACGTTATGGAAGCTCTCGGGAAAACCCGTGTAGTAGTTGAGAATGGCAAAGTCGTTGAGGCAGGAGAACCAGAAACTGAATATTGTCCCATTTTCGATAAAGTGCGCGGGATAAAGAAATTCACCTCAAAGACCGCAAAGGAAAATATCGAATTCAGGATAAAGGATTTCGGGCTATTTACCAAGGACAGGGCAATAGAGATGGAAATATTCGTGGGATTTGGCGCAAGCGAGACTTTCATGACAGGATTGCGGCGCGGTCTCCTTGACACAACTGTCACGGCGTGTGACGGGGCAGGGACAGTGATCACGAGCAATCCCAGACTGGCGCAGGGAATGGGTTCACGCATCTCAGGATTGGTCGAGACAACGCCCATCCCGGGGCTTATTGAGCGGATACAGGAAGTGGGTGGCATCGTCCTTGAACCTGAAACTGCCGCTCTTGATCAGGTTTCAGGTATCAGGAAAGCAATTGAAATGGGTTATAAGAAGATCGGGGTCTCTGTTACAAATCCAAAAGATGCCCGCAGGATGAGGGAGCTTGAGAAAAAACATAATGTGCAAATAATCGCTTTCGGTGTTCATACAACAGGAATGCCGGAGGATGAGGCAAAAGAATTTCTTGATCTTGTGGATATGACAACAGGCTGCACCTCAAAATGGATACGCGGATGCATCGCAGGCAAGACCATAGCCCAGTTTGGCACGGCGATCCCTATATTTGCTATAACGCAATGTGGAAAGGAACTGCTGCTTGAAAGGGCAAAAGAAGTGACTGATCCGATCCTGATAAATACTATGAAGTTGCCTGTCCAGCCTGATGAGAAGCAGCCAAGGCCGCTTATTTAACAACATAAAAAAATTGGATCACCGCAAGTTCGCAAAGAACGCAAAGCATAGCTGCAAAATCTTTGCGAACATTGCGTTCTTTGCGGCGAGATTTCCGGTTTACCCTCAACAAATCTGCGCCAATCTGCGAAATCTGCGGATTTTCATATTTTCCCAATTTAATAAAGTTTATCAGCGTTTAGATTTATATTGTGGTACTAAGGCTCAAGCAACAATATGATATCTTCAACAGAAAAATCGAATCAAAAATGTCATAGCATAATTGTTACTGGTAAAGTACAAGACATTGGCTTCAGGTCTGTCGTAGAACATATTGGAAGATCCTTTGGTATGCCTGGACTGGTTTTTAATGCAAAGGATGGCAGTGTTAAGATTCTCTGCTGTGGTGAAGATAGTGTAATAGATAATTTCACACAGACAATAAAAGTACGTGGAGAGGAGAGCGGGGCTAAAATAAAAGGTATTAAAGAACTATTGTTACCTTTTAATATTGATCTGCCGGAAGACTTCTCAAAAGTGTCTTCAGATGATGAGTTTGACCTTGCTAGAAAACTTGATAAAGGAAATGAGTTCTTAAAAAATCTACCGGATATCAAGAATATGTTAGGTTCTTTTATTGAGGAACAGAAAGAACATAATACCCACCTTGAAGCGATGGTGATCGGGATAAATGAACACAACACCCGCCTTGAAGAAATGATGCATGAACAGAATACCCGCCTCGATGCGCATAACAACCGCCTCGAAGCAATCCTTGAAAAATTAGTCAATAAATTATGACCGCAGAAAATTCATAATGACATTTTAGCAATAAAATAAAGGAAAAATGCGGTTACGCACCATTATCGTCCAACCTCCCAATTTATCTAATGAGTACGTTGTCCGGCGCGATTGTTAAATTTCGATTTGCTGCGCAGGGCTCCCCGTTCGTTTTCCCGTGCTCATAGCTTTGAAGAAAGGCGCTCGTCCGTTACGCATGTGAGGCGCGAAAAGGTTGCGTTCGTCCGGCGTGTTTGTTTATTATTTATGCTAGAACAACTCCACAACGTCTCCCGTGCAACCTCCCGCACTTAATCATTGTTTATACCTATTGGAAAAAATTTTTTATAAGTTTTTTGCTTGCTTGAGTAGGATGATATAAATCTTCTGGAAAAATCTCTATTAATCTATTTTGGAAATAACCTGAAATTCCTTGCCAGAGATATTCGCCATATTTCGTTTCATTAATTAATTTGTTTTTTAAGTCTTTAGGCAAATCTGGTGAAATAATGTAAATCTTTAGTTCATAATATCTTATAGCTTCAGCAATTATATTGTTTATATGTTCATCACCAAAACCATAACCTACTATAAGTAGACGGCGTTTTTTCTGAAATAGGACATTTTTAAAAATATCAAAATAATAGTTCAATAATGGTTCTTTCTCAATTTGTTCGGTTTTACCTTTCCCAATTACCATTTTGGGTGTGCCATCAAAGCTTTTCCAGTTATGTGAACCATGAAGTTTTATGAAAAAGAAATTCCCCTTTGATAAAATATTCGATTTAATATGATTTAACTTATATTTATCAGGTAGCTGGCAATAGTCTCCCTCGGATAGTTCATCTCTAAAATAAGTTGTGAAAAAATTTGATTTTTTTGTGATTCCAGGAATGGATAGTTGATGATTGCTAATAAGTCTCTCAAAAAACAAATCTTGGTTGAGTGTAAAGATAAAGCTTTTATTTTTAGTATTCAAAAACCATGTTATTTTAAATTAAAAGTATCTGTAATCGATATACGAAATTATTTATCAAAAGCGCGTCAATCATTGGTCATGGTATACGTTACTGGTTTTAAATGCTTCAAGTGCGGGCGAGAGTATAAACCACATGAAATTGAGAGGCTCCCCATACCTCGATGTGAATGCGGATCTTCAGTTGATGCAGAATATGATTACAAGTCTATCAAGAAAATAATCCTGCGTGATGAATTCATGCGCACGCCCCCTACTCACTGGAAATATTGGGCTTTTATGCCTGTAAAAGACCTTTCAAAGTGCATCTCAATGGGAGAAGGATCAACACCTCTTCTTGAGAACAAGAGACTTTCAAAAACAGGTCGGTTGCTTATAAAATATGAAGCGGGGAATCCGACAGGCTCTTTTAAGGACAGGGGTTCTTCGCTTGAAATAACAAAGGCGCTTGAATTCAGGAAACGAAAGGTTGCGCTTGCATCAACTGGCAACATGGGCGCATCCATGGCTGCGTATGCGGCTTTTGGAGGGCTTGAATGCAAAGTTTTTATCCCCGATATCGTGGGAAAGGAAAAGATCACTCAGATAAAAGCATACGGCGCTGAAACGATAAATGTGAAAGGGGATTATTCGGTCGCCATGAAACAAGCTGAGGATTACGTCATTTCAAACAGCGATTCTTTCCTGACAGGCGATTACCCATGGCGCAGCGAAGGTACAAAGACCGTGGGATTTGAGATAGCAGACCAGTTGTACTGGCATATACCCGATCATATTGTAGTTCCGGTTGGCAACGGCACACTGATATGGAGCATTTTTGAAGCATTCCGCGAGCTTGAAATCGTTGGTATTACAGATAAAATGCCCCGGATAATTGGCGTACAGGTTGAAAACTGCGCTCCGGTCGCGGATGCATGGGAAAACAGCCTTGGTGAAATAATACCTGTCCGGAATCCTCAAACAATAGCTACAGCCATTGCGTGCGGCGACCCGATCGATGGATTGGCAGCTCTTCGGGCGATACGGGATTCCGGAGGTTTTGCCATAAAGATAACGGACGATGAGGTGATATCTTCCCGAAATGAGCTTGCCCGAAATGGGATTTTTGTTGAGCCAAGCGGTGCAGTGGCATACGCCGGGTTTTTGAAGTATAAACTTGAAGGAGTGGTTGTTTGTATTGCAACAGGGCACGGATTGAAGGATATGCATGGGCTTGCTTGATCTAAATACAATTACTCGCCGAAGGATTGCAGCACTGGAAGGAAAAAAGGCATTGAAATCACTTGAAGAAGGAACAGTGACTTATCTAAAAGCTGCTGAAATGGCAGGAGTTTCTGCATGGGATTTTGCTGACATTGTCCGTGAAAAAGGAGCGGTCTGGATCTCGTCGCGAAAAAACATACTTAGTGATATTGAAAAGACACTTGAATGAAACCATTCATTTTTGATGCAGCGCCTCTGATATATTTGGTGAGCCTGCTTGAGAACCTAAAGCATTTTCCTGAAAGTAAATATACCAAACAATCTATTTATAAAGAAGTGGTAGAAGCAGGAAAAGCAAGGGGAAAGCCAGGGGCTTTTACTATTGAAAATTTCATAAAAAACGGAATAATTGAAATAAAAGAGCCCTCCAACAAGAAAGGCGCAAATAGAAGGGATAGAGCATCACGGTACAATATTTTTATTACTTAGAATGTTGAAGATGAAATTGCTGACAGAGGAAGAGACTCTGGCGGGCTTGGAAGGAAGGATGTTTTTAGCTGATGAAAGAGCCCACGTCACGACCGAGACAGCTTGGTGATTTTCTTGCCGATAATTTCTTGGGATGTACCATTGGTGCTTTGGGTATGTATTATGATGCGAACAGAATGATTATTAATGTACCTTAATTTTGTTAGGATCAGAAGCTATGGGATTGATATTTACCATCGAATTTGAATTGAAGTAGAAGTCACTTCCTAATATTAGGGTATTTTGCGGGGTATGAATCTAATAAATATAACAGAAAAAAAATCCGTCCGTATCGCCGAATAAGAAGGAGAGATTGCTCCCTCCCCCTCTTCTAAGAACCGTACGTGAAAGTTTCCCTTCATACGGCTCAAGCCTCCAATAACCCTTTATTCGGGCAGCAGTTGTTTGTTATGG
>Ga0172368_10000759_pt1 | contig 45641 bp, 43 predicted proteins | sample Lak11m_FD_114540 | JGI IMG/M metagenome (GOLD analysis project Ga0172368, IMG submission 114540) | Freshwater microbial communities from Kabuno Bay, South-Kivu, Congo - kab_022012_11m | ecosystem: Environmental > Aquatic > Freshwater > Lake | place: Democratic Republic of the Congo: South-Kivu... | reverse complement strand
AGGCGGGCTATAGTGCTCGTGCCTTGATAGAGTTGGGCTATTCTCAAAAGGAAATAAATCCATTGTTTAAAAAATAATTTTTGCAAAAAAACCTTGCGCTTTTCACTTTTGGGTTAAAGCTCCTCTGGAGCTTTTCATACTCTATTACGAATTAAGTGGTATTTATTCATAGTGCATTACGAAAGGTATTTAAATAATTTTAAAGAATAATAAAAGTTTTTATTTGTTAATTAGCGGAAAGTAAATAAATATTAGTTTAACTATAAAAAGATATCAATAATGATATCTTTTTAAACCTTTATTAATATAATTGATATATGAAAACTATTAAATTATTGGGAATATTAAAATCATACCCTACTTTTAAATTAATAACCATACAGAGAATTTTAAATTCTAATAAAAACTATGCAAAGACTGTTGTTAACAGATTACTTAAACAAAAATATATTCAGAAGGTCTGTCCAGGTACATATACCTCTAATAACACAATAGAAGAAATAGCTTCTAATATAGTATATCCTTCGTATATCAGTGGGTGGTATGCATCCTACTACAAAGGATACACAGATCAAATAGTTAATAAAATAAATATATTTGTTACATTAAAAAAAAATCAAATAAAATTTAATAACTATGTAATAAAATTCATTAAAACCAAATATATGTTTGGATATGATAAAATTAATAATACTTTTATTGTAGATGATAATAAGTTACTTATTGATGCATTGCTCTATCCAAAAGAATTTGGTAATTTTGATGAGATTATTAATGTGATTTCAAAAGGAGATTTTAACAAAAACAAGATTGTATCTTATCTTAAGATGATTAAGAAGCAATCGATTATCAAAAAAGTGGGATATTTATTGGAAAGTTACAAACAAATAGATATTAGCTCTGATTTTAAACTTAACAAAAATTATGTTACTTTAAATCCATTTGTTAAAAAGCATAATAAAACAAATACTAAATGGAGACTTAAATTATGATTACCAAAGAAGAACTAAAAGAATATTATAATCATTCTATTTTTAATCTTGGGCAAGCAGAAAAAGGTTATATGCAAAATATCGTGTTATTTTGTATATATAAAATATATGCAAATGAGCTTATTTTCAAGGGTGGAACTGCTTTATCTAAATGTTATGGATTAGATAGGTTTTCAGAAGATCTTGATTTTACTTCTAAAGTTTATTTTGATACTAATAAATTAAAGTCCAAACTAAAAGCCTTCCAATTGGAGTTTGAGTTTGAAGAAAAGGAATTTCAAGAGAAAACAACAAAAATAACATTACGAATCCACGGCCCATTATATAATGGGACCAGAAATAGTTTATGTAAACTAATATTGGATATAAGTTATAGGGATAATTTACTAATATCTCCAGAAATAGTAAAAATTATTTCTCAAAGAGAGATTCCTTCATTTGATGTTTATGTTATGAATAAGGAAGAAATACTTACTGAAAAATTAAGAGCCATAATAACAAGAGATAAGGCAAGAGATGTTTATGATATATGGTACTTGTTAAAAGCAAAAACAAATATAAATAAAAAGCTTATTGAAAATAAATTCTTATTTTTCAAGGAGAAGTTTGATATAATCATATTTAAAAAAAGATTATTGGATAAACAATCTATTTGGGACTCAGAATTATCTGGATTAATATCTAATGTTCCTAATTTTAAAGACGTTTGTAATGATATTATTGAACATTTTAAATAACACATTATGTTTTTACTTAATTTATTCAATGCAATTGAGAAATTAACTCTTTTTTTAACAATGGCACTGAGAAAAACCTTTTGCTATAAGTTAGGGTAACAATTAATCAGTTTTTTGTTACCGCAACAAAAGTTAATGCACAAAAAAGGGGAATTTGTGCATTTGAAGTGCACATCTTATTATTATATCTTTTTGTATTACTCAAAATAAGTTAATTTTAATGACTTTTGTGTAGTCGTGAGTAATACACCCAAAATTAAGGTTTTTTGTAGGTTAAAATCTTGCACATTTCACTTTTGGGTTAAAGCTCCCCTGGAGCTGACTGAACAAAATCTCCTAATTTGTTCACTGCGAGTGCACATTTAAAAACATATCTGTTCATATATATAATATGGAAAAAAGATATTTAGAACAAATTGTTTTAGACCAAAAAGAAAGATTATCTAAAATGAAGGAAGGGTACCCAAGAGATAAGCTTTCCGAAGTGCCTGATTTAATAAAACATAAAATTAACATAGTTGTTACTGGACACAGAAGAAGCGGTAAATCCACCTTTTTATTACAATGGATGAAAAAATACTATCACTCAAATTTCTATTATTTAGATTTTTCAGACGAAAGATTAGTTGATTTTAAAACAACTGATTTCCAGTTATTATATGAAATATTTTTGGAACAATATGGAGAAAAAGATATTTTTTATTTTGATGAATTACAAGGAAAGAAATATGATTGGAATAGATTTGTGAATAGATTGTACTCTGAAGGAAAAAGGTTTTTTATAACTGGTTCTAATGCAGATTTATTAAGCAAAGAAATATCAACTTACTTAACTGGAAGGCATTTTGATATTATGATTTATCCTTTTTCCTTTAAAGAATATTTAGGATATCATAATTTCAATAAGAACCATAATTCAACTTTAGGAAAAGCAGAAGCAATTAAATATTTTAATAATTATATAAAACAAGGCGGTTTCCCTGAGGTAATAGTTTATAATACAACAGATATATTAGAAAATATATATCAAGATGTAATTAATACAGATATTTTAAATAGATACAAGATAAAAGAAGAAATTGAATTTAAGAAAATGACTTTGTTTTTAATGTCTAATTTTGCAAGAGAGTTTTCTTATACTTCTCTAAAGAATAATTTTAATTTAGGGAGTACAAATACTGCAAAGAAATATATATCTTATTTAACAAACACTTATTTATTATTTGAACTAACTAAATATGATTATTCATTGAAAAAGCAGGATACTTATTCAAAAAAAATATATTGTATAGACACTGGTTTGATAAGTAAGACTTCTTTTAATTTTTCTGAAAATATAGGTAGATTATATGAAAATGCTGTATTTATAGAATTGAAAAGAAGAGGAAAAAGTATCTATTTTTGGAAAGATAAGTCTGATTCTGAGGTGGATTTTTTAATTGTGGATAAAAATAAGGTTACTTCTTTAATACAGGTGGCTTATGATTTAAGTAACCCCAAGACAAAAGAAAGAGAAGTAAAAGCATTGCTTTCTGGGTTAAATGAATTTAAACTTAAAGAAGGAATAATAATAACAAAAGATTTAGATAAGGATGAGAAGATAGATAATATAATAATTAAGTACATTCCTATATGGAAGTGGTTATTGAAATGAGATAGAATCAGATATCAAAGAATATTGCTTAAAGAACAATATTAAACATAAAATTTATTTTCACCATGGCAAATAAATTAAAATTAATTTTGTTTTCCGTGCGCTTTTCACCTTTGCAACTGGTTTCGGTCAGTTGACACCCAAAGAAACCCCTGTAGCTTATTGTTACTATTTTTAAATATTTTCTATTATTATATATTTATTAATAATATAAATTGAGGTGTACAAATGAATTCAAAATTTTATTTAATTAAAGAATCTAATTTGTTTAACTATAAGTACACCTATACCACCTATTAATTTCTTAAAAGGAATAATTGCTTTTGGAAATGTACTTATTTCTTTGGCTTGTCAACTTAAAAAAAATAAAAGAAAAATATAATTATAGGTGATATAAAATGAATAGAGAAGATATTATTAAAAATATAAAATCAGAGTATCTAATAATTGATAAAAATGGTATTGAGCATAGGATGGATCTTGAAAATAAGGATGAATCAATACAACTATTAGACCAAATAAATGATTTGGATCTAAAAAACTATGTCCTTGCTGAAGAGATGAAGTTACCCACCAAACAAAGAGCCTCCATCAATTAAAGTAATGCAACAGCAAGAACTTGTTGGATACGTTCCATCAAGCGATCTTGGTAACTTCCAAATGTATCCAAAAGGTAAGATCTTGTTTAATTTAATAAAGGAATGGTGCGATAGAATAGCACTTAAAGATCTTAATTGCCTTGAGATTGATTCTCCTGTTATCTATGATTGGTCTGATCCAGAAATCTATGAACAAGCAAAATCATTCCATGAAAAACATTATGTTCTTAAAGTTCCTGATGACCCAAGTAAAGAATTTATTTTAAGATTTGCTGGGGATTTTGGTTTATTTAAGATGATTAAATCATCTAACATTAGTTACAGCCAACTTCCTTTAAGAGTTTATGAATATTCAAAAAGCTTTAGATATGAAAGAAAGGGTGAATTATCTGGTCTTAAAAGATTAAGAGCATTTCACATGCCAGATATTCATAGTTTCTCAAGAAATTCAATTAAAGCAAGAGATGAATTTATTTATCTTCATCAGAATTTTGATAAGCTATTAAATGGACTTAATATTTCTTTTGCAATTGTTTTTAGAATTGTAAAAGATTATTATGAAGAATATAAACCAATGTTACTTGATGTTTCTCGTCATTCAAAGAAACCAATCTTTGTGGAACTATTATCTGATATGAAACATTATTGGGTGCTTAAGAATGAATATCAAGCAATCGATAGCGTGAATGGAAACGTTCAATTAAGTACAATCCAATTGGATATAAAGGATTCAAGTATCTATGGCCTTAACTATATGGAGAATGATGGTTCAAAGAAAGGAATGATAATTTGTCATTCATCAATTGGTTCAATTGAGAGATTGATTTATTCAATACTTGAGCAATCATTAAAGCATGAAAGATCATCTCTTCCACTTTGGGCTTCCCCAATCCAATTAAGAGTGATTCCAGTTTCAGAAAAACATCTTGATTTCTGTAAGAATCTTTCTTTTTCAGAAAGTATAAGGTGGGACATAGATGATTCAGATAATAGACTTGGAAAGAAAATAGTTCAAGCTATGCTTGAATGGGTTCCATATGTGCTTGTAGTGGGAGATAAAGAGATTGAATCTGGAATATATCCAGTTGAAAGAAGAGAGAATAATAATAAGCAAGAATACAAAAAAGAAGAACTTGAAAAAGAGATTCTTGAAAGATGCAACGAATATCCAAAAGTTTATTTCTCTCTTCCAAGATTGTTAAGTAAGAGACCTATCTTTTATGGATAGGTTTCTATCCTTTATTTTTTGGTAATTATCATCATATGATTGGATGTATCAACAACAGCTGGTAATTCACAGGTTTTGAAATGTGTATTTAATAACCTTTTTCTAATTGATTTTGATAGATTATTATATATGGGTTCATTTGCTGATGCCAACCCTTCAAGACCTATCATTTTTATAGGTTTCAATCCTGATTTAATTATTAATTTTTTGAGATCTTCAGCCAGAAAGAAATGTGCAGCAGTAAAACCATAGTTCCCCTTGTAGTCACCAGTATCTCTATATTTATTATAACGAGGAGTCCCAATTTCGTCTGGGAATTTCCATAAGGCTGTAGTTAGTACTCCTAATCTACCAATTACTGAAATAAATATTGGTGCTCCTTTTTTGGCTACACGTTTTAGCTCCATTACTGCTTTAAGTCTATCTTTGCTTTTTGTTACGTGTGATCTGGGTGCACCTAAACAGATTACTGCATCAAAAGATTTGTCTTTGAAATTGGATAAATCTCTAATATCTCCTTCAATAATAGAATTAACTCTATTTTTTACTTTAGCTTTCTTTATTTTTTGGGTTGCTATCTTTAATAACTCTGGAGAGTAATCCAATAGAGTAACAGTATGTCCTTTCTTTGCCAACTCTATAGTATACCTTCCAGGACCACCCCCTGCATCAAGTATAGTTCCTTTTTTAGGTAAATACTTTTTAAGATAGATAAGGGATGTTGTGAACTCAAGTTCATTAAATGGGCTTTTAATTAATCTTTGCCATTCATTTTTCCCAAGTTTATTGTAGAATTTTTTAATATTTTTCATATATTTATCCTAATTCAAAGTATTTTTAAATATTCTTAATTGTTATTGTAATTTCCGTGCGCTTTTCACTTTTGGGTTAAAGCTCCCCTGGAGCTTACCGTTAACTTTTAGCTAAAAGCTTACGATATATCGTTAACTATTAAGCTATAGGGTGTATTTAGTAAATCCAACAAAATATCCTTAGTAGACTTTACTAATGACAACCTTTATAAATTAATTGATGTGTAGATATAATATGGAAGAACTATTTTATGAATTTAACCCTTGGTGGGAAGAAAAATATAAGTTAATAGGTGTTAAGAGAGATAAATATCTGTCTTTTTTAGAACACAACCTTAACAATAAGGACATTATTTTATTGACTGGACTTAGAAGAGTTGGAAAATCTACATTACTTAAACAATTAATTTTTTCTTTAATTAATGATCATAAAATAGACCCTAAAAAAATTTGTTATTTGTCCTTAGATTCCTTTTCATTTAAGGATAAGAGTATATCTGATTTAGTTAGAGAATTTAGAAAAATAAACAATCTAAAAATCAATGATAAAATATACTTATTTTTTGATGAAGTAACTTACAAGGATTCTTTTAAGGAAGAACTTAAAAATTTGTATGATTTAGGAAACAGTAAAATTTTTGCAACATCATCTTCAGCAAGTAAGCTAATAGATAAGAAGGCATTATTAACTGGAAGAAGCAGAACTTTAGAAGTAGAACCATTAGACTTCCAAGAGTTTTTATTATTTAAGAGTTATAATCCAAAAAAATCAGAAAAATATCTTTTAGAAAAACATTTTGAAGAGTATATGGAGTATGGGGGTATGCCTGAATATGTTCTAACAAAGGACCCAGAATATATTACAAATTTAACTAAGAATATAATTTATAAGGATATAATTGCAAAATATAATTTAAGAGACAACGATGCTATTGAAGATTTATTCAGATTGCTCTGTGAAAGAGTAGGAAAACCAGTTTCCTATAATAAACTAAGTAATGTTTTGGGTATTAGCAAAAATTCAGTTAAGAATTACATTGATTATTTTAAAGAAACATATTTATTTTATATTATAGAAAAGGATGCAAAAAGTTTAAATGAAAGGATTGTAGATAATAAAAAAATATATTGTGCAGATATTGGAATAAAAAACGTGGTTACTGGTTTTAAGGATCTTGGTTCTATATATGAAAATTTGGTTTTTTTAAAGATCAAAGGCAATAATCCAAGATTTGTGAGGGTAAATAGTATTGAAATTGATTTCAAATACAATGACACCTTGATTGAAGCAAAATATAATCAAGAAATAAAAGACAAACAAAAGGAATTATTTAATTCAATAAATATAAAAAATAAAGTTCTTGCAGATGGAGTGAATTTTTTCTTGTAAAATCCGTGCGCTTTTCACTTTTGCAACTGGTTTCGGTCAGTTGACACCCAAAGAAACCCCTGGAGCTGACTGAACAAAATCTCCTAATTTGTTCACTGGGAGTGCACATTTTACTTTTGGTTCGATCCTCCCTGGAGCTGACCTTGAGACTTGAATCTGCTTAAATTTAAACTATTTCAATAAATATTTGATAGAATATTTTATAAATAATTATATATATATATTGTGTATGGGTATAAAAGTAAGTTTATCTGGTTTAAAATTACGTGAAAAATCACCAGTTCATGCAAAGATAATTCATCAAGAAACTGGGCGACGAATGACTAACAGTACAGAAGATATATCTCAAATGATTGATAAAATAAATGAATTTAAACAATTATATCCTGATAAACAGTTTTATGAAAAATCATTACATTCTGGAAATTTTTTAGATTTCGATTCAAAGGAAAATATCAAAATAGATATCGGTAAATTTCATAATAAACCAATTAACACCCTAATTTTAGGACCAGGGAAAGGCGCAGAAATTATTTTTTTAAAAGAATTATTAAATAAAAAAAGTAATATTGATACACTCGGACTTTCAAATAGTTTGTCTCCTGAAGCAAATAATTTAATAAAGAATGATCATTCTCCAAAAAAACTTAGTGAAAAAACCACTTTTGAACATTTTAATCATCTTAAGTTGGTTAATAATTATGACTATATATATTCTAAAATGGGGGCAGGATACCATACTGATTATCCTGAAATTACATTATTAAAAGTTGCAAGTATGCTAAAGCAAGGCGGAATCGCCAGAATACAAGCAAGAGGTTATTCTGATTTAGTTAGTAATATCGAGCACTATCTTCAATTAAAAGAAATGAATCGTTTTATAAATATACGTTGGCATGACGGGTATATAATAATTGAAAAAATAAAATAAGTTTGATTTTTTAATCTAAATAAATTGTCGTGCGCTTTTCACTTTTGCAACTGGTTTCGCTCGGCTAGCGCGCAAAGAAACCCTTGGAGCTTACCGTTAACTTTTAGCTAAAAGCTTACGATATATCGTTAACTATTATGCTATACTGCCACTATATATACTGACAAATAAAGAGAATATTGGTAGGATATAAACGACCAATTTAAAAAAGTGTTGTTTCATATATATAATATGAAAAAAGATAAATTTAGTTATATAATAAAAGAATTCCATGAATTTAAGTTTCCTAATTTAATAAATAGAGAATTAACTATATCACCAACTAATAAAATAATTAGTTTAGTTGGGAATAGAAGAGCAGGTAAAACCTATTATTTCTATCAATTGATAGAAACGTTGTTATCTAAAGGAATAAATAAAGATCAGATATTATATATTAATTTTGATGATGATAGATTATATCCATTAGAACTATCTGATCTGGATGATTTACTTGAGAGTTATTATGAATTATTCCCAGATAATAAAAATAAGCAAAAATACTTTTTCTTAGATGAAATACAAAACATAAATAACTGGGAATTATTTGTTAGAAGATTAAATGACAAAGAGCAAATAAAAATATACTTAACAGGTTCTTCATCTAAATTATTAAGTCAAGAAATTGCAACTAGTTTAAGAGGAAGAACATTATCCTATAATTTATTTACTTTAAATTTTAAAGAGTTTTTAAATTTTAAAGATTTTAAATTTACAAAAAAAGATATTTATTCCTCAAAAAGATATCAATTAAAAAAGTACTTTAATGAATATTTAAATGATGGATCTTTTCCAGAGGTTACCCTAGAGAATAATTTAAAGAAAGAAATATTAAATAACTATTATGAAATGTTTATATATAAAGATTTAGTAGAAAGGTATTCAATACGAAATGTTGATTTATTAAAAAAGCTATCTAAATATCTACTTACTAATGTATCTAATCTATTTAGTGCATCTTCTTATCATAAATTTGCAAGCAAAGATATATCCGTTAGTAAGGAAACCATTTTGGAATATATATCTTATCTTAAAGAAGTAAATCTTGTTTTTCAAATTCCAATTTATAGTTTTTCTTTAAAGCAACAACAAGTTAATCCATCTAAAATATATTGTATAGATAATGGTTTAAGAAATGCAGTGTCATTTAAGTTTTCAGAGGATGAGGGTCGTTTAGCAGAAAACTTAGTATTTATTGAATTAAAAAGACAGCAAAAAGAAATTTATTATTGGAAAGAGAAAGGAGAAGTTGATTTTATAATAAAAAATAAAGATCATTCTATAGATTTAATTAATGTATGTTATGCAGATGATATTCCAAAAAGGGAAATAGATTCAATAAATGAATTTATTGTTAAGTATCCTAAAATTAAAATAAATAATAAGATAATACTTACTAAAGATGTAGGTAAAAAAGAGAAGGGGATAAATTTTATCCCATTATGGGAATGGTTACTTGAATAATTTTAAATAAATTGATATTATTTGTGATTTAATATCCAATTTTATTGGGGGAATAGATTATGAAAATTATAATTCAAAGCAAAAAAGTAAATGATCTCACAAAAAAAGAAATAAATATAATGAATGCCGCAAGAATAAAAGAATATGGTGATATTGGATTTATTGATTTTAAAAAAGAAGATAAAGTTGCTGAATTTTTTTTTGTAAAAGAAAATAATAGAATTGTTTCTTTTGGAATGTTAAAACCAGTTGAAATAGAATATCTAAATAAAAAATATTTTATTTTTGGAATTGGAAGAGGTCTGACGATTGAAAAAGGAAAAGAATATGGGCGAATTTTAAATGCAATAAGAATACATTATCTAAAGAAAACAGGAAAAACAGGGCTTGCATTTACAGATAAAAAAAATATTGAGTTTTTTAAAAAAGTAGGATATAATGTGTCAAAAAATTTAATAAAACGGTTTAGATATAAAAATCCAACTACAGATGAAATCATTATGGATATGGACGGAGATGGGGTTTATTACGAAGGAAAAGATAAGTTAATATCAAAAATATTATCCGAAAAATATACTATTGCATATACGAATGTACCTTTTTGGTAAGGACGAGGTCGGGGGTTCAAGTCCCCCCTGGAGCTTAGCCGGTTTCGCTCGGCTAGCGCGCAAAGAAACCCTTGGAGCTGACCATAGTAATCTATTTATATTAAATCGTCATATATTTATAATCATTAGGAGTTGTTCTATTTTGATAAATATTATAAAAATCAATAAATATAAAACTAAGCAAAGTATAACTGATTATATCTTAAGAAACTTACCTAATTGGTTTAGTATAGAAAAAGAATAATCAATTATGTTAATTCAGTTAAATCTCAATTATTTTTTGCTGCATATGATAAAGATAAGCCAGTGGGGTTTATTTCAATACAATTAAATGATAAATCTACTGCCGAAATAAATGTAATGGGTATTTTAGAAGAATATCAATCAATTGGTATTGGTAAGAAATTATTACATTATTCAGAAGCACACTTAAAAAAGAAAAAAAGAGAGTCTATTTTTGTAAAAACCCTTTCCAGCAAGAAAAGAAACCCATTTTATGCAAAGACAAGAACATTTTATATTCATAATGGCTTTTATCCAATAAAAGAGACAACAAAAGTTTGGGGGAAAGAAAATCCCTGTTTAATACTTGTAAAAAGATTGATATGAAATATAATAAACTGAAATGCAAGTTCTTTGAAGATGATAGAGTTGTAAACTCTGGTATTCTAATCCTCAATAATAAAAATTCAGAGTTATCTATTCTTCTCTTAAAAAGAAAAGATTATAAGGATTGGGAAATTCCTGGTGGGAAAGTTGAGCTTAAAGATAAAATAAATAAGAATAAGATTGATACATTAAGAAATGCAGCTTTAAGAGAAGTTAAAGAAGAAACGTGTATTAATCTTAAAGGAAAGATCGAAAACATTAAACCCTTTTATATTGATTTCACAAGCCCTGAAGGAAAAAAAAGAAGATTATATAATTTTATTGCTTTTTCAAGTAAATATCCTGTGCTTGAAAAAGGGTTTTGTGATTGGGAATATATTCTTTTATCTCAATTAAAAAAATATAAGCTTGCTCCAAATGTAATCATCTTAGTTGAAATGATAAAGAAAGGATTATTTAATAAGCTTGTTAATTAACAAGCTTATTTTTGAAAAGCGCAAATCTATTTCTTCTCAAAGAAATTTATTGCTTCTGCAAGCTCAATATGCGTTTTTGCATATTCATGTGTGTCTATTCCTTCTTTGTATGCTTCACAAGCTTGAACAAGTGCTTTTGCACCAGCCTTTGTTCCTTTCGGATGAGCATGACACCCAGCACCCATGGTTGTTATGAAATCAACGCTTCCCATAACATCAATAAATGGTTTTAAAAGAGTTGGATTAAGTCCACCAGAAATAATTGGAGCGCACTTTTTCATTCCTCTCCAGCTATCATCATCCAAGATTACATGATGAATATTGTCTTCTTCTATTAATCTAACTATTGCAACATCATTTTCTGGTATTTGAGACCAACTTTGTGAAAATATATGTCCATTAGCTGATAATTTTAAGATTCCTTCTGCAGCAGTTATGTCCTCTTCTGGTGTTCCTGCCATTTTCCCAACACCCGCAGTTCCTGTGTGTATTCCACTAGCTCCTGCAAGTCTTGCAAATTTAGATAAAACTAATACTGAAAAACCAAATGGGTTTTCTGGTCTTGTAAATGCTCCATGTGCTGCTCTATGGAAATGAATGAAAACATCCGGATACCTTCTTCTAAGTGTTTGGACCCCCATCCATCCAGCTGTTATTCCATCAATTAAGAATGCAAAGGATCCTTTTTCAAAGCCTGCATTTTTAATCATCTCACATCTTTCTATCATTGTATCAAAATCCGATGCAGAAACATTAAATGAATGAACTTTTTTCTTACCAGTGATCTTTACTGCTCTATCCATTGCTTCCTTAACGTTCTTTACCATTATATCATATGGGCAAAAGTCTTGGTTTGCTTGTGGTTCATCATTCTTAACAAAGTCTCCTCCACCAACCCAAAAATCATAACAAACTTCAGCATATTCTGAAGACGTTAATCCCATTTTTGGTTTAACAATTGTTCCAAGAATTGGTCTATCATAAACACCTAAATATTTTCTCATATCATCAATTGTATAGCTTGGGCCATCAAATTGTGAGAGCATTGCTGGCGGAAACCACACATCTATTAATTTAAGTGCAGACACTTCTTTCATTCCAAGAACGTTACCAACAACATATGTGAGAATGTTTTGAACATTTCCTCTTCTATCAAATAATCTCCAAGGGTATGCTATCCAAACTAAATTCTTTTCTAGATCAAGCTTATATACAAGTGCGTTTATTTCTCTTGAAAATGGAGTTTCAGTTTGAACTTTAAAATTTGTTCCTGTTGATGATTCTGCTGCGATTTCACATGCTGCTTGTAAGAAGTTTAATCCATTTCCTGGAAGCATATGAAATACTCCAAGCATGTATTCCCCGTTACTTAGGTTAGGTATATTAAAATTAACATAAGCTGCTTGATGTGGGTTTAAAGTTTTAATAAGTTCTTCATAAGCCATAATCATTCTTTCTCCTATTTATTATAGATATAAGAAGAATGTAAGGTTTAAATAATTATTTATTTTCTATACTTTCGAGTATATATGAAATACATAACTAAAATAAAATTAAAAAATAAACAATTTAGTGTTTATAGATTAGAATCAACTGATATGAATTTCTTTAAGCAATTTCATAAACAATTATTAGATTGCTTACAAGGAATTGAAAAAGAATTCACAGGGGAATATAATTATGTTCTTTTAAAGAAAGATATACAAGGTAAATCAATATTACATGTTGTTTATTATAAAGAAAAACCAATAGCCTACTCTCTTGTGTATACTCCTAATAGAAAAAATATAACTAGTTGGTTAAATAATTGTAAAATAGAAAAAAAAGATAAAACTAAGATTGCAGAATTAGCGGGTGCTGGTGTAGTTCCTGAGTTTAGAGGGTATGGGATGCAAAGTTACTTACTTAAACTAAGAGAGAAATATTTGAAAAAAATCAAGTTTAAATGGGGAGTTGTTTCTGTTCATCCAAAGAACATTTACAGTCTCATTAATTTAGTTAAGAATGATTATTCAATAATCAGTTTAAGTAAAAATAAGCATAATGAAGATAGATTATATCTAAAGAAAAGAATATAATCATTTTCTAATTATGTATTCAATAATTATTGGAATAACTTTATCAAAATGCTCGAGAACATAATGATTTATCCCTTCTAGAATGTTTATTTCTTTTCTTCTTGAATTAATGTTTTCTAAAATAAAATAAGATTGATTAATCATAACAAAATTATCTATTTTTCCATGAATAAAAAGAGTATCACATTTAACTTGAAATAATTTTTTTTTAGCTTCAAGAGATAGTTTATACATTTCTAGGTATTTTATAATAGATGGTTTTCTATTATCTTTTCTAATATTTTTAAGATTATTAATTAAATATCTTGCACTTATTATAAACTCCTCTCTGTTATAGTTTATTGGAGTTGAGATTAATATAAGTTTATCTGGATTAATTTTTTCTGATAAGTATAATGAAATTATTCCACCAAGCGAATATCCAATTAATATTACTTTTTTGTAGTTTTCTTTTAATAATTTATATAATCCATAGTTTGGAAACAATAATTCTTTATGATCTTTAATATCAACTATATTTGATTCAAAATGCCCTCTTAAGGTTGGAGCAAAAACATCTCCATATTCTTTTAGCTGTTCAATATATGGAGCATATATTTTTGAAGTTTGTGCGTATCCATGTAAAAGTAAAATTGCAGTATCTTTATTATTTATTTCACAAAATCCTTTATTTAAAAACTGATCATAAACTTGTTTATTCATTAATTTCTCACTATATAATATAAACTTCAAATAAGTATATAATACCTTTCTTTTATAATTATATATTAACTATTTTTAGGAGAAATTATTTATGAGTGTTAATGAAAAAGAGTGGGTAATGATTGAATATACTGGAACATTTGATGATGGAACTGTTTTTGATAAATCAGAAGGTAGAGAGCCATTAAAGTTTCAAATTGGTGGAGGAATGGTTATTCCTGGTTTTGAAAAAGCAGTTATTGGAATGAATCCAGGTGAAGAAAAGGATATTAAGATCGAACCAAAGGATGGATATGGAGAGAAGAATAAAGAGATTATGCAGCTTCCAAAAACCTCTTTTCAAGATACTTCTGTTCTTGAAGTTGGTAAAGAGCTTAACATGATGACAAACATGGGCCCAATGGTTATTGAAGTAGTTAGAATGGAAGATGATAAGGTATCAGTAATCTTAAATCATCCAATGGCTGGTAAGAATCTTAATTTCAAGATCAAGCTTGTTAAGATTCTTGATGAAGAAGAAGTTAAGGTTATGGAAGAAGAAATGATTGCAATGCAAAAGCAACTTGAGGAAATGTCTAAATCACAAGCAGGTGCACATAAAGGTTGTTCATGTGGGGATGGGACTTGCGAAGATTGTGAAGGTAACGATTCATGCGATTGTGAAGATGAAGAATGCGATCACAAGCACTAACTATTGTTTGTACCATCTTTCATATTGCTTGTGGTTCCCAATAAAATAAATAGTTTTTGTTTTATTGATTTCATCAATAATATAGGCAATTCTATATTGCCCAATTTCTTCAATACAATATCTTGAATTATGAAGTCTTCTTGGTTTAAGATCATTTTCCATTTGATCTATTTTTTTAAGAATATAATTTCTAATAATTTTATCAAAATTCTTGAAGTTATTGTCCCAGTTTTCAATAAAGATGATTTTCCATTTAATATCTGTCAATATATCACCTATACTTCTTAAGTGCCTCTTCTTTAGTTAAAAACTTAGTTTTATTCTTTTTAGCACTTTTTTCTTCTTCTTCTAGTCTTTTTGCTACTAACTCCATTTCAAGATCTTTAATTAGATTATATTCTTTATTTAAAGAGAATAAACTCATTCTTAGTACTTCATTTTTTGATTTTGCAAGCCCAAGATTCATTGCTTTTTCAATAATCATTTCTGGTACTCCCTCAACAGCAATTGTTGTTCTCATATGCATTTCCTCTTTTATGTAATATTTGTGTATTATTTCATCACTTTGTATGTACTTATTACACAAAAAGCTTTATAAAATCTTCGTTTTTCTAGGTGTGTTTCTATATTATTTATATACTCTTTGTCTCAATTATATATATTGCATAATGTGCAATAATGACTATATAAAAGTACAAAACTAAAAAAGGAGGAAGTACTATATGTTAGATATAAAATACATTAGAGAAAACGTAACTATTGTTAAAGAAAACTTAAAGAAAAAATTCCAGGAACATAAGTCTTCTTCCGTTGATAATCTTCTTTTGCTTGATGAAAGATTAAGAGAAAACATTCAGAAAGTTAATACTCTAAAGCAAAGAAGAAATCAAATAACTGATGAAATATCAAGTAGAAAAGCAAAGAAGGAAGGAATTGATGATCTTTTGCTTGAAGCAAAGGAGCTTCCTGGAAAGATTGATGTACTTGATAAAGAACAAAATGAATTAAGAGAAAAGGTTCTTGAGATTCAAAAGACAATTCCAAACATCGTCTCAAAAGAAACACCTATAGGTAAAGACCAAACAGAAAATGTAGAAATTAAAAGATTTGGTGAAATTCCCAAGTTTGATTTTCCTTTAAAGAGTCATGGTGAACTTGCTGAATCATTAAATATAATAGATTTAGATGCAGCAAGAGATAACTCTGGAAAGGGTTTCTATTATCTTAAAGGAGACGGAGCATTATTAAGTAATGCACTCATGAGGTACGCGCAAGATTTCTTAGCAAAGAAAGGCTATACTTTTGTTCTTCCACCATTAATGATAAATAGGAAAGCAACAGATGGTGCAGTCGATATGTCTTTTTTCAATGAAATGATATATAAGATAGAAGATGAAGACCTTTACATGATTGCGACAAGTGAGCATCCTGTAATCTCAATGTTTGTAGATAGGGTTATTGATGAAGATAAGCTTCCTGCTAAAATGTTTTCTTATTCAACTTGTTTCCGTAAAGAGATTGGCTCTCATGGACTTGATGAAAGAGGGTTATTCAGACTACATCAATTTGATAAGGTTGAGCAAGTAATTATTTGTAAACCAGAAGATTCTGAAAAGATGTATGATGAAATTTTAGAGAATTCATTTGAGATTTTTAAATCTCTTGGTCTTCCAACAAGAATCATAGAAATATGTACAGGTGATCTTGGAGATTTAAAGTTTAGATCAGCAGATGTTGAAGCATGGTCTCCAAGAAGAAATGAGTTTATTGAGGTTGGATCTTGTTCAAACCTAACTGGAGCACAAGCAACGAGACTTAATATAAAAGCAAAGAATAAGAAGAGTGAAAGGTATTTTGTTCACACTTTAAATAATACAGCAATAGCTAACTCTCGTGCACTTGTTGCGATCCTTGAAAACTATCAGACAAAGGAAGGAACAGTAAGAATTCCAGAAGTTTTAGTTCCATATATGTATGGTAAAACAGAAATTAAGAAGAATAATATCTTCTAATTTCCTTTTTTTTCTTTTTTTAAATACAATTTATAAACTTATTCATTCTATATTTTAGTTATAAAATTAAGTGAATTTAAATGTGATGAGATTATGCCAAAAACAGTAATTAAACCTAAATTACTAATTAGAAGTATAGAAAGAACAAGTGTTCCGGTTGCTAGTAGAAGTAAGATTGGAATGGATATTAAAGAAATCTCTAAATATAAAAATATAGAAAAAAAACTAACCAATCCGAATGAGCACATGAGACATCTAACTCCTGAAGAACGGGAATATTATACTTCAATGAAAAAAAGAATTTGGCAAGTGCATGATAAGAATATTGAATTAAGATCAAAAAAATTAAGGGATCAATTTGGATTTAAAACTATTAATGAACGATCGCGATATATTTCTGATACCTATCCTAACCACATAAGTGTATCTCTAAATCCTAAATCTAAATATAATTCTATCTCAAATCCAACAGCTATCAGCTTCAAATGGAAATATGATAAGAACACAAATACAGTCCATATGTTTGAATGGAATAATAATTATGGTCTTACTTCTAAAAGCCCATTATATAAGGAATTTAAAGAAATTACTATAAAGGGTATAAAAGAATCATTTAAGCAAACTCTATATGAAGATACAAAATTCGTTGTTGATTCAGAGATTATTGACAAATAGTGCTTTATTTATAAACAAACCTTTAAATACTTAATCTTATATAATATAAGTATATTAGCTCCCAGCCATTGGAGTATCGCAAGATACACAACGGCTGGCGTATATTTGTGATTTCTATGCCTTCTTACTCAAAAACAATGATATTTATAGATGGTAGCAATTTCTATTTTTCCTTGAAAAAATCTTTTAATAAAACAAATATTGATTTCAAGAAATTTACTGATTTTTTAGCTGAAGATAATAAATTAGTTAAACTTTTATATTACAATGCTCCTCTTAATAGAAAAGAAAACGAAGAAGAATATAGAAAACAACAAAAGTTCTTTAATTATCTTACAAACCTTGATTTTGTTAAAATTTATTATGGTCGTTTGGAAAGGAGACCGGATGGTCACAAATCAGAAAAGGGAGTTGATGTTAAATTAGCTATTGATCTTATAATTAATTCTTATCAAAATAATTTTGATATTGCTGTGCTTGTTTCAAATGATGCAGACTTTATTCCAGCAATAAAAGAAATTCAAAAGCAAGGTAAAAAAGTATATAATGTAAGTTTTAAAAACACAAAATCATATAATTTAAATAAAGTTTGTAATTATACAATTATGGTTGATTCAATAGATGATTTCATATAATTAAATAAAATAATGATAAATCATGCAGATTAAAGAACTTGTAATAAAAAACTTCAAATCTTTTGAGTTTGCAAAAATCCCATTCTCAAAGGGTTTACATGTTATTGTTGGGCCTAATGGTTCTGGAAAGAGCAACATAGTTGATGCTCTTCTGTTTGTTTTTGGTTCAACCTCTCTTAAAAGATTAAGAGTAGACAAATTGTCTGAGTTAATTAACCATAATACAAAAGCAAAAACAGCAAGAGTAAGAGTAATCATTGAACACAATAACGAGGATATAGAAATAGTTAGAGAAATTGATGAATCAGGTAAATCTGTTTTTATGCTTAATGAAAAAAGAAAAGCACTCCATGAAATATTAAGTTTTCTAAAAGAAATTGGATTAGATGTAGATGGGCACAATACTGTTCAACAGGGAGATGTTACTAGAATAATAAATCTAACTCCAGAAGAAAGAAGAAGTGTAATTGATGATGTTTCTGGAATATCTTTGTTTGATGAACGAAAAAAAGAAGCAGAAGATAATCTAAAAAAGGTTGATGAAAAACTATCTAAAGTAAATATTGCTCTTGCTGAAAGAAAACCATATGTTGAGCAATTAAGATCTGAAAAAGATGCTGCAATTAAATACAAAGAAATTGAAGTTGAAGAAAATCTTTACAATTATAATCTTTACAAAAAACAAATTGATTTTTTTCTAAAAGAAATTGAAAAAGAGCAAAAAGATATTTTAGAGGATAAAGAAAAATTAACTTTGTTAATCAAAGAAAAATCCTTGATTACACAAGAAATCAAGGAAAATGAAGATAAGCTTGAAAGAATAAATAACGAACTTATTAGTCATTCAGAAAAAGTACAATCTACTGTTGGAAAAAGATATTCAGAAGCTCAAGCAAATAAAGAAATTGTTATTAACAATATAAACATTAATCAAGAGAATCTTAATTATCTAGAAAAAGAAAGTAAAGAAGCAACAGATACATTGTCTGTTCTAAAAAAGCAAGAAGCAGAGATTGATGGAGTAATAAAAAACATAACTCTGAAGGTTAATGAAAAAGCAAAGATAAGAGATTCACTAAAGCTAAAATTATCTGAAGACAAAAAAGAATTTGAAAAAATTAAAGCAATGCAAGATGAATTGTATGTAACCTTAAATACTTATAACAAAGACCTTGCATCAAAACAAGATCTATTATATGATAAGAAAAACAAGCTTAATGCATTTACTTTGCAAAAGGAAATTATTGAAAAGAAAGATAAAGAAGTAATTGACAAAATAAATACTCTAAATTCTAAAAAGCAAGAAATAGAAAGAGAAATGAATAATCTTGAAAAGAATATTCTTAAAACTACAAAAAAATTAGAAGATGTAATTAAAGAACAAGAAACAAAGAAAAAAGAAGAACAAAAAATAATTGTTACCCTCCATGAGCAAAAAATAATTTTAACTTCACTTAATAAGGATCTTTCATTCTATTCAAGTGAACTTAAAAAGAAAGAAGAAATTAAACCAATCTTAACAAAAAATAAAAGTTATTTTGGTTTCCTTGAAGATACTGTTTCTTTAAATAAGGACCAAAAGATATATTATTCATCTTATGTGGTTCTGGAAGATGATTCTGATATTAAATCAATAATTAAAACCACAAGCGAGTACAATCTTTCTTTTGTAATTCTTTCTGTTCTTGGGATTAAAAAAAATGAACTTGCGGATTATTTTAATAAACATGTTGCATTAAAATCTAAGTCTAATCTTTCAATAGATTGTTTTTATTTTGATGGCTTTTCATATAAAAAAATAGCTTATAAAGATTCAAGCAAGATAGAAAATGATGTTTTAAGTTGTGAAAATGAAATTTTTTCTTTAAATAAAGAATTAGTTAAAGTTCAAAAAGAACTAGAAAGGATTGATGCACAGAGAGATTCAGACACAAGTGAAGCATCAAGTCAACAGATTTGGTTAAATACTCAAAAGGAACTTTATAGAGATGTGGTAGAAAACATAAATGTAGAAGGTAAAGATATTCTTGATAAAACCGCTTACACTAGAATTACAGAAAATCTTGGACAAATCCAAAAAGAAATCCCTATTCTTGAGAATGATATATCTGAGTTTGCAGCTAAAAAAACAGTTCTTGAAGAAAAGTTAAAAAAATATTCAATATCTGCAAATAATATTTTAAGAGATGAGTTTGATGACGTACTTGCTGAATTAACTATCCTTGAGCAAAGTTTAATTGAAAGAAACTCTGAAAAGAAGATACTAAAAGAGAAGATAAATAATAGATTAGATTATATTGAAGTAAACAAAGATAAAATAAAAGGAATAGCTGATAGATTAAAAGGACTTCTTGATCAAAAAATAGATTTTGAAAATAAGATAAATGAGCATAAAAAATCACTTGAAGGAGAAGATTCAAAAAAGATACATCTTTTCTCTGAAAAATCAACAATAACAAGTAAGATCACTGATCTTTCAAATAAGTTACATGCTTATGATCAAGATATCTCTGAGCTTAATCTTCTAATCAATAATTCAAACATAAACATTTCAACTACAGAAAATAAGATAAGCACTATTGAACAAAATTTTAAGTTAATGGATATAAATGTTGATGGATTAAAAGAAATTGGTCTTTCAATAGAAGAACTTAATTCAAACCTTAGAAGAATAAGAAGAGATAAGAATGCACTTGGAAACATTAACTTTAATGCTATTGAATCGTATGATAAGCTTGCTTGCGAGTATGATGAAATAATTAAAAAATGTGAAATACTTGTTAAAGAAAAAGAGCAAGTTAAGGCTATGCTTTCTGAAATAACTATGAAAAAAGAAGCTGTGTTTATTGATTGCTTTGAAAAGATAAATAAAGAATTTAAAGACATTATTAAGAAGATGTCTGCAAACTTATCAGGATATCTTGCTCTTGATGGAACAGAACCTCTAACCTCTAAACTATCAATTAACTTAACAAAGCAAGGTAAAACAAAGGATATTGATATAATGTCAGGGGGAGAAAAAACAGTAACTGCACTTGCATTTATTTTCGCACTCCATGCATACAAGAAAGCTCCCTATTATATTTTGGATGAGGTTGATGCTGCACTTGATGATTACAATACCTTAAATCTATTAAGCTTTGTAAAAGATCTTTCAAAGAACACTACAATAATATCAATTTCACACAATTCAACAAGCGTATCAGGAGCAAACCAGGTTATTGGAGTAACTCTAAAGGATCACACAAGTGTTATTGGGCTTAACCTGGGATAAAACAAGAAAGATAGAAAAGAAAAGATGAAACATGCCAAAAAAATTCTATAATGTTCCAGAAAAAATAAAGGAACCATTAAGTAAAACATTAAGTAAGAAAAAACTAAAACAATTGAGCCCGATAAGACTAAAATAAACCCAAAACCTTATTTTTTAACTAAATCATTACCTTTAAAAACCTTTTTCTTCCTAATTATTATGATAAGTAACCTAAACAAGTTAACCAGTTAATTAGTGGATTTTTATTTTAGGGTTCTTGCGAAAAGCAAAATAGGTTATTTACTATTAATAACAAAATCAGATTTTTAAGGAGTTAAGGAGAAATGATTCAGAATAAAATTACTCAATACCAAATGGACTCTCAAAAGAGATTTAATTACAAAAAAATAATCTTTCTATTTATAGCTGCAATCTTTATATCATTATTTTTATATTCAATTAAGGCACATGCTCTTGAGTTTGAAACAAACATACCAACTAGAATAACCTTATATAAAGAACCAGTTGATGTTTTTATTTTAATTAAAAACACAAGTAGCACAGGTAATTTATATAATTTAAAATCTTATACCTCACCTTTTGTTTCAAGAATTGATCCTCAAGCAATAAGACTAGATGGTGGACAAGAAAAGCAAGTTAAATTAACCATCTATCCAATTGCAAATACAACAAATCAAGAGTATACATCAACTCTTGAAATTTCTGAAAACCAAGTTATTCATTTTTTTGCAATAACCGTTATTCAATTAACAAACAGGGTCTGTGATGTTGATATAAATCATACTATTGATTATCTTTCTGATTCAAACAAGTATCATCTTGATTTAGGTTTAACAAATAATGGAGTACGATACCAAACTATTAATCTAAACAAATTTGAAGATCTTAATTCAGATGATTATAAAGAAATGGATGTTGGATTATTTCCAAATGAAACAAAGCACATAAATTATTATATAGATACAAATAAACCAAGTATTGAGCTAAGCTATGTTTGTAATAGCTTGTTCCAAACAAAAAAGATTGATATACCAAGTAAACCAAATACCTATGAAAGTAATAAAGTAAAAGGTGTATCTGGATTATTTACATTTACTAACTTTGGTACAAATATTAAAAATATATTTAATTCATTAACCTTTCAAATAATCTTGATTATAATTATTATTCTGCTTGCAATAACTTTTGCATCAAGATATATAAGATTGATTCATCTTCACAATCTAAGACGGAGAATGTAAAATATTAAATGTGATATGTATGGCTGATTTAAGAAAAGAATTATTGATTGTATTTGGTTTAACATTGTTATTCCTTGTTATTATTTCAGGAGTTGCTTTTGCAGACACAATTGATAACATAAGTGTAAACTTTGATAAGCAAATCTATTCAACTGTGGATAATTCACCCATAAGAGTTGGATTTACTTTAGAGAATAATAATAAAGAAACAGTTTATCTTAGAGTGTATACTGATTGTGATGATGATGAATTATCTTGTGATTACTCAAGATCATTTACATTAAACCAAACAACAAGCGAAACAAGTTCATTTAGTGTTACTCCAACAGATGAAGGTCATTCAACATTAACTTTATACGTTCTTGATACAAAAACAGATGAAACCAGAAGTTATAATGTTGATATTTATTCAGATGATGGAATAGATGATGGAAAATTTGATGTTGATCTTGATAATTCTGGGCTTTGTAAGAATCAAGAAAATCAAGTGTATTTTACAATAAATAATAATTTTGTTTCAGGATTATATGAAATCACATTAGTTGGAAATAATCTATCAGCAAGTCCTTCATTCGATAATCCAATCTATTTATCAAAAGAGGATAAAGAAATACATTTCAATGTAGAAATTGATAATGGAATAACAAATACCTCATCAATTGATGCAATCCTAAGAATAGAAAATGAAAACATCATATCTAATAAACAAATAAGTTTTTATGCTAAGGACTGTGCAATAATAAGTAATGATTTCCAGGTAACTGGCCCAAATACATACAACTTTGTTTTAAAGAAAGAAAATCTATTATCTATAGATTATACAGTAAAGAATATTTCTTCAAAAGCAAAAGATATATTTGTTTATAGTGATAATAATTCTGATCTTACATTTACTTTATCAACAAGACAACTAAGATTAAACCCAGGCCAATCACAAAAAGTAACTCTTACAGCATATGCAGATAAGCGCACAGATTCTGGATCTTATCCACTTAATCTTCAATTCTTTGATGAAAAAACAATTATCACAAAAAATCTTCATTTCCTTGTGGACCCAATATTTAATTTAGATGTTAGGACTTCCCAGAATTCATTAGCAGTAAATATTGGTAAGTCAACAAATTTATTAATCATTTTTGAAAATAAAGGAGATATAGATGAATCATTTACATTAAATTATACTTTATCAAATGATTTAAGAATACATAACCAAACAAATAAAATTGATATTCTTGCACATTCAACAAAACCATTAACACTTTCTGTTGGTGCTGGATCAAACACAAAAGAAATGACTAGTCAAATAGTTATTGAATTTATTGGAGAAACAAGTAATTATCAAAAGACAATGGTTATTGATGTAATTGCATTTAGAGGAAATGATTCTGTAACTTTAAATTTTCTATCTTATCCAAAAGAAATTGCTCTTGATTCAAACTCTCAAAAGAATTTTTCATTTGAAGTATATAATTGGAGTGATGAGGCAATTAGGTTAACAACGATTCAATTAGTTGGTGTTCCTCAAGAGATAACCGCAACCTTTTCAAACAATATTCTTGTTCCATCAAAGCAAGCGACTACAATCTCTGGAACAATTACAACAAGAGAATTAATTCCACAAGAAATTAATGCAACCCTTGTTCTTAATTCAGAAAAGGGAGGAGTATTATCAACTCCATTGAAATTAAAGATTGTTGGTGATGAAAATATTTCTACAGAGCCAGAAGAAGCTCCAAGTGGATTGACTGGTTTTTTCACTCTTAAAAGATCAATCTTTTTAGGAATAGTTGGTTTAGCTATGTTAATTATTCTTTTGTTTGCGCTAGGTGCGTTCAATATGAAGGACTATTATCATCGAGGACAAAGAAGGTAATATTTTCTGGGAATAATTCTTTTATTCCCTTTTTTTCGTTTTATCTAGAATCAGAGTTTACTTGCTTCATTTTCTCATTTAATGAATTCATGTTAGCATTCATTACTTCTATGTTTTTATCAATAACAGCAATAAACTGTTCTTTAAACTTATTTAGTTCATCAATCTTGTCTTTGATAATGTTTACTGAATCAAGATCCTTCTCAATTGCTTTTTCTAATCTTTCAATATCTTTTAATTTTTCTTTGAATTCAGTAGTTAATGATGATTCAAATATCTTTAATGATTGATTTATTTTATCATCAACAGAAACTAAAAGATGTTCTTCAAATATTCTTAATTCTTCAAGTTTTTTATTAATTATCTCTGGATCTGTTTTTTGAGCAATTGTATCTCTAACATGTTTTAGTTCACGAAGTTCATCTGTAACTTCATTTCTCATTGCTTCTCTTGCTTTTGCAAGGAATTCAATTTTGACTTTTTCAAATCTTTCATCATATCTGGTTGCTAATTGTGTTTTAAATATTTCAAGCTCCGCTAATTTATCATAAATTTGTTTTGGATTGATTTGTTTTTTAATCCCTTCTTCAAATTCAATTAATTTTTTAATCTCTCCATCAATTGTATTTTGTGTGTTTTTCACTAATCCTTCTGTGATTCTTGATTGTAGAGCAAGAGTATTATTTATTTCTTTTATTTTTGTATTAAGTTTAGTAGTTAATGTTGTAATTATCTTATTAATGTTTTCTTGTGTTTTCTGAGTAAGTAGCTCTGTTTGTTTCGCAGTTAGCTCAGATACTTCTTTAATTTCTTTACTTCTTTCTTCGAGGGTAGTGGATAATGCACTAATTGTGTTTTTTTCAGATTCAAGTTTTGCAAGTTCGTTTCCCATTTTTGCTTCAAGAACCTTAAACTTTGTTAGTTCAACAAGAACCCTTGCATTTGATTTATCAGTTTCTGATTTAATATCATTAGTTATCTTTGCTAATAGCAATTGTCTGGATGATGTTTGAACACTATTAAGTTTGTTTAATTCATCATTAATTATTTTTTGAAGTTTTACAGTGTTTTCATCCATTTTTGTTTTTAGGTATTTTTCTGCTGTTTTTTGCTTGTTTTCAAGCTCAGTAAGTTTCATATTAATTGTAGTTAGGATTCCTTTTTGCCAGATATCTATGTTTTCTGGTTTCACTTCTTTATAATCAACAGGTTCTGGAGTAAAGCTTTGAGTAAGTGAATCAATATTAATTGAGCTTGCGTCTATTGTATCAGGATTAGGTTTATTTTTTGCTACCTCTTCAAGAGCATTCATTTCAAGTCCTCTTGAAACATTATTTAGTTCTTCTGAAAAAGCATCTGTTTCTGGAACCTCTATAATAGAAGCTGGAATTTCATCATTTTCAAAGAAGTTATCTGGTATCTCTTTATTTTCTGGAACTTCTTCTTTTGTGGTAGCTTGTTCATCTTTTTTAGTGATTGTTTTCTTCTTATTCTTTTCTTCTCCTGCTTTATTAATTAGTTCTTCACTCTCATCATTAGACAAACCCATTCTAACGAGGTTTTCAATAATCTCATCGTGAGACATTCCAAGTTTTTTAAGTTTCTTTATGTTTTCCACAACTCTATCGTCTGCAATCATGGGCTACTCTCTTATTTTGTGTTTTTCAAGTTTCGTTTTAATTTCCTTACTTACTTCGTTAATAGTTTGATTCCCATTTATTTTAATTAATAATCCTTTTCTTTCAAATCTATTAATTACTTGTATTGTTTGATTAAAGTAAATATCAAGTCTTTTTTTAATTGCTTCTCTATTATCATCTTCTCTCTTTCTTTTTAATAATCTTTTTATACATTCGTCTTTAGATGTGTCTACATATATTAAAGCTTGAGTTATGTATTTTTTTTTATAAATATAATAATCTAATGTGATTGCTTGTTCAATTTCTCTTGGGAACCCATCTACAATTATCTTCTCTTCTTTACATTTATTAATTTCATCAAATAGAAGATCACAGCTAACTTCAAATGGAACTAATATTCCTTTTTTAATTTGTTTATCAAGTTCTTTACCAAGCTTTGTTTTCCTTGACACCTCTTTTTTAAGAAGATCACTTTCAACAATGTGTTTGTAACCAAATTTTTTACTTATCTCTTCTGCTTGTGTGCTTTTTCCAGAACCTGCTGGTCCTAAGATAAATATAATCTTTTTACTACCCTTCATAACCATCAAAAGACATTTATTAAATATTTGCGTATACCAATATTATATATAAGCTATATATTAGTAACATGTATAATATTTAAAAAGATTGTCTTTCTTAAAAATTTAAAAAAGAGGATGAATTATGAGTTGTGTTAAGTTATTAAAAGAACAGATATTAATGATAGAAAAGAATCCTATCTCTCTTGCAACTGTTAATAAAAAATTAGAACCACATGTTATACTTGTTGCTTTTGCAAAGGTGAGAGATAATAAGTTAATAATTACAGATAATTATATGGTAAAAACAAAGAAAAATATAAAGGAGAATATGAATGTTTCTCTCGTTCTTTATAATAAGAAATGGAATGGATTATACCTAGATGGAATAGCAAGGTATTATACGAAAGGCAAATATTATGAGTTTGTAAAAGGAATAAAAGAAAACAAGAATGAACCATGTAAGGGTGTAATCGTTATTATTTTAAAATCCATTAAAAGAATGTTTTAGACCGGTAGTACAGCCTGGATAGTACGCAAGCCTCCTAAGCTTGAGATCGTGGGTTCGAATCCCACCCGGTCTGTGAGCCTTTCTCACTATGAGAAACCCTCGGGAAAGAAAAGATAGATTTATGGAGTTAATCTATCTGGATCTCTAGGAAACAGAACTGCTTCTTTTACGTTTGAGAGCCCAATTAATAATTGAGTGATTCTATCAAGTCCAAGACCTGTTCCTCCATGGGGCGGTGAACCATATGATGCCATTCTAATGTAATATTCCATATCCTTTAGATTCATTCCTTTCGCATTTATTTGTTCCTCAAGGATTTGCGGTCTATGTTCTCTTTGTGCACCAGTACAGATCTCACATCCTTTCCAAATTAAATCAAAGCTGTAAGTTGTTCTTTTTCCATCTCCGTCTTTATAGCACATGTGATAGAACGGTCTACAAGAGAATGGATAATCAGTTACAAACACAAAATCACAATTGTATTTCTCTTTTGCAATCTCATAAACTAATCTTTCTGATTCAGGATCAAGATCATCTTCTTCTCCAAGAATTTTTCCTTTTTCTTTTAATATATTTTTAATTTCTTGCATCTTTATTCTTGGAATCTTTTCAGGTATTTTAATATCAATGCCAAGTAATTCAATTTCCTTTTTATTATTTTCTTTAATGTATCTTAGTATTTCTTTCATTAATCCTTCAACAACATCCATAACATCATTATAATCTTCAATAAAACCAATTTCTAGATCTATTCCGGTAAATTCAGTTAAGTGTCTTGTTGTGTTACTATTCTCTGCACGAAATACTTCTCCAATTTCGTAAACTTTATTGAAGCCAGCAACAATCATCATTTCTTTGTAAACCTGAGGACTTTGAGCAAGATAAGCTGGTCTTCCAAAATAATCAACTTTGAATAGTTGAGCTCCAGATTCAACTCCTCCTTCAACAAGTTTTGGGGTGTTTATGTTGAAAAAATTATTATCATCAAAATAATCTGTTGCTGCTCTAATTATTGAACTTCTAATTTTAAAGATTGCTCTATTTTTTGGAACTCTAAGGTCAATATATCTATTATTTATTCTTGCATCAAATGTACTTTCAATTTTTTCAGAGATATTAAGTGGGATTGGTGCCTTTGCAATAGAAAGAACCTCTATTGTTTCAGGAATGACTTCATATCCATTCATTGCTTGTTCAGAGTTCTTTTTTTCTCCAATAACCTTGATTATAGATTCTTTTGTTAGATCTTTTGCAATTGAATATAGATCTGGATTTTCTTTTTTAAAAAAAGTTATTTGCTCAGATTCATATCCATTTCTAATAATTAGAAATAATAGATTTCCAAAATTTCTTGTTTCAGCCACATATCCTTTAGTTATATATTTTTCCATAAATAATTCCTCGTATAATAATATAATTAACAAAATAAATATAAACCATACTAGAAGTCATTAAAATTAGCTTAAGGTACGATTTTATTCTTCTTAAGCACGTCAATTGTTTCTGGGTTATTTAGATATAAATAGAGTGAAGGAATATTTTGAAATTGTATATCCTTTATTTCTCCAGTTTTTAATTTAACTTTGAAAATATCTCCTCTAGTATCGTGCTTAAATGAAAGAACTTGAGATATGTTTTTTTTAAATTCTTTTCTCCACGCCCTTTGTTCTTCAACATTGTATTTAATATTATACCTTTTTGCAAAAGTAGGGTGGCTTGCAAATATCCATCCTGTCATCTTAATTACTGCTTCTGGATCTTTTTTATATAATCTTTTAATTTGATTGTCTGTTTCTTTTAAGAATCTTTCAGCATCAAACATGCTTTTCATTTTGAAATCATGAATCCAAAACTCATAATTGTGACCAGTAGTTATTTTTTTGATACTCATTTTTGGTTTTCTTTTAAATGATTTTGAGATTAGTTCTTTAAATCTTTTAAGAGGCATACTTTATTCCTCAAGTTCTTGGTCATGTAATGCATCTCTTTCTTTTGGAGTTAGTTCTTTTTCTCCAAAGTGTATACAAAAGGTATGTCTATATACTCTTTGTCCTTCTTTGTTTAATCCAAACAAAGTATTTGATATTTTATGATCAACAGCAAATTTGTTCTTTAAAAGAGAGGACATTATAAAGTGTGTTTGCTTTACGTTATCCAAATAGAAGTCAATACCTGTTTTTTGCATATCTTCTTTGACAATATGTATTGTTGAATCAGGATTATTATTTCCATTGTTAATTGAATCAACTAAATCATAAATCTGATTATATATCTTGTTTCCAATCTTTTCTTTAGTTTTTTTATCAAGAAACCTAATCTGTAAAATAGTTGTAAAATAGTTCCCTGCAACCCTTGAACAAACTTGGCAAGCTTCTTTTTTAATAATTATTTTTTCTTTTTTTTCTATACTAATTACTTTTTGTCCAATCAAAGCTTTTAGAATAACGTTAACAAAATATTCTCCTTTCTCAAAATCTAAATTAAGCTTAACTGAAAGTTTACCAGTATCCAGTTCTTTAATCTTAATATGTTTTTCAATTGCTTTTTCAACTTCATCAATTGTGTCATAATACTTTCCAGCATACTTTACCTTCGAGCATTTAACACAATAACTTAATTCTATTTTTGGGAGAACAATTATTTCATGATCCTTAAGATAACAATCAATACAGAAGTTATAAACTTCATTATCATCTGTTATTTCTTTTCCACAGCTAGGACATTGTCTGTTCATATTTTCATTTATCCTTTGATTTTAATTATCAAGAGATATTGTTTCCCCAACCTTTGGTGCAATCGATGAATATCCAAGTTCCTTTAATTTCTTTTGGAAATTAATTATGTTTATTGGATCTCCATGAACACATACAATCTTTTTCGGATTAACAGTTTTTACGATTGCAATTAATTCATCTTCTCCAGGATGTCCAGAAAGTGAATGCTTTTTAATTTGTGCTCTTGGTTGATAGATCTCTCCATCTATGTACATTTTTCCTGTTTTAACTAGTCTATCACCATTAGTTCCTTCAACTTGATATCCAGATAAAATAATACTGTTCTTTGGATTATCCCCTAGTTCTTTTATATAATGCATGATTGGTCCACCTTCAAGCATACCTGCAGTAGTTATAATTATGCTTGGTTTCCCTCCATCCACAATTTTCTTTCTATCTTTCTTAGTAACAAACTTAACTGCATCAGTTGCTTTTCTAAAGTTATTATAATCTTTAAAATAGTCTTTGTAATCAAGGAATATTTTGGTTGCTTTAACACCCATTCCATCAACATAGACTGGAGCTTTTATTTTGTAATTAAATATGAGGGTAATCAATTCCTGTGCTCTTTCAATAGCAAAGGCTGCAATAACTGCTGTTCCTCCTTTCTTGAGTGTATCTTGGATATCTTTAATAATTTCTGTTTCTATTTTCTTTCTTGGAATGTGTTTTTCAGAACCATACGTTGATTCAGTAATTAATATATCAACCTTTGGTAATTTTTTATCACATCCTGAAAACAATTGAGATTCTGAATATCTATAATCTCCAGTGTACATGATTTTTTTACCATCCATCTCAATTACACTGATTGCTGAACCAATAATATGTCCTGCATCATAGAATGTAAGTTTTGTATTGTCTGTAATTTCAACAGTATTTCTATAACCAAGATAGAATGCAGATTTATTTGCTTCAAATATATGTTGTTCTTGGAAAGGCGGTTCTTTCTTATCAAACTTAGCAATCTTCAATGTATCTGCCCATAAAAGATTAGATAGATCCAAAGTTGCTTCTGTTAAGAATAGATTTGGAGATTCGGTTTTGTATAATGATGGAATTGATCCAGAGTGATCAAGATGAGCATGAGATAGAACAACTGCATCAACATATTCTTTTATCTTGATTGGTTGTTCAACATCTTCTGAAGACATGGTTGCTTCTCCATCTTCATTAATAATTTCTTCTGCTGCTTCGAATTTAGGGCTTAATTTTAATCCATAATCAAATAAGATTTTATTTGTTCCAGTTAAAAGAAACCCACTTCTTCCAACCTCTTGTCCTGCTCCGAGGCATTTTAGTTTTAGTGTCATTTGTAATTCACTTCCTGTTATATTTCACTAGTTTTTTTGTTTTTAAAAGGCAATTCTTTAAATCTAAAAATAGATAAATTGGATTTTAATTTTATAAATAAAATACTAATCAAGAATTATTCCTTCTTTTTTTCTGTATATATACTATATATTATTAAACCAATATTATTTTATAACTATTGGATATAATATATGTTGGTAAGCCATATGAAATCATTAACTTTTATTGAATCTATTGAATTTCTTAAAGAAAATAAAATTCCTTTTGTTCTTGATATTAATAGGATAAACAAGGAAAAGGATTTGTTGAATAAAAACACAAATGATTTTCCGTTTGTTATGAAACTTAGTTCTTCTATTTTGCATAAAACAGAAAAAAAAGGAGTTTATCTTAATCTTCTAAATCAAAAAGATTTATTGTCTGCATTTAATTCTTTAAATAAATTAATTAATAAAGAAAAGATAAGAGGAAATGTTGTTCTTCAAAAGCAAGTATATGGACAAGAATTAATTGTTGGTATTAAAGAAGATTCAATTTTCGGAAAAGTAATTATGTTTGGAATTGGTGGAATATATACAGAAATAATTAAAGATGTTGCATTTGGTGTTCTCCCTATTACTGAAAAAGACGCAGAAAAAATAATATTTACATCCAAAATTGGTAAAATATTATCAGGAGCAAGAGGAATTAAATATCCAACAAATGATCTTATTCAATTACTTGTTAAAATTTCATCTCTTGCAATAAAAAAAGATATTAAGGAACTTGATTTAAATCCAGTTATCATTAATGAGAAGGGATTGTTTGTTGTTGATGCAAGGGTATTGTTATGAGTTATAATAATCTTATTACAAAAGAAGAGATGTATAATAAGATAGATTATATAGTTAATGATATAAAAAAAGTTTCAAAAGATAGAAAAATATTAATTATCACTCATGATGATTTAGATGGATTAGTTTCTGGTTATTGCTTTGAAAAATATTTCATTTCACTAGGGTTTACAGTAATAACGAATTCAATCTCTTATGATGATGTTCATAATTTTGAAAAATATTGTGATCAAATTAATCTATCTAACTATGAAACAATTGTTGTTTTGGATAAATTTGATCCTCAATTTACACTTAAATTTGAAGGAAAAAATTATTATATTATTGATCATCATGAAGGATGTAAGAATAAATTTACAACAGATAATATGATAAATATAGCTAACTATTTTGATAATGTAATTGTTCCATCAATGGGAGCTTATTCCTTTGGATATATAAAAGATGTAGCTAAATTAAAATTGCCCAGCTGGTTTTCATTAGTTGCAAGATTAACTGATGGAACCTATGATGCAAATTTATTTTTTATTCCTTTAACTGAAGATGAGAAAGAAATAAATTATTTTATGGGACTACCAAGAAGAGAGATTATTGATTTTGTAGGATTTATTAATTCTTTTTTTAATAATCCATTAGAAATAAAAGACATATATCTTCCATTTAAAGAATGTGTTGATTCAGGAAATGTATTTTATTATTTCTTCTCAGATTCAAAGAATCTAATTTACTTACGTAATTTACAAAAAAAGATAAACAAAACAAGAGACAATCTCCTACTCAAATGTTTAAAAAAATATAAGAGATACGAAAAAGAAAGATTGATGTTGTTTACTCTTACAGAAAAAGAAAATGGAGCAAGAAGATTAATCCAACAAGAGTTAGAATTTGCATTTAGTGGATACAATATATTAATATTTGCAAAAACAAAAGACGAATATGCAATATCATTTAGAACAAATACAACTAAATTAAATATTATTAAACATCTTAACCCAATTTATGAAAAATATTGTATATTTGGTGGACATCCTCTTGCGGCAGGCGGACTTGTGAAAGCTGAATTTAAAAAAAGGTTTTTAAAGGACACAAGAGCTTATTTAAAAGAATATTATTCTCTTGAAAATAAATAAAGGAATTAACAATTATGTTGTGCAATCTTGATTTACATACCCATTTAAGAAAAGCAAAAGAATCTCCTAAAAAATATTGGAAGCAAGTAATTTCTAATAATCTTTTGGGTACAGCAATAACAGAATATAATTATTGTAATCCAAAGAAAGCATACTTTGATTTACTTGCTATTAAACCCAAAGATAAAATATTAATTCCTGGTATGAAGATAATGACTGATTGTGGGGAGGTTCTTATATTTGCTTCCGATGATGACCTCTATAATTATTCAATTCTTTATGAATCAAATGTATCTCTAAAAAGATTGATTGATTTTTGTGTTAAAAAAAATTATTTAATTACAATTGCACATCCTTTTGGATCCATTAACAACTCAGCTACTTATATTATGGGGCTTCCAAAACTTGAAAAATTAATTTCTGAAAAAAATATTGGTGTTGAAGCGTATACTGGTATTTTAGGTTATCTGTCTTATTATATGTACGATTCCTTTTTCTTAAAAACTTTAAAAAAGTTACTTGATTTTTTCGAAATATATAAATTCTTTGAATCAATTGGTGTATCAAAGGTTTCTGAAAAAGTTACTAAAAAGATTGATCAAAAGAGTTATGATGTTGTTTTTAAATTTTCTGCAGCTATTAAACTTGGGCAAAAAGCAAAATACGTAACTGCTGGTTCTGGTGGTTATTATGTGGACAGAATTGGAAATGGAGTACTTACAATAGATATTCCTAATCCAAAATCTTTCTTTGAAGAGATGGATAGTAATAAACAACTTTCTTTTATTCTTGATAAAATTAAATCTAAAAGGATTATTGCAGTTGGTCCTCCTGGAAAGTACACTGAAGGTTTGTTTGTTAGATCAACAGCAAGAAAAACAAAAATAAAAGCATACAATGATCTAATGTATTTAACAAAAAATTCCATAAAACAAAAGAAGTAAATGATTGTGGTGTTAAATGATTTTAATATATTTACCAATAGTAATCTTAACAATCTTATTACTTGTATATATATCCTACCAAGACATTAAATCAAGAGAAATAAATATTAGTTATCTTATCTTGTTAGCTGTTTTATCCATCATATATTTGGGAATATTTATTTTTAAGTTTGATTTTATTTTGTGGAAAAATTATTTTATACAAATTGCTGTTGTTTTTGTATTTATGTTGGTAATTTATTTGATTGGAAGACTAACCAAATTTGCATATCTTGGAGAAGGAGACATTTATACAATTATTGCACTTGCGTTTACTAGTATATTTTCTTATCTTTTTGTTATATTTGTTTTCCTATTTGCTTTGTTGTTTATGCTTGGAATCCCAATCTTATTATTCTTTTATAATAAGTTTAAAGGAAACTATCCAAGTTATTCATTGTTCACATCAATTGCTTTGATGTTTTTTGGAATTCCAAAAAAAATATCTACTCTTAATTCATTTAATACTCCTCTTGAAAAAATATGTTACAAAAATGGAAAGATAATAAGGGTTGCAAAGTTTGCCCCAAATTTTGATCCAGTTTTAGAGATAACTAAACTTAAATTGTTCTCCAAAAAACACAACCTAAAATATGTGTGGGTTTCTCCATTACTTCCATTTGTTTTATTAATCTTAGTTGCTTATATTTTTATGATTGTTATTCTGTTTTTCTTAAATATTCCATTTGTATTTAACTATTTTTTAATATTTATCTAAGTTTGTAGAACTAAGATATATTTTTAAACATACTTATCTGTTATACATATAGTATATAATTATAGGATCTATAGTTATTTATGAAAAAAAATAAACAGTCAACTAATGTGAATGATAAGAACAGTGATACTGGTATCACTTTAAATAAAATAAATTCAACTATAAGTGTAAAAAATATTAATACAGATATTGAAAAGGTTGATCTAACTAACGAAATTACTTCAAAAGTTTCTTCTTCTATTCTTGTTGCAGAAGATGAGCAAAGTGAAGTAATACCCACTCTAACTTTAAGGAATATAAGAAAGATAAAAAAGAAGATGAAGGTATCTGCTGATTTATCTATTGATTCAAGTAATAAGAAGGTTGATTTTAGTGATCATGAACTAGATAAATTCAAATTATTTAATTTTAAGTCATCGAATAATAATGATGAACAAGATGATGATAAAGATTCTTTTGTTAAGATAAAAAAGATTAAACTTATTGATGATTCAGAAGACTTGGGAAATATTGAAAAAGAAAATTCTGAAAAAATAATACTAAATTCTACTCTTGTTGAACCTCCTTCTATACATTCAGATAATAAGCTTGATTTATCAAGTACACAGGAATTTTTAGAAGTTGTTCCTCAAGAATTACCAGTAATCATTCCTCAGGAATTACCAGTAATCATTCCTCAAGAATTACCAGAGGTTATACCTCAAGAACTACCTGCTGAAATATATGACTTTAAACCTGATGCAATTCACGAACTTCCAATCTCAATCTCATTAGATCAACTTCCTGAAGTTTTAGAAAAGCAATTTAAAGAAAGACAGAGAGAAAATCTTAAAGAAAGTTTACAAAAAGAAATAGAAAACACCTTGAAAAAAAGATATAAATCATCAGATATAGAAGATGTAACTGTTGTTGTAGAAGATAAACAAAATGTTGAAAAAATTAATGAAGAAATCCAAAATGAATCTCCAAAAATGAAAATAATTGTTGTTGAAGATATTAATGCATTATTATCAGAACTAGATAGAAGAACCAAAACCTTAATTTCTGATGACGCTATGCTTGAGCTATTCAGCTTTACTGGTAACCTCCCAAAGGTGAGTAAAATATCTTACAAAACATATAATATTCAAAATCTTTATTCAAAGATTGATGATCTTTCAAAACTTGCAAAAATCAAATCAAGCGCAACCAAAGAAAATATTGAAAAAACAGTTGATAAACAAAAATTAACTGCAAGGCAAAAGTTACAAGATGAACTAAGTGCTGATGCAATCATAGAAGAATTAAATATCCCAGAAATAATTCCAATTAAAGATAACATAGCAGACATTGATGATTTAGTTAATAATAAATTTAGTGAATCAAATGAACTTAGCAATACAAATATGCAAATTCCAACATTTGTTGATTCTAAATCTGGACCAGAACTTAATAAAAAGATTGAAGATAATTTACAAAGAATAAATGGAAATAAGTTAAATTTAGAAAAGAAAGCAACTACTGATTCTTCAAAACAAAATATTAATATCTTTGTTGAAAGCAAAAGGGAAGTAGCTAATGTAACACCTACTGAACAACCAATTTCAAAACCAGACCCAAGAATATCTATTCTTGAAAAGGAATTAGAGGAACAAAAAGAAAAATTAAATTCAATTTTACATCAAGAAAAAAATAAACCTACAGAAGTTAAGGTTGTGGATTTACAAACCCAACTTCCTAAGATTGAATCAAAAGTAGAGACTGTTGTTCCTCAGAACAGAAATACACCAAGTATCCCTGAAAATAAAGCATTGTCTTATATCCTTCCAAAGGATGCAAGAGTTGATTCTTCAAAAAATGCAGGATTTGTTGGGCAAGAAGGAGTATATGTGACCCCTCATGCATTTAATTTTAATAAGCAAAAAGTTCAATCTCTTGTTTATTCAACACCAATGAATGTAATTAATTTGGATGCCACAAAAGTATTTGAAAAATATGCTTTAGATGATTTTACTTATGTTACGATCTCTTTTATTAGAGATAAGGGGCTATTTTATAATATGGTTCAATTGGATCTTACCCCTGAACAAAACAAAATATTTTATGAAATAAAAAAAATATTTTTTAATTCAATTGATCAAAATTATTATACATTTAATGGAGATAAATACACACTTGAGCAATACACGAAAAAAATATTTGATATTGCTATATCAAAACTTGCTTATCAAATTAATTCCTTGGATAAAAAGTTATTTTATAAGTTTATACAAAGAGAATTTTCTGGGCTTGGAATCTTAACTGCTCTTCTGTCTGATCCAAAGGTTCTAGAAGTATCTTGCGCTGGAGAAAAAACAAGTGTGGTAGTGTATCATCTAGATTATGGTACTCTTGAAACCAACATTAATTTTGATAATATAAATAAATTAAATCAATTTGTTCTTCTTTTAACTAAAAATATGGGTTTGTATGTTAATTCAGCACACCCAATAATTGAAGGCTATCTCCCAAATGGATATAAGGTAGAGGGCTTGTTTTCTGCAGGAGAGTTAAGTAGTAAAGGTTCTTCCTTTGTTATTAAAAAGTATCTTGATTCACCATTAACACCAGTTACGTTACTTAAGTCAGGAGTAGGTACGATTGATGTTTTTGCATATATCTGGAGTGCAATTAATGAAGATTATAAAATAATATTAACAGGAGAAGACACTTCATTTATTTTTCTAAACTCTATTGGATTATTATACCCAGATAAAAAAATAATTTCTGTTCAATCATACGATAGAATAAAACTTCCACAAAAGCAATGGATTAAAAGAGTTGTAACTGGATCAGAAGATATTGATAAAAGAACAATTATACAACACACAATATCAGAAAGACCAGATTATATATTTGTTGATGAATTTGAAAGTGATATATTTGATGTTCCTTGGTATTCTATTAATCTTTGCTCTGTTAATTTTAATCAGATCCCACAATTGCGAGAAAACATAATAAAAATGGGTCAAAAAGCAATAATCATAGAATTGCAAAAATTAAAGGTTGGATTTAATGAAACCACCCAAATAATCAAGATAGAAGAGATTGTTGATAGAAATGATTTTGTAACTGTTGAACTTTCAACAAAAGATAAAGCATATCATTTAAATTTATTATCATCCACGATTGATATTGTTAATTTTAATAAACGAAAACAATATGTGAGATGGTTACAGGATACCAATATAATAGATTATAAAGATTTTAATAGTATAATTACAGAGTTTTTAATAGATGAAGATAAAGTTGTGAAAAGGTTAGGTATTAATTTAGTTGCATAGATGAAAAAAATTAAGATGTGTAAAATATGTTTGGTAAAATATTCACGAAACTATCCACTTTCCTTTTTGGGGAATTAGTTTCAACATTTGAAAACAGATTTAAAAATTTCACAAAAGTACTTTCTTATGCAAACGTAAATGAAGATGCTGTGACTTATATCTCAAATGTTCTTTTGATTTCTTTTTTATGTCTTTTATTTATTGAATTTTTCATAATCTTTTTAATGGTTAAATTAAATATTTTATTTAGCTTGTTTTCTTTTGTTGTTACTCTTGTTTTATCATTTACTTTTGCTAGTCTTGTGTTTATATTGCTTTGTAAATATCCTTATTATATACTTGAGTCAAAGAAAAAAGAAATTGATTTTGAACTAGAAAATACAATTCGTCATTTGTCTGTTCTTGAGGACAAAGCTCTCACCATTAAAGATATCTTAAACATATTACAAAGATTAGAAGATAATAAATTATTAAGTGATGAAGCTAAAAAAAGTATATCTGTTTCTAACTTAAATTTGAATCTTAAGGATACTCTTCGCCAAGTAATTAAAGAAACTTATTCAGAACTTGAAAAAAACTTTTTTAGAAGATTGATAGATGTTATTGAAAATAGAGATCAGATTGGAAAAGTAGTTAGTGAATTTTTAACAAGCCTTGAACAATTGAGAAAAGAAACAAGTGAACAAAAAAAATCAAGTATTAATCTTTTATTTGAAGTAAATATATTTTTATTCTTTTTTGTGATTATTCTTTTATCAAGTATATTCTTAATCCCTCTAGAACAAGAAACCATAAGGAGTTTATTAATGTTTATTGCAATAATATTCCCAATTGTGGAGTTTGTTCTGGTGGTTATATTGTTTAAATAATAAAACCTATATGACGAGAAACTATGATTAAAAAAGTAAATACACCGAAACTAGTGGATAACTTTTCAATGTTATTTTATAAGCATGAATATGAGATATTAGAAATTGCTGGTATTCTTTCTGGATTGTTAATAATCTTTGTAACAAATAAATTTTTCTTTCTTAGTTCAATATACTATCTATTAGTAATATTTGGGGTTGTTGTTTGCTCGCTTGGGTTTCTATTAGAGTACGTTATTAAATACACAAAAAGAAAATCAATTGAACTAGAGTTTGGATATTTTCTTCAAGATCTTGCAAGAGAACTGAAGGCAACCAAAAATATAGCGATTGCATTGACTAATCTTTCAAATAATAATACCTATGGAACAATAGATTCTGAAATAAGAAGATTAGCAACAAGATCATCATGGGGAGATGATTTCTATGATGCATTATTATCTATTAATCAAGAAATTAAGAGTCCAATAATTTATCACACTCTTGTATTGTTGGATACATTTAAAACAAGCGATGTTCCTTTGAATAGAGTTCTATTAAACATTTCAAAAGACATTTCTATTTATAAAGAAGAAAATCTTAAGAAAAAGTATTTTAAGAATTTATATTACTTAGCAATTGTCTTTTTTATTATATTCTTATTTGTGTTGGTTTATTTTGATGTGTTAATTGGAAGAAATTTTTTATGGTATTCAAACACAGATTTAGTAACAAGATTGTTTATTGATAATTTCTTGCTTTACATTGGGTTGTTGTTATCTTTCTTCACTGCATTTGTAATGCATTCTATCAAAGGAGGAAAGAGTATTAATTTTTTGAAATATATAGGTGTGTTTTTTATTGTGGTTATAATCTTATTTCAAGTTTTTATTCCTAAACCAACTGCTGCAGATGTATTAGTTGAAACTATTAATCATATGGAGACTAATGGTGTGAATAACACCACTATTGAAAGAGTGATTTCTCTTGAATCAATTAGTTCAAAATATATCAGTGATGAAGTAGGAATAGGTGACATTTATTTTATTGCTGGAGATGATAGGGATTGTAAGTTTGATTGTGCAAAATATACAATCATAGTAAATGATGCTACTTTTTATAATTTTAATATTATTAAAGAGGGAGATAGTTATATCATCTATTATTATATGGTTATTGAATTATAATCTTAGATATATTATATATTGAATAAAATTATATTCTTGAACTAAGATTATTATCTTAATTAAATGTGTTATTTTTTAAAAAGATTGTGGTGGTTAGATTTGTTATATAATGTTTCAAAAAAGAAAATTATTATTAAGAAAATAAAGATTGCAGATAATGAATTTAAGCAAGCAATTGGATTAATGTTTTCAAAGAGAAAAAACTTTGATTATTGTTTAATATTTGAAAGACCAAGTGAATCAATTATTGGATCATCAATACATATGATGTTTGTGTTTTATCCAATTAAAGTTGTTTTTCTGGATTCAAATAAAAAAGTTGTTGATATTAAGAAGAAAGCAATCCCTTTTGGATTTTATTTTCCAAAAAAACCAGCAAAATATATACTTGAGTTGCCTATAAATCAAAAGTTAAATTTTATTAAAAATAACGATAGATTTAAATGGGTATAGTACAATTAATATTATATAATTTTAGGGGAATCAAATAAGATCAATTATCAATTAAAGTAATATTCATTAATATTTGTGAATGAAAAGTACATTAATTTTTGGATTATTAAAAAAAAGAGATTATTAATAATGAAGCAAAGGCACAATAAGATTAATAAGGGAGTTACGAAGAAGAAAGCAATTTCTTCAATCATAGTAATCATTCTTGTTGTACTTATTGCAACAATCTTAGTTAGTGCTATCCTTGCTTGGTCAAAAAATTCTGTTAAAACACAATTAGATGATACTACTGAAAACCTAAAAGTATTATCTGAGTTAGAATGTAAAAATGTAAAGTACAAGGTTGAGTTTTGTACTATCAACACAATTACAAAAAAAGTGAACTTTTTAATAACAAATAATTCCCCTGTTGATTTTGCTAATTTTACTTTATCTATTTTAGGAAAAGACATATATGGAGAGAATATGTCTGTGATTGGATCATATAAAACTAATATTACAAGTGGTAGTTCTAAATTATTTTCAATGGATTCTGATTTTTTTAGTATTGCTAAACAAGATGCTGATTTAGATGTGTTAGATCTAGATCAACCATATTCTTTAAGTATAGTAAGTGCAACTTGTCCAAATTCAGTTGTAGATTTATCTTTTTGTACATTCACAGTTGATTATACCCCAACTCCTCTTTTCTCATTACCAGGGGATACTTATTCAGCTTCTCAAGATATTATTATTTCTGGAGATCCAGATACAGTTATTTATTATACATTAGATGGATCTGATCCAACAACAGAAAGTTTAGTTTATTCTGGATCATTAGTTCTTCCTGAAGATTCAACAACCGTTGTAAAAACAATTGCTGTTAAACCAGGGTATGCACCTAGTCCAATAGTTAGTCAGACTTATGTTGTAACTCACCAATTAGCAACTCTTGAATCAATTCCTGCTCCTGGAACATATAGCTCATCTCAGAGTGTTAGTTTATCTGGAGAAGGTGATTCAACAATTTATTATACAACTAATGGTTCTACACCAACAACTGAAAGTAACGTTTATTTAGATCCAATCACTCTTTCAACAGACACAACTACAACTATAAAAGCATTCTCTGTTAAAGATGGATATGCTGATAGTGAAATATTTATAGGAACATATGTAATTACTCATTAGTTATCAACAATTACTGCTTCACCAGAGCCTGGTTCATTTACTACTGCTCAAACTATTACTTTATCAGGAGAAGAGGGTTCAACAATTTATTATACTACTAATGGTTCAACTCCAACAACTGGAAGTTCAGTTTATTCAGATCCAATTGCAATTCCAGAAGATACAACAATGACAATCAAAGCAATGTTAGTGAAGAGTGGATATGGAGATAGTTCAATTTATTCAGGAGTATATACAATCACTCATACACTTGCAACTCCAACTGCATCACCAGTTGCTGGTGCACACACATCTTCTCAAAATATAACTTTATCAGGAGAAGAGGGTTCAACAATTTATTACACAACTAATGGTTCAACTCCAACAATTGAGAGTTCAGTTTATTCAAGTGCAATCAATGTTCCTATTGATACAACTATGGTGATTAAAGCTCTTGCTGTTAAGAGTGGATATGGAGATAGTGAAATTTATTCTGGTGAATTTGCAATAACACATATACTTGCAACTCCAACAGCTTCTCCAGTTGCAGGCACATTTGTTTATTCTTCTCAAAACGTAAGCTTATCAGGAGAAGATGGTTCAACAATTTATTATACAACTAATGGTTCAACTCCAACAACTGAGAGTTCAGTTTATTCAAGCCCAATCAATGTTCCTATTGATACAATTATGAATATCAAAGCATTGGCAGTAAAGAGTGGATATGGAAATAGTGAAATTTATTCAGGAACATTTACAATTACGCACACACTTGCAACTCCAAGTGCATCTCCAGTCGCTGGTAATTTCACATCAGCTCAAACAATCACATTAACAACAGAAGAAGGATCAACTACATACTATACAACAAATGGTTCTGATCCAACAATAGGAAGTACATTGTATTCTGGATCAATTTCTGTACCAGGGGATACAACAATGACATTAAAAGCATTCTCTGTAAAAGAAGGATATGGAGATAGTGCTGTTTATTCAGGAGGAGTATATACTACAACACATCAGTTATCAACTCCAACTTCATCACCATCTGCAGGGTCATTTACTGATGCTCAAAGCGTGATTTTATCAAGCGAAGATGGAACAACAATTTACTATACCACTAATGGGTCTACTCCAACAACAGGAAGTACATTGTATTCTGGAGCAATCACTGTTCCTATAGATACAACTATGACAATTAAATCAATTGCTACAAAGAATGGATATGCAACAAGTGAAGTTTATTCAGGAACATTTGTAACAACACATACATTATCAACTCCAGTTGCATCACCTGCTGCTGGTTCATATTCATCATCTCAGAGTGTAAGCTTATCCGCAGAAACTGGTTCAACAATTTATTATACAACTAATGGTTCTACTCCAACAACTGAGAGTTCAGTTTATTCAAGTGCAATCACAATAAATTCAACAACCACTTTGAAAGCAATAGCTGTAAAGAGTGGGTATGGAACAAGTGCAACCTTGTCATCAACATATACAATTAATTATATTTTAACTTACTCAGCTGGTGCTCATGGTTCAATAAGTGGAAGTAGTCCACAATCAGTTCCATATAATGGTAATGGAACTGAAGTAAGTGCTGTTGCTGACACTGGTTATCATTTCGTGAATTGGAGTGATTCAGTTGCAACCGCAGGTAGACAAGATACTGCAGTTGCTAATCTATCAGTAACTGCTAACTTTGCACAACTATCTTGGGGAACACCAGTAGTGCAGGAAATGAGAGGTACTAATCCATATTGGCCAAACATATATGGTGGCTGGTTCGAGACACAAGAATGTGGTGATACATTTACTACAGGTAATGATGCATTAAAGATTACTCAAATAAAGCTTGCTGCAAGCTATCCAACTACTGGAGCAAGAAGGCCTACATATGGATTTATACGTGCTGGTTCATGTACTGGTCCAAAGTTAGCATCTGCTCCCGTTACAAATACTATTGAAATAAATATTAATTATATTCTTAGTCCAAATACAACCTACTGTGTAGGAGTAGATAAGGCAGGCACTGCATTTGATTGTCTAGCTGATGGATATGGTAGTCGTCCACCATTCCCATATGCAAGTGGAAATGTAACTTGGGCAAACGAATGGGCATCATATACTTATGGTGGAGTAAGTCCTTACTTCTATGGTTCGGGAGCAGGAGTATTCGCGTTACAATCAATAACTGTTGCTCCACCTAGTACTGGATAATTTTAATATATTCTTTTTTAGTTTAAATAATTTTTATATTATCCTGTTATTTAAACTTAATTTAGAACTATCCAAATATTTTTAAATAGTTGTGTATTTTATATTGTCATATAATATTATTATATAATGTAATTTTAATGGATAATAAATGAATCTTAAAAAAAAAAGTAAAAATAAAAAAGGAATTACAGAGATAATAACAATCATTCTAGTTGTACTTATTAGTGTTATTCTAATCGCAACTTTTTTAGCATATAGTAAAGATGTAACTAAAAAAAGTTTAGATGCTTCTTCTAATGCAAGTAAAGGTTTTACAACAGGTAATCAACTTGAATGTGTAAACAGTAATCTTAAAATTGAATCTTGTTCAATTAATACAGGAACAAAAGAAATCTCTATAAATTTAATAAATAATACATCTTTAGATTTTGGAGGTTTTACTTTATCTATTAAATCAAAAACATTTAATGGTGAAGATATTACTTATGTTGGTTATTTTGATGATATTGTTAAAAAAGGAGAATCTAAAGAATTAAATACAACTATAAGTTCATTTGATGTTATTAAAGAAGATTATATTGTTGCATCTTTAGATTTTGATCAAATAGAAAATATTATCTTAGCAAATAAAACTTGTCCTAATCAACCTATAAATTTATTTGGTTGTTCAGGAATTGTTCCTGTTCTTTCTTATCCTGTTTTCTCTTTATCTGAAAGTAATTATTATGAATCTCAAAGTTTAACTATATCAGGAGAAGAGGGTTCAACAATTTATTATACAACTGATGGAAATACTCCAACAACTGAGAGTACAGAATATACTGGAACTCCAATTGCTTTGTTAGAAGACACAATTACAACTGTTAAAGCAATTGCTGTTAGAGAAGGATATGAATCAAGTCCTGTTAAAACAACAACCTATACAATCACTCATTATTTATCAACACCAACTGCATCTCCTGAAGCTGGTTCATATTCATCAGCTCAGAGTGTAAGCTTATCCGCAGAAGTAGGTTCAACAATTTATTATACAACTAATGGTTCAACTCCAACAATTGAGAGTTCAGTTTATTCAAGTGCAATCACATTGAATGCAACCACAACCTTAAAAGCAATTTCAGTTAAGAATGGATATGGAACAAGTTCAGTCTTATCATCGACATACACAATTAATTATTAAACCCTCAGTTGAATACTGCACATTAATGTGCAGATGAAAACTGAAACGATTTTTAATAGTTTTCTATTAAATATATTCCTGTTGGTCGCAGACTAACAGGAAGGTATTAACTATGT
>Ga0172368_10000758_pt1 | contig 45648 bp, 36 predicted proteins | sample Lak11m_FD_114540 | JGI IMG/M metagenome (GOLD analysis project Ga0172368, IMG submission 114540) | Freshwater microbial communities from Kabuno Bay, South-Kivu, Congo - kab_022012_11m | ecosystem: Environmental > Aquatic > Freshwater > Lake | place: Democratic Republic of the Congo: South-Kivu... | reverse complement strand
AGTTACAAATAGAATTAGTATCAAAATTTTCTATTGATAAAAAGGAATAAAAAATTTTGCAAATAAAAACAAAGATATAAATTTGCACCCTGATTAATTCCTCCATAGCTCAGTCGGTTAGAGCGGTTGACTGTTAATCAATAGGTCGCTGGTTCGAGTCCAGCTGGGGGAGCAAACTTTAAGGCGGTTTGATACCGCCTTTTCTTTTTTATAATTATTATTTTTTGAAATGCGTGTTTTAGGAATAGGAAATGCACTGACTGATTACCTTTACAGATTGGATTCAGATGATATATTAAAGCAGTTAGGTTTACCAAAAGGCAGTATGCAACTTGTTGATAAACAGAAGTCTAACGAAATTATTGAGAAAATAGGAATTGCACCTGAGCAAATATCAGCAGGTGGTTCTGCTGCAAATACAATACATGGCTTGGCAAAATTAGGGATTGATACAGCATTTATTGGAAAAGCTGGATTGGATAAAATTGGAAATGAGTTTAAAGAAAGCCTTGAAAAAAGTAATATTCTCCCACTTTTGTTGAATTCTGAAAATGACAGTGGTGTTGCAATAGCTCTGATATCACCAGATGGGGAGCGTACATTTGCAACATTTTTAGGTGCTGCCATTGAATTAGACGAAAACGATATTTCAGAAGGACAATTAGTGAATTTTGATATTGTGCATATAGAAGGATATCTGGTTCAAAATCATAATCTTGTAAGAAAAATTGTTTCTTTATGTAAAAAGAATGAAATAACTGTCAGTATTGACCTCGCCAGCTACAATGTTGTTAAAGAAAATATTGATTTTTTAAAAGAAATAGTGACTGATTATGCTAATATAGTATTTGCAAATGAAGAGGAAGCATTTGAATTTACAGGAATGCATGATGAGAAAGCTTTAAATGAAATCAGTAAATTAGCTGATATTGCTATAGTAAAACTTGGTAGTCAGGGTTCTATCATTAAAAGTAAGGAAAATATGAAAAGAATTGAAGTTTTTCCTGCTACCTGTCTTGACACAACAGGAGCTGGGGACCTGTATGCAAGTGGATTTTTATTTGGATACATTAAATCAATGAATTTATCAGAAAGTGGGATTATTGGTAGTTTGCTGGCTGGTCATGTTATTGAAGAATTAGGAGCAAAAATTCCCGATCAAAGATGGCAGATTATTCATGAAACATTAGGAATTATTTAATTTTCACTAAGAATTAAAGTTCTTTTCTTAGTCTGGCAACTGCTAAATTTAATTGCTCACGATACTTTGCTACTGTTCTTCTGGCTATATTATATCCTTTCTCATTTAAAAGTTCAGTCAATTTTTCGTCTGTAAGGGGTCTTTTTTTACTTTCGGCTGAAATCAGGTCGGATAAAATCCGCTTCACTTCCCTGTTAGAGACCTCATTACCATCATCTTTCATAATTCCTTCTGAGAAAAACTCTCTTAAAGGATATATACCAAGGTCTGTTTGAACATATTTTGAACTGACGACACGTGATACAGTACTGATATCCATGCTGATACGGTCTGCAATGTCTTTCAATATCATTGGTTTAAGCTTGGTATAATCTCCAGTAATAAAAAAATCTTTTTGATACTCAACAATGGTGCTCATTGTCATCAAAAGTGTTTGCTGCCTTTGCTTGATTGCTTCAATAAACCATTTTGCATTATCAAGTTTTTGCTTGATAAACTGCAGTTCATCTTTAAGTTTTTTTGATTTCTTTTTTTGTTCATTATAACCTTCAAGTTTTTCCTGAAACTCCTTGTTAATCCTTAACTGTGGCGAATTATTCGAATTTAATGAAATATCAAAATCACTTTCTGAAATTTGAGTAACAATAAAATCAGGAATTATATATTGAGATTTAAAATTTACTTGTGACTCTCCGGGTTTAGGATTTAGTTTTGTAATAATATCGATGATTTTTTTTAAGTAATCTTTATTTATCTCAAGGTTCTTTATTAGTTTGTCATAGTGTTTATTAGCTAATTCATTTAAATAATAGGTGACAATTTTTCTTGCAAGCTTAATTTCATCACTTTGTTCTTCTTTTCTGTTAAGTTGTATCAATAAACATTCTCTAAGGTCTCTTGCAGCAATTCCCGGAGGATCCAGTGTTTGAATAATCAGTAGAATTTCTTCGAGTTCATTTTCATTAGTTTGTAAGTTGTTGATAAATGCCAGATCATAAGAAATACTCTTTAATGGTCTTCTCAAATAGCCATCTTCTTCAATCATTCCAATCAGGTGACTGGCAATTTTCATTTGCCTTTCATTCAATTCTACTGCTTGTAGTTGTTCTAATAAGGTATCATATAAAGTCCTGTAACTTGCCAATGGTATTTCTTTTCGTTCTTCACCAGATGAATAATCAGGTGTGTAATTTTGATAATTGTCTTCATCGCTCAGATATTCAGATATATCTGGCTCATAATCAGAAGTTGAAATATCATCATCGCTACTATCAACTTCCTCATCCATTGCAAGAATAGCATCCTCATCAGGTTTGATTTCTTCATCACTTTCCTGGCTACTTTGCTCAAGAGCACTATTTTCTGCAAGCTCTTCATCAACTTTATTTGCAATTTCTGTTGAATTCAACTGTAATAATTGTACAAATTGAATTTGCTGTGGGGATAATTTTTGAAGTAATTTCTGACTTAAAGTTTGCTTCAACATGACTGTAATCTTTAATTATGAATAAAATTGGTTGAAAAAAGAAGACATTGAATAAATACTATTTGCTATTTTACTCTGATAAAAATTCAATTTTAATTATTTTATCAATTAAATAATTATGACCGAAATTTACAATAAAATTTTCATTTTTAATCATTTATAAAAAAATTAGAATTAAACTAAATTGGTATAGAACATCAGTGTAGTGCATGTGAAAAAATATTTACTTATATTTTAAAATATTTCAAGTGAAATGGTGATTCAAAATTAAATTTGAAAAATTTTTCTTTATGTCATTGTTTACAGATAAAGCCATTTTAATAAAAAACCTAACAAAATTTATCGGCCAAAATGTTGAACTTCAGGGTTGGTTAATGAATAAGCGATCAGGAAAAGGTATTGCTTTTCTCATTGTAAGGGATGGTAGTGGATACGTCCAATGCATAGCTAATCAACATGTATTGGGTGATGAAGTTTTTAATTTAATTGAATCATTGGGTTTAGAGTCATCATTGTATTTAAAAGGAAAAGTAATAAAAGATGAGAAACAGGTTGGAGGCATTGAGGTTCATATTGAAAATTTTAAGGTTTATCAAGCTATTCAGGATTATCCAATTACAAAAAAAGAACATGGTGTTGAGTTTTTAATGGATAATCGTCATTTGTGGTTGAGGTCAAAGCGGCAGTGGGCTGCCATGCGAATTCGTAATCAAATTATAATATCCATACATCATTTTTTTCAGGATAGGGGCTTTGTACAGATGGATTCTCCTATTTTTACAGGCAATGCTGTTGAAGGCACAAGCACATTGTTTGAAACCGAGTTTTTTGATAAACCTGCCTACTTATCACAATCTGGACAATTGTATGGTGAAGCAATGGCAATGGCACAAGGCCTTATTTATACTTTCGGGCCGACTTTCAGAGCTGAAAAATCAAAAACCAGACGTCATTTATCTGAGTTTTGGATGATCGAACCTGAGATGGCTTTCTATGATTTGAAGATGAACATGGACCTTATCGAAGATTTTATTCGGTTTTTAGTATTAAGTGTTCTTGAAAATTGTAAATTTGAGTTGGAAGCATTGGAACGGGACACTACCGTATTGAAAAACATCATTAAGCCTTTTCCAAGAATTAGTTATGATAATGCAGTAAAAATACTCAAGGGTGAAATGGAAGTGGATTGTAAAAATTCTATTGTATTACTTGAAAAAGATTTGCAGGATGTAAAGGAAAAAATAAAAGAATTGGAAGCTGATATCCTTAAAAGAGAGGCAACAATAAAAGAACCTGGAATAAAGAAAGGTGTCAGAATATTTCATGAAGAAAAAATAAGGTTAAATAAAACTGAAATTAAAGATCTTCAGGAAATGGAAAGAAATATTCCTCAATGGATTGAATCAGCAATGAATTTTGAATATGGTAATGATTTTGGAGGTTCTGATGAAACTGTGTTGACCCGACTATTTGATATTCCAATAATGGTGTATAATTGGCCAAAAGTATGTAAGGCTTTTTATATGAAGGAAACTGAAGGCTCACCACACCTTGTTAAAGGAGTTGATGTGTTGGCCCCTGAGGGATATGGTGAGATTGTAGGTGGCGGTGAACGTGAAACTGATGTTAATATATTGATTGACAGTATTGAAAAGCATAAATTGCCTCAGGAAGCCTTTGAGTGGTATCTTGATTTGAGAAGATTTGGCTCTGTACCTCATTCAGGATTTGGGTTGGGTCTTGAACGTTTTGTTTCATGGATGTGTAAGTTACAACATGTCAGAGAAAGCATCCCATTTCCACGTATGATGGGCACTTTATTCCCTTAATCTGCAACTATCTCTACATTTAATCCTGCATCAGAAAATTGTTCTTTCATCGTATTTAATGACTCTTTTTCCCCTGTTTTAATGACAACACTACCATTGTAGTGCGCAAGAATTGCCAGCTGCTCAGCTTGTATTTCATCGTGGTTGCAAATGTCGATAAGTGCTGTGATAACAAAAGGAAAAGTATTGACTTGATCATTAAACAATATCAGGCTTGCATTGTCAGTTTGATACGAATTAGGTGAATTGCTCTTATTTTCTTCCATTTGACTTTCGGTTTAAACTGAATACATTTTCTTTTCCATTAAGCAATCGGAATATATTTTTCCAATGTGTACAAATAACAATTAATATTATCAATAGAGAAAAGAATAAAAAGTAATTTTCATTTTTACCTAAGATAAAGTAGTAAACAAAAGGAATACTAATAGTTGCTAATATTGACCCTAATGACACATAATGGCTAATAATAAGTGTTAATATAAAAACAGGAAACGCAAATAATAATACTAAAGGACTAATTCCAAGAATTACACCAGTAAGAGTGGCAATTCCTTTTCCACCCCTAAAACCTGCAAATATTGGGAAAATATGACCAAAAACAGCAATTAATCCACAAATCATTTGTGTTTGAAAGAAATCAAAATTTATTGATTCAAAAAGTATTGAAGGCATTTTAGTAGCAAGAAAACCTTTAAATATATCAATAAAAAGAACTGGTATAGCTGCTTTTGTTCCAAGTGTTCTGAATGTGTTTGTAGCACCTGAACTGCCTGACCCAACCTGCCTGACATCAATTTTATAAAAATATTTGCCAATCCAGACTGAAGTGGGAATTGATCCTAATAAGTATGATATAATAATCAGAATAACTATTTCCATTTAATATAGTTTCATTTTCTTTTTAAAGGTTTCAAGATCCCTGGGAGTGGCCTTCTTTATACGATATTTGTTTTCTGAGTACTTTGTTAGTGTGGCTTCTACTAATTTATTAAATTCTTCATCTGAACTAAGAACATTGAAAACACCGTAATTATATTTAAAAAAGTAATTATTGTCTTTATCGCTTTCAAAGTATAAGGTGAATGTTGTGCCACTTCGTTTTTTCGTCATTTGCATTGCACCTGCCATTTGCTTATAAATTTTAGATTTTCTAATGCTTATCACACCTATGTTGCTCTCAGATGTCTGAAACATTCGTTCTTCAGGATCAAAAGTGATTTTCATGTCCGATAATACTAAAGTTTTTGTCAGACTCTTTGTGATAGGTATTTCAGAAACATTTTCAATTTCTGCTAAAATACTTCTTCTTTCTTTTTCATCATCCACTAATTCGCTGATACCTTTTTGTACTGCATCACGTTTGTTTCTGGTGTCTTTTCTGAAGTATGCAGTTTGAATAACGATGTCTGCCATTTGATTTAAGGCTTTTTCATCAAAGGGAAACTGAATGGTCATTACGACATCGAAAATAAAATTTCCCGGGTCAGAGAAGTAATTAAATACACCGGCCGTAGCTATTTCTATGGCTTTTATATCTTCACCAAAATCGAATTTTCCTTCACCATAAGTATTACCAGTTTTGGGAAATAAAGAATAATAGGCTCCTCTGAGTTCTTCATAGTAAATCTTATCTTTATCAGCAAACACATATTTATTGGCTTTATCGTCATAATATAGAACACCTTCATTAACTGTAAAAATCTCCTGATCGGCAAATGCTTTTTTATACCCCATAAACAAATTGTAAACATAAGGAGAATCAGTGCCAAGATAAATACCGGTGTAAAGTTCACGCCCTTCTTTACCTTTTGGATACGAGAGTATAAATACGACAGAGTCAGGATCTACCCTGTTATGATAAGCAATCCAGCCAGTTCGGAATTCTTCAAGTTTATGGTCAGGAAAAATAAAACCATCAAAGTCAAGTTGTTTGATAGGCCCATTAATGTCGGCATATCCGCTAAATTTAAAATAGGGACTTAGCTTAAACTGCATGGTATCAGTTATTTTTGCACGAGCATTTGTTGCTCTGTTCTCATCCACTTTTATTTGATAAAAATTCAATACCTGCTTGTTTTTATACTTATCAATATAATCGTATTTGCCATAACCTGTGTATTTGTATTTGCCGAATACGTTGATGAGACAATCATATAATTCATGGTAATAATTAACTGTGTCGGCTTTTACTTTAGCGTTTTTTAATGATTGCATCAATGCATCTTTCTCAATCACTGCCCTTCCTTCATAAGGATAAATCCTGGCGTCAGCTACCGGAATATATGGAATTTTCTGAGCAATGATATGATATTTTTTCAGGTCATAGGTGGCTTTTGTCGATTCAAATTTTAACGAATCCTGATCTGATTTGGTGGACAAAAACCAACAGTCATTATTGGTTTGAGTTGATGATTTATACAAATCAACACTGTCTTTCAGGCTATACCATATAAATTGCTTCATTGAAGTAATGTACCTGTTTAACGGGAAAATGATTTTGTGATCATCTGAAATAGATTCTCCTTTCAGGATATCGTTGGTAATGTCAAGGTCAAGTTTAATATTCGGAGCAATAATAGCTGATAAATTTGGGTCATCACTTTGTATTCGCAAGGTTGCATCGTCAGACAACAATTTAGTGGGTGTAAACTCAAATTCTCCTGAAGTTATTGTGCTATTGAGATAGTCAAATGTTCCACTACTGGTTAACCTTGCTGGGGTAAGCACCAGGTCTCCACTGAATTCATAACCTTTTTCATAGATTTTAAAAGGAATTTGTAATTTTTGAATGATCATGGTGTCTTTGTATGGATACCATCTTGTAAAAACATCTTCACCAATAACTTTTGGATATTTATTCATTGCATTGTGTTCAATGTTAAAAGATGTACTATTTGAACGCATGGAGTCAAGAAAAAAGATAAAATCCTGTGATTTTGTTATTGAAGTCAGATATTCAATACTGCCAATTCCACGTAAACCCTTGTTGCTAAGATTGATAGTAATATCACCCTCCCCTTTATTTTTCCCAGCATTCACATAAAGAGGAAAAACATCAATTTTTGTAAATCCAAGTGATCTGTCTTTTTGTGGTACCAGCCGGTAATCAAAAACAGGCATAATTCCACCAGAATGAAATGTACCTTCAAATTCCAATCCTTCCATAGTAAAAGTGTATAAGCTATCTACTGTGAAAGGTTTGATTTCAAAATAAAACCTATCTCTGCTGTAAACACCGCCTAATATTTCTTTTTTATCATAATAAACAAAGGAGTTTTTAGTGCACTTAAAAATAGGATAATTGGCGTAATTAATTCTTCCTGATTTATTTTTTATGCTATCGATATATAAAAATCCACTTACATTTTGTAATACACTTTGAATCTGAGCTATTAGTGTTGGGCGTGTTGGGTCAATTCTTACCCAGAATCGTAACGAATCGATATTGTTCATAGTGATTTTAAAGGTTTGATAATCAAACTTAAAATCCTTTCCGAAAAACTCAAAAAGACCTGCCCTGACATAACCGTTAAACTCAATATTTCGGTCGTATTTGACTATAATTTGCTGGTTATCAGGAACAATATGTACTTTATGTGTATCACTCAACAATATCATTCTAACACCTTCCATATTAAGATTTCCACTCTCAAGACTAAATACAGCATTATTCTTTTTTATAGTAGATTCAATTTTAATTAGGTCATAATCAACTTTATTGTCTGATGCATTGGCATACAGGAATGTTTTGTCCCTGACAAGAATGGTCTTTTTATCACTATCATAAATGATATAACCTTGCATGGTTAGTGTAATCAGCATTGATTCGACATCTTTTTCTTCGACACTTAAATAATTGGCAAAGTCTGCCTGGGTGATTACATTTGTTTTCTTTTTAACGCATAGTTCTTTAAGTTTTACAAGTGGATTGAAAGCAAGAACACTTTGAGTTTGATGAAATTTATCGATCGTAAAAAAGTCCATTGAAGTGAAATATGCTGAGCCGTCACTGCCATAAAACAAACGAAGGTCCATTTTAGGATTATCAATATCCCATTCAAGCTGATCAAATTCCATTTCTAATTTATGATAACTGTCATACATTGGGCTTCTGTACATTCCATTATCACCTCTTGTAAGCATTAGTTTTCTTGTTAAAATTGAATAATTAAAAATGATTTTAGGGTGATACATTGAATCTTTCTGGTAATAAATTGTAACGGCTGAATTGCTTGCTACAATTTTTTCAGGAGTTATTAAAAACGCATCAGACTCTGCTCTCAAAGTAGTTTTTCCTTTGTATGAAATAATAATTCGGGCTTTTACTTTTGGTTCTCCCGGCACATCCATACTGCTACTACCCATCATATTCAATCCTTCCTGAGTAAACCCACCAATATAAAGTACATTTTTTGATAACTTGTCGAGAATATAAACGGCTTTGTAAGATCTGAATTTGGGATAATCGGATTTCATCCCAGAATAGGTTGACATTGCTCTGTCCCAAAGTTTTCCATATAATTTATTTGAAAAATAATTTGAATTCCAAAAATCTACTGAATCAGCTTCTAATTCAGCACGTTTGGTATATACCTGATAGCTTTTAATTTTTGCATAGACCAAAGTAGTATCTAAAAGCACTCGTCTCCAGTTTACAATACCTGATTTCCCTAACCACTTGTATTCAATTGGATAATAAACTCCCGTTGTTTGGTGGATTATTAAAGTATCTTCCTTGGTGCGGCATACCAATGATATAGGATTATTTATAATCAATTTTGGTTGTCCTTCCCAAATCAGTAAATAATCAAAAGTATTAATATACCAGGTTTTACTTACCTCACTGAAAATAGCATTCTTTGTAAAAAGAGCTAAAATAGATTCATTAAAATTGTCAAGTTTTGATTTGTTGTTTTTTGCCATTTCCCGATATACTTCATCCCACATTTTAAATTTGTCAATGGTTATAAAATTATCTTTATAAGCATTTAAAATTTCAATATATTGTTCAAAATGAGGAAGGGGCTTCATGTGTTGCTTTAGCATCAGATTGCAGGTGCTCACAATTTTTAAAAACTCTTCTGCTGAGTATTTGTCTTCATTAAGGTTAGTAATAAATTTATCAACAATGGCATTTGTTTTTTCTACCTGGATGCCTTTATAGAAAGTTCGTATTTCAGATTTGAATTTTTCAGGGTCTTTTGAGAATTCATATATCTGAGATTTACTTTGAAAACTGAATAAAATGAGTAATAATGAAAAACAGATAGTATTTCTGATAATGTTCACCGTGTAAAATTGATGTTGTTTATAAACTGAATTTTTTACTTCCCTGAAATTATTGCTGCTGCCCATTCATTTTTTATAATGGTTTTTTCAATATACAAAGATAACTTCTTATAAGAATTTTCTAACTCCATCAAATCATTTATTCTAAAACCACTACAAATCATTTTGCCATTTTCTTTCAGACAATTTGATATGGTACCAGCATATTTTTTTAAAATATTCAAATTGATATTTGCCAAAATGATGTCAAATCTTGATGATTCAAACATTTTTAAACTTGCTTTTTTGGTTTTTATACAGTAGCATGTGTTTAAATTTATATTGTTTCTTGTACTTTTCACTGATTCAACATCATTATCAATGGCAATAATATCTTTTGAACCTTTTTTTTCAGCAATTATTGAAAGAATACCTGTGCCACATCCAAAGTCAATAACATGTTTGTTAACGAAATCTATTGTTTCCATTAATTCTACCATCATCGCAGTGGTTTCGTGATGACCTGTGCCAAAAGCCATTGACGGAATAATAATTACTTCTGTCAATTCATTATTTTGTGAATTATGAAAGGGTGCTTTGATATAATACTTGTTAGCTAAAATTTCAGGTGAAAAGTTTTTTTCCCATACCTTATTCCAATTCTCATGTTCTATGAATGAAAAATCAAATGTTATTTGAGGAATCAATGTTTGAATGTGTAATAGAAAATCATTTATTTTAGTTTTAATGATTGAATTATTCTTAAAACTAGTTTCAAGACCATTTTCATTTTCAAGAAAGATTAAATTTCCAAATTTTGATAATTCGAATGCAATCAGGTCTTTGAATTGTCCTGGGCAGGAAATACTCAAAAAGATGTGCTTCATTTAAAAGGAATTAACAATAGCAAAGAAATCACTGGCGGCCAGAGAAGCACCACCAATTAAACCACCATCAATATCGGGTTGGCTAAACAATTCACTTGCATTGTTAGATTTTATGCTGCCACCATATAAAATACTTATTTTCTCTGAAATGTCGGAACCATATCTGTGTTCTATCAATGTACGAATAAAACGATGAATTTCCTGTGCCTGTTGAGGTGTTGCTGTTTTCCCTGTACCAATTGCCCATACTGGTTCATACGCAATCACACATTTTTTTATTTCATGATTTAGCAGATGAAAAAGTCCAACTTTGATCTGCTCTTCAATGATTTTAAAATGAATATTTTTTTCTCTTTCAGCTAATGTTTCTCCACAACAATAAATAGGTATTAAGTTGTACTTAAAAGCAATATTTATTTTTTCTGCTAAAAGTTCATTTGATTCACCAAAATACTGCCTTCTTTCAGAATGGCCAATAATAACATACTCTGAACCAGTATCTGCTAACATTTCAGCTGAGATTTCTCCTGTATAAGCACCATTTTCTTTGTGAAATAAGTTTTGTGCTCCATAAGATATTTCCTTACCTTTCAATCTGTTTTTGAATTCATGCAATAATGTATAAGGTGGAAATATAATCATGCATGGTTTTTTTGATATTTCAATGTTTTTTGACAACTCTTGAAATTCCTCTAAGAATTTCTCAGAAGTTTGTAATGTATGGTTCATTTTCCAGTTAGCTGCAGCTATTTTCTTTCTCATAAATAAATTATTGATATTGGATTGTTTAACGTCTGAATTCACTTTCCAGTTCAAATATATGATTCAGAATTTTTTTATCAATTTCTGATAAAGAGCAATTTCTTCTTGCCATTGTAAAATTCATAGATTCAAAAGCTTTGTTGATTTGATATGTTGTAAACCCTTGTGCTCCACCCCAACTAAAAGAGGGAATAAATGTTCGGGGAAATCCAGCACCGAAAACATTTGTGCTGATGCCAATACATGTTCCTGTATTAAACATTGTATTTATACCACACTTTGAATGATCACCCATAAAAAGACCGCAAAACTGTAAGCCACTATTAATAAATGATTTTTGACGATAATTCCAAACTTTTACATTTTCATAAGTATTTTTCAAATTTGAATTATTGCTGTCAGCACCTATATTACACCATTCACCTATGACAGCATTGCCAAGAAAACCATCATGTGCTTTATTTGAATAGCCTTGAAAAACTACATTATTTAATTCACCTCCTACTTTGCAATGTTCTCCGATGGTAGTTCCGGGATATATCTTTGCACCAAGTTTTACTTGAGACTCTTCCCCAAGTGCAAAAGGCCCCTGAATAAGGCTGCCTTCCATTACCAATGAGTTTTTACCTAAGTAAATAGGTCCGTTGGTGGTGTTAAAAATTATATAATCTGCTTTTGCTCCTTCTTCTAAAAAAATAGCTTGATTACCAATAATTTTATTAGTAGGGTTAAGTGTATGCGAAGTGCGATTTTCAGTAAGTAATTGAAAATCATTTTTTATTTCTTGTCCATTTGCTAAAAATATATCCCAAAGATTTTTTATAAAATAAACTTGTTCAGAGTAGATGACTTTATTAAAATGAACAAAATTACTTAAATAATCTCCTGGTTTGCCATTAAATGCTATGAATGTGTCACCACTCATCAGTACTTGATTTTCCTTCAATTCAGAAACCAAATTAACAATAGTTGGGGTAGGTAAAACAGAAGAATTAATGATAATATTTTTATCTAATAAAATGAGTTTGTATTTTTCATTCAAATATTGGTTACAAATGTGTGATAACGAACTATTTAAAAGTTTTTCCCACTTTTGCTTAATGGTTAAAATCCCTACTCTCAAATGTGATATAGTTCTTGTAAATGTCAGAGGTAACAAATCTTCCCAACATTCCTGAATGTCAAACAGTATATAATTTGTCATGGATTAAAATAAAAAAGCTTCTTTTGAAACGCAAAAGAAGCTTTTTTTTGATTAAAAATCAAATGATTTATTTCTTTACTTCTGGTTTTTTGTATTTGGAGAAGAATTTTTCTACACGACCTGCTGTATCCACAAACATCTTTTTCCCTGTAAAGAAAGGATGTGAGGTGTTGCTAATTTCAAGCTTATAAAAAGGGTATTCTTTTCCATCTGTCCAGGTGATTTTTTCTTTTGTGTCAACACAGGATCTTGTCAGGAATGATGTGCCGTTTGACATATCCTGAAAAACAACAAAACGATAAGCTTTTGGATGAATATCTTTCTTCATTTCAATAAAATTTACGCCTGCAAAGGTAAAAAGTATATTTTGAAAAAACAAACAATAATAAAAGTTTTAAGGATGTATTTTTTCAATATTTTTTGTTTGTAAGTTTGCCAAAAAACTAATGTCATGAAACAGAAATATTTATTACTAATTATTTGCTTTTTGATTGTTTCAAAAGTGTCTTTTGGACAGTCAGTTGATATCAAACCAGCACCGGAGGGTGTAACAGCACAATCTGTTGTAGATAAATATATTATTGCCATCGGTGGTAAAGATAAGTTATCAAAAATTACGGGTGTTTCAATATGGTCGAAAAGCTCAATACAGGGGAATGAAATTATCATTATTACACACAATGCTGTACCCAATAAATTTTATATGGAAATGGGTACTCCCGATATTACATTTCAAAAACAAATTTTTGATGGTGAAAAAGGTGCTATTATAGCTATGGGAAATAAAACTGATATAACTGGTGATCGTTTGGAACAGCTTAAATTTGATGCTACTTTGTTTAATGAAATGAAATATGCTGAATTGGGTGCTACCATAGAACTTATTGGTATTGCAAAAATTGATAATTCAGATACCTATGTCATAAAAGTTAAAACGAAGTCAGGTCCGGAGTTTTTTGATTATTACGATGTTAATACTGGCTATAAGGTAATGACTGAAACTAAAATTGAAACACCTGAAGGAAAGCTGACAATGATTACTAAGTTTAGTGATTATAAAGCAGTTAAAGGTATTTTTTTCCCACATAAAATTATTCAGGAAATAGCTGCTCAAACAATTATCTCTGAAGTGACATTAATTACACTGAATAAAGTAAAAGACAAAGTATTTGTTATCGAATAAAAACATAAAAACGCCACTTGTTAAACATTTGGATAATATTAAGCAGATTATTGCCGGTGACAAGTGTTTTTTGAAGGAGATATTTCATCCTGACAGAGATGAATTAAATACTAATTATAGTCTTGCATTTGCATATATCGAACATAATGGCAAGACAATAAATCATTGTTTAAAGCAAACAGAAACATATTTTATCATAAGTGGACAAGGTATCATGCACATAAATAATAATCCATTTGAAATTTCTGCAGGTAGCTCATACATCGTACCTGAGAACTGTAGTCAATGGTTAGAAAACACAGGTGAGGGAAAGTTGGAGTTCCTTGTGATTGTTGATCCTCCCTGGAGAAAAGAAGATGAAACGATTTTAGGTAGCTAATTTAACATTATTTTGGAAGTGCATAATTTGCTTTCATTTATTGCTTTAAGTATATAAATTCCAGGTAATTCTATATCTGATAAATTAATTTGTAACTTATCCATTAAATTGTTGGGCGAGATTGACTTAATTAATTGACCATCAATACTATAGATTTCAATTTTTGAATAATTATTATTTGTAATCTCAATCAGGGCACTTGTATTGATATAGTTTTTAATTTCACACCTTTGCTTTGTCTTGATCTCATAAATTGGTGTGGTCTCAAATGATTTGGCATTTGCTGATAAAATAGAACCTTTTTCACCTGAAATATACAATATTTTATTTTCAGATAAACAGGAGGAAAAGATAGAATTGTTTGTCACTGGTTTTAATACTTTCCATTTTAAACCTAAGTCTGTTGTATAAATCATTAATCCTTTTTCTCCGCAAATAATTGCAGACTGAGTATTTATTGTTTTAACTGTGTATAGGTTTTGATAATATGATGTTGTAAGAGTGCCCCAGGTTGTACCTCCATCAGTTGTTTTAATTATTGTTCCTGAATTGCCACAAATAATTCCTTTTTTTAAATCGAAAAAATCTATTGAATATAAATCATTTTCAGGTAAAGCAGAAACCGGAGCCCAATTGAGTCCTCCATCAGTTGTTCTTAAAAGTGTGCCTTTATCACCAATAACAAAAAAGGTCAGGCTGTCTTTGGCGTAAATTGAATTTAAATTGTTTGTGGTCCATGAATTCTGTTCATCCCAGTTTGCTCCACTGTTGTTGCTTTTTTTTATTAAGCCACCACTCCCGACTATTAAAATACTTGTTTTTGAAAGATATAGAATACAATTAAATGATTGATCAGTTTTTATTGAAATATCATTCCAGGATGATCCAGCATTATTAGTCATGTATATCAAACCACTGTCACCTGCAATCATCCCATTCGAACTATCAGCAAAATCGATTGAATTTAAGTGGGTATGCTTTGTCATTTGATAAAAATTCCATGTTTGTCCACCATTTCTTGTTACAGCGGTTTTACCATGATTACCAACTGCAAAACCATTCATTGAATCAGTAAAAAAGACTTTATTGAATTGTGTCATTTCATTAGTCAAATATTGAAATGATTTGCCACTATCGGATGAATGAACAATTATACCGCCTGTGCCACAGCCATAAACAAAGTTTTTATAAGATTTAATAGCAAAAAGATCATTATAAACAGGCAATTGTATTTTTTCCCAGCTATATCCGCCATTATCGGTTTTAAGGATAGTTCCATTTTTACCACAAACAAATCCTGTGTTTGAATTTAAAAAACAAATTCCTTCAAGGTCAGTAGTATTTCCAGTACTTAATTTTGACCAGTTGCCACCACCATTAATAGTTTTCAGGATAGTTCCTCCTGCGCCACATATATATCCTGTTAATTGATCAATAAATATTATTTTTAAAAGTCCGTAAATTGTGCTGACACTTTTATTTATCCAGGTGTCACCACCATCTAATGTAACTAGTAGTTTTCCATCCCACCCGCAAGCAAAACCATTTAAAGAATCTTTAAAGTAAACAGATTCAAGCGGTATAACTGTACCTGAATTAAGTTCTGTCCAATATCCTCCACCATTAACAGTTCTGAGAATTTTTCCATTACGTCCACAACAAAATCCATAAGTAGGAGTAACAAAATAAATATCATTCAAATCTTCATCAGTGCCGCTTATCTGTATCTTCCAGCTTTTCCCTCCATCATTTGTTTTATATATATTTCCATTCTCCCCACAAATAATGATTTTGTTGGTATCGAAAATATAAGATGAATGAATGTTGAAATTCATAGAATTCTGAATATTTGACCATATTTCTTTTTTAATATCCTTTTTAATAATTGTTGAACAATATCCAAAGCTAAATGCATAATTTCCTGACAGGCAAATATCATTAAGCTGGTTTCCTTGTGGTTTTGGATTCAACCAATTCCATTGTGCATAACAATGAAAAGAAATAAACAGGGAAATAGTAATTGAAAAATATTTCATTGATGCATTTTAAAATGATTGATAATAATTGAACAAGCAACAGCGGCATTTAAAGATTCTGCATGGCCAAATCTTGGTATGGTTATTTTGTTTTGAATTTGTAATTCAGTCTGATTTGAAATGCCTGAAGCCTCATTCCCAATAACGATAACAGAGGGAGAAAATGGTTTAAAGTGATGAAGATTCTGTCCATCAAGAAAAGTTCCGTAAATATTGTAATTATTGAAAGTTGACTTTAGTTTATTAAAATCCATGTATGTACAATTTACCCGAATAAAACTGCCCATTGTTGCTTGTATTACTTTTGGATTAAAAAAATCAACACAATCGTTTGAGCAAATTATTTGTTTTATTCCAAACCAATCACATATTCTGATGATTGTGCCCAAATTGCCTGGATCACGTAAACTTTCAAGTGCAACAATAAGCTCAGAATACAGAATATTGTTTTGTTCAGGCATCTTAACAATGCCAAGCACCTGATTTGGTGTACTTAAATAACTAATTTTTTTTAGTTCATCTTCACTTATTTCACAAACTTCTGTCATTTGTTTTGACATTAACTTGCCAATATTATTTTTTAACCATTCTTTTGTAGCAAAAATTGAATGAAGTTTGTATTCTGATAAAAGGATTTCATTTATTATTTTTACGCCTTCTGCCAAAAATAATTTCTGCTCTTTGCGGTGTTTTTTTTGGTCAAGCGATTTAATAAAATTAATTTGTGACTTTGAAAGCATGTGGTAAATCAGTTTTTGGCAAAGTTACGTTGCCTTTGTTAATTATTTCAATATTTACTTCATGTTCATTGAATAAAAGCATTCCTGAAGGAAAAATCCTTTTAACACAGGCAAAAGTTAAAAATGCTCCATCTGATTTATCTGATGACCTTGACCAATTAATTAAGCAGAAACCAAGAGAAAGGTTGTTTAATTTTGATTATCCGCTTATTTGGGTTTATTTAAAACTGGATAGAAAAAAACAAACCTGGGGTGTGCAAACTGTAAAAAAAATATTTGGACAGGAACCAGTTTATCTGGATAGTAACCTGATATATGAGTCATCAAAGCAAATGTTTGACTTTCTTTCTAATAAGGGCTATTTCAGGCCTTTAGTGAATTATAGAGTATATTATAAAAAGAAAATGTCGACTGTTTGGTATATGATTACTCCAGGGGAAAGAATGATGATTGATGAATATAATTGTTTCATCCCTGACAGAAGAATTGATTCTCTGGTAAATCATTACCATTCATATTCTTTAATTCCAAAAGGTGTGTTTTACGATAGTGATTATTTAATTTATGAACGTGAACGTATTGCAAGAATCCTAAATGATAATGGTTTTTATAAGTTTAGCAAATATTACATCTTTTATGATGTGGATACTTCAATGTTAACAGAAAAAAAAGTTAATATTAATTTACAACTGAGGAATCTGAATGATACTTCTGTTCATAAAGTCTATTTTTTTGATGAAATTTACTTTAAGCCATTTCATAATGTTTTGGACACCTCAAAAGTTGATACTATTTTGTATAAAGGTTCAAAATTCATTGGAAATCAATTCTATATCAAACCCGATATGATAATTGATCGATTAGAGTTTAACAAAGGTGACCCGTTTAGTTTAACAAAAGTTAAAAATACAATTAACAATTATAATGAACTGGATATTTATAAATTTATTGATATTGATTTTAAAGATAAATCAAATCCCTCTCTGGATACTGCCTATGTTGATTGTGTCGTAAAATTAACACCAATGAAACGACAAGAGTATTCAATAGAATTTGAGGCAAACACTACTGAAGAAACAAAAGCAATTACTTCAGAAAACAACCGCTACTTTGGTGTGGCAGGTAGTTTAAGTTTAAAAAACAGAAATATTTTTAACAGAGCCGTATTATGGACAATCAGGTTTGGTGGAAATGTCGATGTGCAATCAAGTGCATTTAAAGGTGAGGAAGGAAAAAATAGTTATCAAACAGAGTTATCTACTGCATTATATTTCCCAAAAGCAATATTTTTTGAATCCTGGGCGCAAAAGTCAAATCTTGTTTCAGCAAAAACTGCTCTTTCGTTATCACAAATAATGGAAAATAATGTAGATTTTTCGAGAAATGCAATGAATTTAAGCTATTTATACTCTTTTAACAACAGTAAAATACAACACTTTTTTACACCTGTTGAACTAAGCAGAGTGAGAACAGAGGTAAAAGATTCTGTATATAAAATATTGATAGCCAATGATATTTTATTGGCTAGTGCATTTGAAACCCATATTATTACAGGTTTTAAATATGGTTTTGTATTTAAAAGCCAAAAAGAACAATCATTAAATAATTTAAGAGTAAAACTAAATCTGATTGAGTCAGCAGGTAATATTCCACGTATTGCGAATGTATTGAAAGAAGGAAACAAATTAATCAGTGATACTACAGTCTATCAAATATTCGGTGTTAGTTTTTACCAGTTTTTTAAAACAGATGCAGATATTAGTTTTACCAGGAAAATATCCGAATGGTCTAATATTGCCGGACATTTTTTTGCTGGTATTGGTGTTCCGTATGGGAATACTACAGTGCTTCCGTTTGAAAAAAGATATTTTATTGGTGGAGCCAATAGCCTGAGGGCATGGCCACTTAGAGGTTTAGGCCCTGGTTATTATCACGATACGTCAGATATTAGGTTTGAAAGAACAGGAGAAATTAAATTGGAAACTTCTGTAGAATATCGTTTTGATATCATTTCTATTTTAAAAGGAGCTATTTTTATCGATGCTGGTAATATCTGGACATTAAATGATGAAACAGAACGATCTGGAGGACAGTTTAAATTTAATGATTTTTATCGCTCAACAGCATTAGGAACTGGTTTAGGTTTACGCTTCGACTTAAGTTATTTTATTCTCAGAACTGATTTTGGTATTCCTCTTTACGACCCTCAAAAAACACCAGATTATAGATGGACAATAAAATTTTTAAGACTTTCAGATATTCAGTTTAATTTTGGTATTGGATACCCGTTCTGATTAATTTTTAACAATAATATGTTTTTCAAGTAATCCCGAACTATTTGATATAGCAACAAAATAACTTCCTTTGGGCAAATCTTTAATGAAAAGTGTAATCTGTTGTTTGCCGGGTTTTACAAAATCTTTACGTAATAGCTTTATTAGTTTACCTTCTGAATTAAAAAGTGTAAAAGAATATTCCTGTAATTTGTCGTTAAAAAATTCAATTTTAATAATATCATCTGATGGGTTGGGGTAACTCCTGATGGTATTCTTTAATAAACTTTCTTGTCTAATAAAGGTATAGCTTGGGCTTTTTAACTGACAAATCCATGTGCTGTTATATCTTTGAGTGGGTGAAATAAATTTTCCATAATAACCACTTCCCCAAACAGTGCCATTCTCGTTGTATTTACGTTGTAATCCTGTATAATCTCCCCAACGCTGGGTTTTACCAGTTTGTACTGTAACAGTAGTTTCACCTTTTTTTACAATTGTATTGTCTGACCATTCGTTATCTTTATAAAAAAAAGCAGATACTCCCGGATTAACAGTATCGCAACTATGATTTACCAAAATAATAGCTTCATCTGTGGTTCCATTACCTGTATATTCGATGTTGGGATAGCCAAATTCAAGATATGGATGGTTGAGTGTTTTTAATGTTATGGTTGGATTCAGATTAGTATTTTTTACTCTACCATGATATAGTGTTGCTTTATTGTTGTTAAAATCAATGGTGTTTCCGACAAAATGTATGGTATTATTTACAATAAAAGCATCAAGAATGCGTGCATCGTTTGTTTCAAGCAATCTGTTGAAAGGCATATCAGCCGATGGTGCTACGCCATAAGGTTTATCAGATTTTAGATATTTCATCTTTAACTGTGTTGCGGCATTGTCAAGTTTTCCTGTTATTTCCAGTAAAAAGAAAGTATCGGTTTGAACCGAAAAGTTCATATTTGACAACAAATACATATTCGTTGCAGGATTGCCGATTGCTGCTGATACAGGGCATATATTTCTTAGGTTTTTACCATTAAAATGAATACTGTCCCATAGTCTGCTTGTTAATTGATTTCCGTTGTATCCATCATTTAAATTGATTTGCCAGATAATTGTTTGTTTAAAGGTCGTTTTCCATGTATCACCCGGCCCCATATTTTTCAACAAATTAACAGTAAGAAATAATTCATCACTACTTAGTGAAATCATTGGAAAATCTGTCCAGCTTGAATCTGAATTAGGATTGCCAGGAAGTGTATAAATATTCCAGTCTCCAAGAGGGTCGTTGCTTTTTGAAAAGGCAACATATATAAAACTTGTTTGGTCTGTAAAACCATTTAAAAAAACAAGAATAAACCTGTCTTTTACAGGATCATAAATTACTCTTGGATCATATTTGCCATGAGGATGAACAATAGATGCACCAAAGGTGTCAAGGCTAACTGGTTCGTGAATCTGACTATCGTTTTCGTAAAAATATATAATGGAATTTGTAACAGAAATTATTTTATTACCGTTTGATACTGCAAGATGATTGTCATTCGGTACATGTCCGTGAAATTGATTCCCTTCAAAATTTGTTAATACAATAGGTTTTTCAGCAATATTAGCTGATCTTTCGACAGTTGAAGAATAAATTTTTGATGGCAATGTATTTTTTATTCTTGATAATTCTCCTGAATTATCAAAATTGTTTGGTGCTTCAATGGTTGTTAACTGAAAATATAAGTCATTATTTATACCTGAAACATTAAGCGTTCGCTGTAATGGTATTTGAAATGTTGATGATCTGTAAGAACACTTTTCTAAATTCTGTGTAATACCATTAGAACTGGTTAATAATGTAAAACAGATAATTACCACTGATTTTATTTCTGGCAGACAATTTATTTTCATAGTTATTTGCTCAATTTTATTTCTTAATGCTGTCTTGTAGTGAACGCATCAGTCTTTTAATATTTTTAAAATAATTTACTGAAACCAATAATCTGTTTCCATACCAACTGAATAATTGTCCGTCAACAAGTAAAATTTTTGCTCCCGGAATGATTGATTTATAGCTGTCAATATGATGATTTTCAAAAGGATAAGGCTCTGATGGCAGAAGTACAAAATCTGCATTACAATTATTAAGTTCTTTTGCTGTTACTTTTGGATATCCTTCAAGGTTTTTGAAAACATTTATAAAGCCTGTTTTTTTTAGGATATCATTTACAAAGGTATTATTTCCAGCTACAATAAATGGTTTTTCCCAAACAAGGTATGCTACTTTTATATTTGTTTTCTCCGAAAGAAGGTCAAAACTGACCGAAAGATTTTGTGTTATATTATAAGCCAGCTCACTTTTATTACAAATCACCCCAATTTTTTCAATCATTTTAAAAGCATCTTCAAGGCTTTTTACATCACTTACCCAAACAGGGTACTTGCTTGATAAGTGTTCAATTTGTTCTTTATTATTCTCTGATTTTCCGGCAATAATTAAATCAGGTGATATTTCATCTATTATTTCATAGTTAATAGTAATTGGGCCTCCTACTGTTTTTACAAATTTGACTTTTTCAGGTGGATTTGAGCAAAATGAAGTAATACCCTTTATTTTACCTTCCATTCCAAAGAAAAATAATAGCTCAGTTAACGAAGGAACCAGGGATACAATATTTTTTAATTCTTCATTTATTTCTACTTTGCGGTTTAGCTGGTCGATGATTGTTCTTTTCATTCGTAATTGTTAAATGAAATTTGTGGATAAACTAAGTATATGTTTAAAAAATATCATAAATGAATGGTTAATAGCGTTAATTTCGCATTCAAATTTTGTTATAAATATAAATCGAAAATATATCTTTCGTTAAATATTGATGAATTTTTTTGTAAAAAAAAATGTTAATGACAATCATACAATTCAATATGAATTGAACAATGGTATGAAGGTGGTTTTTACCCCATCAAACAAGTCATCATTGGTCTATTGTGGTTTTTTATTTAATGTTGGCAGTCGAAATGAAGATGATAATAATAATGGTATTGCTCATTTTATTGAACATGCACTTTTTAAGGGATCAAAAAAAAGACATTCTTATCAGATTTTAAACAGGATAGAGGCAGTTGGTGGTGAACTGAATGCTTTTACGATGCGTGAAAAAACCTTTTATTATACATCCAGTCTTAAAAAATATTTGGATCGTTCAGTTGAATTATTGTTTGATCTGGTTTTCAATCCAAGTTTTCCTCATGTTGAACTTGAAAAGGAAAAAAAAGTTATTATTGAGGAAATAGAAATGTATGAAGATAGCCCTGAAGAAAGCATCTATGATGATTTTACTGCAAATCTTTTTAAAAATGACTCTTTAAGCCATAATATACTTGGTACAAAAAAATCTGTTTTGAGATTAAAGCTAAATGATGTTCTGAACTTTTGGCAGAAATATTATACACCTGGTAATTGCATTTTTTCTATCGTAGGTTCAGTCAGTCAAATGCAGATTGAGCGAATATTACACAAATATTTTTTAAATCTTGAAGAAAAATCAACTATTAGTAATTGTAACGATCTACCGGCTTATCAAAAGTTCCAAATGAATAAAAAGAAAGATTTTCAGCAAATACATGTTATTATTGGAAATCGTGCCTATTCAAATCATGATCCGCAGCGATACACTCTTGCTTTAATCAATAATGTTTTAGGTGGCGATTGGATGAGCTCAAGGTTAAATATGAACCTGCGCGAACGAAATGCTTTTGCATACAATGTGTCGTCAGGTTTTAATACATATTCAGATACAGGATCATTTGTGATCCAGTTTGGTACTGATTATACTTATCTGAATAAAAGTATAGAAATTGTTTTAAAAGAATTAAAAAAAATTCGTGATGTTAAAATGAGTACTATACAGCTCAATAAGGCAAAGCGACAAATGGAAAGCCAACATGCTCATTTTCTTGAAAACCATAGTATGATAATGCAGGTTCAGGCAAGAAATCTTGCTGATTTTGGCAGGCTTATTTCAAGGCAGGAATATTTAAATGCTATCAATAAAATTAATTCAAATAATATATTAGATGTTGCAAATCATATCTTTGAAGAAAAATTATTAAGTATTTTAGTTTACTCGAAAGAACAAAATAAAGACATTTTTTATTGTTAAAAATATCAGTTATGAAAATAATTAAAAAATCACTCATCGCTTTGCTGATACTGATACTACTAAGCACAGTGGCATGGTCGCAGAAAAAATCTTCAAAAACAGGGAAAACTACACACAGTGAAACTACTTACGAAGATCCTTATAAAGGAAAAGCAGATAATGAACTAAATGTGACAGAATTGTATATTAAAAAGTACAGAGATTTAGCCATCAGTGAAATGAAACGCTCAAGGGTACCAGCAAGTATTACACTGGCACAGGGAATACTTGAATCTGGTAATGGAAACAGTTATTTAGCACAAAAAGCTAATAATCATTTTGGAATAAAATGCGGCAAAGACTGGAAAGGAGAATCTATTTATTTTGATGATGATCAGGCCAATGAATGTTTCAGAAAATATCAAAATGCAGAAGAATCATTTAAAGATCATTCTGATTATTTGAGTAAAAACGTGCGTTATGAATCATTATTTAAACTTGAACTATATGACTATAAGGGATGGGCAACTGGATTAAAAGAAGCTGGTTATGCAACACGAAGAAATTATGCTGAGCTTTTAATTGATTTAGTAGAGAAAAATCAGTTAAATATTTATGATATGCTTGTTCCATCTGCTAAAACCGAACCTGCACTGGTAGCTGACCAACATTTTAAATACAATGGAATTGTTGCAATGCAGGTTAAAGACGGTGATACTTATTCTTTAATTGCAAAAAGAAATGGTATAGGATTGCAAAAACTTCTTGAATACAATGATCTTACAGAACAAAGACCTCTTAAAGAAGGAGATATCGTATATCTTGGCCCTAAAAAAACAACTGCAAAAGAATCATATCATATTGTTAAAAAAGAAGATAGGATGTACACTATTTCTCAGGAATATGGAATAAAACTGGCCAGCTTGTATGAGAAAAATCTGTTAAAATCTGGTGAAGAACCTGCTATTGGTGAAATATTGTATCTTAGGCAAAAACGAACTGAACCAGCCGAAACAAGAACAATTGCCCCCGAACAAAAAACTGAAACACCACCGGTAGCTTCAAATGACGTAAAAACCGATGATAATATAAAAGAGGTAAAAAAGGAATCGGTTGAGCCTACAAAAACAGAGTTTGAAGAAGTACCTGTTGTAGAAAATAATCAAGTTAATGAAGTTGTGACACCTGAATCGAAAACAAAAGTTATTTTTGAAGATGAGGAGAAGCAACCACAAACTGAAAATGATATTAAAGAAGAAAAGAAGACTGTCATTGAAGAATTTGAAAAAAACAACGAACCTGCCAATGCAGTAAATATGCACAAGGTACAGCCGGGTGAAACATTATTCTCTATTTCAAAAAAATATGGAATATCTGTTGAAGAACTGAAGAAACTGAATAATTTAGTTAGTAACGAGCTTAGTGTTGGTGATAACCTTATTGTTGGCCATGTTGAAACCTCATTTCAGGAACAAGCATCAAATGAACAACAAACTGATGATGTTAAGGACGAAGCTGACTATAACCATGATACTACATTTCATATTGTTCAGGAAGGTGAAGATTTATTTATCATTTCACGAAAATACAATACCACAATTATTAAATTATTGACTATAAATAGGTTGCCAAGTCAAAAAGTTTTTACAGGTCAAAAGATAATTATTGCTTTACCTGATATTCCTGTGCAGCCAAAAGTTTCAACACCTGAAACACCTGCAAGTAAATCATCAATTTATGATGATCCTGATAAACTTATCATTAAAAAAACAAATGTTACAACTCCCACACCAACTAAAACTGCTGAACAAAAAAATAATAATTCAGTGGAAACAAATCAGCCCAAATATCATGTTGTTCAGGTAAAGGAAACATTATTTTCATTAAGCAAATTATACAATGTAAGTATTGCAAACCTTAAGGAGTGGAATAAACTTACAAGTGATGCCCTTAGTGTAGGACAGAAATTAATAGTAGGTTATGAATCAAATACAGATAATATAGTTCAGCCAAATGTGAAAGCACCTGATTTACCTACACAAAATGAAGTGTTTCATACTGTTAAATCTGGAGAAACTTTATTTTCAATTTCAAAGATGTATGGCATTACAGTTGATGAAATAAGAAAACTTAATAATCTGGTTGATAATAATATAAAATTAGGTCAAAAACTTCGGATAAAGTAAAACCTGCTTATGTTTGCTGATAAAGTTGTTATAGTTACAGGTGCCTCTTCTGGAATAGGCAAGAGTTTGGCATTTGAATTAGCAAAACACGGATGTTATGTTGTTCTTGCATCAAGAAATCTTATTGAGCTTGAAAAGGTTAAAAACGAAATTAAATCAATCTGCAATCGTGAAGCCTTAGTAGTTCAAACAGATGTAAGTATTGAAGAAGATTGCAGGCAGTTGATTGAAAAAACCATTGAGAAATATGGTAAAATCGATATTCTTATTAATAATGCAGGTGTCAGCATGAGAGCATTATTTGAAAATCTGCAATTAAAAGTATTTAAGCAGGTTATCGATACTAATTTTTTTGGTACCGTTTATTGTACAAAATATGCATTACCACATTTGATTGAATCAAAAGGATGTGTGGTAGGTGTTATATCTACTGCTGGTTTCAGGGGTTTACCAGGTAGGTCGGCATATACAGCGGCAAAATTTGCCATTAATGGATTTTTAGAAACTTTACGAACTGAAAACCGTAATAAAGGTTTAAATGTGCTGATTGCATTGCCAGGCTTTGTTGAGTCAAATATCAGAGTAAAAGCGTTGCTTGCTGATGGCTCATTGCAAGGTGTTTCTCCACGGGAAGAAAAGAAAATGATGACATCTGATGAGGTAGCACGACTAATTGTTAGAGCAATAAAAAGGAAAAAACTTTATCTGGTTACCGACTTGCAGGGAAAACTAATTAGAATTTTAAATATATTTTTTCCAAAATGGATCGATAAAAAAGTGTTGCAGCACTTTGCTAAGGAACCTGGCTCTCCTCTATAATAAATAATAAAATGATATTAATCGAACAAATCAGGGTAAAAGCACTGGAAGCATTTCTTATACTTTATAATGTAAAACTTGAGAAAAGTCAGATACAAATTGAAGAAACAACAATTGATTTTAAGGGTGATATCACAATTGTTGTTTTTCCATTACTCAAATATTCACGAAAAAATCCTTTTCAAACTGCTTGTGAAATAGGTGAGTATTTAATCAATCATGCTGGTATAATTGCGTCCTTTGAGGTTATTAAAGGTTTTTTAAATCTTGAGATAAAACCGGATTATTATTTGAACGAGCTTGATACTTTGAACACAATAAATGAAATTGATGTTGTAAAGTCTGCAAATAAAAGAAAATATTTAATAGAATATTCCTCTCCAAATACAAACAAACCACTTCATTTAGGGCATATAAGGAATAATTTACTTGGACATTCAGTTGCTAAAATTTTAGAAGCACGGGGCCATGAGGTGATAAAGGTGAATCTGGTAAACGACCGTGGTATTCATATCTGCAAATCAATGTTAGCCTGGATGAAAGATGAATCAGGAAAAACTCCTGAAAATACAGGTATAAAGGGCGATCATTTAGTTGGAGAATATTATGTTGAATTTGACAGATTACTTAAAAAAGAACTCAATTTAAATAATAATTTAAGCGATAACGAAGAGTCCATTCTAATGAAAGAAGCCAGAGTTTTGCTCAAAAAATGGGAAGAAAATGATCCTGAAATCAGAAGCATCTGGCAGATGATGAATAACTGGGTTTATAAAGGTTTTAACGAAACCTATAATAGGTTAGGTATAAGTTTCGACAAAATTTACTATGAATCAGATACATACTTGTTAGGAAAGTCAATAGTTGCTGAAGGTATTGACAAAAAGGTGTTTTATAGAAAAGAAGATGGTTCAACATGGGTTGATTTAACAGATTGTGGTTTTGATGAAAAGCTATTACTGCGTTCTGATGGCACTTCTGTTTACATTACACAGGACCTGGGAACTGCTCAGCTTAAATATGATGATTTTAAACCTGATATTTCGATTTATGTGGTTGGAAATGAACAGGATTATCATTTCAATATTCTAAAACAGATAGCAAAAAAATTAGAAAAACCATATGCTGATTCAATTTTCCATTTATCGTACGGTATGGTAGATTTACCTGATGGTAAAATGAAATCAAGAGAAGGAACAGTAGTTGATGCTGATGATTTGATGGATGAAATGATTCGTACTGCCAGAGATTACATTGAAGAATCAGGTAAATTGCAGGATTTTTCAGAGGATGAAATAAAAGTATTGTGCGAGAAAGTTGGCCTTGCTGCATTAAAGTTTTTTATTTTAAAAACTGATTGTAGAAAAAGAATGGTATTTAATCCAAAAGAGTCAATTGATTTTCAGGGATATACCGGGCCTTTTGTGCAATATACCTATGCACGAATCTGTTCTGTATTCAGAAAAGGAGAAATAAACAATTCTATTGATTATAAAATCAATCTTGAAACAGAAATTAATGGTGATGAAAAGCTTTTGTTAAAAAAAACATTGGATTTTAACGAGGCTATTATTTCTGCAGAAGAAAAAATGGACCCCTCTCAAATTGCTAACTATGTTTACCAGCTTGCAAAACTTTATAATAAATTTTATCACGATAATCCAATTTTAAATGAACCTGATGATCATAAAAGATCATTCAGAATTATCCTTTCATTTAAAGTAAGAGATATTCTAAACTTTTATATGAATTTATTGGGTATTCAGATGACTGAAAAAATGTAATGTTTAAAAAGTTAAGTTAGGTTTTCTAATTTCAATAATTTTGTATTTTAGCCACCGAAATAAACATGAAAATAAAGAAAAATCAATGAGTTTTATTAAGTCAATCATCTCACTTTTAGTCATAATATTGACTGGAACAGGCCTTTTTGCACAACAATTTGGCCCTCAAATCGTGAAACCTTTTGATTCAAAAGATTATAAAGGCCGTAATATGTTGATCTTGCCGCTTGATAAAGTCCCTGTTAAAAATAAGGATATGTCGGGTTTCAAAGAGTTTAAGACAGATTCAAAAGTCGAGAAAGAATGGAAAACAAGGGTTGAAGTGGCTATGAAAATGAGTTGTTTTGATTATTTTGAATATACAGTTAAAGACTTTTTTCTGGAAGATATGAAAAAAGGAAAAGATAAAGCTGTAGCTTTATTGTATTTTGATAAAGACTTTTATGATAACTATTATGCTGAAATAGCAGTTGTTGAACCAAAATATGAAGTATTAGCCTGCGTACCCATAAATGGTTTAACCCTGACCGACTCAAATGACCTCAAACTAATGTTAAATATGCTTCAGTATCAATTGAATGTAAACTCTTCATATTATGGAAACAATGCAAAACCACTTTACAGGGGACATGAAAATAAATATCAGACAGACATCAGAGATTTTGCTGATAAAGTGAGATCAAAAAAGCTTTTAATTGTTAAATATGATAAAGAAATTAAAGGTTTTGCCAAGAAAAATGAAAAACTGAATACATATCTGAAGATCAACTGGAAGCTTACACTATATGAAATGGTAACACAAAAAGATCTTGATCAAAGAGTTGCTGCAAAATTTGATGGTCTTTATATGAAGTCACTTTTTATTTATACTGATAATCCTAAGATAACATACAATTATAATGTGTTTTTAAACGGAAAGTCAGGAAATGTTATGTTTATACATCAAACAAATGGTTTAATTCCACCTGCTGGTTTTAAGTATGTTGAAAAAATGCTTGATGAATGGATCATTGCAAATTTGGATGCTAAACAATTAAAGGAATACAATGATTCCAAAGCAAAAGTAATGGCTCCAACCCCACAAAAATCAACACCCAAAACAACGCCTAAAACAACCCCAAAAACAACACCTTCTAAACCTGAAACAACAAAACCTAAAACCGAACCGAAGAAAAAATAGTTAAACTGCCTTATTATTTTTTTTTAACTTCTGAGTAGTGCAAATCATGCGTCTTAAAATTTTGCTATCATTATTTTTGTTTATTTCATTACAATTTTACCTTCCTGCACAAAATACTACTGTTTGTCCGGGTAATGAATTTATTGAATCTGCTGTGACAATTTCATCAACACCTGAGATATTCTCAATAGAACCTGTGATAATACCTGAACAAAACGCAGGAACTGACTGGCTACGAACGATAGCAGTTTTTCCTGACAGAACTACTCATTCTGCAGATAACAGCGATTTAACTAAACAGATAAAAACAATAAAAAATACAACTAAAAGGCTTTCTTATCGTGATTCAATTTCAAATTCAATTGAAAATTTTAATCCCAATGCTGAACAACCTCTTATTTTTCGAAATTTTGAGGCAAATGTACCTATGGAAGGAACACCAACAGACAATACAATTGCAGTTTCAAATGGTGGAATCATCGTAGTTGCAATTAATTCAAATATCAGATATTATAAAACTGATGGAACTTTATTATTTTCAAAGACTTTTTATGATTTTATAGGTGACACAAACCTGAAAAGTAAATTGTATGATCCTCAGGTGATTTATGATCCGGGAGCTGATCGTTTTGTGTTTGTGGTGTTGCATGGTAGCCACTCAAGCACTTCTAAAGTTATTATTTTATTCAGTAAAACCAATAATCCTGAAAATGGATGGAACAGGTACTATTTCCCTATTACCACCATTAACAGCACCTTTACTTCAAAATGGTTTGATTTTCCCAAAATTGGTGTATCAAATGACGATCTTTTCGTTACTGGAAATATATTTAAAAATGACGAAGGTGGTTTTTCAGAATCTATCATCATGCAAATAAATAAGACAAAAGGATATACAGGAAAATCACTTGAATATAGAATTTGGCGTGACTTAAAAGATGCTGATAATGGGAAACCTTTTTCAATTTATCCTGTTAGCTGGGGTAAAAATGGTACCTATGGGCCTTCATTTTTTTTATTATCAACAAAGAGTTCAGGCAACACCAATAGAATTTACTTATATGAAATAACAAATAAACTGGGCAGTACTAATCCAAGCCCTGCTTTTAAAGCTTATGGAATTACAACAGGTACTTATTTATTGGCTGCTGATGCGTTGCAAAAAAAGGCTGTCCCCAATATCGACCCTGGCATGCTTGACATTGGTGATTGCAAAATCCAGAGTGCATTTTATCAGATTAGCAATGGTGAAGGTATTATTCATTTTGTATTTCATTCTGAATATAATCAGAGTGTTAATGGTATTTGTTACAACAGGTTAAATGTAAAAACGCTTAAAAATACTTATAAACTTTATGCAAATGCAAGTTTTGACTATGCATATCCTGCCATTGCATCATCATCACCCGAAGGTGATGATTCAAGAGATATTATAATGGTTTACCTGACATCTTCATCAAATACTTTTCCTGGAATAGAAATAGTTAGTTGTGACAATAATATGAATTTTTCAATTCCAAAAGAGATAAAAGCCGGTGAAACCAATGTTAATTATGTATTGAATGAAGATGAACGTTGGGGTGATTATACTGGAATTAGTCGCAAACACAATACATCCGCTCCAAGAATATGGATTAGTGGTGCTTTTGGAGGTAATATCAAAACTTCAGGCTTTCCACCTGTTACCATACCCTCTAGATTTCGAACGTACATTGCTGAGGTTAGTGATGATGCAAACACTACATTATCTGAAGAAGTAGCTAATGAGGTCAGGGTTTTCCCAAATCCTGTTTATGACGTAATGAATGTTAAATTTTATACCCCCCAATCAGGAATGGTAGAGATTTCAATATATAACGAGTCAGGACAATTAGTTACCAAACTGTTTAATGATTACGTCAAACAGGGAAATGTATGTTTCAGATTTAATAAGAGTGCATTAGGTTCAGGAATATATTTTGTGCGTATATTAGCTTCAAACAAACTTATTTCAAATGAAAAGATTATGGTTTTCAATTAGTTTGCTTTTAATTGCACTAATTTCATGTAAAAATCAAAAAATCATTGAATCTGGTCCTTTAAATACCGAAAATTCAATGGAGGTTTTTGTTGATGATGTTCCACCGCTCAGTGATTCAGTTCAGCTTGAAATAAATGTAGAAAGTGGTGATGTGTTTCAAATAAAACATCAAAGTGACAATCAGCAGGAAATTGACTCTGTAAAAGCAAAAAAAAATAATAGTAAAAGAAAATAAAAAATTTTAACAAAAAAGATTTTATGATGACAGATAATTTTAAAAAGTATATTGATGAAAATAAAAATCGTTTTTTAAACGAATTGTTTGGACTGATCAGCATTCCATCAATCAGTTCGCTTTCTGAACATAAAGCCGATATGCTAAGAGCAGCAGAATATTGGAAAGATACTTTACTGAAAGCTGGTGCCGATAAAGCTGAAGTAATTTCAACTAAAGGAAACCCAGTTGTGTATGGGGAAAAAATTATTAATGAAAAGTTTCCAACTGTATTGGTTTATGCACATTACGATGTGATGCCTGTTGACCCGATAGATTTATGGAAATCTGAACCATTTAATCCTGAAATCAGGGAAAACAAAATTTTTGCACGTGGTGCCGATGACGACAAGGGGCAAGGATTTATCCAGGCAAAAGCATTTGAAACAATGCTTAAAACCGGTAACCTGAAATGTAATGTAAAGTTTATGATAGAGGGAGAAGAGGAAGTAGGGTCACCCTCAATGGCAGATTTTTGCGAACAACATAAAGCTATGCTAAAAGCTGATATTATTTTAGTATCAGATACTGGAATGATTGCAGAAGATATTCCTTCAATCACAACAGGATTACGAGGACTAAGTTATGTTGAAGTAGATGTAACAGGCCCTAACCGTGATTTACATAGCGGACTTTTTGGGGGTGCAGTAGCCAATCCAGCAAATGTTCTCGCTAAAATGATCGCCTCATTGGTTGATGAAAATGGACACATAACAATAGAAGGCTTTTATGATGATGTGCTTGAAGTATCAAGCGAGGAGAGAGAAAAAATGGCAAAAGCCCCTTTTAATCTACAGAATTATATGAAAGCACTTGAGATTGAAGAAGTACATGGTGAAAAAGGATATACCACTATGGAAAGAACCGGCATACGCCCGACATTGGATGTTAATGGTATATGGAGCGGTTATACTGGTGAAGGTGCCAAAACTGTTCTCCCTTCAAAGGCTTTTGCAAAGATATCAATGAGGTTGGTACCAAACCAGGACCATCATAAAATAAGTGAATTGTTTGAAAAACATTTTATCAAATTAGCTCCAAAATCAGTAAAAGTCAAGGTCAAAGCATTGCATGGAGGGCAGGGCTATGTTTCACCTGTTGATATGCCTGCTTATCTTGCTGCTGAAAAGGCATACGAACAGGTCTATGGTAAAAAACCTGTCCCGGTACGCAGTGGTGGTAGCATTCCAATTATTGCAACTTTTGAAGAAAAATTAGGAATTAAAACCATACTGATGGGATTTGGCTTAGAATCAGATGCTATTCATTCACCAAATGAAAACTTTCCTTTAATTCAGTTTTATAATGGTATTGAAACTGTGTGCTGGTTTTACCATTACTTTGCTAATAAATAAGGTAATCAATCAAACCTGATAGAATACCCTGCTTCAATTGACCATGCACGATTGGCACCCATACTTTTGTATTCGTATGGGGAAACAGTCTGGTCACCTGCAACCGGGATGAACCCAATATCATAACGAATATTAAACAATATTCTTCCCGGACCTGCATCAATTTCAGCACCGGCACCAAGATCGAAACCTACATCAAAGCGGGTAAATTCCTGCTGACGCTCTGCAAAAAAATCTTTAAGTTTCAGTTCGCGTTTACCAATGATAGCAGTGCCCTGTTCTGAGGCCATGCCTCCCATTAAAAATGACACATAAGGCCCTGCAAGAGCATAGACATTGAACATGTCGAAAGGATATTTTACCTTTACTGTGAGCGGCAACTGGAGATAACTGAAATGGTAAACATCACTACGTGTTTCAATGGTTGTGCTGCTTTCTTGTTTATAATACTCAGTCCCTTTCCTGTAAAACATCAGCTCTGGTGCCAATGAAAAATAATCACTCATGAAGTAATCAAATGAAGCTGAGATCAGGTATTTTGTTCCACCTCTGTCAATGTAGTCCTTTCCAAGAAAACCATCAGTCATACTGGTAAACGAAATGCCTGTTTTTAATCCCAGATAATATAATTGTGCTTTACCGGAAAATGTTATTGCTGCCAGTAATACGACTATTAATAATGCTTTTTTCATTTTCTTTTGATTTTGATTAATAAGCAAAGATATACTATCACAGGAAAATCAATAAAAGACAAATAGTAAGTTTTCAACAGAAAACATTGAATTGTGTTAATGTAACAAATTTTAATATCCCAAAATCGGAGCCAGCCATTTTTCAGCCTCTTTTAAGGTGATACCTTTTCTTTCAGCATAATCTTTCACCTGCTCAGGACTGACTTTGTCCACCATAAAATATTTTGCTTCAGGATGAGAAAAATAATAACCTGATACAGAAGCAGCAGGGTACATAGCATAGCTTTCGGTGAGACTTATTCCTGCTTCTTGTTCAGCATTCAAAAGGTTGAAGAGTATCTTTTTTTCAGAATGGTCGGGTATGGATGGATAACCTATTGCCGGACGAATACCCTGGTATTTTTCTTTTATCATTTCAGGAATGGTGAGGTGTTCATTTTTAGCATAGCCCCAATATTCTTTCCTGACTTTTTCATGTATCAGTTCTGCAAAAGCTTCTGCCAACCTGTCGGCTATTATTTTAAGCATGATAGCATTGTAATCGTCATGTTCACTTTCAAATTTTTCTATCCATTTTTCTATTCCAATACCGGTAGTAACTGCAAATCCACCCAAATAACCTGTTACCTGGTCACTTTTTGAAGGAATAAAATCACTCAGACAAAGATTATTACTGTATTCTCCTTTATCTTGCTGGTTTCTTAAGAAATGTAAACTGGCAAGCTTTAAAGATTTATCTTCGTTTTCAAACAATTCAATATTATCCTTATCGGAAAGGGCAGGCCAGAAACCTATGACAGCATTTGCTTTCAGCATCTTCTGATCAATGATTTGCTGAAGCATTTTCTGTCCGTCATGATATAGTTTTTGTGCCTCAGTCCCTTTAATCGGATCGTTAAGTATTGCAGGGTAAATGCCTTCAATTTTCCATGCAAGAAAGAAAAAAGTCCAATCAATATAATTTGCAATTTCACTGATTGGATAATCAGTGATGGTTTTAATCCCTGAAAAGCTTGGTCTGATTTCAATATAATTCTTCCAGTCAATTTTCAATGCTCTGTTTCTTGCCTCAGCAAGTGGTAGCAGGCTAATGGTTTTATTCTTCCCTGAATGTATTTTACGGATAGCCTCATATTTATCCCTGATATTATTGATAAATACACCTTTTTGTTCATATGACAATAATGCAGCAACTGTCTGAACACTTTTTGAAGCATCTTTTACATGCACAACAACACCATGGTAATTAGGTGATATTTTAACAGCAGTATGGACCTCGGAAGTTGTAGCACCACCAATCAAGAGAGGAATGTCCATCTTTCTTTTTCCCATTTCCTCGGCAATTTTTGTCATCTCGATAAGCGATGGGGTAATTAAACCACTTAGCCCTATAATATCTACATTTTCATGAATGGCAGTATCGAGTATTTTTTCTTTTGGCACCATCACACCCAGATCAATAATTTCATAATTATTACAGGCTAATACAACACCTACAATGTTTTTACCAATATCATGGACATCACCTTTAACAGTTGCCAGTAGAATTTTTCCGGCATTACTTTGATTACCGCTTTTTAACTTTTCTTCTTCAATAAATGGGGTGAGATAAGCTACTGCTTTTTTCATCACACGTGCACTTTTAACTACCTGTGGAAGAAACATTTTCCCTGAACCAAAAAGCTCACCAACAACATTCATCCCATCCATAAGTGGCCCTTCAATCACTTCAAGTGCAAATTGGAAAGATTGCCTTGCTTCCTCAACATCCGATTCTACATAATCAGCAATTCCTTTGATCAAAGAATACGAAATTCTTTCATTTACTGCCTTGTTTCTCCATTCTTCATCTTTCTTCGCTTTTTTCCCTTCTGCACTAATACCTTCGGCAAAGTTTAAAAGTCGTTCAGTCGCATCTGGCTTTCGATTGAGAACAAGATCTTCAGTTAGTTCAAGTAATTCCGCAGGGATTTCATCATATACCTCGAGTTGTGAGGGATTCACAATACCCATATCAAGACCTGCTTTGATAGCATGATATAAGAAAACTGAATGAATAGCTTCCCTGATCTTGTCATTTCCACGGAATGCAAATGAGAGGTTTGATATGCCACCACTTACTTTGGCAAAAGGAAGGTTTTCTTTAATCCATTTTGTAGTTTTTATAAAATCTACTGCATAATTATCATGCTCTCTTATACCGGTACCTATTGCAAGAACATTAGGATCAAAAATAATATCCTGTGATGGAAAATTTACTTCTTTGGTGAGAATATGATATGCTCTTTGACAAACTTTTATTCTTCTTTCATAAGTATCAGCTTGTCCTTTTTCATCAAAGGCCATAACAATGACTGCTGCACCAAACCTTTTAAGAATACGAGCATGATTTTTAAATACATTTTCACCTTCTTTCAAACTGATTGAATTCACAATAGCTTTACCCTGTAAGCACTTTAAACCTGCCACAATAACATCCCAATTAGATGAGTCAATCATAATAGGTAAACAGGCAATATCAGGATCGGCAGACACAAGATTTAAAAATCTGGTCATCGTATGCTCTGCATTAAGCATAGCCTCATCCATGCAAATGTCAAGAACTTGAGCTCCACCTTCTACCTGTTCACGTGCCACTCCCAATGCTTCTTCATATTTTTCGTCTTTTATAAGACGTAAAAACTTCTTTGAACCTGCCACATTGGTACGTTCTCCAATATTTATAAAATTCGATTCAGGTCTGAAAACCAATGCTTCCAGACCACTGACAGATGTTAGTTTTGATTTTTCAGGAGCAACTCGTGGTTTATAGTTTTTAATTAATAATGAAAATGCTCTGATATGTTCGGGTGTAGTACCGCAGCAACCTCCAATAATATTTACCAGTCCTTCATCTAAAAAATCCTTTAGTTGCAGACTCATTGTTTCTGGTGATTCATCATATTCACCAAATTGGTTAGGCAATCCTGCATTGGGATAACATATTGTAAATAAATGACTTTTTTCAGCAATTTCTTTAATATGTGGTTTCATATCTTTTGCTCCCAGTGAACAATTCAACCCAATAGCAAACAAATTTGCCTGAGAAAAAGACACTAAAAACGCTTCTGTTGTTTGACCTGAAAGTGTTCTGCCACTTGCATCAACTATGGTTCCTGAAATAATAACCGGTAACTGTATTTTTTTTTCTTCAAAAACATCTTCTATTGCAAATAAAGCAGCTTTTGCGTTTAAGGTGTCAAAAATTGTTTCAATAATCAGTAAATCACAACCACCATCAATAAGCCCATTTACCTGTTCCTTATAAGCATCAAATAAATCATCGAAAGTTACTTCTCTGTATCCCGGATCATTAACATTGGGTGACAATGAAGTAGTTTTATTTGTCGGTCCTATAGCACCTGCCACAAAGCGGGGTTTATCGGGTGTTGAATATTGATTGGCAATTTCTTTTGCAAGTATAGCAGCTTCGCAGTTTAATCGGTATGCAATTGATGAAAGCTGATAATCAGCCAGTGAAATTCTATTTGCATTAAAAGTATTGGTTTCAATTATATCTGATCCAGCTTCAAGATATTTAGCGTGTATTTTTTTAATAATTTGAGGATGGGTAATGCATAACAGGTCATTGTTGCCTTTCAAATCAATAACAGAATTTTTAAACTCCTTGCCTCTATAATCATTTTCAGAGAGCTGACAGGCTTGTATCATAGTGCCCATTGCTCCATCAAGCAATAGAATTCTATGTTTAATTATCTCATGAATGTTCATCTTAATATTTCAACTGCTTCAATACTTTGATAGCTGATTGGGTGTCGTTCATAATATAAAGATGCAGGCATGGAACACCATTGTCAACTAATTCCTGACATTGCTGAACAGCCCATTCTATGCCAATATCGCCAGCATTTTCAGGATTTTTCATAACTTCATCTACCAAAGCAACTGGAAGATTTACATAGAAGTTTTTAGGTATTGAATTTAAGTGTCTTTTATTATTTAGAATCTTTATTCCTGGAATAATTGGTACTTCAATTCCTTCATCTCTGCATAATTTTACGAAATTGAAATAGTCTTTGTTGTCAAAAAACATCTGAGTTGTAATAAATTCTGCACCTGCATCAATCTTTTTCTTTAAAAAATGAATGTCTGTTTTAATATTCGGTGATTCAAAATGTTTTTCAGGATATCCTGCCACACCTATACAAAACTCAAGGGGAGAAGAATTTAATATTTCTTCCAGATAAATTCCTTTTTTAAGATCATTAATTTGTCGGACAAGATCAATGGAAAAGTTATTTGTTGATTTATTTGCATTAAGTGGTTTAACATAGTTAGTTTCATCACCGCGTAAGGCTAAAACATTATGTATTCCAAGAAAATTTAATTCTATCAATGCGTCTTCAGTTTCTTCGCGTGAAAAACCGTTTACAAGAATATGAGCGACTGTATCAATTCCAAAACGATTTTGGATGACACCACAAATGCCAATAGTTCCTGGTCTTTTTCTCCTAATCTTTCTTCGTAAATTGCCGTCAGGCATTTCATCGTATTGAGCTTCAGCAGAATGACTAGTAACGTCAATAAATGGTGGCTTAAACTGTATTAATTGTTCAACAATATCAATAATATATTGTCCATTACTGCCACGGGCAGGTGGAATAATTTCAAAACTAAAAAGTGGTTTATCTTTTTTTTCAAGATGTTCGGTAACTTTCATTTCAATAGAATAAAATATTGAGTTTGCAAAGTTACAATTTTAATGCCTTATCTATAGAAAACATGCATTTCATGTGTTTTATAGTGAATTGAATGGAATAAAAACAAAGTTTCCTCCTTTTTCAGAAATTAAAAAAACACATATAAATTCTTTTGGATTTTTGTAAATTGATTTAAAATGTTTTTTTTTCTGCGGATCAATGATTCCTGAAGTCTCTAGTTCTTCAAGGATAGTAGCATTTATTGACCAGTTTTTGTTAAAGTCATCTTTATTCAGAATGTTTTCACCAATTGCAATATCAGTTTGATGTGCTACAAAAATTGGATATTCTGAATATTTTGAAGCTAAAATTTCATCAGATACTTCCCTGATGTATTTTTTATAAAATTGAAGATCTTCTTTTAAACTAATTAGTATTTCCTGTGCATTCATTTTTTTTCTAATAATGCGATGTTTTCAACATGAAGAGTTTGAGGAAACATATCAATTGGTTGGGCAACTGTTAATTGATATTTTTCTGATAGAAGCAAAATATCACGTGCCTGTGTTGCCGGATTACAACTGACATAAACAATTTTTACCGGAGCAACAGAAAGTAATGAATCTATAGTGTTTTTATGTAATCCTGCACGTGGAGGATCTAATATTACAAGGTTAGGCAAACCATTTTGGATGGCAAATTCATTTGTAAAAACCTTTTCAACCATACCCTGAAAAAAGGCTATATTTTCAATTTTATTAAGTTCTTTATTAAGATTTGCTTCCACTATGCTTTCTTCGACTGTTTCGACACCAATCACTTTCTTAACATATTTTGCCAGAAATAATCCAATACTACCTACACCACAATATAAATCATAAACGATATCATCAGTTTTTAATTTGCAAATTTTTTTAATGGTGTCATATAAAATTAAAGCTTGATAGCTGTTTGTCTGTAAAAAAGATTTTGGCCCGATATGTACATTAATGTGACCTAATTTTTCAAATATGTATCTATTTCCGAAAAATAGCTTTGGTGTTAGGTCATAAATTGATTCATTAACTTTTTCGTTTATGAAATAATATACCGAACTTAATCCATTGATTTTGTTTATGATCTCATTTAAAAAATTTGTGATGATTACATTTTCATCTTTAGAAAACACAAGTGAAATCATAACCTGATTGGTTGTTGTAATTCTGATAAACAATGACCTGATAAATCCAATATTTGTTTTTATATTATAAAAATCAAGGTTATGCAATTTAGCAATTTCCCGTATTGTATTTCTGATTAGGTTTGATGGATTTTCCTGAAGCAGGCATTCTTCGACATCAATGATTTTATCGAAACGGCCTTTTACATGAAACCCAAGAACTCGTTTATCGTCATTGAAATTAAAATTTTTCAAATACCAGGGATTCACTGAAAACGAATATTCTAATTTGTTTCTATAGTAAAAATGTTTTTGGGCACCTATAATTTCTTTCATTTCAAAATTGCTTTGTTGTCCAATCCTGTTCAGGTCTTCAAACACGAGATTTTGTTTGAATCTTAACTGAAAGATATAATTTGAATTTTGTAAATTACATCCTCCACATATTCCAAAGGAGGAACAGGCCGGGGCAATTCTAAATTCAGAACTTTCTTTTATTTTAAGCACTGATGCTTCAGAATAAGATTTCTTTTTATTTATTATTTCAATATCGACTACATCACCTGTTATTGCTTTGTCAACAAATACTACTTTATTGTCTATTCTGCCTATACCTTTTCCACCAGACGACATTGACTGAATTGGTAGGTTTTCTATAAATTGCTTTGTTTTGTGCTTTTTTATGGTCATTTGAATCAATTATGCTGACCGTGTTTCTATTTTTTTTTCTTATTAATTTTGTCTTTATACTTTATGCAATTATAAAGCATATAAACAAAAACGTCTGGTGGTTGATAACCAGGTTCAACAAAACTTTGTTTTATGTTTGGAAGATAAAAAATAGTTGTTGGAAATACTATCTTTCCAAGTTCACTATTCTGAGAGTTTTGCGATAAAGCATTTACTAACTGTGTTCCGTTCAATGATTGGTTATTAAACTGATAAATTTCTTTATCACTTTTAGGGTTTATTTTACATGGTATAAAATTTTGATTAACAAGCTGTACTATTTTAGGATCGACATAGGTTTCATTTTCCATTTTAATACAATAGGGGCATACTGTGGTGACAACTTCCAATAATAAAATTTTATCTTCTTCCAAAGCTTTTTGATATGCTGTTTCCCATGAAAGCCATGTAATAGTATTTATGTTTTCTGTTGATTTAAATGATAATAAACCGATAACAGAAATCAGAAACAATAGATATTTTTTCCTAAGCATTGATAAGGATTTGTTTGGTATTATACAAATTCAATGCCTATTAAGTCCGAGTTATTTTGAAGCGCGGGAACTTAATTTTTCAAATTCCTGAATATGTGCTTTTAACAATTCTCTGAAAACAGATGCTTTTTGATATCCAATTTCACTGTAAACTTCATCAGTTTGAGGGTAGATAAAAATAATTGCTGGATAACTAATATCTCCCTGATTCTTATCAAGTATGGCAAGAAGTTGTTTGCCGGTTACTTTTTTCCCTTTATAAATATAATAAATGTTAGCCTGTTCAGGATTCATTTTTATTGGAATAAAACCTGCACTGATAAGTTGGATAATTTCCGGGTGAGTAAATGTTTCTTTGTCCATTTTCTTACACCAACCACACCATTCAGTATATAAATCTAAAATAATGATTTTTCCTTGTTGCTGTGCTTGTTGATAACCGGAGTTCCAATCAACCCATTTAATCGTATTTTCCGGTGGAACCTGTGCAATCAGTTGCACAGATATTAATGCAAGTAGTGTTAGTATGACCAGTTTTAGGTGCTTCATGATATTAATGTTGTAAGATACACTGTATGTTGATTCCTTTAAACGCTGTAAAGTTACTTAAATTAAATGAGCATTTGCAAATTAATTTAAAATAATCTTAGAAAAAGGGATATTAAATAAAAGAAATGTGTAATATTCTAGATCATGGACCTGTTTTTTGCAATTCAATGTATTTCTGAAGCAATGCTTTAAACTGGCTCGGACCCTGATATCCTGGTTGTAAATAAAGTTTCTTTTCCTTGGTGTAAAGGAAAATTGTTGTTGGATAACCTGTTTGCTGGTTATTTACTAACATGCCGTGCAATTGTCTGCCATCATAAAATGATCCTTCTACTTCGTAAGATACATTGGTTTTTTCAGGATTGAACTTTACAGGTATGAAATATTTATTAATTAAACTTACAATTTCAGGATCTGTGTAGGTGTCTTTGTCCATTTTCTTACACCAACCACACCAATCAGTGTAAACATCTATCAGTAATATTTTATTTGTTTGCTTAGCTTTTTTATAACCTTCATTCCAACTCAACCATTTTAATTCAGGTAGTAACTGAGATTTTCCTATTATTGAGAAAAGGAATATAGCAATTATTGTAATTGTGATGGATCTTGACATTTTAAATTATTTATTTATGTGAATTCAAATTTTGTTCCAGTATTAAATATGAAAATCGTCATTCACATCAGTTTGATTTGATATTTTCATTTTTTAGAAAGTTTTTTGCTAAGTGTTCATATATCTTATCTGTTGCTCCCAGGCAGGAAATAACATAATTATATGCTGCTAGGCCTGCAACGCTATTGTTTTCATTTAAAATAAGTTTATCTAAAATGTTTGAGAATTCAATGTCATTTGTAAAAAGAAATCCTCCTCCAACTTTAATCAATGATTTTGCTTCAGGGAATTTATCAATGTTTTTAGGACCAAAAACAACAGGAACCTTATAGATAATTGGTTCCAGCAAATTATGAATGCCATTGTTGAATCCTCCACCTATTATTGCAAGATTGGAATATTTATAAATATTTTTAAGAATGCCAATCGTATCAATGATTAGTACTGTCTTTTCTTTAAAATCATCATTGACAGTACATTGAGACCATATTGCTGCATTTTCGTGAAATAAATGAATTATTTCATTGATGCGTTTTACTGATACCTGATGAGGTGCAATAATAATTTTTCCATTGAAATTGGTTCTTTCAATGTATTTTTCCAACATTTTCTCTTCTGTATGGTAAGATGAACCCAATATAATTGTAAAATGTCCTCTGCAAAATTTATCAACTATATCGTCTTTAAAATCATTATTGTTAAGTGCCAGTTTATAAACTCTATCAGCTCTGCCATCACCTGTAACACTTACATTATTAAATCCATACTTATTTAAAGTAATTTTTGACTTTTCGTTTTGGACATAAAAATGGTTCACAAAGGAAAGTGTTGTGGCAAAGAACTTTGAATAAAGAGGATAGCTGAAATGTCTTTCCTGAATATTTGAAGAAATAAGCACTAATGGTATTTTTTTTAATGACAAATGTTTATAGTAGTAGTACCAGAAATCATATTTCACAAAAATTGCGATCAGGGGATTAATTTTCTCAATAAATTTTTTAGATACGCTGTTTCCATCCAACGGCAAATAAAAAACAAAATCTGCATAGTCATAATTGATTTGTATTTCATAACCTGATGGAGAAAAAAATGTCAGAACAACAGGAATATCAGGAAAGTTATTTTTAATTCTCTCAATCAATGGCCTTCCTTGTTCAAATTCCCCTAAAGATGATGCATGCACCCATATTTTTCTTGAATTATCTAAGTCACTTATTTTTGTTTTGTCTGTTTTTCGACCTTTTAGCCACTTTTTAGCTTTTAAATTTGAAAATGAATATAGATAAATTAGGGTTAAATAAATTTTCAGGAATACATTGTAGAGTATTAAATTAATAATCTTCATCAGAATTTAATTTAGAAAAAAATCTTTTGGTGTTTTTCTGTAAACTGGTATATCAAAACCGAGGTTTATTCCTATCAATACATCAATTCTGCTATCAGATAACTTTTTCATTAAATAATAATCGAAGTCTCTTCTGTTTTTTGTAAAACCTTCAATCATGAAAAGAGAAAAATGAAAATTACCCAATCCGGCATTACCAAATCTTTGATACCCAACTTTTTGTATTAAATTAAAGCCATTAGTTAATCTGTCATATCCTTTTTTATAGTCATTTTCTAACTGATAAACTGGGCCAAGACTATAGTCAAAAAAAATTTTATGTTGAATAAAACCACTACCTATACTTATTGTGAACCCTGAGTTTGGATTTGGACCAAAGACAGGTATTAAATAACCTAAAGAAAAATTCAAATTAAAACCTCTCTCTTCAATTGAAACCGGACATAGCAATCCATTTAAATTAATAATATAACCTTCGCTGGTAGAAATTTTATCAAGTACAAAGCTGTCATTGACATGATTCCCAAAAATATATGCAAATGAAAACTCACCTAAAATATTAGATTTTGTTTTTTTTAAGAACTGCGCTGATATTTGAGAGGCTGTACCATATCTTTGAGCCATATCTTTTGCGGGAAACAAAAATGAGAAGTTAAAACTTAATGAATTTAAAGAAATTGATGAGTCCCGAATACTTAATTGTGAATAGATTTTATTCACCGACAAAATGGAAAGGAATAAAATAATCAGAAATTTGACTTTCATAAATGACTTTACATAAAAGTGAGATGCAAAAATAGATATATCTTTGCAACGATAATAAATTAAATTAAATTGTAAGAATCTATGAAAATTGCTGTTGTTGGAACCGGATATGTAGGTCTTGTTACCGGAACTTGCTTTGCCGAATCAGGCAATCATGTGGTGTGCGTTGACATTGACGCTGAAAAAGTAAAAAAGATGAAAGCAGGGAAAGTCCCAATCTATGAACCTGGTTTGGAAACCCTTTTTGAAAGAAATATTGCTCAGGAAAGATTATTTTTTACTACTGATCTGGAAGAGGGTATTAAGGATGCAAAAGTGATATTTTTAGCATTGCCCACACCTCCCGGTGCCGATGGTTCTGCCGATCTTCAGTTTGTTCTTGATGTATCAGCTAAGCTTGGCCCATTATTAAAGGATTACACAGTTATTGTAAATAAAAGTACTGTGCCGGTTGGTACTGCTGATAAAGTAAAGTCAGCTATTTCAAAAAATTGCAATGTAGATTTTGATGTGGTTTCCAATCCTGAATTTCTTAAAGAAGGTTATGCTATTGAGGATTTCATGAAGCCCGACAGAATTGTGATTGGTACACGCTCAGAAAGGGCAAGGGAAATCATGGAAAAATTATATAAACCTTTTGTCAGACAGGGGAACCCGATTCTCTTTATGGATGAAAGAAGCTCTGAAATGACAAAATATGCTGCCAATGCTTTTCTTGCAACCAAAATAACATTTATGAATGAGATAGCTAATCTGTGTGATAAAGTTGGTGCTAATGTAGATTCTGTCAGACGTGGAATTGGAACTGATGTCCGTATTGGAAAGCATTTTCTCTATTCCGGTATTGGTTATGGTGGTAGTTGCTTCCCTAAAGATGTTCAGGCAATTGTAAAAACTGCTCATGAAAACAATATAAAACTTGAAATTCTTGAATCTGTCATTCAAATCAACGAAAAACAAAAAGTTATAATGATACCTATGATGAAAAAGTTTTTTGGTGGTAGTTTGAAAGGGAAAAAAATTGCGATTTGGGGGCTTGCCTTCAAAGCCAATACAGATGATATAAGGGAAGCTCCGGCTTTATACATTATTGATGAACTTTTAAAAGAGGGTGCAACTGTTGTAGCTCACGACCCGGAAGCTCTTCATAATGTTAAAAAATTATTGGGAGATAAAATTCAATACAGTGAATTACAGTATGATACACTTGATGGAGCTGATTGTCTGATGATAGTTACAGACTGGCAATCGTTCAGGAACCCCAACTTTGGAAAAATTGCTGTTAAATTAAAAAATAAAGTGATTTTTGATGGTAGAAATTTGTTCGAGCATGAAGAAATGGCTGAAATAGGTTTTACATATTTTTCAGTTGGCAGAAATAAAGCCTATGAATTCTATAAAAAACAAGTATGAATAAAAGAGTTTTAATAACTGGTGCTGCCGGTTTTATTGGCTCACATCTTTGTGACAGATTTATAAAAGAAGGTTTTGATGTAATTGGTATGGATAATTTGCTGACAGGTAGTTTGTCCAATATAGAACATTTATTTCCTCTTAAAGAATTTACCTTTTATCATCATGATGTGAGCAAATT
>Ga0172368_10000756_pt1 | contig 45705 bp, 27 predicted proteins | sample Lak11m_FD_114540 | JGI IMG/M metagenome (GOLD analysis project Ga0172368, IMG submission 114540) | Freshwater microbial communities from Kabuno Bay, South-Kivu, Congo - kab_022012_11m | ecosystem: Environmental > Aquatic > Freshwater > Lake | place: Democratic Republic of the Congo: South-Kivu... | reverse complement strand
TATTCACTCTAATCAGCAAGGGTGGATTTTCAGTTATACCGGTTCTCAAAATAATTTACCGATGTAGGGGCGGTTCGCGAACCGCCCCTACGGAAAACATGCGAAAAGACTTTTTAGCATTGGTATAAAAACAGCCCCGTACTGTCTTCCCGCCGTACGCGGGAACGGGCTTGACCCGGAATCAAGTTTTAACTATTTGAAAACACTGGATTCCCGCTTTTGCGGGAATGACAGGGTTAGTTTTTTCACTATTAGTGTAGTGTTGCTGAGCTGAGTGCATAACCGTTTTAAATGATTATCAGACATTACTTCATTACTTAATTACTGTGAATTTCTTTTGACTTGCAGACTAATTAAATTAGGGGCGGGCTGATTCAGTCCGCTTTGCCGTTTATGGACCGCGGCTTCAAGCAATTATTGGATTCAACCCAGGTCAAGCTGGCTGATTTACGGCGGTGGTGGAAGCTGATGCAGGCGGGGAAGAATATGTTCACCGCTATGGGGGTATTTTCTGCCGGGGCGGTGGTATTGGCATTAATGGAAGCAGCTTTATGGCTGCCGCCGGGGTGGAGGACATTTTTGGGAGCGGTATTAGTGTTATCTTCCGCAGTTTTTCTTTTCCTTGCGCTATCCTTCCTGTTAAAGATAAAATTCCAGCCGGATTATCCTTCCGATGAAGAAATCGCTTTGTGGGTGGGGGAAAAATATCCCGCTATTTCCGACCGTTTGCGCAATGCGGTGCAGCTGCAGAAGAAAGCGGGCGCTACGGAGACCGGGGAATCGGGAGCCCTGCGGGAAGAAGCTTTGCGGCAAGCCGCGCCGGAATTTTTAGCGGCGGATATGAGCGGAGTGGTAGATTCATCCAGAATTAAACGGAGGGGATGGTTTTTTACCGTGGCGGCGGCGGGATTTTTACTGTTGTTGATACCGCCGGTGCGGGAAGGATTTTGGCGGGCGGCGCATTGCCGGACAGCTTTTATCAAACCGCCGGAATTCACCATTACGATAGACCCCGGCAATATTCAGGCGATAAAAGGGGACACGCTGGAGATAAAAGCATCGATTTCCGGCGGACGAGTGAAAGAAGTGGAATTCTGCTGGGTGAATCCGGCAAACGGGAAGGACACCCGCAAATCGATCTTCGTTCCGGTGAACCGGGATTCTCTCGCGCTATGGAAGATTGAAGGAGTGACGCAGAGTTTCGAATATTGGGCTCAGGCGGGGCGGGAGAAAAGCGGGCGGTTCACGGTGACGGTCGAACAGCCTCCGGCAGTGAAAGTATTGCAGGTGGAATTAATCCCTCCAAGCTATACCAAATTCCCTCCCTTGAAGCTGGATGACAATTTAGGGGATCTTCTGGTTTTACCGGGGACACAGGCGCGGTTTAAAGTGACCGCCGATGCGGAATTGTCGCAGGCGATGCTATGTTGGAACGGAGCGGAAGCAAAAGACACGGTGTTTTTCCATGTCGAAGTCAATCAGGCGGAAGGCAGGCGGAGGATTGAGGAGGCGGGGAGTTACCAAATTCGGCTGAAAGACATCCCCGGATTATGGAATCAGTATCCTATCGAATACCGGGTGGAAATATTGCCGGATTTGCCGCCGGTGGTGGAAATCACCAAACCGGGGATAGATTTGGAGATTACCGGGGTGACAAGTCTGCCGCTAATAGCCGAAGCGGAGGATGATTTCGGTATCAGTCGCATGGTGTTATTTTTTAATCGAACCTCCACATTCGAAATAGATACTTTAAAAGAATTTTCGGCAATACCGCTGAAATATAGACAAGTTGCTGAGGGAGTTTACCGGGCGGAATCCTGGTTGGAGTTAGCGGGATTGGAATTGATGGCGGGGGATGTGGTGGAATATTATGTCGAAGTGTGGGATAATGATGCGGTATCCGGGCCTAAGTTCGGTAAAAGTTCTACTTATATTTTGCGGCTGCCCACGATGGCGGAAATGTTCCGGGAAATGGATCAGGCGGAAAATCAGGGATTGGAGGAATTGAAGCAGACTTTGGAACAGAGCAAAGAAGTCAAACACGAAGTGGAAAAAGCTATCGAAGAGATGAAAAAGAAGGGCGATTTGGATTGGACGGAAAAGCGGGAATTAGAGGAGAATATCAAACAGCAGAAAGAAGTGTTGGAAAAGCTGGAAGCGGCGAAGGAGGCCTTGGAAGAAATTATGCAGAAGGCGGAAGAAAGTTCTTTGATGTCGTTGGAATTGGCGCAGAAATACAGTGAATTGCAGAAATTGATGTCGGAAATCGCCGACCCGGAATTCCAGAAGGCGATGCAGAAATTGCAGGAAGCGCTGCAGCAAGCTGACCCGGAACAATTGCGGCAAGCGGCGGAAATGTTCCAAATGACGCAGGAAGAGATGCTGAAGCAGATTGAAAAAACACTGGAGATATTCAAACAGTTACAGTTGGAAAGGCAGATGGAGGAACTCTCCGAACGGGCGGCGGAAATGGCGGAACGGCAGGACGATATTGCGGATAGTCTGGCGAATATGGCGTATAATGACACAGAGGATTTGCAGAGGCAGGAACAGCAGTTGAAGTCGGAGATGGAGGATTTGCTTGACAGGATAGAGGAAACGGCGGAATTAGCGGAAGAACGGGATTCTACCGCGGCGGGGGAATTGCGGGATATCGCCGAGGAAGGTAATGATTTGCCTTCCGAGATGCAGGAAACTGGTCAGCAGATGAAAAGCGGCGATAAGCAGAAAGCGGAAAAACAGGGACGGCAGATAAGTCAGAAGCTAAGTAAGATGAGCCAGCAGATTAAGCAATCCCAACAGAGTATGACGGCGCGGAAAAAGGATGAACTGTCGGATTTACTGCTGCAGTCGGTGCGGGATTTGGTGACTTTGTCGCAATTGCAGGAAGAGTTAAAAGAAGAGTCGGCGTCGCTTTCGGTGCAGAGCCCTCGTTTCCGCGAGCAGGCGAGTTCGCAGGCGGGAATCAAGCAGGGATTGGAAGGGGTGACCGATCAGATTTTCGAGTTGTCTCAGCAGACATTTTTTGTCACCCCTCAGATCGGGCAGGCTTTAGGTCAGGCGGCGGGGATGATGGAAGCGGCGATTTCCAATTACACTAACCGCAATCCACGGGAAGTGTTCAGCCAGCAGAGCCAGGCTCAGCAATGGATGGATCGGGCGGCGGTGGAAATTCTGGACGCTATATCCAAGATGCAGGGATCGGCCAGTTCCACTGGCTATGCCGAATTGATGGAACAATTGCAAAAGATGGCGGGTCAGCAAGCCGGATTGAATTCGGAGACGCAGTCGATGATGATGCCGATGCCTGGCGAAGGAGGTTCCGGGATGTCGATGGAACAGATGGCGCAGATGGGGCGGATGGCGGCGGAACAGCGCGGATTACAGCGGGCGATGGAAGAAGCCGCTCAAGCCGCCGAACAGATGGGCGGAGTGATGGGCGATTTGGGGCAGGCGGCAAAAGATATGGGGGAAGCGGCGGATAGTTTGGAAGACCGAAATGTGGGAGAACGGACTTTGAAATTGCAGGAACGAATATTATCGAGATTATTGGATGCGCAGAAATCGGTGCGCACGCAGAAAACTTCCAAAGAGCGGCAGTCGAAAACGGGGGAAGATTTGACCAGAAGATCGCCGAAAGATATACCGGAAGACACTCTGGAAGAAATGATGCGAAGGGATATTTTGCAGGCGATGCAGGAAGGGTACAGCAGCGATTATCAGAAGCTGATACGGGATTATTATAAAGCGGTTTATCAGAGAACAGAGAACAGATAAAGCAAAGATAAAAGCGAATTAACAGGGATGAAGGGGATAAAAAGCAGATAAAAGCAAAAATTTTTCTAGGTAAAAGCAAAAACAAACAAATAATTATCAAAGAGGTTACAATGCAACATGAAGAATTGACTAAGACAATAATTGGAGCATGTTTTGAGGTATCTAACGAATTAGGTTCAGGATTTCTGGAAGCAGTGTATGAAAAAGCATTGATAATCGTGCTTAAGAATAAAGGATTGAAAGTGTTCAGTCAGGCGCCGTTAAAAATACATTTTCGAGGGCAAATAATAGGTGATTATTTCGCGGATATTTTAGTTGAAGATAGCATTATAGTTGAACTTAAAGCAGTTACAACTTTAGCAAAAGAGCATAAAGCTCAAATTATTAATTATCTTAAAGCTACGGGAAAACCAGTAGGCTTATTAGTAAATTTTGGCAACCCGAAGTTAGAATATCGAAGATTCGATAATAGGAATTTAAATGAAGTAATAAAAGAGCAATAAAAATTATTTTTATCCGCTTTTTATCCCCTTCATCCCTGTTAAATTGCTTTGTCTTTGCTTTTATCTATGATCTTGTGTGCTTTTATCCCCTTTATCCCCTTCATCCCTGTTGAATAAAAAAGAGGCGGCTATGGTAGAAATTGCGTTTTTAATCATCGGCGCGGGCGCTGGCGGAGCGCTGGTGTATTTTATCCTGCAGACAAACTTTGCCGGAAAGTTGACCGCGGAAAAGCTTTTAGCCAAAGAGTTTGAAGAGCGGGCGGAAGGTTTGCGTAAGGAACTATTTCAAATTCAGGAAGCGGTGAAGACTCGTGAAGGCGATATCAAAGCGCTGCAGGAAGAGAAATTACAGCTTTCCAGCTTGAATGCGGCGATAAAAGCTTCTATGGAAGAAGAACGCAAAGCGGCAGCGGAAAAATTGGCTTTGATCAATGAAGCTAAGGAAAAACTATCCGATGCGTTCAAAGCTTTATCCCAGGATAGCTTGAAATCATCGTCCGAGTCCTTCATCCAGTTAGCGGAAAAGGTGTTTAAGAATCTGCAGACGGAAGCTAAGGGCGATTTGGAACAGAAGAAACAGGCGGTGGAAAATCTGGTCAATCCGATAAAAGAAAGTTTGGAGAAAGCGGAAAAGTTTATGCGGGAGATTGAAACCGGACGGAAGGAAGAATACGGCAGTTTGTCAGGTCAAATCCGGCAATTATCGGAATTGGAAAGAAATTTACAGAAGGAAACGGCGAATTTAGTAACTGCTTTAAAAGCGCCGGTGGTGCGGGGGAGTTGGGGAGAACAAACTTTGCGGCGGGTGGTGGAAATGGCGGGATTGAATGAATATTGCGATTTTGTCGAACAGGATTCCTTACGGACTAAAGAGGGATTGATCCGTCCGGATATGATTGTGCGGATGCCCGGCGACCGGGTCATCATTGTGGACGCCAAGAACATTTTCCAGTATTATTACGAAGCGATGGAGTATCAGGACGAAGTGCGCAGGAATGAATTTCTGGATAAACATGTGCGGGCGGTGAAGGAACACATCAAGAAACTCAGTCAGAAATCGTATTGGGAGCAGTATGAAAACGCAGCGGATTTTGTCATCTTTTTTATGCCTAACGAAAATTTATATACTGAAGCATTGAAACGGGACGCCGGGATTTTTGAAATGGCTTTGCAGCAGCGGATTTTGCCGGCGCATCCGGTGTCGTTAGCTGGATTTTTACAATTGGTCGGGCATACTTGGAAACAGCAGAAATTAAGCGAAAATGCGGCGAAGATACAGGAATTAGGCCGGGAATTATACGATAGATTAGTTAAGATGGCGGAACATTTTACCAAAGTGGGCAATAATTTGGGGAAGACAGTGGAAGCTTACAACGATACGGTGCGGTCGATGGAAAGCCGGGTGTTAGTTACGGCGCGGAAAATGGAAGATTTGGGCATCAGCGGCAAGGAAAAACTGATGGAAATCGGCGAAGTGGATAAGAAAGTCACCGGATCAATTGTTAGAGAAAGCGATACCAAGAAATTGCCGGAGTAGAAAAGCAGGATTTAGGATTTAGGGAAAAGCCAAAGCGAATTCACAGGGATACAGGGGATTAAGGGGATAAAAGCCAACAAAAAATTACAATGATAATAATTTGGTTAATATTAATTTTTAGTTCAGGAATAGCCCGCGCGCAAGTTCCATCCGAGCCCCTATTCCCGGCGCCGTTTACCGATGCGGGGCGGGAAAATCAAATGCGCTCGACGGCTTCAAGGTTCGAAGCGGCGGGGCAGTACGAACAAGCGTTGAACATCTACCGCTCGCTGAGGAGCGGGACGGCTCCGTCCAGATACGATTTTATCTATTATCAGGGGGAATTACGCTGTCTATTAGGCTTGAAGCGTTTAGAAGAAGCGGAAATATTGGTGCGCAAAGAATTGATGGAAGCGGGCGCGGACATGCAGAAAAGTTTTCGCCGGGGGGAATTATTGGCCGATTTGGGAAGGGTCTATTTGCAGATGGGGAAGGACAGCCAGGCGGTCGAACAATTCAACTTAGCGGTAGCGTTCAATCCCACCGACGCCAATATGCACCGCATCGTCAGCAATGTGTATTTGCAGGAAAGGCGGGAGGACGAAGCTTTGGAAGTGTTAAAACGAGGGGATAAGCGATTTGGCGGCGGAGTTTTGACGCGGGAAATCGCTTATTTATACCAGATGATGATGGATTACCGCAGCGCGGCGGAATATTATATCGAATATCTGCGGGCTCAGCCGAATGGCTACGGCATGGTGGAACGGGCGTTATACGGTTTCCCGGAGAGCGGGGAAAGTATGAAGGCGGTGGAGGAAGTGTTAAGGGAGAATCTGGATTTCCCGCTGGCGGTGAAATTATTGACAGGACTGTTGTTTTCGCAGAGGCGGTATGACGAAGCTTTACAGTATGTGCTGCAGACCGATACCGACGGGAAGGAATTGTTCGCTTTCGCGGTTGCGGCGGCGCAGGAAAATAGGTGCGATTTGGCTTTGCTGGGGTATTCGGCGGCTTTGGGTAAGAAAGGCGCGCCGGCGATGAAGGCGGAAATCTACATCGGAATGGCGGATTGTCATTACAAATCCGGGCAGGATACGGCGGCGGTGATGATGTACCGCAAAGTGGCGGAGGAATACAAATTTTCCGGGCTGGCGGAAACGGCTTTGTTCAAGTTGGGCATAATCTATCTGCAGGATTTCCGCAATGCGGACAGCGCGGCGATGTATTTCCAGAAAGTGCGGACGGGATTCCCTCAAGGCAAAAGTTCCGGTGAAGCGGGCAGGTATTTAGCGGAATGCAGTATTTACCGGGGTGATGTCTTAGGCGCGGCGGAAAAGTTACAGGCGATCATCGACCGGGAAGGGCGGGCGGACGCGGAACTTAGGGGGAAAGCGATGCTGTTGCAGGGGCGGTGTCTATTCTGGGCGGGGATGACTGATTCGGCGATGACATTGTGGGAAAAAACCGGGCGGACTTTGCCGGGGACGGAAGCGGCTAACGATGCTTTGACCGATATGCTGTGTTTTAAAGATATAAGTCCGGTAAAATTGCCGGAATTCGGCGCGGCTTGGCTGTTATTATTTAAAGGCGAATATATTAACAGCGCCAATACTTTCTGGAAATTGGCGAATGAATTCGGGGGGACAGCTTTCGGGGCGCGCTGCGTAATCGAGATGTCAGTGGCTTGCGAATTGTTTTATCGGGGATACGAAGGCGCGGACTATCTGAGAAAATATGTGGAAAAATATCCCCTTAGCAAGATGATCGATGAAGTGTATTATCGTCTTGGCGAACTGTATCTGAAGTTGGGAGAAGTCGATAAAGCGAAATATTGGTGGGAGGAATTATTGGTGGAATGCCCGAATAGCGCGCGGGCGGGAGTGGTGCGGGGGAAGGTTAAAGGGTAAAAGGGGAAAGTAATAAATGGCGGGAGTTTATGTGTGTTTGTTGTTGTTTCTGGGAAAGAATGTCACTATTGACTTTTTCCTAAAAAGTAATTATATTACATTAGCATAATTTCGTAAGTTGATTAAAATACTAATGGAGAAACAAAAAATGGCATATCCGGCAAAAACGGTCGCTAATTTTTTTTTAGAATTAGCTTGGGAGCGAGGCGATATGATTGATCCGATGAAAATGCAAAAGCTGATATATTTTGCGCATGGGTGGCACCTTTCTATGTTTGAAAGTGAGCTAATCGATGAAGAAATAGAAGTTTGGGATTATGGCCCGGTTATTTTTTCTGTCTACCACGAGTTTAAAAAATATGGGATGCATTTTATTGATAAGCTGGCTAAGTTAAAAGGTTCAGATAGGCAAAAAATTAAAAATGGATCTATTGAAGAAAAATTTTTGATTAAGATATACGACATATATGGTAAATATGACAGTATTTATCTGTCGAAACTAACTCATATTGATACCGCTCCTTGGACAATTGCCAAACGCCAAAACGATAATATAATTTCCAATGAATTAATGAAAAATTATTTCTCGCAATTTGTTAAACTGAAAAAAGAAAAGACGGAGGTCTAATGAGTCAAGTAAACGATGAACCTGAAGACAATTTATCCGAATTGGATCAGAACCCTAAAGACTTGTTTCCTATAGAGAAACAACGACTTAGTTCAGTAAGGCCGGAAATAAGTAGTAATGAACAATCACAATATGCTGAAAAAACACAAGCTTATAAACTAAAAGGAAGAGAAAAATATGGTTCATTAATACCAATAATCGTGATAGTGTGGTTATCTATCGTAGTTGTTATCATAATATCACAGGGTTTTAGTATTGGGAATTTTTTCCTTTCCGACGGAGCACTAATTGCTTTAATTTCAGGTGTTTCCATAAATGTGGTCGGATTATTTTATATCGTAATAAGATTCATTTTCTCGGAATAACTGCATTTTAATTATTGATTATTTCCTCTCGCGGTTTTTCTTCATACCTATTTTTCCTGCCTTATTTGACACTCAAAAAATTTTTGTTTATATTATAATTCTCATAAAACACAAACACATATAATAATTAGGATAAATATCCTGAAAGCTCAAGCATTAGCGGCTAAAATCGCCGAAGCGGCGCTGGACAAGAAGGCGCTGGATGTAGTGACCATCGATGTGCGCAAATTCTCCAATGTTACCGATTTTTATGTGCTGGCGACCGGAGCGGTGGATGTGCATCTGAAAGCGGTGACGGATAATATTATCGACCGGTTGAAGGAGGAAGGCGTCGAACCTCTGCATATCGAAGGATACGACAATTTGCGCTGGGTGCTAATCGACTACATTGAGGTGGTGGCGCATCTGTTTTTACCGCAGACGCGGAAATTTTACAGCTTGGAAAAATTGTGGGGGGAAGCGCCGATTACGAAATACGATGAATAATTAAAAATTATGAATTAAAAATGAGAAGCAAAAGCAAAGCAAAAGCATTCACCACAGAGTCACAGAGAACACAGAGTATCACAGAGAAATGCAAAAACATTTCACAGTAATTAAGTAATTAAATAATATTACTTTATTACTTCATTCACTGTGAATATTATAGCTTAATCGCCTTATAAGCCTGTGAATGCTTTTCTTAAGTCTTAAGTCCTAAGTCTTAAGTCTTGTGCCCTGAGCCGCTTTTCCTAAAGTCTATAGTCCAAAGTCTAAGGTCCATTTTGATCGATATACGAACATACATACAGCAAGCCCTCGCCGAAGCGGTGTCGGATAAAATCCGGCTTGACCGCCCGGCGGAATTGGAAATCCCCCGCAATGCAGGATTCGGCGATTTGTCCAGCAATGTCGCCATGCATCTGGCGAAACCGCTGAAAAACGCCCCTCGCAAGATTGCGGATGATATTGTCTCGCGATTACAGCTGGATAGTAAACTGATTTCCAAAGTGGAAATCGCCGGAGCGGGATTTATCAATTTCACTTACGCCGAAGATTATTTGCGCGAGGCGGCGGCGAATATTTTGCAGGAAATGGAACATTATGGGTCATCAGATATAGGTAAAGGCAAGCGGGTGAATTTGGAATTTGTATCCGCCAATCCCACCGGCCCTTTGAATATTGTCAGCGCGCGGGCGGCGGCGCTGGGGGATAGTTTGAAAAGATTGATGAATTTCTGCGGCTATGAGGCGAAGAGTGAGTTTTATGTGAATGATGCGGGGAAGCAAATTGTGAATTTGTATTTCTCATTTTTAATAAGGTATGCAGAGAAACTGGGAATAACAGGATTACCGTTTCCTGAAGGAGGCTATCATGGCGAATATCTTAGATCATTAGCGAATAGTTTTGAAATACCCAAGAACGATGCTTTAGAAGTCGATTGGGTTGTTACATTAGAATTGAATCTGAAAAAGGGAGATTATATTCGTTTTCTGGAAAATCTTTATATATACGCTAAAAAATATTTATTAGAAAGCATATTGTCTAATCAACAGAAATCTTTAGAAAGAGTAAATGTAATATTTGATAATTGGATTCTTGAAACTAAAATTCAAGAAAGAGAACTCCATATTGAGATAAAAAAGAAATTAGAAAATAAAGCATTTTTATTTGAAAAAGACGGTGCGATATTTCTGAAAACGAAAGATTTCGGTGACGACGAAGACCGCGTCATCTGGACTTCCGATGGCCGCCCGACTTATTTCCTCCCCGATATCGCTTACCATCAGGACAAATACGACCGGGGATTTGAATGGCTGATCGATATATGGGGGCCCGACCATCACGGCTATATCGCCCGGATGAAAGCGGCTTTGCAGGCTTTGGGGCATTCCCCCGATAGTTTCACCGTCATCATCGCCCAGCAGGTAAATTTGCTGCGCGGCGGGGAAAAGGTGAAGATGTCCAAACGGGCGGGGGAAATTGTCACGATGGATGAATTGATCGATGAAGTTGGAGCTGATGCGGCGCGGTTTTTCTTTTTACAGAGGAAAGCTTCCGCGCATCTGGATTTCGATCTGGATTTGGCGGTGAAACAATCTGAAGAAAACCCGGTGTTCTATGTGCAGTACGCGCACGCCCGGATTTGCAGTATCGAACGGTTTTCTCAGGAAGCGGGGATAAACGCTGAACATCCGATATGGGACAAATTGGCTCATCCGGCGGAATTCGCATTAATACGCAAAATGACCGAATTCCCGCTGACGGTGGAAATCTGCGTTAAAACTTTAGAGCCGCAGAGATTGACGGTGTATTTAGGGGAATTGGCGTCATCATTCCATAGTTTTTACCAGCAATGCCGGGTGGTGACGGATGATAAAGACCTGAGCGCGGCGCGGCTGGGATTGTGTTTAGCGGTGCGGCAGGTGTTAAAGAATGGATTGGATTTATTGGGAGTGAGCGCGCCGGAAAAGATGTAAAAGCAGGAATTAGGAATTGGGAGTTAGGAATTAGGGAAAAGCAAAAGCGATTCACAACAGATTTAGCAGATAAAAACAGATAAAAAGCATATTCACAGTAATGAAGTAATTATCTTTTATATATACCAATGCGAAAAAGTCTTTTCGCATGTTTACAGTAGGGGCTTGATTAATCAAGCCCCGACATCGGAAAAATATTTTTAAAACCGCTATAAATTCCCCAAAGTTCTTTCGCATTTTTGGTAGGGACAGAACAGTGTTCTGTCCCTACAATCGGAAAGCAATAATTAAAAACAGCATATTATTTCATTACTAAATTCATTGTGAATTTCTTTGCTTTTCCTGAAGTGCAAAGTCCAAAGCCTAAAGTCAAATAATATTACCAGAAATAACCGGAGAACGGATGAGTTTATTAGTAGTAGGCAGTGTAGCTTACGATCAAGTAGAAACCCCTTTCGGCAAAGTAGAACGGGCTTTGGGAGGGTCCGCGGTGTATTTTTCCACCGCCGCGAGTTTGTTCACGCAAGTCAATGCCGTGGGAGTGGTGGGCGACGATTATAATTTCGCCGATTTGGATTTTCTCAAACGGCGGGGAGTGAATTTGGACGGCATCAAGCAAGTCCCCGGCGAAACTTTCTATTGGGGCGGAGTTTACGGTGAAGACCCTAATGAACGGGAAACGCTATTCACCCGGTTAGGCGTGTTCGCCGATTTCAAACCGGTGATACCGGCGGCGGTGAAACAGACGCCATTTGTGTTTTTAGCTAATATCGACCCGGGTCTGCAGGCTGATGTGTTGAAACAGATGAAGAAACCCCAATTTGTGGCTTTGGATACGATGAATTTTTGGATTACCGGAAGATTGGAAGCTTTATTGGAAGTGTTGAAGAAAACAGACTTATTGTTTGTCAACGACCAGGAGATCAAGCAGTTGACCGGCTGCAAAGATATATTCCAGGGTGCGGCGAAAATATTTCAAATGGGTCCTAAAATGGTGGTGGTGAAAAAAGGCGAAAACGGCGCAGTGATTTTATCCGGCAAAAAGAAATTCTTTTCCACCATTTACCCGGTGGAAAAAGTGGTCGATCCCACCGGCGCGGGGGATACTTTCGCCGGAGGTTTTATGGGCTATGTCGGTCAAGCTGGCAAAGTCGATTGGGAAACGCTGAAACTGGCGATGATTTACGGCGCGGCGGCGGCTTCGTTCGCGGTGGAAGATTTTTCCGTCGATAGATTGAAAAAAGTCAATTTGAAAGATATTGAAAAGCGGGTGGAAGCGATTAGGAAAATGACGAACTTCGATATATGATATATGATTAGTGATATATGATTTTAGATTTAAAAGCAAAAACAAAAGCATCGAACAGGGATGAAGGGGATTAAGGGGATAAAAGCAAATAATATTCACTGGCTATTATAGAAATTATGGCTATAATAAACAAATAGTTGCATGGGCGGGTCAAAGACCCGCCCATGGTCACTTGTCATTTGTCACTCGTCACTCGTAAAAGCAAAAGCATTTAACAGGGATGAAAGGGATATTTAGAATTGGTCAATCCTTTTAATGAAATATTGCCGATTATGGACAATTTATTAGCATATTCAAATTTGATTCTCTCGGTGGTGATTGCTTTGGCGACGGTGGCAATGGCGGTATTTGCGTATCAGCAGCATAGGTTGGAAAAGTCCAATTACCAACTGCAATTATTTGATAAAAGATATAAAATATATGAAGTGATTAACAAAAGACTGAGTATAATCTTGCAAACTGAAAGATTCGATAATGATGATTGGTTAGAATTAATTAGAGGCACTCAAGACGCAAAATTTTTGTTTAAGGATGATAAAGTTCAACAATATATTGAGTTATTTACAAAAAATTGTTGTGTTTTGCAAGAAAGCTGTCAAACTAATAATGGTCAGGGAATAGCAGAGTGTTTTAATTGGTTTAAAGATCAGGGAAAAGTGATCGATGAATTATTTGAACCATATTTAAAATTAGATAAATAGTTGTTATTTATAACAATCCCCCCCACCTTTTTTAAAAAAAGGGGGGAGACAAGCAAACAATTGTCCTACCCCACTTTCCCCCTTTCTTAAAGGGGGAATTAAAGGGGGATTTTCGCTTTTGCTTTTACTTGAGCCTTGAGCCCTAAGCCTTGAGCCTTTTTCCAGCACCCAACACCCAACACCTATTAGGAGTCATCATCGAGCTTAATTTCCATTTCCGCACTATCTTTTGGGAAGGCGACAGAGCGGTCATCATCGACCAGACTAAATTGCCGCTCAAGGAAGAATATATTTACATCGCCGATTACCGGTTGATGGATGAAGCGATATTACGGTTAGCTATCCGGGGCGCGCCGGCGATTGGCATCGCCGGAGTGTTCGCTGCAGCTTTAGCCGCTAAAGAATATATGTGGCAGACTAAAGCGGAATTCCGCAAGAATTTATCGGCGGCGATGGCAGAAATCGCCGCGGTGCGTCCGACGGCGGTGAATTTGGCGTGGGGTATCAGTAAAGCGCGGAAACTGGTGGATTCTATGAACGAGGCGGACAATGAAGCGGTTTTCCAAGCTTTGAAACAGCTGGGGCAGGAAATATTGGAGGAAGATATTGCCATGTGCCGGGCTATGGGCAAATTCGGCGCGGAATTACTGCCCGACCCCTGCGCCGCTATCACGCATTGCAATGCCGGAGGCTTGGCGACCGGCGGTTACGGCACGGCTTTAGGGGTGTTTTTCGCCGCTTACGAAATGGGGAAGAAACTGCACATTTACGCCGATGAAACCCGCCCGCTGCTGCAGGGGGCGAGGTTGACCACTTGGGAATTGCTGAAAGCGGGCATCGAAGTAACTTTGATCACCGACGGGATGCCGGCGCATTTGATGAAGACGAATAAAATCGATTGCTGTGTCACCGGCGCTGACCGCATCGCCCGCAACGGCGACGCCGCCAATAAAATCGGCACTTACGGATTAGCCGTAGCGGCGAAACGCCATAATGTGCCTTTCTATGTCGCCGCACCTTATTCCACATTGGACGCGGACACGCTGAGCGGCGATGACATTCCCATCGAATTGCGCAATCCCTTGGAAGTGACGGAAGGATTTGGCCGACGGACCGCGCCGGAAGGCGTGAAAGTGTGGAGTCCCGCTTTCGATGTCACGCCGGCGGAATTGATTGCCGCGATCATCACGGAAAAAGGTGTGCACCGTCCGCCCTTTGATTTTAGTCGTCAGCAGCCGGCGGTCGGTCGTCGGCAAAAGTAAAAGCGGATTCACAGTAATGAAGTAATTAAATGAACTTCATTACTTAATTCACTGTGAATTTATTACTTTTCCCTAAGACCGAGATAAAGTTTGATTTTATCAATAGGATTTTCTAAAATACAAGGATCTATTTTTATGCCTGTCGAAAACGATTGGAAACGGTTTTTCAACGCGGATTATGCGCCGAAATACGAAGAGGAAATTTTCACCCGCAATACATTGCAGGAAGTCGAATTTATCGTAAAGGAATTCGGGCTGCCTGCGGGAGCCAAAATATTGGATACCGGCTGCGGCACTTGCCGCCACAGCATCGAATTGGCGAAACGAGGCTGCCGGATGACAGGTGTGGATTTATCCCCGGCAATGCTGGAAATTGCCCGGCGGAAAGCGGAGTCTGCCGGAGTGAGCTTGAAATTAGTGGAATCCGATGCGGTAAAAATGCGGTTTAACCAAGAATTCGACGGCGCCATTTGTTTGTGCGAAGGGGCGATGTCGCTGCTGGGCGGGCGCGAGGAAGCTTTGGAGCATGACAATTTGATTTTACGGAATATTTATGCGGCTTTAAGGCCGGGGGCGAAGCTGATCATCTCCGCTTTAAGTTCGGTTAGATGGCTGAGGTCGCTGGATGAAAAAGGTATCGCTGACGGTCAGTATGATTTGACTACCATGACGGGAAAAACGGTTATGCCGGTTAAAATGGACGGAATGGAACAGGATATAACTCTTTATGAACGCTATTACAGTCCGCCGGAATTCGCGGTTTTATTGGAAAATGCGGGATTTGAAGTTATCGGCATTTATGGCGGGGAAGCGCCGAATTGGGGAAAAAATCCTCTAACTTTAGAAGAATGGGAACTAATGGCGATAGGCCTTAAACAGAAGTAAACTCTCATACGCTGTGCAACGCGTAATGAAGCGTGATAATATGTTATCTGTCAGGTCTCCGCTTCGCTAAAGACCTGACAATGCATCGGCAGGCTGTCAGGCGGGGACGCCTGACAGCACAGTCTTTCCTTTCGACTTTTGACTTTCGACTTGCTGACTTGTTGACTTATTTTCAGCATAAATTAATAGAGTTAACATATAAAGTATTACCCTTATATTTTACGGAGTTTTAAATGCGTTACCTATTTACCTTTATAGCATTAGCGGCGTTGACAATATCGGTGTGCGCCGCCAAATCGGTGGAACTGTCTTCGGCGCAGATTTACCGCAGTCAGGGAGATTATCCCAAAGCGGTCGAGTTCTACAAGCAGGCGATAGCCGATTACGAGCAGAAAATCGCTGAAGCCAAAGCTCAGAATCCGGATTCTGCAGCCTATTTGAAAAAAGCTAAAGGATTCATAAAGGATATCTCGATGGCTTACTATGAAATCGGCGACTGCTACAAAATTCTGGGAGAGTACAAAAATATGGCGGAAAGTTTCAACAAAGCGCTGGAATACGGCGATAAATATGTCAACGATATCCTCGATGTGCGCGAAGAATTATGGGTGAGATTTTACAATGACGGAGTGCCGCTGCACAATGAGCAGAAATTCACCGAAGCGCTGCCCCTGTTTGAAACGGCGGTGATGATCGACCCGGATAAAATAGACGGCTACCGGGAACGCGGTAATTGTTATCTGCAGTTGGCTAACGCCGAAAAAGACAGCGTTAAAAAAGCGGAATTGTTGCTTAAAGCCGAAACGGATATGCGAACGGTGATAACCGACGATGCCGAAGGCAAGGAACTGATTGTCCGCATCAATTTGGCTAATATGTATTACAAGATGGGCGATTTTGACAAAGCCATTCCGGCTTATGAAGAGGTATTAAAGTATGATGCGGAAAATTTAGGCGCAATTTCCCAACTGGCGCTGATTTTTCAGGAACGGGGGGAAGACCAGAAAGCGGTCGATATGTATAATAAGGTGTTGAAGACCAAATCGCAGGACCCGGATTTGTGGTTCAATTTGGGAATTCTTTATTTCAATATGGGGAAATTTCCCGAAGCCAGGACGGCTTTCGATAATGTCTTGAAGGTCAATCCCGACGATCTGGAAACGCTGATGAATTTGATCAACGCTTTATGGAGCGTGCAGATGCAGGCGGAAACTATTCCCTATCTGGAACATGTGGTGCAGATCGATGCGAATTATACCGAAGCGTGGCGCTTCCTGGTCGCGGCTTACGGCAATATGGCGAAAAATGAAAAATTAAGCGAAAAAGAGCGGCAGGAATATACCAAAAAAGCCAATCAAGCCTATGAAAAATTCAAGGCATTGACAGGGAAGTAACAAGCAGCAAGTAGCAAGTAACAAGTGCTGATGACCGGCAACTGACAACTATAGGCAAACACCGCATCTCAAAGCGATAGGTTTGAAAAAGGATAGAATGAACATATACCTCGGTCTTTTTCTGATTTCATTATCAGGATTATCCTTAGAGATAACCTTAGTGCGGCTGTTAAGCGTGACTACCTGGTACCACTTGGCGTTTTTTGCCATTTCCACGGCGATGTTGGGGATGACTGCGGGAGCGGTCAAGGTGTTTTTGAGCCCGCATTCTTTCAGTCCGGAGCGCAGGGCGAACGCGATTTGGCATTCCTGCCTTTATTATACGCTCAGCATTCCGGTAACGCTGATGATTTTATGCGCTGTACCGCTGAATTTTGGCGGGGCGCTGAGCAGTATTTTTCGCTTTTTCATCACTACCGCAGCCTGCGCGCTGCCCTTTTTCTTCACCGGCAGTGTAGTTTCCGCGGTCTTGACCAAGTATAATCTGCCGATGGGGAAATTATACGCCAGCGATTTGATCGGCGCTTCGGCGGGGTGTTTGTTCGTACTGGGGGGATTGGAAATATTCGATGCGCCCAGTCTGATTTTAATCTGCGGCGGGATGGGAGCTTTAGCGGCGATAGCTTTCGGATGGAAAGAAACTTCGATTCAATACCGTGCGTTCGGTCACGGGTTGATGCTGTTATTTTTCCTAATTGGGGTACTAAATTCCTCCGCCGGATTAGGCATCAGACCTTTATACGCCAAGGGCGCGCGCTGCGACGCCGCTTCGCAATACGATGTGGAACGCTGGAATTCTTTTTCCCGGGTGGCGGTCTATAAAGAGCGGGAGAGTTTCCCGCAGTTGTGGGGCCCCAGTCCTTTGACGCCGCGCGACACGGTATCTCAGCATTATATGGACATCGACGGCGACGCCGGCACTACGGTGAGGCGGTTCAGTTCGATAGAGGATATTGAACACCTGCGCTACGATGTGACCAATATCGCCTATCATTTGGGGCGGCAGGGTAAAACTTTAATCATCGGCGCGGGCGGCGGCCGCGATGTGCAAAGCGCGGTTCTATTCGGGCAAGAAGCTATTGTCGGGATTGAAATCAATCCGATTTTTGTCAATTTGCTGGAAGAGGATTTCCGCGTTTACGCCGGAGTGGCTGACCGTCCGGAAGTGAAATTAATCACTGCGGAAGCCCGCAGTCATTTGGCGCGAAGCGCGGAAAAATTCGCCGTCATTCAAATGTCAATGATCGATACCTGGGCGGCGACCGGGGCGGGCGCGTATTCGCTGACGGAAAATTCCTTATACACCGCGGAAGCCTGGAATCTGTTTTACAGCCGGCTGGAAGATAACGGTGTATTCACCGTATCGCGCTGGCGTAGCCCGGAGAAAATCGGGGAGACCGGGCGGGTGGTCAGTTTGGCGGTGACGACTTTACTTAATCAAGGGATCGAGTGTCCGGCCGAACATTTAGCGATGTTTTCCGCCCGGAACATCTCGACGCTGATAATGAGCCGCCAGCCCTTGACCAAAGCCGACATCGATAAAATCATCCCCCTGGAATTCGAAGTGGTATTTCATCCCGGTCATCCTCCGTCAGACCGGATATTACGCAGTATGTTGTCCGCTCGAACGGAAAGCGATTTACGGCTTGTGGCGGATAAAGCTGAATTGAATTACCGCCCTCCGACAGATGAAAGCCCCTATTTTTTCAATATGTTGAAAATTGGCAGTTTGGGTAAAACCGCGGGAATACTATCTTCATCGTACAAAACCGGCGCTTTGAAAGGCAATATGATCGCTACCGCGACTTTGATAGGATTGCTGTTGACTCTGATGTTTTTTACCTTGGTAACGATTGTGCTGCCTTTGGCTTTAAGGAAGCGTTTCCGGGTGGAAAGCGGCAATAGTACGGTGACTTTATGCAGCGGCGCGCTGTATTTTGCTTTAATCGGCGCAGGATTTATGTTGACGGAAATCGCTTTAATTCAAAGGCTGACGGTTCTGCTAAGCCATCCCATCTACGCATTGGGGATTCTCCTGTTCACTTTAATCGCCAGCGCCGGATTGGGCAGCGCGCTCAGCGATAGATTGCCTTTGACTAAAATCCCCGGCGTCTATTTATATCCGGTAATAACTGCGGCGAGTCTAATCGGATTAAGATATTTGTTAAAGGTGATACTGGCGGAAACGATCACCGCCTCCATATTCGCTAAGATTTTGATTTCGGTGGCGGTGATTTTCCCTATGGGCTTGTTGATGGGGCTGTTTTTCCCTACAGGAATGAGGCTGGTAAAAGCGATTTCGCCGGCGGAAACGCCTTGGTATTGGGCGCTGAACGGAATTTTTGGCGTGCTGTGTTCGGCGCTGGCGGTTTTCATTTCCATCTATATTGGGATTTCCGTCAATTTTTATCTGGCGGCTTTATGCTATGCGGCGGCACTATTCCCCTTGATAGGAATGCAGAGAAAAAGAGCGAAGAGTGAATAGCGATGAGCGAAGAGCGATATAGCCTGCCGCGCGCGGTTTTTCTTTCGACTTTTGACTTGCAGACTTTTTGAGATAAATCCCTTTGCCGCTTTTTCGGCGCAACGAAGGATGAAAATAGTGTCGACCACAGAGGGTCGACACCACAGTCTGACGCTGGCTGTCAGGCGGGGGCGCCTGACAGCACCAATTCTCCTTTTGAATAGTCTGCCGCGCGGTTTTTCTTTCGACTTTCGACTTTCGACTTGCAGACTTTTTGAGATAAATCCCTTTGCTGCTTTTCGGCGCAACGAAGGATGAAAATAGTGTCGACCACAGAGGGTCGACACCACAGTCTGACGCTGGCTGTCAGGCGGGGGCGCCTGACAGCACCAATTCTCCTTTTGACTTTCGACTTTCAGACTTGTAGACTTGCAGACTTGCAGACTTATTTTCAAAGCAATGGAAGACATTAAACAGATAAAAGAGCAGGTAATTTCCCGCGGGAATATCCCGGCGCACATCGCTATTATAATGGACGGCAACGGCCGCTGGGCGAAACAGCGGGGATTGCTGAGGGTGGCGGGGCATCGCGAAGGCATCAATTCGGTGCGGGAAATTGTGCGCATTTGCGGGGAAATCGGCGTCAAGTATTTGACGCTCTACACTTTTTCCACCGAGAATTGGCGGCGGCCGCGGGCGGAAGTGTCCGCTTTGATGACCCTGTTGATGCGGACTATCCGCAAAGAAGTAGCGGATTTGAAGAAGAACAATGTCAAATTGTCCACCATCGGCAATTTAGCGGATTTCCCCCCCGATGCGGCGAAAGCAATGCGGGAAGCAATGGACACTTTAAAAGACTGTGGCGGATTGAATTTGTGCTTAGCGCTAAGTTATTCCGGGCGTCAGGAAATTTTATACGCGGTGAACAGTTTGCTGAAGAGCGGCGCTTCCGCAGTGGATGAAGCGGGCTTCAGCCGAGCGCTGTATACCCGGGAAATGCCGGACCCGGATTTGCTCATCCGAACTTCCGGGGAAATGCGCATCAGCAATTTCCTGCTGTGGCAGCTGGCTTATACCGAAATACATGTTTCTCCGGTGTATTGGCCGGATTTCCGGGAAAAGCAATTATATTTAGCGATAGCGGATTATCAGAAGCGGGAACGGCGGTTTGGGAGAGTGAGCGAGCAGTTGAATCGTGAACCGTGAACGGAGAACCGTAAACCGAGAACAGAAAACTATCCGATTATAGTTAAAATGCGACCGTTGGGAATAGCAGCATTATTTTGTTATGTCAACGGCAGTATTGGCTTTTGAGGCTGTCCCCATATTATTCGAAAGCGGTTTTTGAAGGGGCGGCCTTTTTTAACGGGGATGAGAAATTCCGGGAAATCCTTAAGTACTTACCACTTAGCAAGGGATAACAGGTATCAGGCACAGTGTGTATTGACAAGGAAGGTTGTATTATGATTGAGGGGATTGCTTCAAGGCTTTCAGCCTTTCGCAATGACGCTTTTATCTTAATATAACCTCGTATGCCAGTACACCCAACACCCAGCGCCCAGCATCCAAAGGTGATTTTTGCGCATATTAGCTCCTCATACAGCGGAAGAAGCCGCCGAGATATTCCGGCAGGCGGCGCGTGAACGCGGGAAGCTTTGTATCAGGGGTTCCGGCAGTCAAAGCGCGGCCGAGACCGAGCGGACAATTATCAGCACGCAGAATTTCCGGCTGCTCGATCCCGGCCATCCCGGCGATTTAACTATTACTTTGGGCGCGGGAACATTTTTTCGGCGGCTGAAGGAATTTCTCCCGGCGAAATTAGCGTTGCCGGATTACGGCGGCACTATCGGCGGGTGTTTGTGCGGGGATAGACTAATTGAAGCGCACCGATTTTTAATGCCGAGGACTCTGGCGTTGACTTTTGTGCGCAGCAATGGAGATATTGTCAAATTGGGTTGTAAAGCGGTTAAAGATGTCGCGGGGTATAAGATTATCCCGTTTTTCGGCGGATCGAAAGGAAGATTGGGATTAGTTACGGAAATCACAATCAACACCGCGCCGATTTTCCGGGATATAAGCCGGAGGATTTTGTCGGAAGGATACCCGGATAATGGAAAAACCCGCGAATTAAGGCAAAGATTGATACGGGCTTTCGATGAAGAGGGAATTTTTAGTTAATAATTACTGATGAAGGAAAAGTATAAGCAAATGAGAAATGTGAAATGAGAAATGAGAGATGTGAAATAAAGCAAAGCAAAAGCGATACTATAAAGTTCTGTGATCAAATTATAGTGAGAGTGTGCTGTCGACCCTCTGTGGTCGACAGCATTTCCCCAATAATCAAGGTGTTGGTGTCGACCGCGGAGGGTCGACACCACAGATTTGATGCTTATTTTTGTTTGAAATTTATGTTTTGATCAGAGAACTTTATAGATACGCAAAAGCAAATAAAAGGCATTTCACAACAAATTAAACAAATGCAACAGATAAAAGCAGTAATGAGTCTTTGTATACGGAGCTAACATATAGTTCAATTTCTGGGTGGAGGCGGATCAAGGGCAGGGGATTATGGAACTGCCGGCGGGTAAGTTACGCCGGTGAGGAGGAGATACGATGAGGCAGAGCCGGTTTGCCCTGATTTTGGGGATATTGCTGCTGATTTCCACCGTGGGTTTGTTGTCCGCCAGATATTTTAAACTGCACCAAAAAGTCAATGAGATGGTTTTTCGGCGGATGAAGCCGTATTTAGGGGAGAATGTCACTTTACAAGCGGTCAATCTGCGCTTGACCGGGATGATTTTAAACGGTTTAGTCTATTTCGATCCCCGGTCCGGGGTGACGGCGGAACTAGGGGAAATCCGCATTTTATTCGATCCGCTGAATCTCTTGTTTTACGGATTCCAGCCGCTGAATTTAATCGATGAAGTCAGTATCCGGGAGGCTAAACTGTATTACTTTCCGCCCCCGGACACCCTGAAAAAAAAACCCCCGGAACTAAATTTCTGGAATATTCCCGCCAAGTATCCTTCGGTAAAGAAAGTTACCGTGCAGGACGGAGTGGTATTTTTCCCCTATCTGAAAGTGGAGCAGGTGAATTTTTGGCTGGATTTATCGGTCAAACAAGAAGCCGAATTCGATGTCAGCGCCGCCGCCGGATGCGATGACTCCAACCTGCGGTTAAAAGGCAAAGCGTATCTGCAGAAAAAACAGGCGGAAGCGGATTTTTCACTATACTCGCTGCAATTGGATAGTTTAAGCGGATTGCCAGAGGAATTGAAGTTTGCCCGGGGCGTTTTCAGTTTAGACAGCAAATTATCCTTGCAGAAGGAAAATTTCCGGATCGAGGGTTCGGCGGTGGTAGATTCGCTTTTACTTTTCTACGGCGAGGGAATCCGTTATAGTTCATTGGAATCGCGGCTGAATTTCCGAGGCGAAGAAATTACTATCGATTCCAAAGGCCATTTCATCGGCGTGCCAGTGAATTTGCAGGGGACGGTGAAAGGATTTACCGCGCCGGAAGTGGAATTGAGCGCGGTCAGCGGGAATATAGATTTGGCCGATTTGGCGGATAAATTCGCCCCGGATTTCCCTTTATCCGGCGAAGCGGAATTAAGAACGCGGTTGACAGTTTCCGGCGGGAAGATTGCCGTGCGATTTAATTTGGCATCGCCAGACGCGGGTTACGCCAATATTACCGCCGAAGGACTGGAAGCGGAAGGATTCTATGAAGAGAAGCAAATCAGATTAAGCCGCTTGGAATGCCAGACTTTGGGAGGGAAGTTAAATGCGGAAGGGGAAGTGGATTTAGCCGCTGCATCACCTGTAGTTGCGCTAAATTTCGCTTACGGCGGTAAGCCGGATTTAAGTCCGTTTTACCGGGACGCGGATAAAATTAGCGTCGACACGCTGTATTTACAAGGAGAGGTGACGGGGTCTGCGGATAATCCGCGGGTGGAAGCGGACTACATAATGGAACCCGGTTACGACATCGCGCGGCTCCGGGGAACCGTGGAATATTTCGATAAATCGGTCAAAGTATATGAATACAGCGGAGCGGGCGATTCGTTGTCGGCGGAAATCCGGTTCGACCGCGGGGAACCGGTGTTTACTCTGTCTTCCACCCAGATGCAGAGGATTTTACCGGCGGAAAAGCTGCCGAAGTTATTGAGGGGGGAAGCCAGCAGCGTGGCGATTTATGCCGGGGGTGAATTCCGCAAATTCTATGTTTTTATCGGCGCGGAACTGCCAGGCTGGGGGATCAATATCGATGCGGGATTAAAGCTATCCGGCGGCGGAGTGGATTTGACCGGGAATTACCGGCTGTTTTTGCAGGATACGACTCAGGTGGTGGGCGAATTCGATTTAAGATACGCTCAGGATACGCTGACCATCGGCAATTTATCTTTCGGGGAACAATTATATTTGATCGGCGGAGTGGATATACCGCATAGGCGTCTGCTGAACTGCCGGGTGCGGGCGGACGATTTCCCCCTGGATTCACTACTGTTATATGCAGGCGAGAAACGATGGCGTGAATTTGGCGGGAAGTTGAAGCTGGATGTGAAGGCTGACGGCGATTGGACGGCGCCGGAAGGCGAATTTTCCGCGTATGTGTCGGAAGGCAAGCTGTATAATTCCACCGGATATTGGGCGAATATTTCCGGGAGTATGGCGGGAGGAACGATAAAATTATCCGGTATCGATTTTGGCGATCGGGGAACGCTGCTCGCCGCCGGGCGGGGAAGCTGCGATTTAAAGTCGAAGGAAGTGGATTTTCGCTCCTCGATGGAAAAAGTGGATTTTGACTTATTGGTGAAAAGTATTACCGGTAAAGCCGGGATGATCCGGGGTTCAGGAGGCTACACCATCCATTTGGGCGGCAGCTGGGAAAATCCGGTGTTGGAAGCGGGATTCCGGCTGGGGCAAGGGGCGTTAAAGGGGATAATCTTTGACCGGTTCACCGGAGCGGTCAAATTCGATTTAAGCGGAGGCGAACCTACTCTGGAAATCCCTTCGATGTTTTTAACCCTGGACGGGAAATACACTATCACCAGTCAGGGAAAGTTGTCTCTGCAAGGCGGGGAAATCGATTTGAACTTGTCGGCGGAAGGCAACCTGCCGGCGATATTGGCGGGGATGACTAAGGAAATCACCAGAGCCGAAGGAAGCGGTAAAATCAGCCTATCCGTCGGAGGGACAGCCGATTCCATCTTTGTCAAATCCGGTCAGGCGAGTCTGCAGGGCGGTTTATTGGAAATGAAAACGGTGGCGGATAAAATCGAAGACATAGTTTTAAACGCGGAACTGAAGGACAATTTTATCCACATTGCCGGATTAAGCGGGAAAATCGACGATGTGAACTTCCTTATTAAGACTATCCGGGAAATGTCGACAGCTGACGGGAAATTGGAACCGTTGATACTGGGCAAGAGCGGTATCAGTTTTGGCATCATCGTTTTGGAAACCGGGCGCGAAGGATTGAAACTGCACATTCCCGGCATTTCCGCCGCAGGCGAAACGGCTAAACTAAGCGTGACCGGGCGAAAAGAGGGGGAGAAAGCGTATCTGGCGGGGCCGCTTTCCCGGCCGAAAGTCAGGGCGAAACTTTTAGTGCGGGATGGAGTAATCGCTTACCCGCTGCCCAAAAAACCGCACCCGCCTAATTGGAAGCCCAGCGCTATCACGCAATTTATCTACCGCATCGATTGGGATATGGAGATAATCCCCGACCGGGGAAATTCTTATCAGCGGGATATGTCGGGGATTAGCGGAACGCAGATATTGAAGGATATCTCCGGGCTTTTCAGCCAAATGACGGTGGATTTGGAAGTCGATAGAAGATTGGAAGGGATGACTATGCGGGGGGCGGTGAAAGGCGACAGCTCTTTTATCATTACCGGAGGCTTTATTTCCAGCCGGGGGACGATTAATTTGCTGGATTTGGATTTTAAGGTGCAGGAATTCAAGCTGGAATTCGGCGCTTCCGATAATATTCCCTGGATGGAAGGGTATGCCTCCGCAACTAAGAAGGATTCGCTGGGGCGGGATCAGACGGTAGTGTTGAGACTGGCGACCATCGACCCGGTGACCGGGGATAAAGAATACCGCGGAAGGTGGGGCGATTTCACTTTTGTGCTGGAAAATGAATTGGGCGAATCTCAGGAACAGATATTGACGATGCTGGGCTATGCTCCGGAAAGTTTGACCGATAAAGCGGCGAGTCTGCCGTTGACCGCGGTGGATAAAGCCTTCTTCGGAGCCTGGCTGACCCGGCTGGAACGGGAAATCCGGAATGTGCTGGGAGTGGATTACATCAATATCGACCCGGCATTAGCGCAGAACCTGCTGGCGGAACAATTCACCGCTTCACCGGCGGATTCCGCGATGATCGATTGGCGCACGCGCTATTTGCGCCATTCCCGCGTTTCGGTGGGGAAATATATCACCGACGACTTATTTTTCACTTATACCGGCAGTTTTGAAACCGGAGAATCCCCGCTGGATCATCGGGAACGGCTGGGGATGATACATACCTGGAACCTGGAATTCCGGCTGCCGGCGTCCGGGGCGAATTTGCTGATGGTCGTCGGCTATGAATACGATAATTTGGAATTGAAGAGCGATAAAAGCGTGTCGATTAAGTATTCGTTTAATTTTTGACTTAAGACTTAGGACTCAAGACTTAAGTAAAAGCAAAAGCAAAAACAGAGAAAAGCAGTAAGCGGGAACTTTTAGCCAGTTTGTGAAATATATTATGATAGCGTGAACCGCATTACCGTCAGGCGAGGGCGCCTGACAGCACGGTTTTAACGCTTTTAACTTGTAAACTTGCAAACTATTTCTAACTTAATATCAATAGAGTCACACATTAACCATCATAATCCGGCAGCGGCCGGAAAGAGATTTTTTAAAGGTTCACAGATGAAAAGACCAGCGGTATTAATCTTATTAATTTTCATTATATTGGCGGCGTCGCCGGTAGGTTTTCAAGCCAATGCTCAGGAAGGATTCAAGCTGTTGGGTTTGACGGTGGAAGGCAACACCGCCACCGACCAGGGATTGATCAAGGCGAATTCCGGGCTTTTGGTCGGACGGGAAGTATCCGGGGAAGATATTCAGGCGGCGATCAAGCAGTTATGGCGGCTGGAACTGTTTTCCAATGCAGAAATCTTATTAGACCGGCAGACGCCGGACGGGATCTATTTGACCATCCGGGTGGCGGAATACCCTCGGCTGGATAAGGTGCGCGTTTCCGGCAACGAAAAAATTAAGAAAGACGACATTATGGATGCGGTGGATTTGCTGCCGGGGCAGGTACTGCGGGACAATCAGGTATTGAAAGTCCAGCGCAGTCTGGAAAAATTATACGCGGAAAAAGGCTATTTGCTGGCGAAAATCGACATCGAAGCGAAAACGATTGAAGACGCCGGGCAGGTAGTTTTGGATATCAAAATCGAAGAAGGCAAGAAAGTCAAAATTAAGAAAATCCGGTTTATCGGCAATGAAGAGCACGAGGTGAAAAAACCGGGTTTTCCCATTAGCACGGTGTATTGGACCGTGGATTGGGTATTCCCGGATAAACCTTTCACCGAAGGAAAGCTCAAACGGCAGATGAAGGAAACTAAGGAGAAGGGGATTTTCCGTTCCGGGGAGTTCAAGCCGGATAAATTCGAGGAAGACAAAGACAATGTGGAAATTTATTATCACAACCGGGGTTTCCGGGATATGACCGTGGCGGGGGATTCCATTCATTACAGTGAAGATAAAAAACGGATGTTTATCGATATATTTTTGGATGAAGGGCGTCTGTATTATTTCGGCGATATCTCTTTCAAGGGCAATACGCTGTTTACCGAACCGGAATTGAAGGAAAAGCTGCTTTTCAAGACCGGGGATGTTTATAGTCAAGAGAAATTGGAACAATCGACTCAGCAGCGCATCGGCGATATGTATTACGATTTGGGCTATATTTATTCCTCGGTGATGCCGGTAGAAACACCAGTGGGGGACAGCGTAATGAATGTGGGCTTCGAGATTGCCGAAGGCAATCAGTTCAAGGTGCGGGCGATTAATTTTTCCGGCAACAGCAAGACGAAGGAGAAAGTCATCCGGCGGGAATTTACTTTGAAACCGGGGGAAACTTTCGATGTATCGAAACTGCGCCGGTCGATGCGGGAAGTCACCATCCTCAATTATTTCGCCAATATAGTCCCCGATGTGGAACCGGTGTCGGAAGATGAAGTGGATTTGTATATCAAGGTGGAAGAGAAATCCACCGACCAGGCTCAGATGTCGGCAGGGTATTCCGAACGGGATGGGATGATCGGTTCCATCGGCTTTACGATGAACAATTTATTCGGTAACGGACATAGATTTTCTCTGGATTGGAATTTCGGCTATATATACCGGCAATTTTCCGTTTCGTTCACCGAACCGTATTTTCTGGACACGCCTACTCTATTGGGCGCTTCCTTTTTCCACACTAAGCGCGGCGGGACTTTTTACGGATTTACCGAACGCATCATTGGCGGAACTTTACGGGTAGGCCGAAGGTTCAGCTGGCCTGACGATTATTTCCGTGGGGACTGGATTTACCGGCTGGAAGAAACAGAATACTCGGATTTCTCCTCTTCCTTCGCCGCTTCCAATCCGCGGAATTTGCAGGAAGGGGTGCCGAGGACTTCTTCGGGAATGACGCAGATTATCACCCGCGACAGCCGCAACAGTCCGGAATTTCCTTCCGAAGGATCGGTCAATTCCTTTTCCATAGAAGTGACCGGAGGGCCCTTTTTCGGCGACGACCAATATCATAAATACATTGTTGCTTCGGAATGGTATATTCCCTTTATGGGAAAATTGGTGCTCTATAGTCAGACTAAAGGCGGGATTTTGCAGGGATTAACGAATAATTCGCAGGATATTCCTTATGTCGAGCACTTCTTTATGGGGGGCAGCGGATTGCAGCTGGGAGAACCGCTGCGGGGATACGACGAACGGGAAGTCGGTCCGATGAGTTCCGGCTATCCGGCGGGCGGAAAAACGATGTTCAAGCAGAGTTTCGAGCTGAGATTCCCGCTGGTGGAAAATCCCACGGTTTACGGTTTGATGTTCGCCGAAGGGGGAAATTGCTGGTGGGATTTCAGCCAGACGGATTTGTTCAATCTGCGCAGAAGCGTGGGCTTGGGAGTACGGCTGTTTATGCCGATGGTGGGATTGATCGGACTGGATTACGGCTATGGGATAGATTATTATAGCAATATCGGGGAACGGCACGGCGAATGGCTGCCGCATTTCCAATTTGGCCGGGGATTTTAGAAGCGGGGATTTGGGCATAAGCGCTATAATAAGCATTTATCACATATGTGTATAGTGTTCTGTTAGGTCTTTAGCGAAGCGGAGACCTGACAGATATCGTTTCAATGTAAAATACAGTACCTGTAACAATGTTCAGTATAATAATCCTTATTTTAGCGCTTATGGGGATTTGGGGCTGGGGAAAAGCGGTAAGGCAGGAAAAAGGGTAAAGTATAACCTGGAATTACGGTAATATGTCAATTATAAGAGGCTATTTATACCTATGACGATTCAAGAATTAAAGAAAAAATGGAATCATGAAAAAAGTTCCTATGAAGCTAAGGAAGTTGGGACCGGGGTGCAGATTTTTGTGAAGGATGTTCTGCAATGTGCTGAAATATTTAATCTTAGAAGGGGATTACAGTCTACCTCTCTGGAGAGAAGAAGGAATGAATTTATCGAAGAAGAGACAAAAAAGGGGAAACACAGAGCAGATATAATAGTTTTTATCAATCAGGAAATTATTATTCCCATCGAAGTCGAGAGACATAAAAATCTTAATGCTGGTATAGAACAAATTTACCGCTATCAGCTAGTGTGGGAGAAGCAATACGGAATCTTGACAGACGGGTACTCTTGGAGATTCTATAATAATAATGAATATAGAGAATTCACGCTGGAGGACTTATTTAAGCAAACAGAATTATTCCGGGAATTTTGGCGAGAGTATATTAGACCGGAAAAGTATTACCTGTCCTTTTTTGAAAAAAAGAGTCCTCAATCTCTTTTAACTATGGTCGACACTTTACAAGTTGAGGAATTTAGATTATTATTTTTTGACGACATTACAAAATTGATTAAAGGTTTTAAAAATAAATTGCAGATAGAAGGTTACTTAACTGAAGTTGACAAAAAGAAAAAGGAAAAAACAGCAATAGAAATCACCTATGCCTACATCATTCAATTTATTTTATATAAAACATTAGTAGATAATGAGTTCGGTCAATTTAAAAAGGAATTTGAAGACCGGCAGAGTACAATACACAATTGTTTAGTATCTAAGCAATTAGGCGATATTTTGGGAATTATCGACGGAATTTCAAATCAGATTTCGAAGAATATTTACAGACCATTCGCAGATGAACAGAACTATATTAATGAGAAATTATGGGAACTAATCCATAAACCTAAAAAGGAAATGCATGATGTATCTCCTTGGCTGGACATATTTGTTTTTATAAAAAAGTACAATTTTTCCAATGTTCGTAACGAAATTTTTGGTTATATCTATGAAAATTATTTAAAAGAACTATTCGAAGATGTTAAAAAGGGTCAATATTTCACCGATCCAGCAGTTGTCAATTTTATGTTAGATGAAGTCGGATTTGATTCGGCAGAGATTAAAAACCGGATAAAAAACGATCCAGATGGCGAGCATATATCTATTATTGATCCGGCTTGTGGCAGCGGCACCTTTCTTTACAGTTCAGTAGATAGAATCATTAATTCTGCCTCAGATGGTACGGTAAAAATGGCCAAAGTAATCGAAAGTACCATAGATAGTAATGTCTTTGGATTGGATATAGCGGAATTCCCATTATATTTAGCAGAGATGAATATTTTAATGAGAATGCTGTCATTAATTGTTACCGAAAAATATAATAATCCAATAGATAAAAGGATAAAAGTATTTAAAACCAAAGACAGCATCGCGGAATTTATGGATACCGCATTAAAGAATACGCTTAATGACATAAATGTGGAGTACTCCAAAAGCAAGGGTCAGATGTCCATTTTCGCACAAAAACTTAATCTGGGTTATGAAAGCTTTGTGCGTGACGAAGACGATTTAAGGGAAATGAAAAAGAGCTTGGAAAACCAAGAAATTCCCCGGAGAAGATTTGATTTCGTCGTCAGTAATCCTCCTTATGTAGGTTATAATGATTGCGCAAAGCAAAAGTTGCTAAGTTTTGAATGGATTAAGAAAGGTGAGGTAAAGCTAAATAATATTTATGGGGTGAATCTTCATAGTGTTACGGATAATCGCAAAAAGTATCGTCCTAATCCAAATTTGTATGCTTTTTTTCTAGCCTTGGGATTGGCGCTGCTAAAAGACAATGCGAAAATGAGCTTTATTATTCCTCAGACTATTCTTACCGCAGGGGATCTTGATGTGATCAGATATCATTTGGCAAAATATACTACCATAGAGAAAATCATTTTGTTTAATTGTAAAATGTTCATTGGGCGAGGGATAAAACAGAATAAACCGATTCCAACTTCAAGCTCAATTCTGATCATTAGAAAAAAAGCACCGGGGTATCATCATAAAATTGAGGTAATCCAAACTCAAGCGGAAGAAGGCAACATTGATGATATTATTAATGACATCAAGCTGCGAAGGAAAACTATTTCAAAGCAGCTTTTGCAGAAGAAACTGTTAAATAAATTTAAAAATTGGAATTTTATATCCCAGGAAGAAAAAACAATTTTACTCTCCGAAGAATACGAGAGAAATTCCTTAGACATATCTTTATATTTTGAGCATAAATCAGCGGAAAAAGCATTTAAATGTAGATTTTACTTTGACAGTGGTTACGATATAGATGAGAGTAAAAAGCTGCTAAAAGAACCCGCCGGAGATTATTATTTTTATCCTAAATTGGATAAGAGATATTACACTATTAAGGATTTTGCGGGATATTGGCCAAACATTCGTAGTGGGAATTCACCCCATTTCATTAAACTGAGGCAGGCGAATCAGGAATACAATTTATTGGATTCAAAATATAAAATTATTTGGTCCTACGCTAATACGGATAAATTTTATTATGCGGAAACGCCGGTGATTTGGGCGCGAAACCGTTATTGCGCGATTGGGAGCGATAATAGAACCGAAATGCTTTATTTATTTGCTTTGTTAAACAGCAAGTTAAATAGACTAATATTAGAATTCAATCAGAAAAGCAAAAACGAGAAAGATTTATTAATATCGACCTCAGCCATTAAGGAATTCATTAGAATTCCCATTATCGATGATACCATCAAAGGAATAAAAAATGAGATTATAAAATATACAGATTTGCTGATTTCTTTAGAAAACAAGAAATTGTCCGATTTTATTGATTTTTCGAAAGGAACTATGCAAAAGTATCAGGATTATCACATTGAAGGTGATGTACTCCGTTTAGTTAGAGGCGGTAAAGTTGATAGTTATCCCATCAAAGAATCGGCTTCTCTTATTAAAACCAAACTTGATAAATATTTTAAACAGTCTGGTTTATTAGTTTTTAAAGAGATTAATATAGCAAATCTGAAAAACCTACCCCTTGTCGATTCCGTCAAACAAAAGGCAATATTTGATTATATTACTGACTTGGTATTTGCTTTGTATTTCAACATTCCTTTAACGGATATTGGTTTTAATAAGGCCGAAGAAATTAAAGCTAGATGTGAAGCAAATCAATATTACCAAACAATGAATGATAGCTTGCTTTCTGAATAAACCAAAGCAATTAATGAAACACAAACACATAACACATCTGTTATATTTACTAATCGTATTTATAACATTTCTGTTTCCAGACAATCTGCAAGCCCAAAAACTGCTTATCCCTATGGATTTGTCCCAAACCGACCATTTGAAAGCTTACGGTGTAGCTTACGCGGTGTTGGAAAAAGGCCGAACCGTGGAATGGCTGTTGAATTTTCGGGGAGGGGCGTTTATGCTGGATTCTGACCGGGAAATAATGCGAATTTGCCAGATACGAGGGGTGCGCATCGAACAAATTTCCGGCAGTCAAGCAGCGGAAATTTATGCTGTAGTGGAAAGGGAAAATATGGAAACTGTGTTATTGGAGAACGCGCCTAAAGTCGCAGTGTACGCCCCTCCGCCGCCGTCAGCCGAGCCCTGGGACGATGCGGTGAGGTTAGCTTTGGAATATGCGCAGATACCATATATGAGACTTTATGACCGAGAGGTGTTGTCAGGGGAATTGTATCAATACGATTGGCTGCACCTGCACCACGAAGATTTTACGGGACAATATGGGAAATTCTACGGACGTTACCGCAATGCTGATTGGTATATCGCTAAACAGGCGGAATCGGAAGCGGACGCTAAAGCTTTGGGATTCGCTAAAGTGTCCCGTCTTAAATTAGCGGTGGCGGAAATGATACGCGATTATGTGCGGCAGGGGGGTTTTATGTTCGCCATGTGCAGCGCTACCGATACCTATGATATAGCTTTAGCGGCGGCGGGGACCGATATATGCGAAACAGTTTTCGACGGGGACGGAGTGGAGGCGCAGTATGCTCAGAAGCTGGATTTCGGCCGTTGTTTGGCTTTCGAAAACTTCACTTTGGTGACCGATCCAATGACATATAAGTTCAGCGATATCGATACCACGCCGGAAACGGGATTGTCGGCGCGGGGGGATAAAGGAGATTATTTCACCTTATTCGATTTTTCCGCCAAGTACGACCCGGTACCGTCGATGTTAGTGCAGAACCATACTTCGGTGGTAAAAGGTTTTATGGGACAAACGACCGGTTTTAATAAGTCTTTGGTGAAGAAAGAAGTGATCATTTTAGGGGAAGTTGAGGGACAAAATGAGACAAAATATCTGCACGGGAATTTTGGGGATGGGACTTTTACTTTTTTCGGCGGGCATGATCCGGAAGATTATCGGCATTTGATAGGAGATCCTCCTACAGTCATCGATTTACATAAAAATTCGCCGGGGTATAGGTTAATTTTAAATAATGTATTATTCCCGGCGGCGAAGGAAAAGAAGTTGAAGACTTGAAAGCGGGGATTAGGGATTGGGGGTTAGGGATTAGGATAAAGCAAAAGCAAGTACCATAAAAATCGAAAAACACAAAATACCATCTCATAAACCGGGAAAAAAAGCAATAGATTTTTCTGACGGTCTTTTATTTAGGGCAATTAGTTGAATTCCTTATAAGTACTTTCACTCCTTTTGACGATTTTCAATATAACAATTCTGCCAAGGGAATCATATACTATGTAAATCACTCGATACCTGCCAATCCGCATCCGATAAATATCTTTATCAATCTGAACTATACCGCTTGGTCGAGGATTTTGCTTCAATGATGAAATCGATTCCTGGACTTTATCCCGGAGCTTTTTCTGCAGGCAGCTGAATTGTTTTACGACTTTTGCGCTGGAAAATTCCACCGAGTAATTCATTTTTTACACTCTAAAGATTCGATGACAGTATCGAATGAAATTCCCCCCTTTTGTTCATACTCACTAATTTGTTCCTGTGCATCAAGCATATCTTCCAAATCTTCCAGCCGTTCGATTAAATTACGATATTCCGCTTCTTCCATTACGACTAATTTCTTCTTGGAAGTGATGGTTATGGTGGACATAGTTTTACTCCAAATTATCAATTGCTTATGGGGATTATTTATCTATAGACAATGTCATGAGTTCCGATGTTTAGTAATAGAATTGCTACGCAGCCTTCATATTGCCATTTTGAATAAGTTTTGTAAACTATAATCGAGAGAGCACGCATAACACTCCCGGTGTTTTCCCTTGAGTTTATGCGTTCCTAAAGAAGGGTGGAAAGCGCTCTTTTCCAAAACACTCAATTGTGAATTGGATTTTATCCAACAAAAGATGGGGTTACTTAGTTAGCTCAGCAAGTCATACAGAAGAGCGGAGCGCCCGGTCAGGTCTTAGCTCTGTGAAACAGAGCGTGACCTGACAGATAAAAGCGGTTAAGTCAGGTCGCGCCCGTCTAAAGCCGGGTCTAAGACCTGACTTGGCTTCGCAGTGCGTGTATTCAATTTTTCTTTGCTGAGCAAGTTTAATAACCGTAAAGGATAATGAATTCTTTGTCGATAAATTTATCAATCCCTATAAACCACATCATGAGTTCCCACATTCAGAAGTAAAATTGCTTCCTTACCATCGTAGTCGATTATTTGGAAAATGATTCTTATGGAATAATTCACTGAACAAGCATAACAGTCTTTTAATTTTCCTTTTAACCTGTGTGTTCCAAGAGATTGAGGAAGGCATGCTGACCCAATTTTTCGATAGTAAACTGAATTTAGTCGAACAAGCGTCGATCTCTATCTGTCAATTTACGAATATTTTTGCTGAAAGTATTCGTAAGAAGAATTTGCCTCTCGCAAGGAAATAGTCTATTCTTCTGCATCAGCGGGAATAAATCTCTTTTTCCAAATCCGCGGCTTTAATTACTTTGAAGCGTCCTTTTTCAAAGTCTTTTTTTGCTCGTTCGATATCCTTATAGAACATTTTTCGCTTCCTGTCAAGGATTTTTCGATTAAGGAGTTCCGCCAGCGTTTCCTGTTCTTCCAGCGAAAGTTTATCCGCAGCTTCCACGATATCGACAAACCGAAGAGAATTTTCCATTCTATCCTCAATAAGTTGTTTCCCATAATTTAAAGATTTGTTCCTTAATTGTCAAATTAAGCAATGTTTATTATAAGTATTGACTAATTGGAGGGAATTGCTTATATTTCAATTGTGCAAATATAAATAAAATTTTGAATGTAGGGACAGAACAATGTTCTGTCCCTACGAAATAAAATTGAAAGTGTATTAAAGGAGGCTTCATGGGTAAAATACTTCTTCTTTCCGCCTTAATCCTGCTTCCGACTCTCACCGCTCTTAGTCAGGATAAATCCTCATCATATCCCAATTACGATTTAGCGCCGGGAGTCATTCCCGGCAGCGGATTTGCCGCGCCTACGGATGATCAATGGGATCTTATGTATGGTTATAATGAACTGGAAACTCAGACCGGGGACAATGGACTATTAGGAATCGCTTATGATGGTACTTATATCTGGATATCCGGCCGGGGCACTACCGCGAATGTCAATATGTTCTACCTGATCGATAAGCAGACGGGGGTACTATTAGATCAATTCCTCACCGGAACGAATTCTTTATGGGGTATCCGTGATATGTGTTTCGATGGTGAGTATATCTGCGGCGGCTGGGAACAAGGGATTTATTGTTACGATATTACCACCCATCAGGCGGTTGACACTATTCCCATCCCTACTGGAATGATATTCCAGAGGGCGGTAGCTTACGATCCGGCGACCGATCATTTTTACTGCGGAAATTTTGCTTCGACTTGTTACGAAATCGACCGGAATGGAACGGTTATTCGCAGTTGGTCACCGTCGCCCTTGACTACGATTTACGGGATGGCCTGGGACGATGATGCGCCGGATGGGCCCTGGTTGTGGGTGCATGATCAGACTACTCCGGTCAGCGGCAGCAATATCTGGCAGATGGATCCACTGACCTTGCAATACACAGGATTTCATTATACTTATTGTTCACCAATAGGAATGGAAATGGCGGGGGGATTGGAATACAGCTCGGATTTTACGACCTATTCGACCGCGATGTTAGTCTTCAATCAAGGTACACCTGATGCCGGGGTAGCATTGGAAATGTATTCGATTTTGAACCTTGATTTGACGCCATACGGAACACCGATTGTGATACCGGCCGGAGGAGGGACTTTCGAATTCAATATTTCAATTCAAAGTCACATACCTACGGCAGACACGGTGGATGTTTGGACAAATGTTTTATTGCCCACCTGGACATCTTATGGTCCTATTATTAATGCATCAGTCACTTTGCCGCCATTTTCAACTTTGGAACGCGACCGGGTGCAAAATGTCCCTTCCTCTGCTCCGCCGGGAGTATATTCTTATCGGGCTTATATTGGAGATTATCTTTCGACCATTTATGAGATGGAATATTTTTATTTCACCAAATCAGCGGCGGATGGCGGCGATGGTTTCGACGATTGGTATTGCTGGGGGGAAAGTTTCTCCGGAGAAGCGTTGAATGAGCCGGATGTTCCGAGGGAATTTGTATTATATCCGCCCTATCCAAATCCGTTCAATCAGGAATTAGTGATTAGTTTCGAGCTGTCGTCTGCGAGTGCTTACAGACTGGCTGTCTACGATCTTCAAGGTCGTGAAGTTTCGGAGTTCGGATTTCGAATTTCAAATTTAGGCTTGAATAAAGTGGTATGGGATGCTTCAGGTCAAGCCAGCGGGGTGTATTTTGTAAAGTTGATAGTCGATGGTCGATGGTCGATGGTGAGGAAAGTGGTATTGATGAAGTGATAAAAATTCACTGTAACGAAGTAAATTGTTTCCAATTATTGCTTTCTGATTGTAGGGACAGAACAATGTTCTGTCCCTACGAAAACATACGAAAAGACTTTTCTAATAGCAAAAATTCCCTGTGATTTGCTTCCCTCTTCGCTCTTCCCTTTTTGCTATAAAAAAAGCAGGCTAATAAAGCCTGCTTTTTTCGTTTCAGCCGGGGGTCTGGGTTTGGAGGTAAGATCGACCCCCGGCTGCCTGGGTTGGTGATGCGTTTACGACAACGAAATACACCATTGGCGGATTTTTAAATCAGCGGTAAGACAGCCATTGATTCCGGGAAATATTCTCCCACCAAAAGCTGCGCAAAGCAGTGTAAAGAATACGGATAAAAGTCATAGTGATTTCTTAGTTAGAATTAAACAAAACCGGAACAGAATCTTTAAATTATCTGCAAGCGATGCTTTCAATATTATTATCGACACAGGAAATGTTTTCTTTAGGTTTCACTGTAAGGATTTTTAAAATAATTCTCCGTTATAAAAAATTTGCATTTATAACAATGATGTTATATATTTAGTCTGAAAGTCGCAAGTCGAAAGTCCAAAGTCGAAAGTAAAAATGCCGGAAAAAGAAATATCGCTGGCCAAGTTGACAATCGGAGGAGAAGAATTATTTTCATCTCTGCGGGAGCAATTGGCTTTCTTCGCACAAGGCGATGCTTACCGGAATCTCTACCTTAAAGGTTTTCCCGGAGGGGGGAAAACTCATTGGCTGGAACTGATTAAGCAGACAACAGCCGCGGATTATACGAATATCCGCACCGCATTCCTGCATCCTGATATAGAAGCCGTCTTGACCGAAAAGAATTTGTGTTCCGCAATAGCGGCGGCGGCGGGATATGAAGCCGGGGAAAAGTTAGCGGATTTGGTTAAACTATTGAGCGAAAGCGGAGAAAAAGTCCTCTTGCTCGTTGAAAGCCCGGAAAGCGTTTTCGCCGGCATCGAACTTATAACTTTGGCGGGCAATTCAGGCTTTTTCGTCATCGCAGCTTCCGATTTTGCGCCCAGGGAAAATTATCCCGGCTTTTTACACCTGCAGCTGCCGGAATGGGGATTAAGTCAAATCGAGGAAATGCTGAAACTCCGGGGATATGATGAGAATATAACCAATGCAGTCACGGGTTTTTATCGAATGATCGATTTTGCCCCGAAAAATCCGCAAAGAGCGGTGGAATTAGCTGAAGCGTCGGGAAAAAGCGTTGAAAGCGCCGGAGAATTGTTCCGCAAACTGATAGATTTTTATCGGGAGGAATTTCGCAGGATATTGAATAGTCTGTCCGGTCAACAGAAAGTCATCTTCTTAGCTATTGCTAAAAGCCCATCGATGCTGACGCCGGGAGAAATAGCGGAAAAGACCGGATTCCCGGTGACGGTGGTCAATGTGCAGTTGAAACGGATGCGGGACGGCGGAGTTCTGCAGGAAATTTCCACCGGGGGAAAAGGAGTGCTGCATTTTCCCGGACACCCGTTAATCCGCTATTGGCTGAGTTCGTCATATCTTCCGGGAGAATGCGCTTTGATCCGGATTCTGGAAGCGCAAAGTGATTTAAATGAAGCTGATGGACGAGCTTCAGGGATATTTTTGCGGACGGTATCGAAAAAGGTCTTGCCGGAGCCGGAATTAACGGATGAAATCAGGACAGTGACATCAGTCGAATATTTCCCGGAATATCCTTATGAAACTTTGACCAAGACCTCAGCCAGTTACCTGCGCGGCGGCGATTATCGGCGGGTGGAAGCGGTGATGGAAGTGGAAGCGGAACGGAGTCTAAATGCAGGTCAGAATTTACGGGCGGGACGCGCTTTACTTTTTCTGGGAATAGCGCGGATTTTACTGGTAAATTATGAAAGCGCCAAATCGGCGTTCAAAGAAGCGATGGCCCGCGGGGAAAAACATCCTTTAGCCGAAACCAATTTAGGCGCGTTATACGCCCGGGAAGGCAATATGGTGAGCGCGCGGGGGATGTTCCAGCAGGCGGTGAAAGCGGCGGAAAAACTGCCGCAAGCGTACGCCGGGTTGGGTGCGGTACTGAGGGAAGGTGGTGAATTGAAGCTGGCGGAAGAATATTTCGCCCGCTCCCTGCAGGTCGATAAAAACTACGCTCCGGCGCTGCTGGGACTGGCAAACATCCATTTCGCCTGGGGGGACTACCCGGCGGCGTTACAGCTGGCGGAAGATGGATTGAATGTGGAAGGCGATAACCGATCACTATTGAAGCTGGCGGCGGTAACTGCATATAGAGAAGGAAAATATCGTTTGTGTTCCGATTATTGTGTTAAACTTTGGGAGAAAGCGGGACAGGTCGAATCAGAAGTAGAGAAGCTTTTTTTATGCGCCAAAGCGGAATATTCGCTGCTGCAAGTGGAAGCGGAAAATTACGGATTGGCGGAAAAGGCTTTTTGTGAATGTTTCCGCCCCGGGATTTCCGGAAAACTGCTGGAAGAGGTTTTGACGCTCTATCTGCTGGCGTTATGGAAAGAAGGACAGGAAAGGTTTTGGTTGAAATTAAGCGAAATTCTGGAGGATAAACTGGGAGAAAAAGTGTTATCTGCATTGAAACTTTATCGGATGGCAGCGAAACGGATGGTTTATGGCAATGCGGCCGGTTCTGGGGAAAGGTTATTCCCGGAAGAAAGCGCGGTTTATGAAGCTATTTTACGGATTAGGCAATTGTAACAAAACCAATAATGAAATCCTATGCCTTGTCCGGGACTGTGCCGGGAAGAGGAGGTTTTACGGCTATGGTGTCAGACTTCTTCGTCTGACACCAAATTAGTCATTATGGAAAGGTGTCAGGTGATGACACCTGACACCACTGTTTCTACACATTGGAAAAAGCTTTCAGGGCGTGCTGCGGAAATCGAAAAAATGTTAGCAGCATGTGGTGTCGACTCTCCGTAATCGACACCATTTGTTTATTTTTCATCACATGCTGTCGACCGCAGAGGGTCGACAGCACCTACATTGGGTTTGGGCAACTGATCCACCAAGAAACAGTATATATTGTCTCCCAGCTTCTGCCAGCGGACTTTTTTACAAATTTTACCTCAGTTTATTGACAATTTCAATATAAACTGCTAATTTCTCTTATATTCTTAAAAGTGCGCTTCAATTTCATCCCCAATTATACTAATCCTCTCTAAAAGTACGGGTGCAAACCTCCTTCCGCAGTAATTTAAAACTATTCAAAAAATAATTATCTGAAAGCCTCAAACAATCACATCATTGGAGTTTCTAATGCGTAAAATTGTTCTTTTAATCACAATGCTTGCTTTCTGCGGAGTCTGGGCCTACGCTGGCGATTACCCGGACGCCATCCAATCTTTATTGGACAAAGAAAGCTCCGGCGCGCAGCTGACGCCGGCGGAAAAAGGTCAAGTGGTGGATTATTTTACGAATAATCCAACTATCAGCCCCTTCCTGGACACCGAATGGGGTCCGGACGGTTTTTATGAAGCCGCCGACCAATATTCCGGCGGCCAGCCTTTCAACTGGATCGATATTCGGGCTACCGGCACGGAATTATGGCCCAGCCAGAATCAGGACGATACTTGGAGCCCGGCTATCGACCTACCATTCACTTTCCCCTATTACAACACCACGCGCGATTCGATTAAAATCAGCGCCAATGTCATTATCTGTTTTACCAATCAAACTACTCCCAGCTACAGCCTCGCCATCCCTTCCAACACCGGGCATATGAAGATCGATCCCTGGTGCTACGATATGTATCATTTGGGGGCGGATACGGTGTTTCGCGGTTCCAGTTATTACTATCAGGCGTTCGGCGATTCACTTTTCGTAGTGCAATTCGAACAAGCGCGTTATTACAACACTACTTACCGTTATAACGCAGAGTATGGTAAAGATTTGGAAGTCCTGCTTTATTCCGACGGCCGGATAGTCTTCCAGTACGACTCCCTGCGCAGCATCGTTGCCGGTTCACCCAATAACAGCGGCGTCGAAGACAGCGTCGGCACTTGCGGCTTGACCTGCGGAAATTCCTTTTCGCAGGGTTATGCGGTGACTTTTACCAGACAAACCGGAGTGATCTTAGCTAATGGAACTGTATCGCCGCTTACCGGCAACACTTCCACCACCTTCAATTATTCCCTGTTTTATCGGGATACAAACGGATTTCCTCCTACGGCGTCGGTTTATATCGACGGTATGGCTTATGGTATGACCGATCCAACCGGCGGGCTGGGACCTTATACAAATGGAGTCACTTTAACTTATAGCACTACTTTAGCGGCGGGCGTTCATAATTATTACTTCCATTGTCTATCCGGCGGGGGAGAATATTTCTATCCCGCAGTAGGTTCATTGCCTGGACCAACGGTTTATTCGCCTTTCAGCGGCAATTATGATATCGGCGGCGGCTTCAACGACTTCCCGGATATTATCAGCGCGGTCGATGCTTTATCCGGCGCGGGAATGGCCGGCCCGGTGACATTCAATGTTTACAGCGGCCGATATTACGGACAAATCACTATCCCCACGACCATAGGTTCCGCCGCTACTCCGTTAATTATTCAAGCGGCGCCCGGGGAAAATCCCCGCATTGTCAATATGGAAGGGACGACTTCTTCCACCGGCTGCGGTTTCAGAATCAACGGCGCGGAATATATCACCATCAAGGGTATGGATATCGACTCCAGCGGCTATTCCGGCATCTATGTCTATTACGGCTCTGCGACTTCAGACTCCGCTAAATACATCATCATTGAAGATAACTATATTCACAATATCGGGCCCACCGTCAATGGTTATGCGGTCTACAATTATTACGGTGTTAACGGGACTATCAGAAACAACGAAATCTGGGGCGATTATTACGGCGGCGTCTATCTCAGCTCCTGCAAGTATTACAATGTTTATAATAATATGCTTTACGGACAGACCTATTACGGGATGTACTTCTCCTCCGGCGGCTGGCATAATATTTACCACAACTCGGTTTATATCGCCAGCGATGTGTCCGCCACCAATTACGGCGTGTATATGTCCAGTCAGAACACCACCACTTTCAAGAACAATATCGTTTACAGCGCCGGGACCGCTTCGACCACCAAATACGCCATTTACATCAGCGGCACTCTCTCGACTTACCCGGTCTATTCCGACTACAACTGCATCTATGCGCCTTCGAATAGCTTTGGCTACTACACCGCCGCCCGGGCTAATTTAGCCGCTTGGCAGACCGCCACAGCTTTGGATATGAATTCCATCAGCGCGGATCCAATGTATGTGGATATTACCAACCTGCCCAACAACCTGCATATTGTCACCAATATACCTTCTCCGGTGAATAATGTCGGTACTCCTATTGCATTGGTAACTACCGACTTCGATGGTGAACCCCGCAACAGCGAAACGCCGGACCTCGGCTGTGATGAATTCACTCCGGTAATGGCGAATTACAATGTGATGGTAATGCCGGCTGCGCAGTCTAGTTCTGTCTACCAGGGCGGAATCGCCTACTATTATTATTATGTGAAGAATGTGGGCGGGACCATCGACACTTATAATTTGTCTATAACCGGAGCTGTTTGGGAAACTCTGCTTTATGATTCAGCGGGAATGTTCCCCATAACTTCCATTGGGCCGGTTGCTCCGGATGACAGCGCCTGGGTGATGGTGGGTCATATCGTCCCGACCGGCGCGATTACCGGTAGTTCGGATACCGGCACATTGGTCGCTACCTCCGTAGGCAGCCCCGCAGTTTCCGCTAATGCCGCCTTCACTACCTGGGTGGCTTTCGGTGGAGCTTATGATATTGGCGGCGGAGCTATGCACTATGCTACCATAGTGGAAGCGGTGGATTTAATGATGACGGCGGGAATGGGCGGCCCGGTCACTTTCAATGTTTATCCCGGAGTCTATGACGGACAAGTGTTGATTAATAATACTTTGTCCGGGCTAAGCGCGGCAAATCCGTTGATCTTCCAAGGCGTTCAAGGTATGGCGGCGCCGCAAGTAATCAACACTACCGGCTCAACCTCCGCCTTAGGCAATGGATTCTCCATTGTAGCGGCGGATTATATTACTATCCGCGGCTTTGAAATCTACAACTGCTACTATTCCGGCATCGATGTTTATTATGCAGGAAGCGATTCCTCCTGCTATCTGACTATTGAGAACAACTACATCCACGACATCGGAGCTTCCGGTTCTTATTACGGTATGTATATTTACCGTACTAAATACAGCGAAATCCGCAATAATATCGTGCAGGGTGATTATTACGGGATTTATGCCGGGTACTGCACCGGAGTAAAACTGTATAATAATATCCTTTACGGGCAGGATTATTACGGATTCAGGATTTACTATGGTTCCGATATGGAGTTATATTACAATTCGGTGTATATGAATTCGACATACAGCACGACCAACTATGCTACTTATGTCTACTATGTCACCAACGCTACCCTGAAGAACAATATATCGTTCAATGAGGGTTCAGGTTCCACTACCAAGTATGCCATTTACCTCGGCGGGACTTTGACCACTTATCCGGTAGTATCGGATAACAACTGCTGGTATGCTCCCAATAGCAGTTTGGGTTATTATACCGCCGCCCGCGCCACTTTGGCAGATTGGCAGACCGCTACCGGTTTGGATGCCAACTCCATCAGCGCGGATCCATTGTATTTGAGTACTGCTGCGCCCTATAACTTACATATCAATACAGGTATGACCTCTCCGGTGAACGCAATGGCGGTACCGATCGGCAATATACCATTCGATATCGACGGCGATACCCGCGATTTGGTCACTCCGGATATGGGCGCGGATGAATTCACCTCTACGGTGGTAAGTTATGGCTGTATGGTCACGCCGGACGCATTAACCGGGGCTGATACGACGGGAAACACAGTATCGTACAACTATTATATTCACAATACCGGCACGGTTGTCGATAGTTATAATCTTTGGACTTCCACTGCGGCATGGCCGGTGACTATCTACGATGCGACCGGCGCTATGGTAATTTCCTCGGTGAACAATATCGCCGTCGGCGATAGTATTGGTATCATTGTTGAACATTGTGTGCCGGAATTACCCTTGACAGTGTTTAGCGATCAGGGTTACATTGCCGCGGCTTCCATAACCGAACCTACAGCGGTGGATTCTTCCACTTTCACCACCGATGCTATTGTTTGGCCGCCGGTGCAGCTGAGTTTGATACCCGATTCAACCAACATTGTCATTCCCGCCGGAGGCGGCTTCTTTACCTATTTCGGCGAACTGCGGAATTACAGTCAGACCGACGATTATAACATCCGCATCTGGAAAGACATAGTTCTGCCCAGCGGCGCTACGCTCGACCTCTGGGGCGCAACCTTGAATATGCCGGCGAATACTACTTTGACCCGTAATTGCACTCAGTGGATACCGGCAGGCGCTCCGGCCGGAATCTATAATTACCGCGGCTTTATCGCCGATTTGGATACCTGGGAAATTTGGGATACCGAAGAATTCCCCTTCGAGAAACTTGCCGCCGACGGCAGTTCCAATCACAACAACGGCTGGCTCTACCAAGGATGGAACGATGGCAGTGTGGCGGGATATACTTTACCGGAGAATTACTGCCTGCATGCTAACTTCCCCAATCCCTTCAATCCGGTCACCAATATCATCTACGATCTGCCTCAGACCGGTATGGTATCTTTGGTCGTTTACGACATTACCGGCCGTCAAGTAGCGGAATTAGTCGACGGCTACCGGTCAGCCGGCACGCATCAAATCGTTTTCGATGCCAGCCAAATGTCTTCCGGCGTCTATTTTGCGGTTATGCATGCCGGGAATTATAGCAAGACACAGAAGATGCTGCTGGTGAAGTAAAGATTTACTGGCTATTAAAGCTATTGAGGCTATAATTGCCTTCGGAAATCAAAGAGGCTGTCCGATGTGGGCAGCCTCTTATTTTGCAATATACTTGATAAAATAAGAAACATGTATTATATTGGCAATAATAATTCGTATTTACAGGGAATATTGTTTAAGTTTAATGGTGGTCAAATGAATAAAAATCAACATTTTATCTTGCTTATTTTCCTCCTGCTATTCTGCTTAATCCTCCCCCTCCTTTCTTTCGCCGAATGGTCCACTCCGGTGATGCTGGGCAGCAATGTCAACGGCGGCGGCGAAGACTATTATCCCTGTTTGTCCCTCGATGGGCAGGATTTGTATTTCACCGGGATGTATATGTCCGGCTACGGCGATGACGATATTTATGTCTGTCATTGGGAAGGCAACGATTGGGGGCCGAAGCAGAATTTAGGCCCGGTGATTAATGACAGCCAGCGCAATCTATCGCCTTCCATTTCCCCCGATGGAGATACGCTGTATTTCGTATCTTACGGCCGGCCCGGGGGATTGGGCTCCTACGACATCTGGAAATCGTGGAAAATTCCCGGCGGCGGCTGGGCGACTCCAGTCAATATGGGGCCTAATGTCAACACCGCCGGGATGGAATGGGCTGTATATATAGCGCCGGATAATAATCATCTATATATTTCATCCAATGGCTGGGGCGGAATGGGTGGATTGGATATATTTGTCTGCGCCCGCACCGATAGCGGCTGGACTACGCCGCAAAGCTTGGAAAACATCAATTATATTTTCCATCATTATTCCATTACTATGCCGCAGGATATGCAGACCATGTATTTTTCCGAAGCGCATTATTCGGCGACGGAAATTGATATTTTTATGAGTCTGTGGGAGAACGGGGAATGGGGTCCGGAAATATGGATGGAACCCCCAATCAATACTGAATTCCATGACAATTGTCCGACGATTTCAGCCGATGGTCAGACAATGTATTTTTCGTCTCGGCGAGATACTTCCAGTTGGGATAATGACATCTATGTAACTCATTGGACTGAAGGAATAAAGAAGCATTCAAATCTACAATTTAATAATTTTAAAATTATCAAATCATATCCGAATCCAGCCAATGGAGAAGTAAATATCGAATTCTCCGACCAAAACACAAAACAAGAATTGAATATATTTATATAT
>Ga0172368_10000755_pt1 | contig 45733 bp, 40 predicted proteins | sample Lak11m_FD_114540 | JGI IMG/M metagenome (GOLD analysis project Ga0172368, IMG submission 114540) | Freshwater microbial communities from Kabuno Bay, South-Kivu, Congo - kab_022012_11m | ecosystem: Environmental > Aquatic > Freshwater > Lake | place: Democratic Republic of the Congo: South-Kivu... | reverse complement strand
TAATTGAGGCTGGTTGACAGTTTTGTACTTGGGAATGCCAACGGAAATGTCAATAGATATAAGCTTCTGCTCAAATGTGTACTTCAAAAAACTACGGAGCACCGAGACTACAGCATATACAGGTATCTCTTTTTTCCGCCCAATCTCCCCAATAAAGTGAAGGACGAATGCCAAATTGACGTCCTGAATCGAGCTGATGTCTTTTTCATCACAGTAGTTCAGGAATCGGTATAGATTAGGTTCATAGTGATGAATACGTCCAAGGGACAATCTTTTCTCAAACCGTATGTAGTCAAGAAAACCGGTCATAATATCACCGATTGTCCCTCTGAAAATAAATGGTCTTTGATGAAAACGAGAACGTCCTTGAATTTGGCCTGTTTCCTGAAAATCAGCCAACATCATGATGCTACGATAAAATTGTCGTTCACTGTGAGAGAGTTCCTCGAAACGCTGGCATTCAAACTCATAATGAAGAAATTGTTTGCCCGCGTCCCTGTTAAAGCGTCTGATCCCATTTGACACCACAAAAGTCCTGAGTCGCTTCCAATTCTTCCTGTGTTCTTCAACTGTCATCAAAGAATATGACAGCTTAGAAGCAAGGTAATCAGAAGCATTAGAGATCAATTCATTGAAATTCCTGATTGTTTTGTCCATAATCGAATTGTTTGAAAGTGAATAAATCCGGAAAGAAAGACAATTTTTACGAAAATATTATGTAAAGTGTTCTGGAGGGATAAACTTGAATATGTAATAGTTAGCAGCTATTCTTTACATAACCATTTACTTTACATAATGACCCTTATGTAAAGTTTTACATAAGGGTCACAACCACCCCTCAGGACTCATCACCCCCAGCGAAGCTGACATCAAGATCACAAAAAAACTGGTGGATGCCGGCAAACTGCTGGAGATCGCGGTATTGGATTTTCCAACCTGAACCAAACCGATACCACTTCCTGATATAAATTGATGCCACCCAAAAGTGGGAAGTTACGTAGACGTAAAAAAGGACGTCTATGCAAACCCTGGTATGCCGGCATTGTGGAAGACTAGTTCGAAGGAACAAAAAGCTCAAACATTTCATTCAGCACTATTGTGGTGAGAAGGCCTGCCAGGCATCCCGCAAGCTGAAATTTGACCGGCACAAATACAAGACCAATCAATTATTCCGGTCAAATAAACTCCAACGTGTCCGGGACCGGAAGAAAAAGCACGCAGATCAGGGTAATCCTCTGGCCTGTTCCGGTTACCAACGGGATTACCGGGCATCACATCCTGATTATGTATTAGACAACCGAAAGAAACAACGGGAGAGGAATGCCCGGAAAGCGGGTAAAACGAGGCAGGAAACGAAGATTGTAAATCCGGACACGTTAATGTCACAACGACCTGATAATGAAACTGTTTACGCGATGATAGCGGTAGATTACAAAAAGATTGTAAATCCGGACGCGTTCATGTCGAAAATTATTGACATGGAATTAGTTACAAAGGTTCAACCGATGTTTGTACGCTTATTGTAAATCCGGACGCGATTGACCCGCCATTGGCGATGAAATACCTTTGGCAAAAAATCGCACCCATGGAACCCATCCTGGTCAAAACGGAGCAAATCAGGGAATGGTCGAACGAGTTTCGGCTGATCCAGCCCGAGGCAGTGAGAAGCATGGAGCTATCGATGCGATTGGTCGGACAACTTCAGCCTCTGATATTACTAAAAAACGGCGAAGGGTATCACATCATCGATGGGATCAAACGCTACCGTGCGGCGCTGGAACTTGGCCTGGAGGAGCTGCAATCGCTGGTCTTCGAGGTTGATGTGGTCATGGCCAAGGCGATGATCCTTCATTACAACCGGTCTAACAGCAGTTTAAGCATGTATGAACAAGGGTTGATTGTCCGTAGTTTGGTTCATGATCATGGGATGAGCCAGAAAGAAGTGGCCAGAGTGCTGCGGCAGAGCCATAGCTGGGTATGCCGCCGCTTAAGCCTGATCGAGCGGTTGCTGCCCGAGGTTCAGGATGCCCTGCGCATGGGCAGTATCACCGTGAGCCACGGCAGGGAACTGGTCAAATTGCCGCGTGGCAATCAGGGTCAGGCCCTGGAGGTAGTGACGCGGGAGCGACTGACCAGCCGCGAGTGTGCCATCGTGGTGGAAAGACTGCTGAAAGCCAAAGGCGCCCAGGAAGCCGGATATATTTACAGCCACAGCCGTGAAGTAATCCGCCAGGCCTGCCGCGGCGACAAGTTGCATGACAGCAGGTTGTCCGATCACGGCAACCGGTTGTTAAAGGCCAGGGAATTGCTTCGCTTACAGGTAAACATTTTAGGCGGGGTGTTGCAAAGTGAACACACCGCGCAGTTGCCCACTGAACAAAAAGCGATGGTACTTCCTGCCATGAATGAATTAGTGGCCCCCATGGGCCGGTTAACCGACATCATCCGCAAAACATTGCAATCGTATGAAAGATGAAGCTTTTGAGAACAGTATCATCTACCAGTACAACCAGGGTTGGTCGATCCGACGCCTGGGGCGGGAATATCATTGTGGCAGGAACCGGATCCTGCGGATTCTGCGTGAGAATGAACATCGCCGGACCATGGGGGTGAACCTGCTGAAAGAGCCCAGGGTTTACCCTTCCAAACTGGATCCGCATAAAGAGCATATCCAGGATTTGCTGCAGAAGTTTGGGAATATCACCACGCAGAGGATCTATGAAAAGATCCTTGAGAAAGGTTATCCGGGAAAGATCACCATGGTGGAGGTTTATGTAAGAAAAATACGAACAGCTAAAAGTCATCCAGTGATACGGTGTGTGGAGACGGCACCCGGACAGCGGGCCGCGCATGACTGGAGCGAGTACATGATCGAGTTCACCTCGTCCGAAGGCCGGGAGCACAAGGTGATTTTCTTCAGCTACATCCTTGCTTACAGTCGCCGCCAGTATATCGAGGTGGTGGACGATAAAATCCAGCGAACCCTGATGGAATGCCTGGTTCACGCGTTCATGTATTTTGACGGGGTGGCCCGCGAGATCAAGAGTGATAACCAGAAGGTATGCGTAGACCGTTGGGAATGCGGTCAGCCCATCTTTAACCGGCATTACCTGGGGTTCGCTTCGCATTATGGCTTTCGCCCCCTGACGATCCATCCAGCAAAGCCTACAGAGAACTTAAAAATAGAACGCCCGTTTTATTACCTGGAAACAAACTTCCTCAATGGCCGGCGCTTCCGGGATAAGAATGACCTGAAAGAGCAGTTAAGAAGCTGGCTTACCCAGGTGAACGATGCGCGGGTGCACCGTACCACCCGTCGAAAACCCATCGACATGTTCATTGATGAAGTACCTTGTTTGTTGCCACTGCCAACGACCCATTACGATACTTCGCTGATTGTCTACCGGGTGGTCAACCAGGAGTCCTGCGTACACTACCAGGGATATAACTATTATGTTCCGGGGGATTACCTGTTTAAAAGTTGTCCACTGTGAGTCACCAGCGATCATCTGATCATTTACTCCCACGATTTTAAACTCCTCATCTCTCATCCCCTGGCCGAAAAGGGAGCCATGGGCCGTTACATTGGCCTGCCCCCTGTCTTTATCCATGCCAAAGTGCTCAAGTTAGCGGAGGTAAGACAACGCCTGTCGGCCATGGGAGGGGTCATGGAAAAGTATACCGAAAAACTGATCCTTCAAAAAAAGGATCCCACTCCAGCCCTCAACGCGCTACTGGCCTTGAAGGTTCATTACTTTACCGAAGACATCCTCAAGGCCGTTAGCCGTGCCATGGATCACGGGGTCTATGACATTAAAACCATAGAACGCTTTTTGAAGACCCATGCCCAGGGCCGGGATGCCATTAAAACGTTGTTTGATCAATTACCCGATGATGAAAACTAAACCAGAGACCATCGCCCAGATGAGTGAGTACCTGGGATTAAAGAACCTCGCCGGGCAGCATACTGAACTAATCAAACGCTCTCATGAAAAACAACTGGGATTACTGGACTTTTTAGAGCTGGTTTTGCGCGATGAAGTCGTACTCAAGCAGGAATGTGGTATCCGGTATCGCATCCGCGAAAGCCGGCTGCCCCGGCCATACAAACTGCTCTCTGACTTTGACTTTAGCTTTCAGCCCAAATTACGTAAATCCCTGGTGATGGACCTGGCCACCATGGAGTTTATAAAACATCAGGAATCGATACTTCTGATAGGGGATGTTGGAACCGGAAAATCCCATCTGGCGCAGTCTTTAGGCTTGATCGCATGTGAACAGGGATACAAGGTGCTATATACCACCTGTGCCGCCCTGATCGGAGATCTGAATAACGGGGTGTTTGAAAAGAACCTGCTTAAACGTCTTCGCAAATATGTCAACCCCGATCTGCTTATCATTGATGAGATGGGCCATGACCGGCTGGAACTACAGGTAACCAAAGAAGCCCATTTGCTCTTCAAGGTGGTCGATGAGCGCTATCAACTCAACCGTCCGCTGATCTTTACAACCAATATTGAAGAGAAGGCATGGGCCGAGTACCTAAATGATCCGCTCTCTACCCGTGCGATCCTGGACCGTATCTTTCACCATGCTGTAAAGATCGAGATCCGTGGCCCCAGTTATCGTCAGCACCAGGGTATGGAACTCCAGAAGAAATATGAAAAACACAAATAATGACCCCATAGGATCACTCGCCCAATCATCACGGGAGCTGATGAAAAACAAAGCCAGGCTGTCAACTATGACGGCCTTTTCTTTTGGTAAACACTCCGCTATCCACCAATCATGCCCCTTCAAAAGGGCTTCTGTCATGGTTTTCTATCTATGCTTTACATGTCCGAATGAAACATCGGACAGCCCCCTGATACCTGCATTAACGACACCTATTGTAACAATGAGGTGGCGGCCATCCCCCTGAGGTGGTATCATTTTGTACCGTTTACTGGTACCAGTTTAGATCAGGGTCAAAAATTGGATCACCTGATTATCGGGCAGGATTATTTCTATTCGTTTGCGGATGAAGGCAGTTTGTAGATCAAAGGCCCCGGGAGGCCGGGGCTTTTTTTGTACTTATACTAATTGAGTTACCTGTAGGCCTACACTATGACTAATTTCGATGTTCGTGAGGCCGATTATGAAGGATAATCCAAACGAACGCCCAGGATTTCAAAAAGTGAATATACTCTCACAAACCTTCTTTTTTCTATATTTGCTAAAATGAAATTTCATATAGTATGCAAATACAACTTTTAGGGCAGGGGTTTGAACCTAAATCAGAATTTTCAGTTGGGAATCAACTCATTAAATTCTTTGCAGATGAAGTATATCATACATTTACTGGGATTTCAGCCTTTGCAAGTCAATCGGGGGTTATAGGTCTTGGTAGTCATATTAAGGCCGCCAAAAAACATCTTAAAATTATTACAATAGTCACTGGAGTTGACCAAAAAAGCACCTCAAAAGAGGCTTTAGAGGCCCTACTTGATTTAGAAATTCATACCTATATTTTCTTTGCTCCTTCACCATTCCCAATTTTCCATCCGAAAATATACCTTTTTGAGGGCAATGATAAATCTGAATTAATAATTGGATCCTCAAATCTCACGAAACCTGGACTTTTCAGCAATGTTGAAACATCGCTACTCGTTAGAATTGATAACAAGGTTGAAGATGACAGAAAAATTGTTGAACAGTTAAAGTTGTATTACGTCGGAATTTTTGATCAAAGTGATCCAAACCTAAAAAAAATTACCAAAAAACTTATTGGCGATCTTGTGAAGGCAAAAGTCATACCCACAGAAGCCGAACGCAAGTTACAACAGGAAAAGGAAGAAGAAGCAGACCGAAGTGAAGCAAACTCAATAATCTCCAAGATTTTCCCTAAAAGAGCTATTGCTAGAATTCCTAATGAGTTTAGAGGAAAAGGAAGAAAGAAAAAAAATGTAGATACAACTTTATCAACTCCTAAAGTTAGCGAGAGTCGTCAAGGAAAGTTAGTTTGGATTCGGAAAAAACTTCCGTCCTCGAGTGTTCAACGGAGTGGCATGGGAACAAATCCAACGGGAGGTCTTCGATTAGTCCAAGATGATTATCAAGTCAATGGACAAAAGATTCAGCAGACATCTTATTTTCGGAACAATTTATTTGGGGGCTATAATTGGAAACCAGTAAAAAATACTCCATTTGTTGAAGCTGCATCTATTTCATTTGAGATCATGATTCTAGGCGATTATAAAGGCAAATTCGAGTTGGAAGTCCGCCATAAACCAAGCGGAGAAGCTGGGCAAGGCAATTATACCACATCCATTTCATGGGGAGAAATTAGTGAGACAATAAGAGAAGCCAACCTTACTGGTTCGCGTCTTGAATTGTATGCCCCAAAGAAAAAGGGGATGCCTTTCCGCATAGTAATTAGCTAATTTCAAAGTTAACCTTGAATTGTTAATAACTCTTTCTATAAAAGTGGTATAGAGATCGATTTAACCCATTACCTTTGGACTGAAGTTGTCCAAAGATGGATCTTAAAAAAACATTCGGGGAAACAATAAAAAAACTTCGTGAGGATAAAAATATGACCTTACGAGAAGTTGCTGAATTATTATGTATTGACACCTCGATGCTTGGAAAAATAGAGAAAAACAACCGAAAACCTACTAAAGCATTCATTGATAAATTTTCTCGATTATTTAAAGTAAATGATAAAGATTTGACAATTACCTTTTTAAGCGACACCGTTGCTTATCAGGTTTTGGATGAAGAAGATTATGCAACCGAGGTATTAAAAGTCGCAGAAAAAAAAGTTAAATATCTTAAAACTCAAAAGAACTCTTAATTATGAAACTCATTAGTGAGGCAACATCCGAAAAATTAAGAGGTGGATTTTATACACCCGAGCCAATCGCAGAATTTATTCTTCGCTGGGGAGTCAACGGTAGTCATGATTTTGATATTTTAGAACCAAGTTGTGGAGACGGAGTTTTTTTAGAACAGATAAAAACACACAATTTAAACTATAAATCGATTACAGCCATTGAATTGGATGAGATTGAAGCTGAAAAAGCAGATGGAATAATTTTGAAAAACAAGCAGGTTATTAATGACGATTTTCACGCCTATTGCAATAATACTTTTCAACGCTTCGATTTAATAGTTGGAAACCCACCTTATATCCGGTATCAATTTTTTGATAGAAAACAGCAAATCGAAGCCGGTGACATTTTTATTAAGGCCGGTCTTACCTATTCAAAATTAACAAACGCCTGGGTCTCATTTGTTGTTGGATCTTCGTTGATGCTTAAAGACAAAGGAGGTAAAATAGGTTTTGTTTTACCTGCCGAAATTTTGCAAGTTTCCTTTGCACAACAATTAAGACATTTTATCGCACACTTTTACAATAAAATCAATATTATCTCTTTTGAAAAACTTGTTTTTCCTGACATTCAACAAGAAGTCGTTTTGTTGCTTTGTGAAAAAAACAACACCAAAGATCACAATATTGAACACATTGAATTGAGAGATGCAACTGCGTTGAAAACGCTGAATGTTGACCGATTAAAAAGTCCTCAAAAGAGAATTGATTTTAAAACAAATAAATGGACCTTTTATTTTTTAGAGCAGGAGGAAATTGACTTTTTAGAAACTATTGCCGAAAAAAGAAAAATTTGTACTCTTGGTAAATATGCGAAAGTTGAAGTTGGGATTACTACAGGATCCAATGATTTTTTTACAGTTCCACTATCAATAGTTGATGAATTTGACTTGGGACAATATGCAAAGCCGATGGTTGGTAGAAGTGTTCAAGTAAATAGTGTAATTTTTACAGAACAGGATTGGGAGAAAAATAAATTTTCAAAGGCGAAAGCACATTTACTTGTTTTTCCTGAAAAACAAAAACTCAGGCAAAAAAATGGTGCTATAAAATATATCGCAAAAGGAGAAAGCCTTGGTATTCACAAAGGTTACAAAACGGGCATTCGTGATGATTGGTTTGTTGTGCCTTCGTTGAAAATCTCTGACGCTCTTTTTATCAGGAGGAACAATTTTTATCCTCGCTTGATAATTAATGAAGCTAAAGCATTTACTACAGATACAATGCATCGAGTTTTTTTAAAACCGGGAACGGACATTAGTTCTTTTACTGCTAGTTATTACAACTCGCTATCACTTGCATTTACGGAAGTTTGTGGTCGGAGCCATGGTGGCGGTGTTTTAGAACTAATGCCGAATGAAACAGAAAGAGTTTTATTGCCTTATCATAAAGACAATGCAACGTTACTTTCACATCTTGATCAATTAATCCGTGGTAAGACCGATATAGAAGAGGTTTTACAAGTTTCAAACGAATTAATTTTGAAAAAGCATTACGGGTTGACACAAAAGGAAATAGATTTGGCTCATGGGATCTGGAAAAAGCTTTCGAATAGAAGGCTGAATCGGGGAAAATAGGCTACTTTATGCGGAAGAACCACCGGAGAAATGATAAATAATTATAAAGGAAGTAACTTTTATGAAACCGGTCATTTTTATCCTGAATGGGTTGCCGTTTCTTACCAGGGATTGTTTTACTACAGTGAACAGGGAACAGTGAACAATGAGCAATAAGCACCCCCATGTTGTTCATTGTTCACTGTTCCTTGTTCACTGTTTTTGTGGGCCCACCAGGACTTGAACCTGGGACCAATAGATTATGAGTCTACTGCTCTAACCATCTGAGCTATGGGCCCTGCTTCAATTACGAATTATATATAACGAATTACGAATTGAGGGCTGCAAAAGTAGATAATTATTACGATTTTTGCAAACCGGTATTTAATGCTTTTTCCGATGGAACTTAACCTGGCAAAGATCTCAATTCCTGATTCGTCGCTTGTCATTCGTAATACTATAAAAAATCTCATTTTCGACTTTGGCGGGGTGATCTGCAACATCGATGTGGAGTCGACCAAAAGGGCATTCCGCGATCTCGGGCTGAAGATATCGGATTCGGGGACCTCTATTACCGATTCAATGGAACTGTTTGATGATCTGGAGACCGGGGTAATTACCCCGAAGCAGTTTCGCGACGAACTCAGGAAATTCTTTGTTAATCCGGTAACAGATGAGCAGCTCGACACCGCCTGGAATAAGCTGCTGCTTGACATTCCCGAAGAGAGGATCAGGCTGCTGGAAGCTTTGCGTAAAAATTACCGCATCTTTCTGCTCAGCAACTCCAATGAGATCCATTACAGGAAATTCCTCGAAGATTTCAGGAAAAAATACGGCTACACCGATTTTGATGCCTTGTTCGGGAAAGCATATTTTTCATTCTGTACCGGGATGAAGAAACCGTCGCCGGAAATATTCAGACATGTTTTACAGGACAGCAGGCTAACCGCTTCCGAAACCCTCTTCATCGATGATACGCTCATGCATGTGGAGGGTGCGCGAAACGCCGGTATCCACGGGTATCATCTCGATATTGACCTCGGAGAGCAGATCCAGGATCTTTTCATTAAATAACACTTGACAAATATCGAAAAATCCTTTACCTTTGCCGGCTTTTAACCGGTAGAAAATCATGAAATTATCCCAGTTTCGCTTCCATCTCCCTCCCGATCTCATCGCCAACCAACCTTCTAAAAACCGTGACGAGGTCCCCATGCTGGTGCTTGATCGAAAAACACAAACCATTGAACATGCACAGTTCAAGGATATCCTCACCTATTTTGGCGAAGGGGATGTTTTCATCATCAACAATACAAAAGTATTTCCTGCAAGGCTTTATGGAGAAAAAGAGAAAACCGGGGCGAAAATCGAAGTGTTCCTGCTTCGTGAACTGAACCGTGAATCACGCCTTTGGGATGTCCTGGTTGATCCGGCACGCAAGATAAGGATCGGCAATAAATTATATTTCGGCGACGATGACGCCCTGGTTGCCGAAGTGATTGATAACACCACCTCGCGTGGCCGTACCATCCGTTTCCTCTTCGACGGACCTTACGATGAGTTTAAAAAAACCATCCAGCGCCTGGGCGAAACACCGTTGCCCAAGATCCATAACCGCCAGGCTACTTCCGAAGATGAGGAACGGTATCAAACCATTTTTGCAAAGTATGAAGGGGCTGTGGCAGCACCTACAGCCGGATTGCATTTCAGCCGCGAGATCATGAAACGCCTGGAACTGCAGGGTGTTTCTTTCGCTGAGATCACTTTGCACCTCGGACTTGGCAACTTCCGCACCATCGATGTGGAAGATCTGACCAAGCATAAAATGGACTCGGAAGAGATGATTATAGAACCGGAAGCCGCCGAGATCGTGAACCGGGCCATGGCCCGCAAAAGAAGTATCGTTGCAGTGGGTACCACAACCATGAAGGCCATTGAATCGTCGGTGACGGTCGCTGGTACCCTGAAACCTTACAGGGGCTGGACCAACAAATTCATCTTCCCTCCATATGAATTCAGCATCGCCAATGCCATGATCACGAACCTGCATATGTCACAATCGCCCATGATGATGATGGTTGCTGCATTTGCCGGGTATGATCTACTGATGAAAGCATACGAGGTCGCCATTGATAAGAAGTACAAGTTCTTTACTTACGGGAATCCGATGTTGATATTGTGACGAAATGGTAAACGGGTAAACGGGTTTCTCTTGAAAAAATTCGCGATCATCGTGGCAGGCGGGTCAGGGACACGGATGAACGCCGTTATTCCAAAACAATTTCTTCTTCTGGCCGGGAAACCGATGCTGATGTACCCCATTGAAGCATTTTACCATGCATACCCTGATATTTCAATGGTTGTCGCCTTGCCGGCCGGGCAGTTCACGACATGGAAAACACTTTGTGAAGAATATGCGTTCACAATACCCCATCAACTTGTAGCCGGCGGAGAAACCCGTTTTCAATCGGTTAAAAATGCCCTTTCGGTCATCGGCGACGATGGACTGGTTGCAATCCATGATGGGGCGAGACCCCTGATCACTGAATCGCTGATCCGCACAGCCTTTCTGACCGCCGGGGAATCGGGAGCCTGTATCCCCGTAGTTCCCCTCAATGAATCGGTGAGGTTCGTGTCGGGAGGAAAGAACCGGCCGGTTAACCGCGTGAAATACAGCGTGGTGCAAACACCCCAGGTTTTTCAGACAGCCATTATCAAGAAAGCTTACCGGCAGGAATTCCGGAAAAAGTTTACCGACGATGCCACGGTGGCCGAAAGCATTGGCGCGACCATACACCTGATTGAAGGAGATCCGGTAAATTTCAAGATCACCCACCCCTATGATCTTGCTGCAGCAGAAGTCCTGTTAAGGAATCCATGATCATCGGGTTATCCCTTTCGTCCCTTCCACCGGTATGGTATGAACAGACCCAGGAAACCGGTCAGAGGAACATAAACAAGCTGAAATACCTGCGCGATAAAATAATATCCCGTCAGTCTTTTTTTACCGAAAAACCGGGTCATGATCCAAACCATCGGGTATTCCAGCAAAATTTTCAGGAACCACAGCAGGATGGATACGGTAAGCAGTTTTGACCAGAAAATACCCGTCAGCATTCCGGCCAGCAACAAAAGGTGGGTCGAAAAGGTAACGAGCCCGGTAACGATCACCGCCGGATCGCGGTAGCCCGGGCTCTTGGAGACCCAGCGGATACGCTGATTCAGAAATCCCTTCAGGGTACGTTCAGGTTCAGTACTCACCACGGATAAAGGATCAGCATTGAAAACCACCGACCGTTTACCATAGTGTTTCCTGATCGAACTCATCATGAACTGGTCATCGCCCGATTGATACATCCGGTTCCCGTCGAAGCCGCCGGTCTGAAGAAAAGCACTATGCCGGTAAGCCAGGTTGGCGCCGTTGCACATCACCGGATAACCCAGTCCGGCGCTTCCCGCCGTAACGCCCACCAATCCCAGGAATTCAAGTGACTGAATTTTTTGCAGCAGGTTCTTTTCATGGCAGAATCTGACCGGGCCAAGTACCATCCGGATTTCCGGGGTTCCAAAACCGGAAACCATGGAGGTGATCCAGCCGGGACCGCGACTGGTATCTGCATCCGAAAGTAGAAGGATGTCCCCTTTTGCCTTCCTGACGGCCCTTTCAATGGCTCTTTTTTTACCCGGCGCCTTTATTCCGGAAGTTGGCGGGCAGATCATTACCAGGCCAAGGTCAGGATGCAGGGCGGCAAACCGGTTGGCAATTGCCATGGTGCCGTCTTCGGAATAGTCATCTGAAACGATCACCTCCATGCGATCGCGCGGAAAATCCTGGCTGTATATCTCTTCCAGGACCGGCAGGATGTTACGCTCTTCATTACGTACAGGAATAATAACACTAACGAACGAGTCAGATTGAAAGGTTTGTGTGCGCTTTTGACGCGTAACCCTGATCAACCCGACGGAGAAGGCACCGATGATGCATCCGTAGCCAGCAACCATTATGAAAATAATCCAGGCAAAATCTGATTGAATTTCCATCAGGCCCCCGTTTTTCTGAAAAACTGGAGCCGGAAGACAAAGATGGTGCCGGTCAGGGCAGGAATGCCGAGATTGATCATCCATAAAATTGTTGATGCAGCAAAAACACCCAGGTTGTTCATTCCCGTTAAAGGGATCATCTGGCCAAAATATAATCCGAAGATGTACAAGGCCACCGACCCCCTGATGCCTAATTCGGTAAGGGCAATGGATGGAATGATCGTCATGATCAGGTATATGATGGCGATCAGCACCAATGCATCAAAGTAGGGGATCCTGACTTCAAACAACAGGAGCAGGAAGTAAAACTGTGTAGAGAAAACAAGATACCTTGTGCCACTCAACAGTATGACCAACCCGATTTCCCGGTTATGATAAAATCCGAAGATCCGGAAGAATTTCCGCAACCGTTTTAACCCGTTTTGCAGGAGGCGTTCCTTCAGGGTGGCCAGGAAGGAGAGTTTGAAAAACATGGCCACCAATATAAAATCCAGGATCAATACGAGCATAACGAGGCTATGGTAAAGATAGCCATGGCTGAATCCGGTATCGGACATGAATCGCGGAATAAAGATCAGCATGGCGACAGACCCCATCAGGATGGTGATCAGGAGTTGACTCAGGCTCCCCACCATGGTGATCAGGATCCCTTCAATCCGGCTTGCCGTTTTCAGGATGAATATCCTGCCAAAGTACTCTCCTACCCGGTTGGGGATGAACGAACTGATGCTGATGCCGGTAAATACTGCCTGAAATGCTTTGAGAAAGCTTATATCCTCGATTTTCCCGATCAGGTACTTCCATTTGAACGCTTCAATGCTCCAGTTTACGATCATGAGGAGAAGTAAAAGCATCATCCCTGTCTGAAATTCAGGCTTCACCAGGTCATCCTTTATGGTCAGCAGCAATTCTGACAGGTCGGTCTTTTGAAATACCTGCCGATAGATGAACCAATAAGTCACCAGAAAAATCGCCAGCTGGATCGGCAGGTTCATTATTTTCTGTAATTTTGACTTCATATTCATCTTATGTATGGCCGGCGAACGCATTATTTTAGGGATTGACCCGGGAACCACCGTCATGGGTTATGGCATCATCAGCGTAACCGGGAATAAAATAACGATGCTTGCTTTGGGCGTGTTAAAATTAAGCAAATACGACGACCATCCATTACGGCTCAAAATTATTTTTGATCGCATGATCTCGCTGATTGAGCAGTACCATCCTGATGAGCTGTCGATTGAAGCCCCGTTTTTCGGAAAAAATGTTCAATCGATGCTGAAGCTCGGCCGGGCACAGGGTGTCGCGATTGCCGCGGCGCTGTCGCAGTCACTACCCATCTTTGAATACTCACCGCGTAAAATAAAACAATCCATCACCGGCAAAGGGGCCGCCTCCAAGGAACAGGTTGCTGCCATGCTGATCCACCTGCTTCAGATCTCCGGCACTCCCGAAACCATGGATGCCACCGATGGACTTGCCGCAGCGGTTTGCCATTATTTCCAGAACGGAAGGCCGGAGACCGGTACAAAATTTTCAGGTTGGAAAAGTTTTCTGAAGGCCAATCCCGGGAGGATGGGGTAGTATCCCATTTCGGATTTCGGATTTTAGATTTCAGATTTCGGATTTCACATCAATTTCTGATAGACCATCCACCACCGGTCGGGGATATCGTTTGCACATGCAATCTGGTAATCCTTGTATGAACAGGGAACCAGGTAATGACGTTCATACCTGATGCGCTGCTCGGCAGGCAAAGGGATTTCCATCCACCAGCGGTCGGTTTTTTTGCTTTTGTAAAAAACGATTTCGTCCTTGTGATCCCTGATGCTGACGCGGTATTTCAGATAATCGTCTTCGTTCCTGAAGGGGAAATCGTGGGCACGGTTATAGAAGCCGTCAATAAAATACCAGATCATTTGTGCCACAAGGTGGGCCGTCTGGCCGGTTTGTTCATACCGCGGATTTACTTCATAAAAACCGATGGATGTCAGTTTGTCGCTTAATCCTGCATACCGCACGATCTGGCAGGCCTCTTCGCCGTAAAAACCATTCGGGGTCGCGTTGGCGTTGCCCGGGGCATCTGAACAGCGCACAGCGGATATGTCGAAAGTAAGCATGTCGGCGTTGCGTACGATGGGTTCAACATCCTCGAGCGTCTCCCTGACAATTCCCAGGCGATAGGTGTCAAAAAAGAGGTTTTTCATGAGGCGGAGGGCATCCTGATCAATAAAATAGGTCTGGTAACCAATATTGGCATAATTGAACAGGTAGTTAGGCTGGTGAAGGATAATGCTGCTCAGGTAAGACCGGGCGTTGATCTCTTCTTCTGATTTACCAAGATCGAACATCGGATCGACCGCTACAATGTTTATGATCTGACCGAGATTCTGATAGGCCTGGTAATTAGCAAAGGTCAGATCCTGGCTCCCTCCAAGTATCACCGGAAGGATATTGTTATTTATCATGTCAGCAACAACAGTGCTGAGCGCAAAATAGGTATCGGAAACGGAAAATCCGGTTTTTATGTTTCCGAGGTCTATCATTTTGATCGGATATGGGCCGACATTAAGCTGGAAAAGAAACTTCCGGACGGCATCAGGGGCCAATCCGCAACCTTCATTACCAATCGATTTCCGGTCATCGGTCACTCCGATGAGCGCGATATCGGCGTCTGCATAATCGGGAAAGCCATCGGATTCAGTATGGAGACTAATGATGTTACCAAGCCGGAGATGTCCGGTAGTCTCTCCGCTGTAAGGAAATTCTATGCGGTCGAGGGGTTCAAAAAAAGATGAAATATCCATGGGACATTACTTTTTTTTCTTTGATTTTGATTTGGATTTTGAGGGTTGTGTTTCAGCAATGATCACTTTGCAATCGTCCAGGGTCAGCGTTTTCGGGTCTTTTCCTTTCGGGATCTTATAGTTTTCCCTGTTACAGGAGATATAAGCGCCATAACGGCCATTCAATACCTGGATAAGCGTTTTATTATCAGTAAATTCCCTGAGAATTTTCTGACTATCCGACTGTCTTTTTGCCAGAATGATCTCGCCGGCCCGCTCAAGTTCAATAGTAAGCGGATCTTCATCTTTCGGCAAGGAATAAAAGAGTGAATTATGACGGATATATGGTCCGAACCGCCCGGATGAAACAACCACTTCAGATGATTCGAACTCTCCGAGTGTCCGTGGAAGTTTAAAAAGCTCCAATGCCTCTTCCAGGGTGATCGTATCGAGACTCTGACCTTTTTTGAGGGAGGCAAATTTCGGTTTGACATCCGCATCTGCATCTCCCATCTGCACCATCGGCCCGTATCTGCCAATCTTCACGAAAACATTTTCACCGTTTTTCGGATCCTTTCCAAGAAGTTTCTCACCGCTGACTTTTCCCGTATTTTCAAGGGTGACTTCAATCTGTTTGTGGAACGGAAAATAAAAATCGCTGATCATCTGGTTCCATACCATCCTGCCATCCGCGATCTCGTCAAATTCCTCTTCCACGGTGGCTGTAAAATTATAATCAAGGATGTTGGTGAAATTCTTTACCAGGAAGCTGTTCACCAGTGTCCCGATATCGGTGGGGAAAAGCTTTGACTTTTCATATCCTGTATTTTCCGATTTCAGCCCTTCGGTGATGATCGAGTTCTTCAAAGTTATCATTGTGAAGGATCGTTGTACCCCGGGTCGGTCCTCTTTAATCACGTACTCCCGTTTCTGGATCGTTGAAATGGTGGGTGCATAGGTAGACGGACGGCCAATGCCCAGTTCTTCCAGCTTTTTAACCAGCATGGCTTCGGTATACCGGAACGGCTGCTGGGTAAATTTTTCCTGGGCGGTCATTTCATTCAGACCAAGTTTTTCACCGGCATTCATAGGTGGCAGCATGCCTTCCTCACCGTTTTGTTCGTCATCGTCGGTCGATTCCATATATACCTTCAGAAAACCATCGAATTTAATGACCTCGCCTTTGGCAATGAATTTTTCGGTCGCATTGGAAACTCCGATGGTAACATTTGTTTTTTCAAGTTCTGCATCTGCCATCTGTGAGGTGATGGTTCGTTTCCAGATCAATTCATACAACCGTTTGTGCGATCTGTCGCCTTCGATTGTTTTATTGGTCAGGTAAGTCGGTCGAATTGCTTCATGTGCCTCCTGCGCACCCTTGGTTCTGGTCGTGAATTTTCTTGTTTTCACATATTCGGGGCCGAAGGTCCCGGTAATTTCGGTACGCGACATTGCGAGCGCCATGTCGGAAAGATTCACCGAGTCAGTACGCATGTAAGTAATCAGCCCCGATTCATAGAGTTCCTGCGCGACACGCATCGTGTTGGCAACGGAAAAGCCGAGTTTTCTCGAGGCCTCCTGTTGTAAGGTGGAGGTCGTAAATGGCGGGGCCGGCGATTTTTTCGAAGGTTTGGTGTCAACATCTTCGATGGTATATTGCGCGTCGATGCATTTCTTCAGAAACGTCAGTGCATCTTCCTTTTTGGTAAATCGTTTGTTCAGTTCAGCCTTCACAGAACCGGGTCTGTCCTTGTTCCTGAGTAAAAAATCACCTGCAACCCGGTAAGCAGAAGTGCTCCGAAAATTCTTGATTTCTTCCTCTCTTTCCACGATCAGCCTTACGGCAACAGATTGAACCCGGCCGGCGGAGAGCGACGGCTTGATCTTTTTCCACAAAAGAGGCGACAGTTCAAATCCGACAAGTCGGTCGAGCACGCGGCGTGCCTGCTGGGCATCAACCAGGTTTTTATCAATGTTACGCGGATGCTCAATGGCTTCCTGAATGGCTGTTTTCGTTATTTCGTGGAAAACGATGCGTTTGGTTCTTTCTTCCACCAGCCCGAGCACCTCGATCAGGTGCCATGAGATAGCCTCTCCTTCGCGATCCTCGTCAGATGCAAGCCAGACCCATTCTGAATCTTTGGCAAGTCTGGTGAGTTCACCAACAATCTTTTTTTTCTCCGGTGAGACGATATATTTCGGGATAAATCCGTTTTCAATATCAACGCCAAGGTCCTTCTTCGACAAATCAACGACATGCCCCATGCAGGATCTTACCGTAAAATCCTTTCCCAGGAATCCGCCAATGGTTTTTGCCTTGGCCGGAGACTCAACGATCACTAAGTTTTTAGTCATTCAATTATCTTGTTTGGTACTCAAAATCCGTTGCAAAAGTAAGACAATTAACTTAATCCCTACCTTTGCACTTCAATTTTATGCTTAATCGGTCATCAGGCCAAAAGGTAATACACCAAAGTGATTAATTCTAAAAAAATTTACATTGAGACCTACGGGTGTCAGATGAATTTTTCTGACAGTGAGATCGTTGCTTCGATTCTGACAGAGAACGGATACAGTCTCTCCGGGAATGTAAACACGGCAGACATCATTTTTATCAATACCTGTTCCATCCGTGAAAACGCGGAGGACCGGGTCAGGAAAAGATTGCAGTTTTTCAGGTCGTTGCGAAAGAAAAAACCGGAACTTCTGATCGGCTTGCTGGGATGTATGGCCGACCGTACCAAAATCGTCCTCATGGAGGAGGAGCAGTTGCTTGACCTGGTGGCCGGCCCCGATTCATACCGCCATCTCCCGCAACTTCTTGAGCAGGTCGGAACGGGCCGGCGGGCCATTGACACTATTTTATCCATGGATGAAACTTACGCCGATATCACACCGGTGAGGCTCGATTCCAATGGTGTTTCGGCCTTTATTTCGATCATGCGCGGATGTGAAAATTATTGCTCCTATTGTGTGGTTCCATCCACCCGGGGCCAGGAACGCAGCAGGGATTCAGCATCCATCGTTCGCGAAACCCGCGACCTGTTTGAAAAAGGATACAGGGAAGTTACCCTGCTCGGGCAAAACGTGAACTCCTATTCATGGAATACCGGCAGCAGTATCATCACTTTTGCCGGTCTGCTTCAGATGGTTGCTTACGTCAGTCCCCTGATGCGCATCCGGTTTGCCACTTCCCATCCAAAGGACCTTTCCGACGAACTGCTGCAAACCATAGCCCGCACCCCTAATTTATGCAAGGCCATTCATTTGCCGGTACAGTCGGGGAGCAATCACATGCTCGACCTTATGAACCGCAAATATACCCGGGATGATTACCGGCATCGCATTCTGGCTATCAGGCAGATCATCCCGGATTGTACGATATCTACCGATATCATTGCAGGATTCTGTGATGAAACCGAAGAAGACCATCAGGATACACTTTCTTTAATGGAGTGGGCCGGTTTTGATGCCGCTTACATGTTCAAATATTCCGAGCGGCCGCGGACCCTGGCGGCAGATACCCTTCACGACAATGTACCGGAAGAGGTCAAAGACCGCAGGCTGAGGGAGATCATTGACCTGCAGCACCGGATGTCGCTGGCAGGTAACTTAAAGGATGTGGGAAAAACATTCGAGATCCTGGTTGAAGGATGTTCTAAACGATCTGAAAGTCAATATTTTGGCAGAAATTCGCAAAATAAGGTCGCTGTCTTCACAAAATCACGGTCCGGTCCGGGTGAATATGTCATGGTCACCATCACGGGAGCAACTTCTGCGACGTTACTGGGAGAAGTTGTTTGAAAAATATGTATTTTTGCCGATTCAACCCATGGCTTATATGAAAAAACACCTTACGCTGGTCATAAAATCCGCATTGGTCCTTCTTGTATCCGCGGTTTTGTTGTCAGCCTGCGTATCCCAGAAAAAAATAAAATATCTGCAACTAATCCAGGAAAAGGATACGACCGCCTTCAATGCCAATAAACGCGATGCGGATTACAAAATACAAATCAAAGACAACCTTTATATCCGGGTGTTCGCCCTTGACGAAAAGGCCTTCTTTTTTTTCAACAAGCAATCTGGAGCCAGCTCGTTCAACGATTTTGCGAACGATGCTTCGATCTACCTGAACAGTTACAGTGTCAATGCTGACGGGAACATCGATTTTCCGATCGTTGGCAAGGTCTATGTAAGAGATCTGACTGTTGACCAGGTAAAAGCGATCCTTCAGAAACACATCAGCGAGTACCTGAAAGAGACAACCGTCGTAGTTAAAATGGTCAACTTCAGGGTGACGCTCGTGGGAGAATTATTCCGGCCCGGAGAATTCACGATCTACAAGGACGATCTGAATGTTTTCGAGGCCATATCCCTGGCAGGCGATATGACTGAATATGCAAACCGCGGCAGGGTGGCGCTGATACGCCAGGTGAACGGAGGTTCGCAGGTACATTACCTGGATCTGACGAGCGAAAAAGTACTCAGTTCGGCTTACTTTTACCTGCAGCCTAATGACATCATTTATGTTTCTCCCCTTGGATACAAGCGATGGGGCCTGGGATCGACATTTCCGTGGGCAATCGTCCTTTCTTCGATAACAACGGCTTTGTTGCTGATCAATTATATCAAAAATTAGAATCCCCGTGAACCAGAATCTCCAAAACTTGACGCAGCAACAGCAACCGGTTGATTACAAGGTGATTTTATTTAAATTTTACCGTTTCTGGTATTTCTTTGCACTCACCATTTTCATTGCACTCATCATCGCCTTTATTTTCAACAAGTATACTAAGGAGGTCTATGAAGTAAAGACCACCGTGCTGGTCAAAGATAAATCGGAAAACAAAATAAATCCCCAGGATCTGCTGGGAATGGGCCTTTTCAATAACATGCAGAATCTGCAGAACGAAATCGGGATCTTATCCTCCTACACATTGACCTACCGCACGGTTACCAAAATCGGTTTTGAGGTTTCATACTTTACCGAAGATAATTTTGTAACCAGGGAGTTATACCTTGACAGCCCGTTCAATGTGATCCTGGATATGTCGGTTGCCCAGCCTGTCAATATGTTTTTCAAGATCAATTTACTTTCCAGGGACAAGTTCTCCCTCGAAACGAACGATGAAGCGATAAAATTCTTCAACTTTACAACCCGGAAAATGGTTGAAGGACGGAAGGATAACATCATCATTGACCAGACTTTCTCATTCGGGCAGGAAATACAGACAAAGCATTTCAAATTCAAGGTGGTACTGAACGACAAATTTGACGAAAAAGCGGATGTGAAACGAACTTTCTCATTCATTTTCAAGAATTACGATGCACTCGTTACTGAATTCAAATCGTTCAATATTGAACCGATAAACAAGGAAGCCTCGATCGTTGAGATCAAACTTAAAGGGGGAAATGTCGACAAACTTGTGGAATTTTTAAATACCCTTACCAAGGAATACCTGGCAAAGGGACTGGAAAAGAAAAATATTGTAGCGACACGTACCATCTCATTTATTGACAATGAGTTACGAGGAATTACCGATTCCCTCAATGCATCTGAAAAGGCCCTTATGCTCTTCAGGACCAACAAGGAGATCATGAACCTGAATGACGAGGCCAAACAGGTTTTCGAGAAAATGATGCAGCTTCAGGATGAGAAAGCCATTCTGATGGTAAAATCGAAATACCTTCAGAACATGAAGGAGTATATCGAAAAGAACCAGAACTTCGATGAACTCATTGTGCCTGCTTCCATGGGTATCGAAAATACAGTGTTAAATGATCTGACCATGCAGCTCACCAACCTGTATATGAAAAGGACAGAGACAGCGCAGTATTCCAAATTGAAAAATCCGAGCCTCATGGCAATAGATCTGCAGATCGCCACGACGAAGAATGCACTGTTTGAAAATGTGAAAAGTTCGATAAATTCCAATAACATCGCCTTAAAAGAGATCAACGACCGGGTATCTGCTATCAATTCACGCATCAGCAACCTGCCGGAGACCCAGCGAATTTTGTTCGGTATTGAACGGAAGTTCAAACTTACCGATGCCATATACACTTACCTTCTGCAAAAACGGTCGGAAGCCCAGATCTCCCTGGCGGCCAACCTTTCCGACAACGAAATTGTGGATGAGGCTTCTGCCATAGGATTAAAACCCGTGTTCCCGAAGAAAACCCTGAATTACATCATCGCACTGATCCTGGGGATACTGATCCCCATCATGTACATCCTTGGTAAGGACTATTTCAATGATAAAGTCATGGAACGCGAGGATGTTGAAAAACTTACCAAGCTTCCTATTGTTGGCCACATCATTCACAGCGATAAACCAAGCACGGTGGTTGTGCTTGATTCACCGAAATCGTCTATTGCCGAATCGTTCCGATCGGTGAGGACCAACATCAACTACCTGCTTCAGGGCAAAGAAAAACAAACCGTCCTGATCACTGCCGACATGGTTAGTGCAGGAAAAACATATGTTTCCATCAACCTCGCCCTGATCTTCGCCATGTATGGCAAAAAAACGCTGCTGATGGGATTTGATTTACGCAAGCCCAAGATCTTCGAAGACTTTGGGTTGACCAATATGGAAGGGATCAGTTCATTCATGATCGGGAAGAGTAAACTGGAGGAGATCATACAGTTCTCCGGAATCGACAACCTCGATATCATCATGGCAGGCCCGGTTCCTCCGAATCCTGCTGAATTGATCGCATCGGTAAAGTGTACCGAGATGTTTGCTGGTCTGAAGGCAATTTACGATTACATCATCATCGACACCCCGCCTGTGGGGCTGGTCACCGATGCGTTTCTGCTGATGAAGCATGCGGATGCCAATCTTTTCCTGGTACGCCAGGGATTCACGCATAAAAAAATATTCGGATCAATCATCCACGACATGGCCCAGCGGGATATTGCAAACCTGGCCATTCTGATCAACGACGTTAAGCTTAACCGCAGCTCGTACGGGTATGGTTACGGGTACGGGTATGGATACGGTCACGGATACGGGTATGGATACGGCTCAGGATACGGTTACGGGTATGGTTACGGATATTACTCAGATGATAAAGAAGCATCAAATAAAAACAAATCATTTCTTCAGCGGGTATTTGGCAAATCTTAGGAGGTAACAGGGCGATGGGCGATTATCATCTGACTCACCTGAAAGAGCTGGAGTCGGAAGCTATTTATGTTTTAAGGGAAGTGGCGGCGCAATTCGAGCGGCCGGTATTGCTCTTTTCAGGAGGAAAGGACTCGATCGTGCTGGTGCATCTGTCACGTAAAGCCTTTTACCCTGCCATGATCCCGTTTCCATTGCTTCATATTGATACCGGTCACAATTTCACCGAGACCATCGAATTCAGGGACCGCCTCGCCCGGTCGGTGAATGCCAGGCTGCTTGTAGGTTCTGTTCAGGAATCGATCAATAACGGAAGGGCAGTGGAAGAAAAAGGGATCAACGCAAGCCGGAATGTGTTGCAAACCGTGACACTGCTTGATACCATCGAGGCACATAAATTCGACGCTGCCATCGGTGGCGCGAGACGTGACGAAGAAAAGGCCCGGGCAAAAGAACGTTTCTTCTCCCATCGCGACGAATTCGGACAATGGGATCCTAAAAACCAACGACCGGAACTCTGGTACATGTTCAACGGTAAAAAACGGATGGGGGAACATTTCAGAGTTTTCCCGATCAGCAACTGGACTGAAATGGATGTGTGGCAATATATCCTGGCAGAACACATCGACCTGCCAAGCATATATTTTACCCACGAACGGGATGTATTTTACCGTGACGGGGTATGGCTCGCAACGGCACCATTCATGGAGATGAAACCAAAGGAAAAAGTGCAGTACCGGAAAGTACGCTGCCGCACCGTGGGCGATATTTCCTGTACGGGACTGACCCTTTCAACGGCTGATACGGTTGAAGATATTATCCAGGAAATTGCTGCCACAAGGGTTACCGAGCGGGGTGGCCGGTATGATGACAAACGGTCGGAAGCTGCCATGGAAGACCGGAAAAAAGAGGGGTATTTCTGATGGAACCAACATTTTCTTCCCGGGCATATCTTGATATGGAGCTGTTGCGGTTCACCACTGCAGGCAGCGTTGATGACGGGAAAAGCACTCTGATAGGCCGGTTGCTGTATGACAGTAAATCGATTTTCGAAGACCAGCTTGATGCCGTAAAACGGGCCAGCATTCAAAAAGGAAGTGAGCATATCAACCTGGCCCTGTTTACCGACGGACTGCGTGCCGAAAGAGAGCAGGGTATTACCATTGATGTAGCATACCGTTATTTCGCGACACCGCATCGTAAATTTATCATTGCCGACACTCCCGGCCACATCCAGTATACACGGAACATGGTTACCGGCGCCTCTACCGCCAATGCGGCCATTGTGCTGATTGACGCGAGAAATGGTGTGATCGAACAGACCCACCGGCATACCTACATCGCATCCCTCCTCGGCATTCCACATATCATCGTTTGTATCAATAAAATGGACCTGATGGATTTCAGGGAGGAGGTATATACATCAATAAAGAATGATTTTCAGGTATTTGCGAGGCAGATATTTCCCGCGCAGGATATGCGTTTTATTCCAATCAGCGCACTGAAAGGCGACAATGTTGTAAAAGCTTCCGGGAACATGCCATGGTACACCGATGGTACGTTACTACACCATCTTGAAACCATTCCGATCAGCCAGGACCACGACCTGAAAAATCAGCGGTTCCCGGTACAATACGTGATCAGGCCTGAATCAGATGAATTCCACGACTACAGGGGATATGCAGGAAGGGTTGCCGGTGGATTTTTTCATCCCGGCGATAAAGTTGTGGTGTATCCTTCCGGGATTGAAAGTGAGATCACCGCGATCGACACCTTTTCAGGCCCTCTTTCCGAAGCCCATCCCCCGATGTCGGTCACTCTTACCCTGAAAGATGATATTGACCTCGGGAGGGGTGATATGATCGCCGGCGTTGAACCGGGTCTGCAGGTTAGTTGTGATATAAACGCCATGATCTGCTGGATGAACCAGAAACCGCTGCAAATTAACGGGAAATATGCCCTCAGGCATACGACCAGGGATGTGCGATGTATCATCCAGGAAGTAGATTATGTTCTGAATATCAGCACGTTGGAAAAGATTATTGAAAACAAGAACATCCTGATGAATGATATTGCTCAAATCCGGTTGCGTACCACCAAACCATTGCTCTTTGACGCCTACACGACAAATCGCATCACCGGCAGCCTGATCCTCATCGATGAATCGACCAATGAAACGGTTGCAGCCGGCATGATCGTTTGAAAACCCGGTGGTTTTCAACAATAAATCCTGAAAAAAACAGTTTCTTTGAGTGTTTCCATTGTTCAATTCAGAAATCCGGTCCTTATGAAACTTTTCCGTTACATTTTTCTATGCTTTTTATTACCATCAGCATTTTCAACCACTTTTGCGCAACAGGTCCCCATTGGTCAATGGCGCGATGAACTTCCATATACCTTTTTCAACTCCCTGACTGATGCCGGTACCAGGATTTATGCCTCCACCCCATATGCAGTGGTCTATTATGACAAGGAGGACAACAGTGTATTAAGAATAACAAAGGTCACCGGATTATCTGACATCGGGATCAGCACCATTAATTACAATAAAGAGTACAATACGCTCGTGATCGCGTATTCCAATGCAAACATCGACCTGATCAGGAACAACGTTATCATCAATATTTCAGATATCAAACGCAAACAGATCCTTGGAAACAAAACGATCAACGACATCTTTTTTATCGGAAAAGATGCTTATCTGTCGTGTGGATTTGGTATTGTGGTTCTGGACCTCGACAAGGAGGAGATCCGCGATACATACTATATTGGTAAGGACGGAAGCCAGGTCAATGTACTCGCCCTGACCAAAGACCAGTCGGATACCCTGTATGCCGCCACCGAAAAAGGGATTTATAAAGCATGGGTTAATGATCCCAACCTTTCAAATTTCTCCTCCTGGAAAAAAGATCCGGGGATTGATTCAACAGCCACATACAGTTCAATTACCTGGTTTTCAGGAAAAGTCTTTGTCAATAAAAAGGTATCGCTCACGAGCACCGTCGCCGATACGATCTATACCCATTCAAACGGAACCTGGAACCGATGGCAGCAGGATACTTATGCCACGGTAATGCATCTCCAGGCAAATGAGCAATACCTGCTTGTTGCCTACAAGTATTATGTGAAGGCATTCGGCACCAGTCTTGACCTGTTTGCCAATGTTTATGGTTCTCAATACCCGCAGGTCGCCATGGCCGACAAAGACGGGCTGATGTGGGTGGGGGATACTTATGTTGGATTAGTAAGCTTTAATCCGTCAAACCAGGCGATAAACCATGTGAAACTAAGTGGCCCGTCGACTGCTTCGGCCTTCAGCATGACCTGCAGGGACAATGAACTGTATATTGCACCGGGAGGAATAGCCAGTAATTTTGCTCCCCTTTTCGTCGCGCCAAAGGTTTACCATTCCGACAATACCGATTGGGTAAATATTGAGGGTTTCGATGATCCGATAATGAACCAGGCACATGATGTTGTCAATATTGCCATTGATCCCAATGACAACAAACATGTTTTTGCCGGGACATACGGGACGGGATTGCTTGAAATTTACAATGATTCCGTGATCCGGCGGTTTACAACAGGCAACAGCACCCTGGCCAATTATGCCGGGCAGGATACATCAGATATCCGTGTCGGAGGCGTCGCCTTTGACGCTGAAGGCAGATTATGGGCTGTTTCGTCCCACACCAACGACTTTCTTGCCATGAAAAGCGGGAATGAATGGTTTGGTTTCAGCGTACCACTTGAAATAGATATGGGGCAGGTCCTGGTTGACCAATATGGCCAGATTTGGGTCCAATTGCGGTATGGGACCATGAATGCAAATTCGCTGTTGGTCTTCACGGATAATGGTACCCCTTCCAATACGGCTGATGACCAGTACAGGCTCCTGAATTCTACGGCAGGTAGTGGCAATATACCGGGAACGACGGTATTTGCAATGGCCGGGGATAAAAATGGTGAGATCTGGGTAGGAACTGAAAAAGGTGTTGCCGTGTTTTATTCTCCGGAGAATATGTTTAACGGCCAGAATTTCGATGCCCAGCAGATCCTGGTCACCCAGGGCAGCTATGTGCAATACCTGCTCGAAAATGAAACGGTGACGGCCATCGCGGTGGATGGCGCCAACCAGAAATGGATCGGGACCGACCGTGGCGGCGTATTCCTTTTTTCAGAAGACGGAACCCGGGAGATATTTCATTTTACTGCTGAAAACAGCCCTTTGCTGTCGGACAGGATCACTTGCATTGCTTTAAACAAGGATGGAAATGTATATTTTGGAACCGATAATGGCGTTATTTCATTCCGCGGTTCAGCTACTCCAGGCAGCGATCACAACGAGGAGGTATATGCTTTCCCAAATCCGGTAAGGGAGGATTATGAAGGTTGTATCGCCGTGAAAGGTCTTGTCAACGACGCACAGGTCAGAATAACTGATATTAACGGGACACTGGTCTATTCAGGTCATGCCGGGGGTATGGATGCCTCTGATTGTACAAGTATGGCTGAAACTCAGGCTCAGACCGGAGTCTATGGTGGCCAGGTAGTTTGGAATGGCAGAAATTTCGACGGGAAAAAGGCCCGTTCCGGGGTGTACCTGGTATTTGCCTCCGATGAAACCGGGTCCGAAAAGGTAGTCACCAAGATCCTCATCATCAACTGATGCTTCATCCGACTAAAGGCATTGTTTTTCATTCCATCAAATACTCCGAGACCAGTATCATTGTTAAAATTTATACCGAACTTTTCGGTATTCAATCCTACCTGATCAAAGGGATCCGGAATCCGGGATCAAAGCTCAAACCCGGTATTTTTCAGCCAATGACCCTGCTTGACCTGGTGGTTTATCACAAGGTGAAACAGTCGCTTCAATCGGTGAAGGAGGTTCACCTTTCACAACCATTCAGGACCATTCCGTTTGATATCCGTAAAAGCTCGGTAGCTCTTTTTATCAATGAGCTGGCGTATAAAGCGATCCGCGAAGAGGAATCCAACCCGGAACTTTTTGACTTTCTATGGCAAACCTGCCTGCAACTGGATGAGACCGAAGAAAGCGTCGCCTTTTTCCCCATCCGGTTTGCGATCCGGCTGATGCAAAATCTGGGGATCAGTCCGCAGCAGAACCATTCCTCACGGTTTCCCCTGTTCAACATGCGTGACGGACTTTTCCAGGCATCGGCCCCGAATCATCCGCAATACCTCGATGAGGAAAAAAGTAAGCAGTTCGCTGATATTTTGGCTGCAGATCCCGCATCCCGCATCCCACATCCCGCATCCCGCGACCAGCTCCTCGAGATCATCCTGGTTTATTACCAACTTCATCTTCCGGGATTCACGGGGGTTCAGTCACATCACATCCTCCATGATGTTTTGGCCTGATTGCTTATCTTTGCCGAAAATCTGGAACAATGACGACAGGATTCACCGAACAGGAAACCATACGAAGAAATTCTTTGAATGAGCTGATCAGGCTTGGCATCAACCCTTATCCGCCGGAAACGGTCGAGGTCAATGTCAGGGCCGCTGATATAAAGAAAAATTTTCCATCCGATAATACCCTTTATCAGCAGTCAGGCATCGCCGGGCGCATCATGAGCAGGCGCATCATGGGAGCGGCTTCCTTTGTCGAACTACAGGATGAAAGCGGCCGTATTCAGCTTTATATCAAGCGCGATGACATCTGCCCGGGAGAGGATAAAACCCTGTACAACACTGTATTTAAAAAACTGTTAGACATCGGTGATATCATTGCAGTTACCGGTTTTGTTTTCATCACCCAGATGGGCGAGATCACGATCCACGTCCGTTCCCTGAAGCTGTTGAGTAAATCGCTGCGCCCGTTACCCATCGTGAAAGAGAAGGAAGAGGAGGTCTTCGATGCCTATACCGATCCCGAACAACGGTACAGGCAACGCTATGTTGACATGATCGTGAATCCCGGGGTTCGCAAGGTATTTGTACAACGCGATGCCCTCCTGAATTCCATGCGGAATTACCTGAACGCCAAATCTTACCTGGAAGTGGAAACCCCGGTCTTACAACCGCTTTATGGCGGCGCGGCGGCCCGGCCATTCAAAACCTTTCACAACTCCCTGGATATGACCCTCTACCTCAGGATCGCGAATGAGTTGTACCTGAAACGGCTGATCGTGGGTGGTTATGACGGGGTGTACGAATTTTCCAAAGATTTCCGCAACGAAGGGATGGATCGTTTTCACAATCCCGAATTCACCCAGATGGAACTTTACGTGGCATACAAAGATTATGAATGGATGATGGAACTCGTGGAGGAGATGGTGGAGAAGATAGCCATCGACCTGCACGGGACCACACAGGTGCAGGTGGGTGAAAACCTGATCGACTTCAAAAGGCCATGGAAACGATTTACGATGTATGAGGCCATTCATCATTTCACGGGGATCAGCATTGACGGCAAACCGGAGGAAGAACTCGCGGAGATTGCGAAGGAACTCGATGTGCCCATCGACCGGACCATGGCCAAAGGCAAGATCATTGACCAGATCTTCGGTGAAAAATGCGAACCGTACCTGATCCAGCCCACCTTTATTACCGATTATCCGGTTGAAATGTCGCCTCTTGCCAAAAAGCACCGCGGCAAGGCAGGGCTGGTCGAACGTTTTGAGGCGATCTGCAACGGGAAAGAACTTTGCAATGCCTTTTCAGAGCTGAACGATCCCATCGACCAGCGCGAAAGGTTCGAATCACAGCTCGAACTTGGAAAAAGGGGCGATGATGAGTCGATGGTGCTTGATGAAGATTTCCTTCGCGCCCTCGAATTCGGAATGCCGCCCACGGCCGGATTAGGGATCGGGATTGACCGTTTGACCATGATCATGACCAACTCCCCCTCGATACAGGATGTACTCTTCTTTCCACAGATGAGACCGGAGAAAAGAAGCTGACTAATTTACGATTGGACGATTAACGATTGACGAATATAGTTACGATTAACCGATTTACGATTAGCGCTCATCAATCGTAAATCGACAATCAAACAAGTCAATCTGCAATCGTAAATCGTCCAATCGTAAATCGTCCAATCGTATATACTATTCATCATCTTTTCAATAAAGCAAGGAAAAGTTCTGTTGAAGTCATGAATTTATTGAATTCATAATATGTGCATCAAAACGGGATAATTTATTTACATTTGCTGGTTAGTTGTTGGGGACAATGTTAACGACCGTGCTATATGAAATCATTTATCATTTCAGTGCTGTTTAGTTTCACCAGCTTTTTGGCCCTTGCACAGTGGCAAACCGGGGGAACACTCCAGGTAATTGTAAAGGGCGATATAGCAATTCTTTTAGATGATTCTTGCTGGCGCGACTGTGGGGCACATTACGAGATGATTGTTACAGTAAGCGGGAACCATATTGAATGGTTACAAGACGATATCAGTGGCGGGGCATTCTGTGACTGCCCTGTTGACCTTGCAGTATCAGTTGCACATTTACCGCCTGGCAATTATACTACCGATGCCTATTATACTACATGTTACGGCCCAACTCATATTTATATTGGCAGCATCGGATTCATTATTCCAGATGTAATTAATCCCGATTCCCTTGAGATCGTTGATCCTTATCAAAGCACCTGTTTATTACTTAATACAGAGAATCACCCGGATACCCGAGAACTCTTGTCGTCGGCCTCCCCGAACCCGTTTAAGGACCAGAGTTATATCCTTTATGACAATCGCGGAGGAGAACAGAACCATATTTTAATATTCAACTCGACCGGGGTACTTGTCCGGAAATTCTCCATTCCAAAAAACTTACAAGGGCTTATTACCTGAGATGGCAGGAACTCATCCGAAATAAGACTTGCTCCGGGAATCTATTTCTATTGTCTACAGGCTGGGCATGAAGTTTCCCGTCACAAACTTGTACTTATGGAATAATGTTCTGCCTCCAGTAAACCTGCAAAAACAATCCATTAAAACAAAATAAAAAATCAATTAATAAAAACACAGCTAATTTTACAGAAATATGTTGCAACATTGGCTGTTCACAAATCATGAATTGATGCAAATGAATTTTCCTGTGAAATCACTTATTTTTTTATGGTTGTTGTTGCTTCCCGTTTGCATTGAAGCTCAGAACTGGCAAAACATCTGTTCTCCGGGAATTACTCTGTATAGTGATTTGAACAACAAATTATCTTCTTTCCGGCTGGATTCAACAGAAGCCGTTCCAGGGAATCGGCTTGATTCTGTTTATAAGTCCTACCTTACCCTTAGAAAATTTTCCGCCAACCAATATTGTTATGATACCGTTTTTGGCTTCGTGTTAGGTGAAAAAGTTTACAGGAAAGCTACCTGATCAGTATCATCTTCCCTATTTCAATTTTGGATTCGTTGGTAACCCTGAAAAAGTAAATCCCCCACGGAAGTTTATTCCCATGGGCATCGGTTCCATCCCATTGTATGGTTGAGTATCCCGGTTCGATTATCTGTGAAACCAGGGTTTTGACCAGTAATCCCCTGATATCCAGAATTTCCAGTGTTACCTGGCCACGCCGGGATATTTCCAGCGGAATGGTGGTAAACGAACTGAACGGATTTGGATAATTGTTCCCGGTCACCCCGGGCGTTCCCTGATCCGTGATAGAGGTCAGCAGAGATTCGTTGATCATGATGATCACGTGATAACTGCCCGAGGTCGTTGTTACTCTCATACTGTCAACTTCAAACAGGATGGCAGGATTCATGTTGACAATAAGCGGCATTTTCACGCGGACGGCCACGCTGTCGCCCGGAAGTACCATTTGCGGAAGGGTAGTTACCGACATTGAATCAACGAACCATGGCAGGACTGCGCCTATTTGCTGTACAGCATCGAGGCTGATGGAACTCCCGATATAGTTATGCAGTTGGGTGATTTTACCGTTAAGGCAATCCTCTGGGGTAATAAACCAAAGCGTATCGGGAAGTGCGGTCAAATTGGTGTAAACCGTCTGGAAGGTGAACGGATCGGCTGCTCCGATGAACGGGGTTGTAGCATGCCGGCCCGATTCATCGGCGGCCGTCAGGTAATATTTTATCACGCTCCCGGCAGCCTGTTTTGGGATGATCCCGGTATAATGACTGGCAGTTGTGTTTATCATCAGGGAAGTATTGTATGTACCTCCATTTACCTGGTAGTGAATGATCACCGAGTCATTGATGACCGGCAGATAGCTGCTGGCGATGACATCGGCATTGACCGTGTAATCAGTTTCACAGGGTTGATTGCCCGAGATGGGGATATGTTTGATGTACAGCAGGCCAATATCGGCGATGCCCATCACCCGGCAGTGCAACGCGTCGGTGGATATCCAGTTATTAGGTGAGTTGAGGCCGATAAAACCAAACACCTGGTATCCGGGCATGGCGGCTTCATAAACCGCTTTGGCGCTGTCGTCCCAGGTTGAATTCATAAAAGGCACGAGTACTTTGTTGTTCAGGATCACTGAATTGGTATAGGGTTGGTCCTGGGGGGTTTTAACGCGGTATACCTTGTAGTTGTATCCATACGAGCAGATCTGTGAGGCCCAGTAAGTAGCTGCGGCCTCCAGGGGGCCATATTCAGGATCGGATGTCAATACCTGCCTGATCAGTATTTTATCGGGAGCGAGAAATTTGCCCCAGCAATCGATGTGATCGATGGATGAGGAGGTATTCGGATCGGGTACGACATGAAAATTTGTAATACCAAGATAATCATTCATTTTCTGGGCAATTTCTTCGTGCGTCTGTGTCGGGTTCTCAACCCAGACCAGGTCGGTAGAGGCGGATATTCCCAGTCCATCGGTCATATAATCGCCACCGGTTGAAATTACATTCATGCCGAACCATGGTATTCCCAGCATGTCTGCTATTTTCTTGGGAATTTCATCATCATTCGGACGAGGGCGGTTGTAAGGGAAGTCAACGATTCCGATCTGGTTGGCGCTGTCCGACTCGAACCAGGGGCCATAGTCCCTCGTCCAATAACTGTCGGTCGGGGCGATCAGGAAATTACAATGGCTCGTATCAACGCCATTTGCAACATACTGGTTGATCACCGTATTTTTCTGTGAGGTCGAGGCAACGATGGTTGTGACGGTAACATCATACGCCATCTCTTTAATGAGTGACATGGGAATGCCAAAAGGATAACGAACCAGGGCCCCCTGCATCAGGTCAAACTCGGCAACGTTCCTGACCGGGGCAACAGGCGGATCTGTTTCGACAAAACCCCTGCCGATTTCGCTCTTGCGAAGCAATTCATCCGGGGTCATTTCGTGTTGAAGGGCCGGAGTTGGTTTCAGGGAATTATCCTGGGCCATCGCGGTGGCAGCCATCAGTAATAGGAGGATAAGGATGGTAAAAATCTGTCTCATTTCGAAATATCTGGGACTACAAATGTAACAATTTTGGTAATTGATCAAAATCATTAATTTTGTGAACGTCAGCAGTCAGGATGCAGGTTGAAAAATTATTAAAATAAAACCCTATTTTTGCAGTTAATCTTAACGTTGCATCATTCATTCATTTATCCTGTGAAAAAAATCCAGGTCACCCTTCTTTCCCTGTTATTATTCCCCTTTTGCCTCCCGGCTCAGCAGCCGATAAGGCCCGATTCACTGATCAGGAACAAGCCCTTTATCGAAGATGATCAGGTAGTCGTAATGCTTGATAGTCTTGCAACTCTCAAGATTTTCGAAGATTCGCGGTTGCCGAACGCCAACCAGTATCAAAACTGGAGTACCTATTCTGACAATGAGATCCCCACGTTCCCCGATTCGGTTTATATTAACCGGATCGCGCTGATGAATGATCAGTCGCCCTTTGAATATGTCTATAACGCGGAGGTGAAGAAATTCATCGAACTCTACGGCGTCAGGAAACGTAAGCTGACAGCACGGATCATCGGCCTTGCGCAGATATATTTTCCGCTTTTTGAAGAGCAACTTGATAAGTACAACATGCCGCTTGAGCTTAAATATCTTGCTGTCATCGAATCGGCGCTCAATCCGATAGCCAATTCACCGGCAGGAGCCAAGGGTTTATGGCAATTCATGTATGGGACCGGGAAGGTTTATGGTCTTAAGGTAAGCACCTATGTTGATGACAGGTTCGACCCGTACAAATCGACCATCGCTGCCTGCGAACACCTGACCGACCTGTATGATATTTACGGAAGCTGGTCGCTGGCACTGGCTGCTTATAATTCCGGCGCGGGCAATGTGAACAAGGCCATACGTCGTTCCGGGGGGATCAAGAATTTCTGGGCAATCAAAAAGTATCTGCCAAAGGAGACTGCATCGTATGTCCCGGCTTTCATTGCAGCGAGTTATGTGTTAACCTATGCAAATGAACACAAGATCAACCCGGTCGATCCGGGAATACTCTATTATGAAGTGGATACGGTGACAGTTCGTAACCCGATGTCATTCGATCAGATCTCGGAGATGCTGACCATCCCGTTGGATGAAATTGCATTTTTAAATCCCTCCTTTAAATGCAAGGTTATCCCGGCAACACCTGAAAACACATATAAATTGCGTTTGAGGAAAAAGTACATCGGCGACTACATCAATAATGAACCCGCTCTTTACGCGTATCGAACAAAGGAGGGTTTGGCCAGTGATGCATTGACAAAACTGGTTTTTAATACCTATCGCGAATCAGAACTTTATACCGTCAGAAACGGAGAAACGGTTTCATCCATCGCGAAGAAATTTCACATGACGACTTCTGAACTTAAATCGCTCAATGGATTGAAGAAAAACTATATCAAGCCGAAGAAAAAGATCCTTGTTTATAAAAATCAGGACAAGAGTAAAAAACAGGATGGCGGTGTCGCCTCTGTTTATGTTCCGCAGGCGCCCCCCGGGGATACCATCGGGAAACCTGCATCTTCAAATCCGGGTTCCGACACCGGTCTCGCCAGATCAGGTACTTCGCACGGCCCGTCGGCTGAAAGTCAAAAAACGATCCATGTCGTTAAGAGCGGGGACAACCTTGGTATCATTGCTGCAAAATATGATTGTACCGTTGCAGAACTTATGAGATGGAATAACCTGAGCAGCCAGAAGATACTGGTTGGTCAGAAAATAAAAATTGTTTCAGATGGCAGCACCTCCGCGTCAAATGTCAGGAGTGAACCGTCTTCCAGAACAAAAGCCGCATCATCATCAGATTCCCAGCGATTTTTCTATTATACAATTGTCTCCGGAGATAACCTTTGGGATATCGCCGATAAGTTCGATGTGACCGTGTCGCAACTCAAATCGCTCAATAAATTAAAAAATAACAGCCGGTTAAAACCTGGGCAAAAGCTTAAGATCCCCAAATAATATTTTCCGGTTCGTGCCGGTCGACTCATCCAGACTATTTTTGGCCAATCAAATGAACAACTCATTCAATTTTTTCAAAAAAGGAAAATCAGTCGTTCTGGCGGCCGTGCTTTTGATTCAATTGCCTGTCATGATGCTGGCACAGGATACCATTACACTGGATTATTGTTACAGGCAGGCTGAAACAAATTATCCATTGCATCGGCAACTTCATCTGCTTGAAAAAACCAACGCACTGAAAGTCAGTAATCTGAGTAAAAATTACCTCCCGCAGATCAACGTCAACGCCGGAGCTTCGCTGCAATCGGACGTTACCAAGGTAGCTATTGACCTTCCACAGGGTCTGCCTGAACTGACGATGCCGGTCCTCAGTAAAGACTGGTACAAACTGACGCTTGACGTCAACCAGATGATTTATGATGGGCAGGTGACCCATTATCAAAAACAGGTTGAAACTTTTAATCTGCAGGCTGATCAGAAAGCGGTGCAGATTGAATTATACAAACTCAAGGAGAGGATCAACCAGATCTTCTTCAGCATCATCCTTCTGCAACAGAATGAATTACTGCTGAAGAGCAACAGGGAACGCATCGAAACGAAACTGACCGAAGTACGATCAGGGATCAGGAACGGGACGATCCTTGAAATGAACGCTGATATCCTGCAGGCTGAACTGGTCCGCCTCGACCAGCAGCTCACCGAAACCTTTATGGACAAGAGTGCATCCTGTAAAATGCTTTCGGAACTGATATCAGCCCCGGTGCCCGAAACTACCATATTTATCACGCCTCAGGTTTCATTGCCAGTGTTGTTATTTGAAGATAACCGGCTTGAAAATGAATTGTTCAAAATCCAGCGATCAAAGGTTGAAATTATGCGGAACATGGTCACCACAAAATGGAATCCGAAAATTTTCGCTTACGGACAAGCCGGGTATGGACGACCAGGTCTTAACATGCTGGAAGACAACTTCAAACCGTGGTGGCTCTTCGGGGCCAGGCTGACCTGGACTCCATGGAACTGGAATCAGAATAAAAATGAAAAACAGATCCTTTCCATACAGGATGACCTCCTCAGGAGTCAGCAGGAAACATTTGATAAAAATTTAAAAATCAGTTCACAAAAGGATATCGGCGAGGTTTTGAAATATGCGGAATTGATTTCCCAGGATGAGCAGATCATTGCTTTACGTGTTAAAATTACCATGACTGCGTCTTCGCAGATGGACAACGGTGTTATACCCCCGAGTGATTATATCGCGAGGCTGAATGAAGAGACTCTTACACGGCTTAACCTCGAAATACATAAGATTCAATTAATTAAAGCAAAACTAACATACCTTTACACGTTGGGAAAGCTTTGATAACTTCAATGAAAATGAAAACATATTTGATAGTGGCAATGATCCTTCTGATCATGGTTGGTTCATCCTGTAACAAGGATAAGGACAAACCCGACGCGTATGGTTCTTTTGAAGCGACCGAGGTCACGGTTTCTTCCTTAGCCAACGGGAAGATCATGTTGTTCAACCTTGAAGAGGGTCAGTTGTTAGACTCGAATCAGTTGGTGGGTTATGTCGATACCACCGACCTTCATTTGAAAACACTGCAGGTTGTTGAACAAAAAAATGCCACGGCCTCCAGAAGAGAAGATCTGGCAGCCCAGATCGCGGTACAGGAACAAAACCGGGAGAATATATTAATCGAGAAAAACCGGGTGATCAGATTGCTCAAAGATGGTGCTGCCACACAGAAGCAACTCGACGATATCAACTCCAGCCTCAACCTGATCGACAAACAGATCTCCTCGATCAAAACGCAATTCCGGGGCATACAAGACCAGGTAGGCAGCACCGAACAACAGATCGCCCAGATCCGCGAATCGGTTAAAAATGCACGCATCATGAACCCCCTGAGAGGGACGGTGCTGACGAAATTTGCAGAGAACAACGAAGTAACTACCTTTGGGAAGCCGCTTTACAAAATCGCCGATTTGCGTGAAATGGAGCTTCGTGTCTATGTGAGCGGGGCGCAGTTGCCACACGTCAAAATAGGCGACAAGGTGGAGGTCCGCATTGATAAAGATGAAAAGACCAATTCAAAACTGGATGGTGTCGTGTGCTGGATTTCGCAAACGGCTGAATTCACACCAAAAACCATCCAAACGAAAGAAGAACGCGTGAACCTTGTATATGCAGTAAAGGTCAGGGTTGTAAATGACGGTAGTCTGAAGATTGGCATGCCGGGCGAGATAAAACTAATTTCAAATTAATCAAACAATGGAATCATGAAAAAAATCGCATCAACCTTATTACTGATTACCGTCATCACCATGTGGACGGGGATCACTGCTTCGGGGCAAATCCACAAAGCCGATGATATACTTGGCACATGGCTCAACCAGGAAGCAACCGGCAAGATCACCCTGTATAAAGAGAATGGCAGGTATTTCGGAAAACTGGTCTGGCTGAGGGAACCCAACGACAAAATTACAGGGAAGCCACGCACCGACAAAGAAAACCCGGACGAGAAATTAAAACCGACCCCCCTAATCGGCCTGGTCAACATGAAGAACTTTATCTTCGATGGTAAAGCAGAGTGGTCGGGTGGCACCATTTACGATCCGAAAAACGGGAAAACGTACAAATGCTATATCCAGTTTGAGGGTCCGGCCAAACTTAAAATTCGAGGATACGTAGGTTTTTCTCTGCTCGGAAGAAACACTTACTGGACCAAAACCACCCCACCGCAGAATTAAATCATGCTGGAAACATCCGTCCACGTTGAACACCTGACCAAACGATTTGGGGAAACCCTTGCCCTTGACAACATCTCGTTTGAAGTCGGCAAGGGTGAATTGTTTGGATTTATCGGCCCAGACGGAGCCGGTAAAACAACCTTGTTCCGGATCCTGACCACACTGCTTTTAGCCGATTCCGGTACATGTACTGTGGTGAACTTTGATGTGGTAAGAGAATACAGGAAGATCCGGAACATCAGTGGTTATATGCCCGGAAAATTTTCTCTTTATCAGGATCTTACCGTTGAAGAAAATCTGAGCTTCTTTGCCACCATTTTTGGTACCACCATCCATGAAAATTACGACATGGTAAAGGATATCTATCAGCAGATCGAGCCTTTTAAAAACAGGAAAGCCGGGAAACTATCGGGGGGAATGAAACAGAAGCTTGCTCTGTCATGCGCCATGATCCATAAGCCGGAGGTGCTGTTCCTCGATGAGCCTACTACCGGTGTGGATGCGGTTTCAAGGCTCGAATTCTGGGAGATGCTGAAACGATTGAAGGCAGCCGGGATCACGATCCTGGTATCCACACCTTACATGGAAGAAGCCAGCCTTTGCGACCGTGTGGCGCTGATGCAAGCCGGACGTATAATGACCATCAGCACGCCACAGGAGGTCATCCGGAATTATCCGCTGTCACTCCTTTCAGTAAAATCGGGGGATATCTACCATCTGCTGGCTGAACTCAGGAAATACCCCGGCGTACACAGTGTTTACGCATTTGGCCAATCGGCTCATGTAGCCTTCAGGGACCGAAATATCGAGAAGGAAACATTAGCCGGTTTTTTGATAAAAAACAATCATAAATCGGTCGGGATCAGCCCGGTGGAAGCAACTATTGAGGATTGTTTTATGGAATTGATGACGACTCCGGCTCTGAACGGGGAATAAACCATGCAGGAAACCGCTGAAAATATCATAATCGTCAAAGACCTTGTCAAGAAATTTGGCTCATTCGTCGCCAATGATCATCTGACCTTTGAAGTGAAGAAAGGGGAGATCTTTGGTTTTCTGGGGGCAAATGGCGCCGGTAAAACCACTGCCATCAAGATCCTTTGCGGGTTATCCTACCCTACTTCCGGAGAATTGTCGGTTGCCGGTTTCGATATTTATACCCGGCGTGAAAAAGTGAAGCAAAACATCGGTTACATGAGCCAGAAATTTTCCCTGTACGACGACCTCACCGTGTACGAGAACATACGGTTCTACGGGGGTATTTATGGCCTGCCGAAAAAGGTGATCGATTCGCGTGCGAATGACCTGATGCAACGTCTTGGATTCGAATCGTCACGGAATAAACTGATCCGGGATATCCCGCTGGGATGGAAACAAAAACTTGCTTTTTCGGTTGCCATCCTGCATAATCCGAAGATTGTCTTTCTGGATGAACCTACCGGCGGGGTGGATCCGATTACACGCCGCCAATTCTGGGACATGATCTACGAAGCCTCACACGATGGTATAACCGTGTTTGTCACCACACATTACATGGACGAAGCTGAATACTGCGACCGTGTTTCGATCATGGTCGAAGGCCGGATCGCGGCTTTAGACACCCCCGATCATCTTAAAAAACAGTTCGATGCTCCGTCTATGAATGAAGTATTCATCAAACTGGCCCGCGCCTGAAATTCTTTGAAACTGACATAAAAGTTAAAAATCACTGCAAAGACACAAAGACGCTAAGAATATATTTAATTTTTTTTGCATTTTGGCGCTATAGCTGTGAAAGAAACATTCAATGGACCTGTTAACCAAATTTAAACCTTCGGTGAGCAAACATAACCTGCTTTTCATTGCAGGGTTGGCATGGTCTGCCGCCGGCGGAATTCTTGCAGGCCGGGGACTGAGTTACATGGTGCAGCACAGTCAGCATCCCGGGGTACGTATTTCGGGAGGACTAATTGTCGGAGGTTTTTTTTATATCCTGCTTTTTGCGAAAATTTCACAAAAGCACATCAAAAGGATCCGGGGCCTCAACATCCCCTACCCCTGCGCTTTTTCCTTTTTCAATATCCGCGGTTTTATCATGATGGCCGTCATGATCACCGCGGGGATCCTGTTACGCAGGTTTGAGCTCATCGACAAAGAATGGCTTTGTACTTTTTATATCACCATGGGTGTGCCATTGCTGATTTCCGCCTCGCGGTTTTTCTATTTCTGGGCTGCCAATAAAGAGATCGTATGAAACGGTTCCGGGGATTTGTACTCAAGGAGTTTTACCATATTTTCAGGGACTACCGCACCCTGCTTATCCTCTTTGGCATGCCGGCCGTTCAGCTTATGTTATTCGGATATGTTCTGACCAATGAGATAAAGGACGCAAAAATAGCCATCTATGATCCCTCAAAGGATGTGGTGACCCGCGGGATCAGCGACAAAATTCTCTCATCGGGATACTTTATCCTGGAAAGGAACCTGAACACGGTCGGCGAAATTGACCGGGTTTTCAGACAGGGCGATGTAAAACTGGCGTTGATTTATGAACCCGGTTTTGCAACCAAACTGGAAAAAAATGGGAAGGCGCGTATCCAACTCATTGCCGATGCCTCCGATCCGAATACAGCAAATATGCTGGTCAATTATGCCAGTGGGATCATAAGTAACTACCTGGTTTCCGTGAATTCCGAAAAAGTCCCGATGCAGATCAGCCCGGAGGTGCGGATGATGTATAACGGAGAGCTGAAAGGCGTTTACATGTTCGTTCCCGGGTTGATGGCCATGCTGCTGATGCTGATCTCCGCCCTGATGACCTCCCTCTCCATCACCAGGGAAAAGGAAATGGGTACCATGGAACTATTGCTGGTTTCACCAATGCGGCCGGCGCAGATCATCGTCGGCAAGGTTTTTCCATACGTGTTCCTGGCATTTATCGATGCCTGCATCATCCTGGTTTTGGGAAACCTTGTATTTGACGTGCCGATCCTGGGCAGTATTTCACTGCTGCTTCTCGAAAGCTTCCTGTATATCTGCATGGCCTTGTCGCTAGGCATCCTGATCTCCAACATCACCAACAGCCAGCAGGTCGCCATGATGATCTCACTCGTAGCACTGATGCTTCCGACGATCCTCCTCAGCGGCTTTATTTTCCCGGTTGAAAATATGCCTTTGATCATGCAGGTGCTGTGTCATATCATGCCGCCCAAATATTACATCACCATCATCAAAAGCATTATGCTCCAGGGAAACGGAATTGAATATGTATGGCGCGAAACGATCATACTGATTGGTTTTACAGCAGTATTTCTTGCACTAAGCGTTAAAAAATTCAACATAAGACTTTCCTGATGAGAACGATCCTGTATATCATCCAGAAAGAATTTCTGCAGGTCTTCCGCAACAGGTCGATGCTTCCGATTATTTTTTTCGTACCTGTCGTCCAGCTTATCATCCTGGTAAACGCGGCGACCTATGAGATGAAACACATCCGGGTTTCGGTGGTTGACCTGGATCTTTCGGGTACGTCGCGCAAACTAGTGAGTAAATTCCAGGGATCGCCATTTTACCAGATCCAAAGCGTTTACTTTTCATACGCGGAGGCAGAAGATGAGATGAAACGGGGGAATATCGAAATGATCCTCCAGGTTCCGGCCAGATTTGAAAGGAAGCTCATAAAGGAAGGCCAGGCGAAGGTCCAGTTTGTGATCAATGCCATCAACGGGCAAAGCGCCGGCCTCACCAATGCCTATTCGACCATGATCCTGCTCGATTATAACAGGGAGGTGCTGATCGGCAATACAACGCCGTCAATGCCGGCTAATATCAAGAGCATTCAGACCGATTACAGTTACTGGTACAATCCGAAACTGAATTATAAGACATACATGGTTCCCGGGATCCTTGTGTTGCTGGTCACCATCATCGGACTGCTGCTTTCGGGCATGAATATCGTTCGCGAAATGGAGATCGGCACCATTGAACAGATCAATGTGACCCCGATCAACAAGATCCAGTTCATCACCGGTAAACTGATGCCATTCTGGATCATCGGGTTGTTTGAACTCGCTTTTGGCCTGACGGTCGGCAAATTGCTGTTCAATATTCCCATGGAAGGGAGCCTTGGTTTGATTTTCCTGTCGGCGGCAGTCTATCTTTTCGTAATTTTGTCATTTGGCCTCCTGATCTCAACCATTACTCATACACAGCAGCAAGCCATGCTGGTTTCGTTCTTTTTCATGGTGATCTTTATCCTGATGAGCGGTTTGTTCACCTCCATTGAAAGTATGCCGGTTTGGGCACAAAACCTTGACAGACTGAATCCGGTCATGTACTTTATTAAAATTATGCGGATGGTCCTGCTCAAAGGTTCCGGATTTGCTGATATCAGCGCCCATTTCTGGTCACTGGTTGTTTATGCCGTATGCAGCCTGGGATTAGCCATTCTGAGATACCGAAAAGTCTCTTAACCCGATATATTGAATAAAAAAACCAGGAAATACATCATTCTCAGAGCCATTTTTCTGGGATTGACGGTCGTTGCGATCGCCTTTTTCATGACACGGAACCTGTTCCGCCCGGTTGAGGTTAAAAAGGACGCCCTTCGCCGGATCCGGGAACGTGGCTACCTGATCGCCCTTACCGATCAAAATACCCTCAATTACTTCATTTACCGCGGCGAACCCATGGGTTACCAGCTTGAATTGCTGGAATCTTTTGCCCGATACCTGGGAGTTCCGCTCAGGATCATTGCCAGCAACGACAATTCGAAATTGGCATATTACCTGCGTAACCATGCCGCCGATCTGATCGCGCTCAATCTGCCGGTCTCCGGTGATGGTAAAAAACTGGTCAGGTTTTCAATACCGTTCGGCGAAACACGCCTGGTGCTGGTCCAGCGCAAAAGCCGTGGAACCGGTAAAGAAGATCATCCCGTTATCAATTCCCTAAAGGACTTTCTTCCGGATACGGTTCACGTTTGTTACAACCAGTTCCTTGCCAGCCAGTATCAGACATTTTATAAAAAAACCGGTAAACATGCCATCCTGAAGGAAGAATCCGGCGTCAGCCAGGAGGAGCTGATCAGGCGGGTGTCGGATGGAACCATCCGTTTTGCCCTGTGCCAGGAAAATGTAGCCATGGTCTATCACAGGTTCTACCGGAACCTGGACATTTCGGTTTTGGCTTTCCCGCTGTTTTCCTATGGATGGGGAGTCGGAACCGGATCAGATTCCCTTCGCATCGAAGTGAATGCCTGGCTCACTGAATTAAAAGCTTCCCGGAACCTGAAGAGAACATACCTGGAGTATTTCAATAACCAGCGAATCGCCGGTTACATGCAGAGCGGCTATTTCTCGGTAAACGGGGACAAACTTTCGCCGTTTGATGATGCCATCAGGGAGCAAAGTAAACTCGTGATGTGGGATTGGCGATTGGTTGCTTCACTGATCTATGAGGAGTCAAACTTCAAACCGGGACTGGTTTCACCGCGCAGGGCAAGTGGCCTGATGCAGCTGATGCCGGAAACAGCAGCAAAATTCGGGATCGACAGCACGGCGACCCCGTCAAGGCAAATTGCCGCCGGCGTGAAATATCTCCGGTTCATAAATAAGCAGCTTCCCGACGAAATTACGAATCCGGTTGAACGGATTTATTTTGTGCTGGCCTCCTACAACGTAGGTATCGGTAAAGTACTTGTTGCCAGGGCTAAAGCAGAGAAATTCGGCAAAGATAAGAACAGGTGGAACCGCCACGTGGATTACTACCTGTTGCGGCGTTCAAAAAAAGATCCGGTGGCGCAAGCCGACAGTACCGATGCCTTTCCGGCCGACTACAAGACCGAAGGATTTGTGGATGATATTATCAGCCGGTATCATCACTACAGGAACCTGATCAGATAATTCTTTCCCGGAAATGAATTGCTTTAATTACACTAAATCTAAATTTTACCTGATTGATAACAAATGTTGTGTACTTCAACTCCGATGCATACCTTTACCTCATAATTGATATTTTTAAGGAAGAAATCAGCAATTTCCCGTGGTTATGAAGGATCGATCATTAGTTTCCCCGGCAATCAAGCGTTACTTAAGGATTTGGATCTGGATTGATATCTTCGTTGTTTTCCTGATCAGTTTTCTTGACATTATAGGGTGGATCTTTGATATTCCGTTGTTCAGAAGTGCCTGGTCGAATTGGAAACCCATGATGCCCGTGACAGCGATCTGTTTTCTTTTAAGCGCTGTATCATTGTTGTTTATCAGGGAGAAATGGTATCGCGGATATCATCGCGTAATCCCTTCGCTTTTAGGGATCACCGTGAGTATCATTGCCATATTGTCGATCCTCGATTATGCCGGTCATTTGATCACGGGCAACGAGTTCTTCAACAGCACCTTCCCTGGCTTTACCCTGTTTTTCGACCATAACCGCCGGATGGCTTTTGTGACCGCGATGATTTTCCTATTCCTGGGGATCGTCATTTTTCTGCAAACCAGCAGGAGTAGTGTGATGGCAAACATTGCCCATTTACTCATCATCGGACCACTTATTGTAAGTTACCTGGTTCCGTTGAGCTATATCCTCGGGGTCAGTCATGTTCATGGGATCGAGGCTCTTCCGGTGTCGCTGAACACCGGTATCGCATTTTGTTTCGTTTGCCTGGCGCTTGTAAGTTTACGCACTGATACGTGGCTGATGAAAATCCTGACAGGTTATCATGCCGGAAGCCTTATGTTCCGCAGACTATTGCCAGGACTGATCATCCTACCGCTTTTCATCGGATGGTTCAGAATTTATGGGGAGCAAACCGGATTATACAAGTCTGATGTGGGCGTGGCGCTGGTTGCCATGACCTACACCGTCGGTTTAATATGGCTTGTCTGGGTAACTGCAAGTTCAGTCAATAAAACGGACAGAGAGCGTATCAGGAATCAGGCAATGCTGACTGAAGCCCAGCGGATCGGTAATACAGGGAACTGGGAGTGGAATATTCATACCGGAGAATTTGTCTGGTCGGATCAGATGTTCCAGATCTTCGGGGAAAATAAAAAACATTTCATCCCGACGTTTGACAAGTTTTTGTTACATATTCATCCCGATGACCGCAAATACACGGAGGATATGATCCGGGAGGCCATTGCCGCGAATAATTCTTTCACCATGGAATACCGGATAAATTCTCCCGGGGGGGGTATACGTCATGTCATTACACGGGGTGATGTGTGGCGGGATCAGAACAACCACCTTTTGAGTTGTATTGGTACAGTTCTCGATATAACGGAGCTGAAAAATGCCCATGAGGCGCTTCGTGCAAGCCAGGAGCGGTTTTTTACGACATTGTCAAGCATCGGCGATGCGGTAATTGCAACAGATGTTCATGGGAATATCACATTCCTGAATAGAATTGGTGAAGAAATAACAGGCTGGAACCTGCAAGAGGCTTCAGGCAGGCCGGTCATGGATGTTTTTAATATCATAAACGAAAACACGCATCTTGAGGTTGAAAGTCCGGTGAAACGGGTACTTGACACAGGGATGATCGTAGGCCTTGCCAACCATACGGTCCTGATCAGAAAAGATGGCACGGAGATCCCGATTGATGACAGCGGTGCCCCGATCAGGGGAAAAGATGGAAACACCATCGGGGTAGTGCTCGTATTCCGTGATATCACGGAGAGGAAAAAATCGGAAAAATTAATCCGTTACAGCGAACAGAGGTTGCGCTTTCATTTTGAAAATTCACCCCTTGCCATTGTAGAATGGGATTCCGGCTACATCGTCACCCAATGGTCACTGGAGGCTGAACGGCTCTTTGGCTGGAGCCGCGAAGAGACCATCGGTAAACCGATCGGATCGCTCGGGATGGTCTTTGAAGATGATCTTCCTCTCGTTGAAAACACCATGAAACGACTTTCCAGCGGAATTGAAAGAACTGTTGTTTCAACCAACCGGAATTATACAAAAAAAGGTTCTGTGATCGTGTGTACCTGGTATAATTCAATTCTTGTTGATGAAAACGGAGAAATGGAATCTGTCATGTCGCTGGTGCAGGATATTACAGACCGGCAAAAAGCCGAGGTAGCCTTACGTCAGGCCCGGACTCAACTTGAACAGAAAGTTGAAGAACGTACGACAGAAGTAAACCACCACCACCAGAGGTGGTGGCTTTAAGAAAAACAACCCTCTAAAAGAGGGTAAAATCGGAACGGTCACCTTCCATCTTGCGTTCTTCTTCTTCTTGAAATTTCACATATCGTC
>Ga0172368_10000750_pt1 | contig 45833 bp, 48 predicted proteins | sample Lak11m_FD_114540 | JGI IMG/M metagenome (GOLD analysis project Ga0172368, IMG submission 114540) | Freshwater microbial communities from Kabuno Bay, South-Kivu, Congo - kab_022012_11m | ecosystem: Environmental > Aquatic > Freshwater > Lake | place: Democratic Republic of the Congo: South-Kivu... | reverse complement strand
GAAGCTTCCAAAAGGCTTGCACTGGAAAGGAAAAAGAAGTAATTAAAAACCTGTTCTGTTGCCTCAGTCTGGGGGATTTTGACCCGGCCACGACTGGGGGATTTTAAACTGGCCATCCGGGTACTCCCGTTGTATTTACTCTAAAACTTGCCTCGCAAAATAATCCGCCTTCGCTATCCAACTACACTATCCGCCTACGCATAATGCCTCGGCGAGATAAAAAAAGAGCCTCTCCCAGCGCATAGGCTGATAGAAGCTCTCGATTAATTTTAACTGATTTGCCGTACCCCTCTTTTGTCTTCATTATGCCAGCCTTAAAATGATTGTTTTTCAGGAATGTATAATCAACTGTAATTATATAAAATGGACATGAAATGTAAATGATTATTTCAAGTTTCAGACTCAAGCAGAGGTAAGCGAGATAATTTTACTTGACGGTCTTTGAATCTGCGGGTAAATACTTATATAGCTATTTAGCTAAATGGCATTAATCGGGGTTTAGGATTGGGGACTGTTGATTGCGGAATGCGGACTTCGGATTGCGGAATAACTATTAATAAAAGTGAAGGATTGTGGAATGTTTTTATGACATTAAGAATAAATTGTTGATAATAATGGAAGCATTTTAATTTTATCATATTAACAATTCTTCATGTTCTATTAAATCCGTTTTCCTATTTTCTCATAGACCTTTTCCCTATGAATAATGCCGAGGATATAGATCTCATAACCAATAATTTTGAAAACGATTCTGTAATCTCCAACACGCAATTTCCAATATCCTTTGAGAGTTTTTCGGAGGGGTTTCCCATATTGGTGTGGTCCTGTCATAAGGCGTATTTCTATAGCCCTTTTGATACGCTTCTGGATCTGTGCATCAATGGGCGGCAGGTCAACATTTTTTACATCCGGATGGTATCTGATTTCAAACTCCAAAATTACCAGACCTCATCATGTTTCAATGCAGTTGCTTTTCTAAAAGTTTTATCTCTTTCTTCGGCAAATGCAGATAAGGCCGCATCTTCTTCCATCTCCAGGGCCTCTTTTACAAGATCACGCACCTTTAATGACAATGACACTTTATCCCTTTTCGCAAGCCGCTCAACCGTTATAAATAAGGGCTCTTCTAACACGACATTTATTCTTGGATTTTTTGCTGGCATGTGATTAAACCTCCTTTATTATTCAGTGTACCACTTTTAACGCACCCCGTCAAAAGACTTTTTGATAAGGGGATGGGAAAGAATAACGCTGAAAGCTGATAGACCCTTGACCTTTAGCTCTGGGCCGAACGGCTGACAGCTAATAACTTTCCGCAGGGAGTTCTTATGAAAGAAATGGTCAAAGTATTCAAGGCTGTTGCGGACCCGAACCGCATCAGAATATTAAAGATGCTGCAGCAGAAAAAGATGTGCGTGTGCGAGCTTTCCGCGGTGCTGGGAATAACCCAGCCCAGCGTCTCCCGCCATTTGAGCATGCTGAGGGACGCGGGGCTTGTTCGGGATGAGCGGGACGCGCAGTGGATTAACTATGAGCTGTGCGAGGAAAAAGTAAACAAGTATGCCCCGGTCATTATGGGCAACATCCGCAAATGGATAAACAAGGACCCGCGCATCAGCAGGGATGCCGGCATGTTAAAAACCCTGAATCGGGAAAAGCTCTGCAAAAAAACATAATTTCAAATTAAATTTGGAACTCAGAAGCTCACAAAGGTAAACACAAGAGCTTTCCTGATTTCTTGAGTTCCAGATAATATTACAAGAGGGATTTATTATGACTGAATCAGTTGCAAAAAGGCTATCTTTTCTGGACCGGTTTTTAACACTATGGATATTTCTCGCCATGTTCATCGGCGTTGGCTGGGGGTATCTGTTTCCAGAGGTTGTAAATTTCTGGAATCAGTTTCAGGTTGGCACCACCAACATCCCGATCGCCATCGGCCTCATCCTTATGATGTACCCTCCTTTGGCCAAAGTAAAATACGAAGAACTGGGGGAGGTTTTTAAAAACTACAAGGTGCTGGGGCTGTCGCTTGTGCAAAACTGGATCATCGGCCCGATATTAATGTTCATTCTGGCAATACTTTTTCTCAGCGGTTATCCCGCCTACATGCAGGGCCTTATCATGATCGGGCTTGCCCGCTGTATTGCCATGGTCATTGTCTGGAATGACCTTGCCAAAGGCGATACGGAATACTGCGCCGGGCTGGTGGCCTTTAACTCCATCTTTCAGGTGCTGTTTTTCTCCGTGTACGCCTGGATTTTTATAACCGTGCTGCCGCCAATGCTGGGGCTGAAAGGAACCGAAGTCAATGTCACCATCGGCCAGATCGCAAAAAGTGTTTTCATCTATCTCGGCATCCCCTTCATTGCCGGTATCATCACCCGCTTTGCACTCATAAACATTAAAGACAAGACCTGGTACCATGAGAAGTTCAACTCCAAAATCAGCCCGATTACTCTGATTGCCCTGCTGTTCACCATCCTGGTCATGTTTTCTCTCAAGGGCGAATACATTGTAAAAATTCCCTTTGATGTGGTCCGCATTGCTGTACCGCTGCTTATTTATTTTGTCATCATGTTCCTGGTGTCCTTCTATATGAGCAAAAAGGTTGGGGCCACCTATGCCCAGAGCGCGACCCTATCATTTACTGCGGCCAGCAACAATTTTGAGCTAGCAATAGCAGTTGCTGTAGCAGTCTTTGGTATCAACTCCGGCCAGGCATTCGCCGCGGTCATCGGGCCGCTGGTGGAAGTGCCGGTGCTCATCAGCCTGGTGAATGTGTCACTCAAATTCAGGGAAAAATATTTTCCATTAGCGAAAGAAGCCCCTGTTGGTATCTGTCAGATAGACTGCAAGTAATTATTTAATGGAACACCCATGAAGAAGAAAGTTCTTTTTCTCTGCACCGGAAACTCTGCCCGCAGCCAGATGGCAGAAGGGCTGATGCACCATTTTCGCGGAGATGAGTTTGAGGTCTTTTCCGCCGGGGTGGAGCCCAAAGGGGTGCATCCACAAGCCATAGAAGCCATGCGGGAAACAGGGATTGATATCTCCCGGCAGCAGTCAAAGCACGTGGATGACCTGCCGGCAAAAGAATTTGATTTCATTATCACGCTCTGCGATCACGCGGCGCAGAACTGCCCGGTGTTTTCAGGCAAAGGCGTGCGGCTGCATCACAGCTTTTCTGATCCGGCGGCAGTGCAGGGCAAAGAGCAGGACATGCTTGAAGCATTCAGGAAAGTCCGCGATGAGCTGAAACAGTTTATCCTCAGGTTTGCTGCTGACTGAAACTTATGGAATACACACAGGAAAAGTTTGAGAAATGGTGGCTGCCCGTAGGCCTGTTGTCACTCGCGCTGTGGCTGACGGTTTATCTGAACCTGCAGCGCTTTGCAGAGTGGTTTTCCTTTCAGTGTCTGCCCCTTGACCCGCAGTCCCATCTTGGATCGGCCATCGGTTTTTTTATCTATGAAGCTCCCAAGGTATTGATGCTTCTCCTGCTGGTGGTGTTTGGCGTCGGCATTGTCCGCTCTTTTTTCACTCCGGAGAAAACCCGGGCGCTGCTTGCGGGCCGCCGGGAATCGGCAGGTGCTGTTCTGGCAGCCTTGCTCGGGGTGGTCACGCCGTTCTGCTCTTGTTCTGCAGTGCCGCTTTTCATCGGCTTTGTTACTTCGGGCGTTCCGCTGGGCGTTACCTTTTCTTTTCTTGTTTCTGCGCCCATGGTCAACGAAATAGCGCTGGTCATGCTGTTTGGCCTGTTCGGGTGGAAGATTGCGCTGCTGTACATGGGCACCGGTCTTGCCATTGCCATGGTATCAGGGCTGGTCATCGGCAGGCTTGGAATGGAAAAATACGTTGAGGACTGGGTGTTTACAAACAAACCTGTTCAGTCCTCATGCGTAGCAGAGTCGCACAGCCTGCAGGAGCGGATCAGCTTCGGGCTTGACGCGGTGCGCGACATTGTGGGCAGGGTCTGGCCCTATGTGCTTGCGGGCATTGCCGTGGGCGCGGGCATTCACGGCTACGTGCCGGAAAATTTTATGGCATCCATCATGGGGAAAAGCGCTTGGTGGAGTGTTCCCGTGGCGGTGCTGATCGGCATCCCCATGTACTCAAACGCGGCCGGTATTATTCCGGTAGTGCAGGCACTGCTGGAAAAAGGCGCGGCCCTGGGAACCGTGCTCGCATTTATGATGGCGGTCATCGGCCTGTCTTTGCCCGAGACAATCATCCTGCGAAAAGTGCTTAAGATACCGCTTATCATAACCTTCATCAGCGTGGTGGGCTGCGGGATACTAATTGTCGGATACTTCTTTAATGTGTTGTTTTAAATACGCCCCATTAGTTGCAGGTGCTGCACAGCATCTGAAGGAATAAAAATATGGTGGTGTATTGTTTCATGGCAACCATTACCGGCATGCTGTTTGGGGCGCTGCCATAATTTAACGATAAAAAATGATGGAAGTATATTCTGGTTATCGAGCAATAAAATAGAATTTGAACTGTTTAATATGACAAGCAGTTTCAGATAGTTGATATTTAAATTTATAGTGAACGACTAAAGAAAGTAGTCATTGCCAGGAGCGGGAGCGTTGTGGCAATCTCAATAGATTGCTTCACTTCGTTCGCAATCACTTCCGAGTTGTCAACGTATCTAAGTCGTTCACTATAGTAGTGTAGTAGTAGTGCAATGTTTTAATTGCACGTTAATAAAATTCCTTTTTATAAAATGAAAAGCAAACATCTGAAAACGATTTGGGGGCTTATTGTACTAATTACAGCCTTCGGCATGTTCACTCTAAAATGTCGCGCTGAGCCTGCAGACAATACTATCAGGCGTTTTACTCTTGAAGAGTGTTTAACCGCAGCCCGCAAAAATAATCCGCTTGTTCGCGCGGCCCAGGAGAAGATTGCCGAACTCACAGCAGACTATAAGGCAGCTCGTTCCCGGTTTTTTCCAACACTTACGGTTATCTCGTATATAAATAAACTGGGGCCTTCAGACCGCCTTTCAGGAGGCGGCCCGGAAGTGCAAAAGCTGTATGACCGAGAATCCTTAAACAGCGTAATGGGCAAACAGATACTCTTTGACGGATTGAAAACGTATTTCTCCACCAGGGCAGCTACCATCGGCAAAGAGGCCCAAAAGAAGGAAACCGAGCGCGTGCTGCAGGAAATTGAATTTTCGGTCACCGAGGCATTTTATCGCCTCCTTGAGGCACAAGAAAACAAGAAGGTCGCACAAAAAGCTCTGGAACAGCGGCGGGATTTTGAACGGCTGACCAATGCGTTTTATACTGCGGGAAAGGTCACCCGGCTTGATTTTTTCAGGGCCGAGGCGCAGGTGTTTGAAGCAGAGCAGGCAGTTATTGAAGCAGAAAATGCTCAACAGCTTGCCCGTTTAATTTTAGTAAAGAGCATGGGCATTGACAGTGCCCCCCCGATAGCCATTGCCGGTACTGTGCCGAATGAATTTCCAGAAGTTTCAGACTTCAACACCTTATGGCAGCAGGCACGGGAAACCAACCCCGAAATTAAAAGGCTTGATCTGGATATAGAACAGAGCACAACACTTATAAAAGTCACAAAATCAGACTATTTCCCTGAAATAAGCCTGCAGGGTGATATCGGCAATCGGCATCGTGACATAGGCGGCACAAAAGAGGAATGGACGGGCGGCGTTTTTATGGAATTCCCCTTTTTTGAAGGGGGGCTTACGCGGGCCAGAGTGGCTAAAGCATCATCGCAGAACCTCCAGCTTATAGAACTGAAGCGTAATCGTATTGACGAAATACGCGTCGAACTGATGGATGCAGTGAAAGGCCTGGAAAACGCCCGACACGGTGTTGACACGGCACGTCAGACGCTCAAGGCTAACACTGAAGGATATAACAGTTCTGTTGCGTTATATAAATATGGAAAAGCAATCGGGCTGGATGTCCTGCAGGCCCAGGTTGAACTCACACGATCACAGTTTTATGTTATCAGCAGCGCTGTATCATACGAAATTAATTACGCCCGCATAAAACAGATTGTGGGGGCGGAGCTCAAGGGTTTAACTTCTGCAAACAGGATGAAAGAAGGCCCATGAAGGTACTGGCAACTAAAAAAATAGTTTGGACCGGCATAAGCATTATAATCCTTGTATTCTTCTGCTATCGTCTTTTTTGGTACAAACCGGCTGTTGCGGTCGTAGAAGTGAAAAGGCAGACGGTCCAGGGCCGGATTCATGGCCCCGGAACCGTCCAGTCAAAAGTGCCTGTTTCAGTAAGCGCAAAAATTACCGGCATCGTGCAAAAACTCAATGTTGATCAGGGGGATATGGTTAAGCAGGGGGACGTCCTCGCCGGGCTTGATATAGCAGAACTGCAGGCGCGGCTTGAGTCTGCCCGCTTTGCCATGGCGAAAGCGCGTCAGGATGTTGAAAAATCCCGCGCAGGTGTTACCAAGGCACAGGCCAATCTGGTGCTCGCGCAAAACAACTATAAACGCGATCTTGAAGTATTTAATACGCATTATATTTCGCAGGCAGCCTTTGATGTAACCCAGGCGCAGGTGAAAGTCGCGGAAAGCGAATTTGCGGAAGCCGGTAAAATACTGGAAGCTTCTCAGGCAGTTCTGGCGCAGGCAACGGCAGAAGTAAGCGCTGCAGAAGCGCTCCTTGACTATACCGTTATTCGTGCGCCGATGGATGGATTGATTACCTCCCGCAAGGCGGAAATCGGGGATACCATAACCCCGGGCACCCCCCTGTTTAATATGGTTGATCTGCGCACGATATGGGTTGCCGCATGGATCGATCAGGCGCTGATCGCCAGCCTGAAGGAGGGCCAGAGTGCAACCATCGGCCTGCGCTCAGGAAGAAAGTTCAACGGCAGGATTGCACGCATTAATAAAGAAGCTGATACGGTCACACGGGAACTGGAAGTTGATGTTCTGTTCGAGCAGTTGCCTGAGCCGCTGGTTATCGGCGAAGAAGCGGAAGTATTTATTGCGGCAGGGGAGGCGGCTGGCGCTGCTGTTCCGGTAACGGCGGTAGTGTCCCGTGATGGAAAAACAGGCGTGCTGGTTGTGGAAAAAGATACAACAGCTTTTCGTGAGGTTTCACTCGGGCTGCAGAATGATAAACTGGCATTGGTCGTCAAAGGGCTCAGTGAAGGAGAACTGGTGGTTATAGAACCCGGCGCCCTGAAACCAGCCCAAAAAGTACGGCCGGTTGTACAGAAAGCATGAGCCTATGGACTTAGCCCTCAGAGATATCGCACACCATAAAGGAAAGTTTATTGCGACAATTATCGGCATTGGATTGTTGTTTGCCGTCGTGCTGTCAATGAACGGCATTTATCGGGGGTTTATTTTTGAGGGCCTTTCGACCATACAGGTCACCAGCCCTGACCTGTGGGTGGTTGAGCGACACCGCGGCGGTCCTTTCAATGAACAATCTACTATCCCTGATTTTTTTCACTACAGCATTGAAGCGCTGGCCGGGGTGGAAAAGGCAAGCCCCTTTATCTTTTATGGCGTTGAACGAGTCATAAACGGCAAGCGCAAACGCTTTACCATTATCGGCTATGATGTCTTTGGCGGACTTGGGGGGCCTCAAAAACTGACTGCGGGACGGCATATCCGCCAGGCGCATTACGAAATGGTTGCTCATGAAAAGCTAAAATTCAACCTGGGCGACAACATCCCCCTTGGCCTCCACAGCTATACAGTCGTCGGGTTATTTAAAGACGGCACTGCACCGGATGGGGAAGCGCTGGTGTATCTATCGCTGCCCGACGCACAGGAAATACTCTACTTGAGGGATAATGAAGCAATTCGGAACCAGCGTGAGCGACTGCAAAAGACCCTGACCAATCCCGGTTTGCTGCTGCCGGCACAGGCACAAAAATATATTCCCCTTCTGGGAACAGATACTCATATGGTGAATGCGCACCTGGTAAAACTTGCACCGGGGGCAAATCCGATGGAAGTTGCCCGGCAGATTGAAAACAATCTATATTTCTCAGCATATACAAACGATCAGCAGATTGACCTTATGATGCAGGGGCGTCTGGCAATGCCAAGAAAACAGCTGCTTCTGTTCAGAATTATTCTCCTTATCGTTTCAGTGGTAATAATCTCGCTGGTCATTTATACGTTTACCATGGAAAAGATCCGCAGCATCGCGGTTATGAAGCTCATCGGAGCTCCAAACAGGCTCATCATCCGGCTGGTTCTGGAACAGTCTCTTTTGATGACCACAGGCAGTTATATTGTCGGCCTGATCATTATTCATAACACCTATCAGTATTTCCCGCGGCTGGTACAATTGACGGTCTTTGACGATACCGTGACATTTCTTATCGCGCTGGCCGGAGCGCTTATCGCGAGTGTACTGGGTATTGTGCAGGCGATAAAAACTGAACCAGCGCTTGCGCTGGGAGGAAACTGATGGCGATTCTTGAAATACAGGGTTTGCAAAAAACGTTCGGCGCCGGCGAGCTTGCCGTGAATGCTCTGCAGGATATAAATATTTCCCTGTCAGCGGGCGAATTGACTGCGCTGCTGGGCCCCAGCGGCTCGGGGAAAACAACGCTTCTGCTCTGCATAAGCCTCATTCATGAGCCTACACGAGGAACCATTGTGTTTGACGGGGAAACGATTTATAAAAACGGCTGGACCGGCACTGATTTGCGGCGCCTGCGCCGGGAGAAAATCGGTTTTATCTTCCAAACTCCGAATTTAATACCGTTTTTAACGGTTCGCGAAAATGTGCTTTTCCCGCAAGAGCTGGTCGGCGTCTCCGGAAAAAAAGCCGAAGACCGAACAAAGGAACTGCTTGAGTATATGGAGGTTGCGCACCGGAGCAATTATCTGCCGGCTTTGTTATCCGGCGGAGAGCAGCAGCGCGTTTCCGTTGCACGGGCTCTTGCCAACAGGCCAAAGCTCATTCTGGCTGACGAGCCCACGGCTGCGCTTGATACGGAGCGGGGTATGAAGGTTATGGCTTCGCTGAAAAAAATTGCCCGTGAATATCAGACAGCAGTCATTACCGTGACCCATGATGTCCGGATGATAGAAGGGTTTGACCACGTCTACCAGCTCAAAGATGGCAAACAGGACAACACAACGACACATTAATTCAGGGAGAAAATACCATGATAAGACTCTTCGGTGCTGCCCATAAAAATTTTATTGTTCCCATGTGCCTTGCAGCTTTATTGTCCGTATCGTGGATCGTTTCAGCTTTTGCTGCAAATCCTCCCAAGGCATTCAACGGCGTTTGCCCTCCATTTTATATTAAAAATCAACAGGGTGAAATCATTAATCCGGTAAAAAATCAGAATATCGATCAGCCCTACAGCCCCAAACAGACCTGTGGAACAGCAGGCTGCCATGATTATGAGAAGATAACCAAAGGGTATCATTTTCAGCAGGGCAAAGACGAAAAACCAAATAAAAAACTTGCGTCTTTATATCAATGGGTTTTAAGCCCCGGTCAGTATGGCGGCCGGTGGTGAACGCCGGCGCCCAACTTTCGCCAGTTGGCGAAAAAAGAGAATACATCGGGCAGGGATATTGATTTGACATCATTTGAATTTGTAACCTCGTGCGGCGTATGTCATCCCGGCGGCGGCTCCCTTGAATACGATCGGAACGGCAACCGTTATGACCGTTTTGCCGCGGACACAAAAAGCGGGATAACATCCGGCGGCGACAACAAGTTTGATGGTGACTATTACAAGGCACGCTGGGCGGAAACAGGCGTATTGGAAGCTGACTGTCTCATGTGTCATATGCCTGGTTATAATATGAACTCGCGAAACAAACAGCTTTCAATGTTAAACTTCCAATGGGCCGCAACAGCTGGCGCTGTCTTGGCTTCAGTAAAGGGAGAAGTCAAAAAGAATGAGAAACCGGCGGTGCAGTATAATGGTGAAAAATTCGATGCCGAAGGACGACTGAACGTGCCCATGATAAAGAAAGTGCCGACCGAAAACTGCCTCTTTTGCCACCTTGAAACAGACTGGAAGAAAAAAGGCACAAGCTACAGCCATCGGTTTGATGTGCATCTTCGTGCCGGCATGAAATGTGTTGAGTGTCACCCCGCAGGAACAAGCGCCAGAGACCAAAGGATAAACAGCAAAGAGGAACATAACTTCGGAAAAGGAGATGATCCCGGTGCTCTGGTGCGCGATGATCTCGACAATACCATGATAACCTGTGAGGAATGTCATGGAAAAGGATTGAACAGGGCGCCGTTAATGAAGCATGCATCTTTTACGGATGGAAGTTTTGAAGTGCATCAGGAGAAAATCGCCTATCAGACATGCCACGTTCCGCAAAAAGCAGTGAAAGCAGCGCTTGTGCAGGACAGTACGGTTGTAAATCCTCAGCCGCGTGTTCCGGGACTGAAGCGCATATGGTCTTTTTATGGACCGGATGTTAAACCGTGGAATTATTACGGAGAGGTCGAATTTGCGAAAAATAAAGACAAGCCATGGTTTTTCTATACGCCGCAACTTCGTTCGTATAAGGGAAAACTGTATTCGGTAAACTCGCTCTATTCAGTCTGGTATGGCCTTAAAACGGCAGGGAAGTCGGGGCTTGATCAGGTATTCATGCAGGATATCTGGGGTCTGTGGTCTAATGTTGCAGACTATCCGCTTCTTGCAGGAATAACCGATGACAACAGCGACGGCTTCAAAGAAGCTAACCGCGCAGAAGAGATTGACGCTGCGATTGATTCCATGACAGCTTATTTGAAAAAGGCAGGAAAACTTAATAAAAGCCAGAAAATTGTCCTGGTCAAGGGAAATGAAATGTATGTGTCGGGTAAAGAGAAGGTCACTTTAGAGAAACAGCCCTATGAATATTCAGCCTATGGCTCTACCTTTAAACTGAGCCATGATATCGCTCCGGCCGGTGCGGCGCTGGGTGCATCAGGCTGTGCTGATTGCCACCGGAAGGATGCACCATTTTTTACCCGTCCAGTTATGACTGATCCGTTTGGCGCAGATGGGAAAATTAAATGGACTCCGGCTCATAAGATGCTCAATTACACTGAAGATGACCTCAAGCAGCAGACGCAGGAAAGATAATGTTAATTTACTATTAAAGTACTGGATAAAAAATGAAAAGGGGTTTTTACTGCCTCATAATTATCTTCTCATTCCTCATCTTCTGGACAGCTTATGGAAAATATTACAACAGATAAAGCAACCAATATGAACATTACCATTATCGGCGTTGTTCCACCCTGTCCCCGGTGCAAGCGGATTCATGATTTGGCTGTTGAAGCCGTCAGCGAACTTGGCGCACAGGCTGAGCTACGGAAAATTGCCTATGATTCTGATGAGGCAAAACAGTACGGCAGGGTCGGCACAGCCCACGACATTGCTGAATGGGCGCAGATGAAAATTGACTGGAGTAAAATATGGGACATTGCTGCTGAGGGCTGGTCACCGGAACTGGATAACCTTATGATGCCGTGTAAAGAGCGGGCCGGCATTGAAGGCTGGCTTATGACGCCGGTGTTTTTAATTGACAATCAGGTTATAGTGATGGGTTACGTGCCGGATAAGGAATATATTAAAGCAGCTATTACTAAACACTTAACAAAAGGAGAAACTGCAAAATGAAGATAGAAATATTGGGAACCGGCTGTCCCAAATGCAAAAAACTTTTTGAGAATGCCTTGGGAGCAGTCGGCGAATTGAAAATTGATGCTGAGGTTGCAAAAGTTGAGGATATCCAGCAGATTATGAATGCCGGGGTTATGCTAACACCGGCAATCGCGGTTGATGGTGAAGTGAAATCCGCGGGAAAAGTTTTGAGCGTTGATGAAATAAAGAAAATTATCAGCTGAAACTATAAAGAGATAATTTAAAACAAGTTAAGATAGAGGTGAAGTGATGAAAAGACTGAAACTCTCCGGTGTTGTTCTGGCAATTTCCATGCTCTGCTACCTGTACGGCGTCTGCCCTGCGGCAGCTAAAGAAGCGCCTGCGGATTCACAAAAAAAAGACGGTAGCACCGTGATTGCCTACTACTTCCACGGCGACTACCGCTGCTACAACTGCATGACCATCGAGCAGTATTCAAAAGAAGCCATTGAAAAGTATTTTCCCGCACAGCTTAAAAATGGCAAACTTACGTTTGAAGTCATCAATATTGATCAACCTGAGAACACACACTTTGTTAAAGACTATCAGCTCTACACCCGGACGCTGATTATCGCGGAGTTTAAAAACGGCAAACAGGTCCGGTGGACCAGCCTCACCAAAGTGTGGGATTATATCAAGGACCGGGATGCCTTTCATAAGTATGTTAAAATGGAAATAGATACCTATTTAGCCGGCAGCTGAAAAACACCCATCTGCTTCGTTGCGCTCATCCTTCGTCATTGCGACGTACGGTAAAGTACGACTCATTCCTCAGGATTTCGCGTGCCTTGCATCCGGGTGTTTTTGACCCGCCTGAGGAAAAACCCTACTTTTTCAACAACATGTTAGAGAAACTGTAATGGATACAACCTCCATTCCTCTGCTGTCAGCATTGTGGCTGGGCATCCTTACCTCGGTGAACCCCTGCCCGCTTGCTTCAAACATCGCCGCTGTCTCTTTCATCATGAAGAAGATAGACCGGACCGGGGCAGTTTTTGCCTCGGGAATACTCTATACCCTGGGCAGAACCGCGGGATACGCAGTGCTGGGAATGCTTATCACCTCGTCGCTTCTCTCCATACCCGAAACTGCCCGCTTTCTGCAAAAATACATGAACCAGATTCTGGGGCCGGTGCTTATAGTGACCGGGTTATTCCTTCTCGGGTTGTTTAAATTTTCGTTTTCAGGGTTTTCATTTTCCGGGAAAATTACCGGCCGCCTGAATACTATGGGCGTCATAGGGGCTTTTCCTCTGGGTGTGCTGTTTGCCCTGTCCTTCTGCCCTTCTTCTGCCGCGCTGTTCTTCGGCAGCCTGATTCCCCTGTCCCTCAATAACAACGCCCCGCTTCTGTTTCCGTCTGTTTACGGCATCGGCACCGGGCTGCCGGTTCTGGTATTCGCCGCAATCATTGCCTTTGGCGTGAAAAATATCAGTGCTCTGTTCCGCCGGGTCACTGCCGCGGAGTACTGGACAAGGAAGATAACTGGTGCCATATTTATTGTCATAGGCATCTATTACAGCCTGCTGCATATCTTCCATATCCAGCTCCTGTAGATAAGGCTTCGGTAACCCATGAAATTTAAAAAAGAGCTCGAGGCAACAGTAGACAGCAGGGGCCGCCTGGTTCTCCCGCCGGAATTCTTGCGCCAATACGGCCTTAAACGGGGGGGAACAATAGCGCTCAGGGAGCACCAGCACAGTTTCCAGGTCCGGCAGCCGGTTACCCTGCTGAAGAAAGTATACATAGAGCCCACCAACGAGTGCAATCTTGCCTGCCGCACCTGCATGCGAAACACCTGGAGCGAGCCGATGGGGCAAATGTCGCTTGCAGCGTTCAAACGTATTGTAAGGGGCCTGCGTTCATTTAACCCCCGGCCGACAGTTGTTTTCGGCGGCTTCGGGGAGCCGCTCTCCCATCCGCACATTATCCAGATGATAAAAAAAGTCAAAGCCGTGGGCTCGCCGGTGGAGCTGATTACCAACGGGACCCTGCTTAGCGAACAAACTGCGCGTGCGTTGCTCTCAACAAAGATAGATGTGCTGTGGCTTTCACTCGATGGCGCATCTGCCGAAAGCTACGCGGATGTTCGTCTCGGTGCCATGCTGCCTGAAGTGCTCGCCAATGTTACCCGGCTGCGGTACAGTTCCTGGGCGTACCAGTACCATCAGCCGTACCTGGGCATAGTCTTTGTGGCCATGAAGCGAAATATTGCTGATCTTCCGGAAGTAATGCGTATCGGCGCGCGGCTGAAAGCAGACCGTTTCGTGATCACCAACGTGCTGCCCTATACCGAGGAACTGCGCAGCGAGGTCTTATATGACCGGGCACTGGGGGATAATTCAAGCGTGAAATCTTTTTGGGCACCGCATTTGGATTTTGCAAAAATGGATATGAATGAAACAACCCGCGACAGCCTCTACCGGGTTATGCGCGGCTGGCGACTCTCAAGCTATGCCGGCGATGACACGGCTGAGCATCATTACTGCCCGTTTATTGAAAGCGGCTCAACAGCCATAAACTGGGAGGGGCAGGTGAGCCCCTGCCTGCCGCTCATGCACTCGCACACCAGCTATCTGCATGACCGCAGGCGTGCGACGCAGCGCCATGTTATCGGGAATATTGCGGAGCGGTCTCTGCGCGACCTGTGGAACGAGCCGGACTATGTCGCGTTGCGCAAGCGGGTCCAGGAGTTTGACTTTTCGCCGTGCACCTTCTGCGGCGGCTGCGAGATGTCCGAGTCGAACGAGAAGGACTGTTTCGGCAACACGCTCCCGACCTGCGGCGGCTGCCTGTGGGCGCAGGGGTTCATCAGATGCCCGTAATGGCAAAGCCCAAATAACAAAATCTAAATGTCAAATAATAACTGCAGGGTTCAAGGATTCAAGGGGTCATGGGTTCAAATGATTGTATTGCGCTTTAATCATCCAATTTAAAACCCTGCTAAAATATATTGAGCTTTGGAATTTGGCATTTGACCTTGTATTTCAGGGGGTGTGTATGGTTATCATCAGAATTCTGGGCACCGGCTGTCCCAACTGCGATCAGCTGCACAAAGAAGTTATTAATGCTCTGGCAGAGCTGAACATCGCTGCCGATGTTCGCCATGAACGAAATGTTTCAGAATTCTATAAATACGGCGTGGCCGTAACCCCGGCCCTGGTTATCAACGGGAAGGTAAAAGCAGTGGGCGGGGTACCGACAAGAAATGAAATTAAGGCCTGGTTACAAGCAATGGGGTAAGAACAACGCTTCGAAGAATACGGCATCAAAACACAATCCCTGCTTTTCAGGGATTTTTTATTGCATGTTGTATTTTTCTCTTTTTTTTTAGAAAGACACACGGCTCAGTCCCGGCTGCACCGCAGCCTTTCGGGTTCATTTGCTCCTGCGTCAGAAAAACGGCAGCGGCTTGCCGGTGCGGAAGGCAAGCGCCTGGCAGAAGGCAATGAGCTGTCCCTCCTGGTCGCGCACCCTGATATCATAGCTTGCGGTCTGCCTGGTGCTGCTGATTTCCCGCGCCTCTGCCCGCAGCCGCGCCCCAGCCTTCGGGCTTGCCACGTAGGTCACGCTTACGTTGAGGGCCACGGTCACGGCCCCGCAGGTCTGGCATACCGTTTCAAACGCCTCGTCAATGAGCGAGAAGATGGCCCCGCCGTGGGCGCGCCGGAAAAGATTGTCCATGGTCTCCGGCTCATAGGTCATCTCCACCGCGGAAAAGCCCTCCTCCAGTTCCTTCAGCTCCATTTTCATATTCCGGGCATACGGCTCTTGCGCAACGCCCTGCTGAATAGCCTCTTTTATTTTGTGGTCCATGAGTATCCTCTCTTGTATCAGCGCCTGGTGCGAGGCAGCATTGAAAGGGCCGCCGGATTGCTTTCAGCTATCATTTCGCGATGCCGGCCACGGCGGCCTGATTCTCCCTGAGCACGCTCAAGACCTGCGGCGTTTCGTTCAGCCCCTCTAAAATCAGCTTGCAGGACTGCGTGGCCCCGGTCAGGGCGTCAACATCTTTTTTCAGTTTCAAGGGCAGCTTCTGATCAGCCTTTTGAATGACCCGCTGCAGAAAGTCCTCCGCTGCAATGGGCACACCGTATAAATCAATGGATTCAATCAGCACGATGTTCCTGATTTTTCCCTTCTCATCAAATGAATAGACAAAGTGCACATTGGTGCAGACATCACAGAAAACATCCTTAAACACCTCCCGCACCATAATCTTTTCATTATCCCGCGCAGTGCCGGCATACACGGCCTGGTTATCTCCCGTAACTATCCGGTTAAACTTTTTCACTTCCGGCTCGGCCTTTTTTATATAGCCCATTAACAGCTCCGGGGGCAGCTCTTCCATATAGTAGCTTTTCACCTTGGTCAGAATCGCCATCAGGTTATCAAGGGATATCTGATCATTCACATAGCGAATCGCGCCCTTCTTGTTGATAATAAACATTTTGGGCGGCCGGGCAACGCCGTATTGTTTTGCTACCTCACCCCTTTCATCCAGATAGATGGGAAAATTGACATAGTATTTTTTCCTGAAAGCCTTCACCTCTTCAATGCTGTCTCCCACGGCGATGCGGATTATATCAAGGTCGTCGCGTTTATACCGGCTGTATACTGTTTTCAGAATCTCTATGGCTTTGTGGATGCCCTCATAGCGGACAGAGAAAAAGCCCAGAGCAATGGTCTTGCTGCCGATATTATCATAGAGGTGAAACGGCTCACCTTCGCTGTTTTTGAGGGTAAAATCCGGCGGCTTGTTCCACAGCGCGGCACCCACTGCTGTTCCTTTTTCCTTCAGCACCTGGTCCATGATGGGCGCAAGCTCTGCGTCGGTGGGTACACCTCCCCGGTAGCGAATAGTGCCGGTCCGGTCTATGATATCGACGAGGGGTACGGTGCGCACCGCGTACTTTGTATACAGTTCCTTCTGCGGGTCAGGCACCAGCTCATAGTCGGGCTTGAAATTATTTTTGAATTCGGCAACTTCTTCCGGATCATTGGCGATGGCAAGGCCAATAACCCGCAGGTTTTTATATTTCTGCACGATGCTGTTTATCTTCGGAACTTCCTCCCTGCAGGAGTGGCAGTAGGTATTGAAATGCACCAGCATCACCACCGTGTTGCTGAGGCCTGACAGGGACACCAGGTTGCCGTCAATATCCTGTAATGAAAAGTCCGGCGCTTCCACGCCGGTCATGTCCGCCAGCGCCGTGCCGGAAAGAAACAGGGCCGCAATAAAAGCTATCAGGATTTTTTTCATAATCACTCCATGGTTGTTTGAATCAGTAATGAGTGCTGAGCGATGAGTAATGAGGGTAAGAAACAGGAATCAGGCAACAGGCTATAGGCATAAAGAGTAAAAAAAGCTGCGTTTTGTATTCCGGGTATCCTTTGTCTGCAGTCTGCCTCTCTTTTCTGACTTCTGACTTCTGTCTTCTGTCTTTGTGCCTTCTGCCTTCTGCCTTTGTGCCTTTGTGCCTTTGTGCCTTCTGCCTATTGCCCTCTCTTTTTCACTATCCCCGAACCCCGTGTCACCAGTACCGAAACACGAGTCCCGATGCACGAATCCCGATGCACGGGTCACTATCCCCGAGCCCCGAAACCCGATCATTAGACCGCATACCATAGCGCTGCGCAGAAGTGACACACAGTTCCCATGAGGACAAACAAATGCCACACGAAATGGCCATACCGCATCCGGTGATCGGCAGCGTAGAAAATAATTCCCGCCGTGTACGCAAGCCCTCCGGCTATTATCCACAACCATCCTGAGACCGGCATGCGCAGCCACAAAGGCCTGATAGCGATCACGGCGATCCAGCCCATCACGGCATACAACACGGTTGAGAGCCGGGGATAGCGAATACCACCGGCCACTTTCAGGATAACACCAATAGCGGCGAAGCTCCACACCAGGCCGAACAGGGTCCAGCCCCAGGCGCCGCGCAGGACGCCGAGCGTAAACGGGGTGTAGGTTCCCGCAATGAGAAGATAAATTGCACAGTGGTCGATGACCCGGAACACGCTTTTCGCCCTGTTCCGGGGCAGAGCATGGTAGAGCGTGGAAGACAGGTACAGCAGCACCGCGGTCCCCGCGAACACGCTCGCGCCGATAATCTCCGCCGCGCCGCCATTGCGGCCTGCAGACAATATTAGGAAGGGACCCGCCACAAGTCCTCCCGCAAGGCCAACCCCGTGGATCGAGCTGTTTGCGATCTCTTCCGGAAGAGAGTGCGGTCGTTTATAGTCTGCAAAAACCTTATTCATAGTCTTTACATCTTACTCAACGCATCAGTGATGTCAAATTTATTGTTTTGATAAGTTCGTACTGGGCTGGAAAATCAGGTTTCAGGGGCTGACCCGTTTGCTTTGATTGCTGTTGACCTTTTTCAAAGCATAGCTGAATTGCGCGACGCCGGGTGAGGCTTGCGTAAGCAGGCGTTCAGCCGGCGCTCCCATAACATAATGATTCATGAAGGCGAGGCTGTAGGCGATAATTTCCCCGCACAACGATGGTCTGCCGATGTTGGTCCAGGAAAAATGCCCGGCCTTTCTAAAATCTACATAGTATTTCGGTTCCGGCGACTGTTTATAACTCAAACCGGACTTATCTGTCCTTGGTGTGGCGCCGTAATCCCAGGTGCCGCCCTGGTACATCACCGGCACGGACAACCCGGCAAGCGTCTTGTGCATGATGAACGGCTGGCTGTAAGGCGAAAGCGCCAGCACCGCCTTTACACCAGGGAGTTTCCATGCCGCCCACGCCCCGCATAATCCCAGGACCGTGTACCCGCCCAGGGAGTGTCCCGCAAGACCCAGGCGCGACCAGTCCACCCGGTTGCGAAATCGCGCGTCTGCGCGGACCGCCTTGATCAAGCGGCGGATATCATCGGCGCGGTCGCGGTAACTGGTATCATTCCACAGCTCGGGCTTTCGCAGCGGTACTTTTGATTTGCTGTACCAGTGCGCCTTGCCGTTGTTACAGACGGCATCGCCATGATTGGGGGCAAACACGATATAGCCGGAGGACGCAAACGCTTCCATCAAAAAGCGCGATTGCGTAGCACAGCCGTGGAAGCCGTGGGAAAAGATGATGACCGGCTGCCGGGCGGCATTACCCGCATCCTGCGACCACACGGTCACATCCAGGCCGCCGAGTTTGACTGATTGCTCATCAGCCCATGCTGCGGTAACGCATACAAGCAGGGCCACAACTAACAGTATATACAATCGCATAAGCTCTTATCTATTCATTCAGCAGAATGGGGACCCCGCGGCAGCCATGTCTCCAGCCTCCCCCATGCTGCCTGACCGCCGGGGGACGGTATTTAAACGTATTCCTGATCTTCCCCTGGTGCACACCCGGCGGTATCATCGCCGGCCTCGCCGTATTTATATAATTCAGCCTGCCATTCATCACGTTTTAATTTCTCTGCAGCAGAACGCGGAAGGTTGGCGCACACCACAACGCCCCCGCTTTCATCCGGAGCGGGCAGCAGGTACAGCACCCACGGTATCGGCACTGCGGGAACTCCGGCCAAGAAGGGTTTATGGCCGTCAAAACAGGCGTTATAGATCGGCAGCTTGAACAGGCTGCTTACCACGCAGTCGCCGGCATACGGGTTCACATCGGCAAATACCCTGCGCATCTGCCGCCGCTGCTCCTGCCCGCGCAGCCACCGCATCTGCCCCCTTAAATACTGAACATCAAGGACCGCGACCTGCCGGCGGCATCTGCCGGCTGCGCAGGAGAGCGCGCCGCCCGTAAGCTCGCCGGCAGTGCCCGCCACGACCACATTGGAGAGGGCGTTGCCGAAGTAATGGGCGGAAAGCGGATGATCTATTTTTGACCGCATGCCGGCGCCGAACAGAAGTTTGCGGGGTGCATCGGGGTGCGCGGCTTTTTGCAGCTTTGTGCATAACTGCCACAGGTGCGCGCTCAGCGCGTCATTGAGGGATACCGGGCCCTGCCGCCCGGCGGCATTTTTTATCGCCGTGAGCTGCGCTCGGGTGAAGCGCAGTACGCTGCAGACGATAGAGTTCCGCCGCATTAAAAAGGAGCTGATTAATCTGAGCATCTCCCCGCGGGTAAAAAGGCGGAATCCGTTACAGGCAGCGGGCAGCTCGGCTGGGAGAATCAGTTCCTGAGCGTCGGGCTGCAGTGCGCTGCGGTCATGCCAGGGCCTGCCCGCGGTCAGGCCCTCATGAACCTGTGACCAGTGTCTGATAAAATAATAAAAACTGTACCCGTCCGCCACCGTGTGCGCACAGGATATGCCCAGCGCGCTGCCGCCGCCTTCCATACGGGTCAGCCGGCAGGTTAGAAGCGGCCTGCCGCGCAGTTTCAGCAGCAGCGGATTAATCTGCTCGATAAATTCATACACGGGGTATTCCCCATGCAGCCCGCTTGCGACCTGTGCCAGGGTCAAACCGCATGAGCTCACCGTAAAGGAAGCCCCGGGATGGGGATAGCCGACGCTGAGAGAGCCGTCAGGCTCGACGCGGAGCTGCCCGCAAAGCACGGGGAAATCCCTTAGCGTACTCTGCAGCGACTGCTGCAGGCGCGACGGGTCAAGGGTATTCCGGTAGAGAAAGACCACTTCCGCCAGACCCTCGGCCATGGCATGGTCCAGGGCATTTAACGGAAATCGCGCGGAAGCTTTTTCCCCTGTCGGCAGGGAGGTTCTGCTGGTGGTCCTGCACCGGAGCGGTTCAGCCACGCGGTGAACTCCTGTTGCCGCGCACATTTTTATTTGCATTTTTCAGCCGCCTGCATTACAGTAACAGGAAATTTTACACACGCGTTATTTGACCATAAATCGTTTTATACCTCAACCGTAATAAGCGCATAACCATGCAAAAAAATATTCGTGGAAGCGGCAAAACGGGCTGCCTCATCTGGCTGATTATACTGGGGGCCGTATTTTATGTCGGCTATAAATTCGGCGCGGCGGAGTGGGCATATCTTAACATGAGGGAAGATATTCATGAGATTACCAAGGCTGCCGCTTCTCAGCGCACCCTGAACGTGGAAGGCATTCAGCAGGCGGTCATAAATCTGGGGGAAAAGCTGGGAATTTCTATTGCTGCCGAGGACATTACAATCCAGGACGAGGGCAGCCAGACAACCATCGAAGTGTACTGGGAAGTTGCTCTTGAATTTCCCTTTTATACCTTTTATCAGGACTACACGGTCGTATCAACCCAGCGAAAGGGGCTTTAGCCGGTCAGCCGGTGCGCTCAACGACATAGCGGGCAAGATCCGCCAGCGGCTTCAGTCGCTCCTCTGCGTCAAACGCCTGCAGCGCTTCTTCAGCTCTGCGGATGTAGCGCTGCGCTTTCTCCACGGCCCGGCGGTTCCCCTCGTATTTATTGATAATCTCAAAGATGGCAGTCATGTCAGCGGGCTGCAGATCATCATCCCGGCATATCAATTCCGTCAAAATCTTTTTTTCGCTCGCGGAAGAGCGCTGCAGCGCCTCTATAAACGGCAGCGTAATGCTTCCTTCCTGGAGATCCTTGCCGATGGCTTTCCCCAGGTTATGCTCTGTCGAGGCGTAATCAAGCACATCATCCATAATCTGGAACGCAATGCCCATGTTCAGGCCGTAGTCAGCCAGCGCCTGCTCCCTGATGCTCCCGGCGCCTGCCAGGATGCCCCCGATCTGCGCTGCGGCGGAGATGAGGGTCGCGGTTTTTTTCGTGATAATCTGCAGGTATTCTTCTTCGGCCAGCAGAAGGTCGCGGGAGTGCTCCATCTGCAGGGTCTCGGCCTCAACCATGAGCGTTGCAGCGCGCGCAATAACCTGCAGGATGGCGGTGTTGCCGTATGCCACGGCCATGGAGAAAGCCTTTGACAGGAGAAAGTCTCCGACCAGGATGGTGGTGTGATTGCCCCAGAGCGTGTTTGCCGAGGAATTGCCCCGGCGAATCTGGGCATGGTCAATCACATCGTCGTGCAGAAGCGTTGCCGTGTGAATATATTCGACGACGCAGGACAGCGGGATGTGGCTTTCTCCCCGGTACCCGCACAGGCGCGCGGCCAGCAGCAGCACCAGCGGCCGAAAACGTTTTCCGCCGCTTGAGAGCACATAGTTACTCACGTTTTTTATAAGCTCCTGGTGCTCTTCGAGGCTGACAAAAAGCCCCTGCTCAACCCGGTCCAAATCGTCCTTCACCACGGCGATAATCGCATCAATTGACGTCACTATGTCCTCTCATCTACAGGGTCCGGGCCAGCGTGAGCACAGCAACGCGCCGGGCGCCGTTTTGTTTCAATACCTTCGCACATTCGTTGGCCGTTGAGCCGCTGGTATAGACATCATCAATCAGCAGGATTTTTTTCTTCTCCACGGCCGCTGTGCAGCGGAACGCATCCCGGACATTGCGCAGCCGCTGCCGTTCATGCAGCATGGTCTGCGGATCGGTCCAGCGCACGCGCGCCAGCCCTTCCGCTGCAACCGCAATGCCCCAGCGCTTCCCCACCTCTCGCGCCAGGGCCAGCGACTGGTTAAAACCCCGCTGCCGGACGCGGCGCGCGTGCAGCGGCACAGGCATAATCAGGTCATGCTCCTGGTCCAGAAGCCCCCTGCCCTGCTGTGCGAGAAGCATCCCCAGCGGCGCTGCGAGCAGCGGGCGGCTGGTATATTTCAACAGGTGTATGGCCTTTCTCAGGGGTCCGGCATAGACGCCGATCGCCCGCGCCGCGTCAAAGGCCGGGGCATTATCCATGCAGCGGCCGCAGAGGTGATCAGCGCCTTCCTGCGAAACAAACGGGATGCCGCAGCACGGGCACAGCGGGCCGCGAATGAGGGGCAAGGCCGCGCTGCAGGAGGCGCATAAATATGTTTCCTGCGGGGCGGTCAGAAATTTCCTGCACAGCAGGCACAGCGGAGGAAAAAAGAAGTCGGCAACTGCTGTGAAGAAGTTTCTGCAGCCCATGCTGTAAAATCCAGATGTCAAAGCTCAAATGACAAATCACCACATTCTGTTCAACTTAGCTTTTCTTCTTCCGTGTCCCGGCCTTTGTCACTTCGGTTTTGGGTTTTTTTACCGTTTTAGTTTTGCCCCTGGATAGTGCACTGTTGGTGCCGCTATCCATCTCTACAGGAATTCTCTGCGCTTCGGTCCACAGCCGTTCCAGGTCGTAAAATTCCCGCACCGGCTCATGGAAAATATGTATCACCACATCAGCGTAATCAAGCAGAACCCATCTGCCCTCGCGCACGCCCTCGACCCCCAGCGGCCGCATGCCTGCCTGTTTGCAGCTGGCCTCAAGGTGCGCGGCAATCGCCTGCACCTGGCGGTCCGAGGCGCCACTGCAGATAATAAAATAGCTGGTGAAGGATGACTGCTGCTGCACATCAAGCAGCACCAGGTCAGCGGCTTTCTTGTCCAGCGCCAGCTGTGCGCACCACAAGGCTTTTTCTTTTGATTCCAATTTCTCCTGCTCCTTTGGTCTGTTGAACACTGCCTCCCGACAGCAAGCCGGTTATCGCGCTGCCGGCGCCGCGTTCCGGCTCTTTCGGTAGAGCCGGTGCTCGGCAATATAGCGCTCCACCGCACGGGGAACCAAGTACCTGATCGATTTCCCCGCTTGCGTGCAGGCGCGGATAACGGTTGAAGAAATGTCAAGCTGCGTCACCGGGGCGGTATAAACGCGGCGCCCCGAAGCGTGCACAAAGCAGCCCGCGGCCTTCTGTTGGGTAAACTCTTTTTTTATGTCCCGGGGCAGCAGCCCGGCTGGCTGCATGTCGTCCGCGCCGGGACGGGTCATGACAATAAAATTGCAGGCGGAAAAAAGCGCCGAATAGTCCTTCCAGGCGGGAATATCCCTGAAGGCATCCGTGCCGAGAATAAAATATATTTCTTCCTGCCCCCGGGAATGCCCGTGAAAATGGCGTATGGTGTCTATGGAATAGGATTTTCCGGGACGCTGCAGCTCGAGATCTGAAACCCGGAAACAGGAATTGCCGCGGATGGCCTTCCGCAGCATGGCGCAGCGGTGCTCGGGGGAGATAACCGCGGCTTTCTTGTGCGGCGGAACATGCACCGGAATAAAAATGACGCGGTCAAGCCCGAACTGTTCACGAATTTCCTCTGCGGAGCGCAGATGCCCCCAGTGGACCGGGTTGAAGGTGCCGCCGAACAGACCAATCTTTCTTTTTTTTTCGCTATCTCTTTGCAAAGTAGCAACTGCCGCGCATCATGAACAGACGGTCAGATGACAGAAAGTAAGAAGACAGACACTATGGCATAAGCCCGTCGCAGGTTTGCATGTCTGAATGCTGTCCTCTGTATTCTGCCGTTTCAGGTTCTAACCTGCCCTTCGCCGTAGACGATAAATTTTGTCGTGGTCAGCTCCACAAGCCCCATGGGGCCGAAGGCATGCAGCTTTGAAGTGCTGATGCCGATCTCGGCGCCGAGGCCAAGCTGGTTGCCGTCATTGAAGCGGGTGGAGGCGTTGACCAGCACCACCGATGAATTGACCTCCCGCAGAAATTTCTGCGCGTTGTTATAATCGCCGGTCACAATGGCCTCCGTGTGCAGGGAGCCATAACGGGCAATGTGGTCAATGGCCTCATCAATCGTGTCCACCACGCGCACCGACAGCCGCAGGTCAAGATACTCCGATGACCAGTCCTCTTCCGTGGCCCGCTCGATTCCCTCGACCATCCGGCAGGTGCGCTCGCAGCCGCGCATAATAACGCCGGCTTTGCGCAGGGCGCCGGCCAGCCCTGCCAGATGCTTCCCGGCAAACTCCCGATGCACCAGCAGCGTCTCCATTGCATTGCACACGCCGGGGCGCTGCACTTTTGCATTCAGACTTATGGTCTCAGCCATGCCGGGGTCGGCGGACGCGTCAATAAAAACATGACAGACCCCCTTGTAGTGTGCGATCACCGGAATCCGCGAATTCTCATACACCGTGCGGATGAGGGATTCCCCGCCCCGCGGAATGATGACATCAATATAATCACTGAGCTGCAGGAGCTCGAGCACCGCGTCCCGGTCCGCGGTGGGAATTATCTGGACCACTTCCGGAGGGATCTGCTCGGCCGCGAGCACTTCCTGCATGAGGGCGGCCAGGGCGCGGTTTGAATGCAGGGCCTCGCTGCCGCCGCGGAGAATTACCGCATTGCCGGCCTTCAAGCACAGCCCCGCTGCGTCCACCGTTACATTGGGCCGCGATTCGTAAATCATGCCGATCACGCCGATGGGTATGCGCATCCTGCCGACGAGCAGGCCGTTCGGCCGCTTCCACATGCCGGTCACCGCGCCGACCGGATCGGGAAGCTGCGCCACCTCTTCCAGTGCGGCGATCATCTCATCCAGCACCGCCGCCGTAAGGGTCAGCCGGTCAATAAAGGCCGCCGGCTGCTGACGGCTGCGTGCCGCCGCCACATCCTTAGCGTTTTCTTCCTGCAGCAGGGATTTTTTCCCCGCGAGCTGCCGCGCAATACCCCGCAGCACGCTGTTCTTCTGCGCCGTAGTGAGCGCTGCAGCCGCGCGTGAAGCCTCCCGCGCAGCGCGCGCGATGGCAAGAATTTGTTCAGAAACTTCCATGGTACTCTTCTCTTAATACTACCAGGTCATCCCGGTTTATCACTTCCTGGGCCGGGCAATGGCCCAGCACCCGTTGTATCTCCACGGTCTTGCAGCCCCGGATGCGCTCAATTTCAGCGGACCCGTAACGGGTCAGGCCCCGGGCAAAGGCAGCGCCCTGCGCGTCGCAGCAGGTCACTGCTTCTCCGGCATCGAATTCTCCGCGCACCCGGATGATGCCCGAAGGCAGCAGGCTGGTGCTTTTTTTGAGAATAGCGTTTTTTGCTCCGTCGTCAACTATAATTTCACCCTGGGGTTTCAAGGTAAAAGCAATCCAGTGCTTGCGGCTTGCGAGTTTGCTCTGCCCGGGAAGAATCAGCGTGCCCACATCTTTTCCCTGCAGAATTTTATCCAGGTTTCCGGGGATTTTTCCGTTGGCGATAATCGTGGGAACGCCGGACAGCGCGGCGGTCTTGGCGGCCGCAATCTTGGTTGCCATGCCCCCACGGCTTATCGTGCTGCGGGTGCCGTCAGCCAGCCGTTCGATGTCCGCGGTGATAGTGCGCACCAGAGGAATGAGCCGCGCCGACGGGCTGCTCTTCGGGTCGCGGTCATAGAGCCCGTCAATATCGGTTAGTATTATGAGCAGATCCGCCTGCGCCAGGCTGGTAACAAGCGCGGATAAATGATCATTGTCTCCGAACCGGATCTCGTCAACAACCGTGGAGTCGTTTTCATTGATGATGGGGATTATGTTATATTCGAGCAGGCTGTTCAGCGCATGCCGCGCATTCAAAAACCGCTTGCGGTCTTTCAAATCGCTGTGCGTCAGCAGCACCTGGGCCACTGCTATATCAAGCTGCCCGAAAAGCCGCTGATACAGCCCCATTAATCTTATCTGACCGATTGCAGCTGCCGCCTGCTCCAGGGGGATGAGCCGGGGCCGCTGCCGGAAACCGAGCTTTCCCATGCCAGCGGCGATCGCGCCGGAGGAGACCAGCATAAAATCACCCCGGCGCTTTCGCGCCCGGGCAATGGTCGCGGTGATATCGGCAAAAACTTTCCTGTCCAGCTTCCACCCGGCAGTGGTCAAAACATTACTCCCGAGTTTCACCACCGTGCGCCGTACCTGCTGTATAATGCCTTTTCTTATTTGTTCAGTGGACAAGGATTCCTTCCTGCTTGAAAGGTCATGCGCCCCGGCTGTTTCCGAGGCCTCCCTGTTATGCAGCAGTAACGATACGCACCCGTTTTCTGCCTTTGCCGAAATCTTCGAACTTTACCTGTCCGTCTTTCTTGGCAAACAGGGTGAAGTCCCTGCCCATGCCCACGTTCACGCCCGGGTGAATCCTGGTGCCGACCTGGCGGACCAGAATGTTGCCCGCCTTTACCGTCTCGCCGCCGAAACGCTTGGTGCCGAACCGCTGGCCGGCGCTGTCGCGTCCGTTCCGGGAGCTGCCTCCTGCTTTTTTATGAGCCATAACAAAAACCTCCTCATTGAAAATAAAATAAAATTCTAAATCCAAAATTCAAAAATCTAAATAATATCTCGCCAAAGTTATTTAAAAATTGTTGTTAGGCTTCTGGTTCATTTGTTCGGGCTAAGTGCACGCAGGAAATGCTGCTTGTTTTTGCCAGAGCCTTCGCTCGTACCGCCCGCAACTGCTTTCACCAGAAGACTAACGATACACAATGTGAGAGCAAAATTCTCAGATTAAGCTATGTAAGAATCTACGCCTAATATCTAAACTCTAAAAAATTACTTTGCTATTTTTATTTTGATATTGTTTAGGATTTAGTGTTTCAGGTTTAGAAATTGTTATTATTGTTTTTCCTGGTATCCCTTCAGATATTTAAAAAAGTCACCCTTGGTGCTGAGCACCACTGAACTGTCTTTAGCAAACGTTTGCCGGTACGCATCAAGCGTCTTCACAAAAGAATAAAATTCCGGATCCTTGTTGTACGCATCAGCATAAATGCGGGCTGCCTCGCCATCTGCCTTCCCCTTTATCTCCTGTGCTTTGCGGTATGCATCTGAGGTGATCCGCTTGAGCTCCTTGCCCCGCTCGCCCTCTATTTTTTTGCTCTCGCCTTTGCCCTCTGAGCGAAACTTCTCTGAAATCTGCTTGCGTTCTGCTATCATGCGCTCGTAGACTTTTTTCTGCACTTCATCCACATAGTTGATGCGCTTGATGCGCATATCAATGAGAGCAATGCCGAACTTCTCAAGCTTCGGTTTGGCCTGCTCCATGATACCCCGGTTAATCCCTTCCCTGCCGAACTTAATGGATATCTGCTCCTGGACGCTTTCGGCAAGGCCTGCCGAAGCAATTATTTCCTTCTCCAGCAGGCGGTTTGAGTTTCGCACCGCCTCAACCAGATGATGGGAAGATATAAAGTTAAAGGTCGCTGAATCCAGTATATCATCAAGTTTTTTCTGCGCAGCGATTTCATTATATACCGTCTCATAGTATTTGAGCGGGTCTTTAATTACCCAGCGGGCAAAGGTCTCCACATAGATAAAGGTCTTGTCCTGCGTGGGTATCTGCCCGGGGTCGCCGTTCCACTCAAGCAGCGTTTTGGGGAAAACGTTTGCGTTCTGAATGAACGGAAGCTTTACATGCAGCCCGGGATCGGTAATGGGATCACCAACCGGCTTGCCGAACTGGGTGATGACTACCTGTTCGGTTTCATTCACCGTGTAGAACATCCCCCCGGAGGCCACCAGTCCCAAGAGTATGATAATGCCGATGAGCGCGGTATTTTTCATTATTTCTTCTCCTCCTGGAGCTTTTCATCCAGATTGAAAAGCGGCAGCACTCCGCCCTGCTCCGGGTCAATAACATAGGTTTTGCCGAGTTTTGGCAGGACATCCTGCATGGCTTCAAGGTACAGGCGCCTTCTGGTCACATCCTTGGCATTGGCATATTCAGTCCACAGCGATAAGAAACGGGCGGCTTCACCTTTTGCCTGGTTAATGCGCTCCAGCGCATAACCTTCCGCTTCCCGCAGCATTCTTTGCGCCTCGCCGGATGCTTCAGGGATCACTTTATTATAAGCCTCCCGCGCTTCGTAAATCATCCGCTCCTTTTCCTGCAGGGACTGGTTGACCTCATTAAATGACGGCTGCACCGGGTCGGGAACCGTCGCCCGCTTCAGTTCCACCGTGACTATGGTAATGCCGGTATCAGCATCATTCACTGCCTTTTGCAGCTCGGTTTTAACTGCTGTCGCAATCTCCAGCCGCTCGGTAATCACCTCGTTAATGCTGCGGTCACCCACCACCTGGCGCATCACTGCTTCTGATATGTCGCGCAGGGTTTTTTTAACATCCCGCACTTTAAACAAAAACTTATAGGGGTCGCTCAGCCGGAACTGCACGATCCACGGCACCACCGCGCAGTTAAGATCGCCCGTGAGCATCAGGGACTCGTTCAGATACTCGGTGCTTGGTGAGTACTCGGTGTCCACACCTGCCTGGAGGGTCCGGGTGCCGAATTCCTCGGTATATACATACTGCACCCGCACTTTGGTAAGGGTTTCGATGCCTGCCGGAAGTTTCATATTGAGCCCCGGCTCCGTTATCCGCACAAATTTTCCGAACCGCTGAACAACACCGACCTCGCCCGGCTGGATGGTGTAAAAGCACGAAATGCCCCACAGCACCAGGAGCACCGCGACTACTATCCAGATGCCGGAGAAGCCCTTACCAAGCATGCTTTTAAACTGCTTTATGATTTGCTCTGGATTGAACTCCTGTTTTCCCCAGGGATTCTGCCTTCCGGAATTGTCTTGCCAGGGCATAAATTAGAGTTCCTTATATTAGTAAATGGTTTGGCCCTTCACCATTCATTCAATTGTGAAGGGAAAATAATGCCTTAATTTTTCTATTGTAAAGTTGCAGGGGGTAAAATGTCAAGGTTTGTTTGTGCAGCGCCCGGCGGTATCGTGAAGGCTTTGCCGGATGAGTAGTTATCAAAAAAGCCTCCTTGAAACCGGGAGGCTATATCAGCATTAGTGCAGCTGAAGGCTTTTTTTCTATTCTATACTGACTGCCTCAAACTTGCACGCTTCAAAACAGGCCCCGCATTTAATGCATTTCATCGGGTCGATGACGTGAACCTGTTTCTTCTCGCCGCTCACCGCGCCGGCCGGACAGACTTTTTTACAGGCGCCGCACATCTTGCATTTCTCTGCAATAACCCGGTACTGGATTAGTGCTTTACAGACACCGGCAGGACATTTCTTGTCCTTGATATGGGCCTCGTATTCATCTCTGAAGTAGCGGATGGTGCTGAGAACCGGATTTGGCGCGGTGCTGCCAAGCGCGCATAACGCGCCGTCAATGATTGCATCGCACATGGACAGCAGCAGTTCAATATCTCCCTCTCTGCCCCGGCCCTCGCAGATATCGGCAAATATCTCGCCCATGCGCAGGAGGCCTTCCCGGCAGGGGACACACTTGCCGCAGGACTCCTCCTGTAAAAAGTTCAAAAAATAACGGGCCACATCCACCATGCAGGAGCGGTCATCCATCACGATCATGCCGCCGGAGCCCATCATGGAGCCTGCCCTGGCCAGGGCATCAAAATCAACCTGCAGGTCCAGCATGCTCTCCGGGATACAGCCGCCCGAGGGGCCGCCGGTCTGGACTGCCTTGAATTTTCTCCCGTTGTAGATGCCGCCGCCGATGTCATAAATAATTTCCCGCAGGGTCATGCCCATGGGCACTTCGACCAGGCCGGTATTATTGATTTTCCCGACCAGGGAGAATATTTTGGTCCCCTTGCTGCCCTCGGTGCCGATGGAGCGGTACCATTCAGCTCCCCGGTTGATAATGAGGGGAACGTTGGCCCAGGTTTCAACATTGTTCAGCGCCGTGGGCTTGTCCCATAGCCCTTTTTCCACCGCGTGGATGTATTTGTCCCGCGGCTCGCCGGAGCGGCCTTCAATGGAGGCAAACAGCGCCGAAGACTCGCCGCAGACAAAGGCGCCGCCGCCGCGGTTGATCTTGATCTCAAAGCTGAACCCCGAACCTAAAATATTCTGTCCCAGCAGTCCCGCTTCCCGCGCGGTTGCAATCGCCATGGTGAGGTGCTTTACCGCCAGGGGATATTCATTGCGCACGTAGAGAAACCCTGTTTGCGCACCGATGGCATACGCGCCGATAGTCATGCCTTCAATGATGCTGAAGGGGTTTCCCTCCATGACGCTGCGGTCCATGTACGCGCCGGGATCGCCTTCATCGCCGTTGCCGATCACATACTTGGGCGAGCCGGCTGCTGCACGGCAGTGCTCCCATTTGGTCCCCGTCGGGTAGCCGCCGCCGCCGCGGCCGCGCAGGCCCGCGTGCAGCACTTCGTGGATGACCGCGTCCGGGGCCATGGCGGAGAGCGCCTTGGACAGGGCGCTGTAGCCGCCGACCGCAAGATAATCTTCCAGGCTGGTGGGGTCAATCAGGCCGTTATAGCCCAGGATAACGCGCTTCTGCTTGTTGTAAAACGGGACCTCGTCTTCACGCGCGAGTTTCTTTTTGCCGACCGGATCAGTGTACAGCAGCCGCTCCAGCACCTCTCCGGTGGCAATTGTCTTAGCGATGATATCAGCCGCGTCCTCGGTTTTAACCTGCTGGTAAAAAATATTTTGCGGGTGGATGACCACCAGCGGCCCTTTTTCGCAGAACCCGTGGCAGCCCGTTGCCCTGACCGCGACTTTGCCGGAGAAGCCCTGGCTGCTTATTTCAGCTTCAAGCGCTTCCTTTACCTTTATACAGCCCTGGCCCTGGCACCCGGTGCCGGCGCAGATGGTGATGAGCGGCTTTTTTGGGTCGCGCAGGTCCTGCAGCTTTTTCTGTGCGGCTGAGAGTTCAGCAGCGCTTCCAATCCGTTTCATGCCTGGTCTCCCGCTTTCATGGTAGTAACAATTTTCTCAGCCTTGGCGAGCGTCATCTGGCCGTTATATTCTCCGTCCACAACCACAATGGGACCCAGCGCGCAGGCGCCCACGCAGTTGACCGTCTCCAGAGTAAACTGCCCGTCTTCTCCCGTGGCGCCGGGTTTTAAGCTCAGGGTCCGCACCAGCACATCAAGCACCTTGGGCGCGCCCCGCACATGGCAGGCCGTGCCGAGACAGACACTCACAATGTGCTTGCCCCGCGGGGTCAGGCTGAAGGCTTTGTAAAACGTGGCCACGGAAAAAACCAGGCTGTGGGGAATCGCCAGCTCTTCAGCCAGCTCCAGCAGCAGGTCCCGGGGCAGATAATTGTTGCGGGCCTGGATGTCCTGAAGGATCGGCACCAGAAAGGCCTTATCCCGGCCGTAGCTTTCAACAATGGCTTTAATCTCTTCCTTCATAACTCCCTCAGACAGCGGCTTTCTTTTTCAGATCTTCATAGGTTTTCACGACCTGGTCCTGGATTTGCTCCAGCACGTCTTTGGTCAGATGCCTGAACCGACCCTGCGCTTTGGTGTATTCAACAAGCGGCCGCAGAGGCGCAGTATCCATGCTCAGCTTGTAGCGGCCATTGATAATTTCATACAGGGGAAACACCCCGGTCTCAACCGCCAGCCGTCCCATCTTCACGCTCAGTTCAGGCGCGGAGCGCCATCCCGTCGGGCATACGGAAAAGACATGGATGTAGGCCGGACCTTCGACTTCCTGGGCGCGCTTCACCTTGTCAAACAGGTCGAACGGATAGCTCGGGCAGGCGGTCGCCACATAGGGAATGCCATGGGCCGCTGCAATGGCCGGCATGTTTTTCTTCCCGGTCACCTGGCCGATGCTCTTTTTGCCGGCGGGAGACGTGGAAGTCGATGCGCCGTAAGGAGTTGCGCTTGAGCGCTGAATGCCGGTATTCATGTAGGCTTCATTGTCAAAACAAAAATAGATGAAATTATGCCCCCGCTCCAGTGCCCCGGACAAAGACTGTAAACCGATATCACAGGTTGATCCGTCCCCGCCCATGGCCACGACGGTAATCTTTTTGTCAGGAATCTTTCCCCGGCGCCTGAGCACCTTCAGTCCTGATTCAATGCCCGAGGCCACCGCCGAGGTGTTTTCAAACAGGCTGTGTATCCACGGCACCCGCCAGCTCGTAGTGGGAAGCGCAGATGAGATGATCTCCATGCACCCCGTGGCATTGGCGATGATCACGTCCTTGCCCAGTGCCTTGCACACGTGGCGCACCGCGAGGGCTTCACCGCAGCCGATGCAGGCCCGGTGCCCGGGAGCAAAATTCTCTTTGGCGGTAACAAGCCGCGGGACAAAAATTGAAAACTGGTCCATTACTCCCTCACCCCGATAGTTTCATATTCAACGTCGACTTTTTTATCCAGGATTTCACGGCCGCGCGCGATCATGTCTTCAAACTGGCGGGGTGTGATGTCCCGCCCGCCCAGGCCGCCGATGAAATTAAATATTTTCGGCTTCTTTTCTTCCCGGTAGAGTGCTGCTTTTATTTCCGAGCACAGGGGGCCGCCGGGGCCGCCCAGGATTATGCTGCGGTCAAACACGATCACTTTCTTTGCTCCCCGGAGCGCAGCGCGGATTTCGGCGAAGGGAAACGGCCGCCACAGCCGCAGGTGCACCAGACCAACTTTTTCTCCCCGGGCCCGCATGCTGTCAACGGCAACGCTTGCCGTCTCGGTGAAGCACCCGATCCCCACCAGGATGGTGTCCGCGTCTTCGGCCCGGTAGGTCTCAACCGTGTTATAGCTGCGCCCGAACCGCTCGCCGAATTCCTTCCATACCTTCAGGATGGTCTCCCTGGTGCCGTTCAAAGCCACTTCCAAAGCCTTGCGCGATTCAGTATAGAGCACCGGTGGCGCAAACGCGCCCATGGTGACCGGTCGCCTTGGGTCCAGGGGAAACGGATATTTATAGGGCGGGATAAACCCTTCAATCTCTTCTTTCTCCAGAAGAAGCAGCGGCTCAACAACGTGGGAGACAAAGAAGCCGTCAATATTCATCATCACCGGAAAGAGCACCTGCGGGTCTTCGGCAATTTTAAATGAGCACAGGGTCAGGTCAAAGGATTCCTGGGCATTTTCCGCGAAGAACTGGATCCAGCCGCAGTCGCGCGCGGCCATGACGTCTGACTGATCGCCCCACACATTGAGCGGCCCGGAAAGCGCGCGGTTCGCCACCGTCATGACAATCGGCAGCCGCGATGATGCCGCCACAAACAGCACCTCGTGCATCAGCTCCAGCCCCTGGCCGGCCGTGGCGGTAAAGGTGCGCGCGCCCACCGCTGCGGAGCCGACGCAGGCGCTCATGGCCGAATGCTCGGACTCCACGCAGATGAACTCGGCGTCTATTTCACCGTCAGCCACCATCTCCGACAGGCGCTCAACAATATGGGTCTGGGGCGTAATGGGGTATGCCGCCACCACTTCAGCTTCGGCAAGCTTCACTGCCTCGGCTATGGCAAACGAAGCTTCCATGCCAACGCGTTTGCTCATCAGCTTTCCTCCGCTATCATGTGTATTGCCGAGGTCGGGCACTCCCTGGAGCAGATGCCGCAGCCTTTGCAGTAAAACGGGTTGGCCTCAAAGTAGCCTTCCGCGTCCTGGCCGATGCACGGCTCAGGACAGAACAGGTAACAGATCCCGCATTTGATGCATTTCTTCTTGTCCCAGACCGGGTGCTGGGATTTCCAGTCACCGGTTTTATACTGGCTGGCGCTGCCCGGCTCGGTGACAATGCAGCCGATTTCCAGGTCCTTCCAGGTCATCTCATGGTCAGGCTTGGCCACGGTATTATTCCTCCACAATGGTTTCTTCATAGGCGCGCTGGCACACCTGGATATTTTTCGCTGCCAGCCGGCCGAAGCGATGATTAAGGGGCTCGGTGAGGGATTCGCTGGTGACAATGCCGGTTGCCTTAACCAGCGCCCCGATCATGGTGGTATTGGTTATGGGCAGACCGAGAACCTCGCGGGCAATCTTAGTCGCGTCAACAACAGCCGTGCGGTGGGTGAGGGAGAATTCCTGCTTTACCTGGGCGACGGATTTGCCGGTGTTCACAATGATAAGGCCGCCCTTTTTCAGCCCCGAGGTGACGTTGGCAACCGGAATAAGCGCCGGGTCAAGCACCACCACAACATCCGGCTCGCGGATATCGCAGCGCAGCTTTATCGGTTCGCTGCTTACGCGAATAAACGCCAGCACCGGCGCGCCGCGCCGCTCGGGCCCGAAACTGGGAAAGGCCTGTGCATATTTACCTTCACTGATGGCTGCGAGCGCCACCATCTCGGCAGATGTGACCGCGCCCTGTCCGCCTCGTCCATGAATTCTGACTTCAATCATTTCCAGTATCCCCGTGTAATATCCGGATTTTATCATTAATGGATGCTGTTATTTATCATATAGCAGGTATGCTGTCAATCATAGAGAAACAGTATTTATATAATTGTTATTATTAAATAGGCGTAGGCGCTTAAATGTATAAATCTGCGAATTTTACTCTCACATCTTGTATCGTTAGGCTCTTGGTGAAAGCAGTTACGGGCGGTGCGAGCGCTGGCTATGGCAAAAACAAAAAACCGTTCCAGCGAGCACTTAGCCCGAACTAATGAACCAGAAGCCTAACAACAAATTTCAAATATCTTTGGTTAGGCTTTTGGTGAGAGCAGTTGCGGGCGGTGCGAGCAAAGGTTCTGGCAATAACAAGCAGCATTTGTTGCGAGCATTTAGCCCGAACAAATGAACCAGAAGCCTAACAACAAATATCAAATATCTTTGGCTATTTTTTAATGCCGGAAATGTGCCTGGCAGCCTGCCGGCAGCCGGGCCCAGCAGGAGGTTTTTATTTCATCTCACGGCGTCCGTCAAAAGCGCTGCGCAGGGTGCCTTCGTCAATGTACTCGATGTCTCCGCCGCTGGGAACTCCCTGGGCAATGCGGGTGATCCTGACATTGGCAGTGCCCAGCTGCCGGGATATATAGAGGGCGGTGGCATTGCCGCTCACGGTGGGATTGGTGGCGAGAATCATTTCCTGCACAGCCCCGGATGCGACGCGCTCCAGCAGTTCCCTGATTTTCAGCTGATCAGGCCCGACGCCGTCAAGCGGTGCTATAGCCCCGTGGAGCACGTGATATAATCCCTTGTAGTGCCCGGTTTTCTCGATCGACATGAGATCGCCGGGAGACTCCACAACGCAAAGCTGGTGCGCGTCACGGGACAGGTTCCGGCAGATGGCACATTCGTCGCTGTCGGTAAAATTAAAGCAAATCCGGCACAGGCGCACCTTTTCCCTCACATCGATGATGCTGCGTGCCAGCTGCAGGGCATCGGCATTGGGCTGGTTCATGATAAAAAGCGCGAGCCGGGTTGCGGTCTTTTCGCCGATTCCGGGCAGCGCCGACAGGCACTGAATCAGCGTGAGCATGGGCTGGGGACAGTACACGGCGGCACCTCTACGTCGTTATACCGGGAATACTCAGGCCGCCGGTGATTTTTCTCATTTCTTCCTCCATGAGGCTGCGCGCGGACCTGAGCGCTTCATTAACGGCGGCAGTCACCAGGTCTTCCAGCATGGCGATGTCCTGCGGATCCACTGCTTCCGGCGCGATTGTAATAGAGATAATCTCTTGCTTGCCGTTGGCGATGACCGTCACCATGCCGCCTCCCGCTGAGGCGCTAACCGTCCTGCGCGCAAGCTCCTCCTGTATCCGCCCCAGCTGTTCCTGCATCTTTTGCGCCTGCTTCATTATCTTTCCAACATCCATTCTCTGTTCTCCTGTTAAAACGAGCTGTCAGCTCTCAGTTGTCAGCTTTCAGCTTTTTCTTTGTGCCTGCTTCCTTACATTTTTTTATCCGCAATCTTACCCCAATCCCGAACCACGAACTCCGAGACCCTATCCCCTACTCCGTTTTCACTTCGACGATTTCGCCGTCAAACACGTCAATGATTTTCTGCACCAGGGGGTTGCGCAACGCCTCCTGCCGTTTTTTTTTTCGTTCCTGCTCCCGGTCATCCTGCGCGGACGCAGCAGCACCCCGGGCGCCGGCCGCGACCGTGATCCTGAGCGTGCGCTGATAAAATTTTTCGCCGAGCTGTTTGATTCTTTTCTGGGTGTCCGGGTCTTTAATATTCTCAAGATAAAACGAGTCGGCGGGAAACTCAATAACCAGCTCATCAGCGCCCCGCAGACGCAGATGGCCGTGCTCCAGCTGGGCTGCCAGGGGCAGGCTGTGCTGTCGGACAAAAGAAAAAAAAGCCCCTTCGTCCCGCTCTCCCGCCGATGCCTCCGGCTGCGGCTGCGCTGGTGGTGCCTGCGGCCGCGGTGCCGGGCCGGGCTTCGCGCAGGCCGGCTCTTCCCGCACGCTGTATGCTGCGCGGGACACATGCGCTGCAGCCGCCGCAGCGCGCTGCGGCGCTTCGCTTTCCAGCTGCTGCTGCAGCGCTTCCAGCCGCTGCAGCACCTCGTCCACCGGTATTGCGCGCCGGGCACGAATCATTTCCAGAAGACACATCTCCAGCGCAATCTTCGGCAGCGGTGAGCGGCTGATCTCATCCTCGGCTGAAAACCAGATGCGGAAATAGCGCTGCAGGTCTTCAGCCGAGCAGGGAGCGCTGAGCTGTTCCGCCGCTTTCAGCTCCTCTTCCGGCAGATCCATCCAGCCGGAGGATTTTCCGCTGACCTTGACCACCATGAGGTCCCGCAGGTGTTCCAGATAGGCATAGTAGAACTGCCGCAAATCAAAACCTGATTCATAGATGCTGTTCAATGTCTCCAGACATGCCGGGGCATCTTCGGCAATCAGCGCCTCGGTTATTTTACATAACACACCCCGGTCCACCCGGCCGAGCAGCTCTTCCACGTCCGCATCCCGCACCTCTTCGGGGCAGTAGGAAAGGATCCGGTCGAGCAGGCTCTGCGCGTCGCGCATGCTGCCCTCGGCGGTCCGGGCGATAAGATACAGCGCCCGCTTGCTGATGCTGATATTTTCCTGCGCCACCAGCGCTTCCAGGTGGCCGATGATCTCCTGGGTTGCTATGCGCTTCAGGTCAAAGCGCAGGCACCGCGAAATTATGGTATCGGGGATTTTCTCCGGCTCGGTGGTGGCAAACATGAATATGACATGCGGCGGCGGCTCTTCCAGGGTCTTGAGCAGCGCGTTGAAGGCCGGCTTTGAAAGCATGTGGACTTCATCGATGATATAAATCTTATAGCGGTCGCGGGAGGGCATGTAGCGCACATTCTCCCGCAGCACCCGCACATCATCCACGCTGGTGTTTGACGCGCCGTCGATTTCGTGCACATCGATCGCCGTGCCGGCGGTTATTTCCCTGCACGACGGGCACTCGTTGCAGGGCTGCTCAAGCGGGCCCTTATTGCAGTTGAGCGCCTTGGCGAGAATCCGCGCGATTGAGGTTTTGCCGACCCCGCGCTCTCCGCAAAACAAAAAGGCATGGGCTATTCTGCCTTCCCTGATGGCGTTTCTGAGCGTCCGGGTTACGTGCTGCTGTCCGATGACATCCTCAAAGCTCTGGGGACGGCATCTGCGGGCGAGAACCTGGTATGTCATGGTAAACTGCTGCCTGATCTTTATCCGTATGGTTGGCTGTTACAGTGCGCTGCGTGCTGTTTATATAATAGGCGAGTGGCTCACAAATGGCGCCTTCCGGAGAGCCTGATAGGCATTCCCGCAGAGCAAATAAAAAATAGCCGGATACACTGAACACACAGAATCATCACTACCGTTGCTTCCTTCCGGACCTGGCGGGGTTCGCGACTTTTCCGTTGTTCAGGATCCGGCTATTATTAATAACTCTATCATACAAAGCTCTCAAGCGACAGTACTTAAGGGGGACTCTAAAAAATAAATTTTTCAAAGCCCTCAATAAATGCAGCGTACTGTTTTTTCTTTTCGCTGTTTATCGTAAAACTAAATTATTAGAGGTACCCTTAAAATAACGCGGTGAAAACCCGTCCTGAATCTCATTTAAAATGGCGGAGAGAGAGGGATTCGAACCCTCGGTACACTTTTGGGTGTACACACGATTTCCAGTCGTGCACCTTCGGCCAGCTCGGTCATCTCTCCAGCGTCTTCTCTATTTGCCGTAACAGCGAACTATGTTAGTGTCCGCCGCTGTTTCTTTTCTCTTTGAAAAATTTCTGCAGCAGGTCCCCGCACGCTTCAGCCAGCACCCCCGGCGTAACGTCAAGGGCGTGGTTCAGCTTTTCATGGCAGGCAAGGTTGAATACCGACCCGGCCGCTCCTGCCTTCGGGTCAGCGGCGCCGAATATGAGCCGCTTTACCCGGGCGTGAATCAGGGCGCCCATGCACATGACGCAGGGCTCAAGCGTCACATACAACGCGGTATCAGGGAACCGGTAGTTGTTAAGCCGCGGGCCGGCGCTGCGCAGCGCCAGAATTTCCGCGTGCGCCGTCGGGTCCTGAAGCGTTATCGGGCTGTTGTGAGCGCGGCAGATGATGGCGCCGTCTTTCACCAGCACCGCGCCGATGGGCACTTCCCCCCGGTGCAGGGCTTCGCGGGCCTGCTCCAGGGCAGCCCGCATAAACATTTCATCAATGCTGTTTATCAATGCAATAAATTCTCAACGCGCTAATGAACAAGTGTCAAATATTCCATATTCCCGGCTAAAAGTAAAGGGGGACTCTAAAAATAGAATTTTTTAAACGATCAATGAATGTAACACATTGTTTTTCCTTTCTGCTGTTTAGCGTAAAATAGATTATTTGAGGCGCCCTAACCCGGACAAACCGGAACCAGAATTAACCGCAAATGCTGAAAAAGAAGATTCAATCTGGAACTCAGGAACGCATAAAAGTAAAAACAAAAATTTCCTGATTTCTTGAGTTCCGGATTTTTATTTTCTCGCCCAAAAAACAAGCAGGTAACAACAAAGTGACTAAAATTCCACAGCTGCCGGTAGCCGCTCATACTCATGCGTCCTGCTGGTGCGTGGAAAGCATGCTATTCAGGTTACGCTCAAGGGGAAATGGTACCGGGTTGGGTAATTGGTGCCCGGCGCCCGACCTACGAACAGCAGAAATTAAGAGATTCCCGCATTAGGGATTGAAACCGCGGGTCTTGGAGAGGATTGAAACTCTTCACCGCGCGCGCTATCACTTCGGCTTCTTCAAGGATTGCGCTGTCCAGGAGCGCGAGATGGGCTCCCTCCTTCGCGGTATTGCCGACAAACGAAATTCTTCCCGTTAAGCCCGGGGGGAGAAGCCCTATAGCTATGAGCGCATTCGGATCAATATGGTAGCCGAAGGCGCCGCCAACAAGCACCTGCGCCACCCGGTCAAAAGAAATTCCGGCATGCTCCAGCAAAAGCTTGATTGCAGCGGCAAGATGAGCTTTGGCCCTCCGCAGTGCATGCAGATCATCCCCGGTCACATATATGTCGCTGGCAAACTCCCCTTCATCCCGGTACAGAAGAAAACTTTTCCCGTCAAGAGTATCTATAATACGCTTACTGACCACAGGATTAACATCCGCAGCTGCGTTCTCAATAAAATCCCCCTGCTGATCGATAACATTAGACGCAATGAGCCCGGCGGCAAGCTCAATCAGGCCGCTCCCGCATATTCCCCGGGGCAGGCTTTCCCCGATCACCGACAGCTGAACATCGCGCGTGATTGCTGCCCGCTCAATGGCCCCGGTCTCCGGCCGCATGCCGAACCGTATGCCGATGCCCTCGAACGCCTCTCCCGCGGTTACATGTGCTGCAATTATCTTCCCGTCGTGATAGAGCACTGCCTTGCAGGTGGTCCCAATATCCAGCAGGAGCGTCGTCTCCTCGGAACGGTGCAGCTGTGTCGCTAAAATGCCTGCGGTTACATCAGCTCCGACATAGGAGGAAATGCCCGGCAGGGTATATATTTTAGCGCAGGGTGAGGATTTGATGGAGGCGTCCTGCGCTGGAAATATAACGCGCTGCCCTTCATCAAAAGAGACATGCTGCTCAAGCACGCCGGGCACTGCTTTTAAAAAAAGGCGCAGCATCCCGCTGGGGGCGGACACGGTGATTTCATAGATGGTATGCGGCAACACGCTTTTAACCTGGCACAGCTCATGGATCAGCACGTCAATGCGCAGCAGAATCTCCTCATTGAGCATCTCAAGCTGCAGCGGATCTTCACGGCTCAGGCTGATGCGTGTCGCAAGGTCTTCGCTGATGTGATACTGCGGGTTGGTATCGGATACCACGGCAATGCTTTTGCCGGTAGTGAGGTCCACCAGGGAAATCATCAGGGTATTGATGCCGAGATCTACTGCGGCGGCAAAAAGCTGCCGGGATGTATCGCCCTGTTCCAACGCGGCAAACTCGCCATCGATGAACACGGCAGTGCACCCGTCCGGGGCGGTCTGCATAAAAGCAGCTATCTCCTGCCGTGCGGATGCAGAAAACTCCAGCGCTGCCGGGTCATCTCCGGGTTTCATGAAAAGCTTTTTCACCCGCGGCTGCAGATCCACGAAAAACGCGGGGTGCTCATCCACCACTTTTACGGAAAAGTGCTGCTTGTTGATGATTTCAACACGGGTGTCCTGGATGACCCGCGCCTGGCAGGAGAGCCGTATGCCCCGGGCCAGCTCTTCCGCAGAAAGGCAGCCTTTTTCCGTGGGGGTTACGGGCCCCATTTTCTGCAGCGACCTGATTTTACATTTCTGGCATATACCCTCAGCGCCGCAGCAGCGGGTAAAATTGAGCTCTATGCCATGGGGATTCTCAAGCTCAATGGTTTCAAAGATGGTCTTCAAGTCCTCCACCTTGAGCACTTTATTTTCAGGGAGAAATGTTACCGTGTGATATTTTTTCATGTGCAAGCAAACAAGCTTTCAGCCACCAGCTACTGAGCGGTGCTGAGTGCAGAGTAACGAGTGCTGAGTTTTTTAGTGTCGAGTCACGGATCACCCGTCCTCCGTAGCACTATAAAGTTTGGCCAGACCAAATTTAGACGTATACTTAGCGATTACTAATACGTTTGTTTTATAACACTGCGGAGGGTGAACTGGTCACGAGCCACTATCCCCGAATCCCGAGCCCCAAGTCACGGGTTCCACAGGTACATAAAGCTCATGGGGAAATATTCCATAAAACCGCTTCCGCCGATATTGAAGAGCTGGATGTTTGCCTGGGAATAGATATTATTCTTATACGCCATGGGCCGGTGGTACGTGACCAGACGCGCCTCTTCAACGCCGACCTGCTTCTTTACCATCGCGACGGTATCATCAAGATACCCGATGTCATCTATTAGCTTTGCCTGCAGCGCCTGCTGCGCGGTAAAGACCCGGCCGTCCGCAAGCATCTTCAGTTCGGAACGGGAAATGCCCGGCCTGCCCTGCTCTATGACGGCAAGAAATCTCCGGTAGAGCGCATCGATAATGTCCTGGACAATTTTTTTCTCTTCCGGGGTCGCTCCTCTGAATGGAGAGAGAATGTCCTTTTTATCTCCTGACTTGATCGACTCCTCCTGCACCCCAAGCTTGTCCATCAGCCCCTTGACGTTGAACTTGGTGACGATCACGCCGATGCTCCCGGTGATGGTTGTGGGGTGGGCGACAATCCGGTCCGCGGCGGTCGCAATGTAATAACCGCCGGAAGCGGAAACATTCATAAACGATGCCGCTACAAACACGTTATGCTTTTTCTTGTAACGCAGAATCTCCTGGTGAATGATGTCGCACGCGGTGACTGTTCCGCCGGGGCTGTCAATACGCAGTATGATCGCCTTTACGCGCTTGTCACGTGCTGCCTTCTCAAGCTCTTCCTTGATGCGGGCAACATCGCTTACCTCTTTGCCGAAACCGAGAAACGAGCGTTTGCCCACATCGGTTATAACGCCGGACAGGTCCACGAGAAGGATTTTATCTCTTCCTGAACCGGTAAGGGTCTTTTCTTCAAACGGCTCGGTTTCGCGCATAAGCGGGATTGAGACAAATGCGCAGCTGCTGCAGCACAGCAGCAGAAGTAAAAGTATCGCCGGTCCGCCGAAGCGTATCACTGATTTCATGCCTGCTCCATGGTAAGAAGCTGTCAGCTGTCAGCTGTCAGCTTTATGTTGTCGATCAACCGCGCCCGGCCGATTTTTACGGCGAGCACCATCACTGCCGGCCCTGTTATGACATCGATATCCTGCAGGGTCTCGATGTCACAGACCTTTATGTAGTCGATTTCAGCGCACTGTTGCTGATCTATTATTTCGCGCACAGTTTCTATGAGCACGCGGGCGCTGCGCTCGTCTTGCTGAAAAAGCTCACGCGCCCGCACCAGCGCCCTTGAGAGGCTGAGCGCGGAGCGTCGCTCGTCAGCGCTCAAATAGGTATTGCGCGAGCTCATGGCAAGCCCGTCCTGCTCACGCACCGTTGAAACCCCGATGATTTGAATATTCATGTTCAGGTCCTTCACCATGCGCTGTATGACCGCAAGCTGCTGAAAGTCTTTCTCTCCGAACAGGGCAACATGGGGTTTGGTACAGTTAAAAAGTTTTGCCACTACCGTTGCCACGCCCTGGAAATGGGTGGGCCGTGAAATGCCGCACAGGTTCTGCGAAACCTGCGATACGGTGATTGACGTCTGATAGCCGCCCGGGTACATTTCTTCCGCGGCCGGGGCGAAGATAACATCCACGCCTGCGGCTGCGCACAGCTGCTCGTCGCGGTCCCAGTCACGCGGATACTTCTCAAAGTCCTCGCCGGGCCCGAACTGGGTGGGGTTCACAAAAATGCTCACAATCAGAACGTCGCCGAGTTTTCGCCCCTCCTGCATAAGGTGCGCGTGCCCCTGGTGGAGATAGCCCATGGTCGGGACAAAAGCAATGGTCCTGCCCTGTCTGCGGCAGGCCTCGGAGAAAGCCTGCATCTCTCTGACTGACTTGATTATCTTCATAGGTGTCCGGAACACTTAAAAGCTCTGGGCTTTGGCGGGAAATTTTTCTTCCTTTACTTCCGCAATAAATTCCTGCACCGCTTTCTTTATGACCGGCTCAAGCTGCGCATACTGTTTGACGAACTTGGGCCGGAATGCGCCCGAAAGACCCAGCACGTCATTGATGACGAGCACCTGGCCGTCACAGTGAACACCGGCCCCAATGCCGATTGTCGGGATGTGAAGCATCGCGGTTATCTCTTTTGCCAGCTCATGGGGTATGGCCTCAAGCACCACGGAAAATGCGCCGGCCCGCTCTACCGCGAGCGCGTCTGCGAGCAGTTTTTGCCGCTGGCCCTCCTCCTTGCCCTGCACCTTGTAGCCGCCCATGCGGTGAATGGACTGGGGGGTAAGCCCGATGTGGCCCATGACCGGAATGTCCACCTCGCTGAGGGCTTGTATGACCGCTTCCATGTTTTCTCCGCCTTCAAGCTTCACCGCCTCCGCTCCGCCCTGCTGGATCAGGCGCCCGGCGTTTCTCCGGGCCTCTTCAAGGGAAACCTGGTAGGACATGAACGGCATGTCAGCCACCACCAGGGACCGCTTGCGCGCTTTTGCCACGGCCTGGGTGTGATATATCATGTCATCAACGGTGACGGGGAGCGTGTTTTCATAGCCCATCATCACGTTGCCCACGGAATCCCCGATCAGCAGAACATCAACCCCGCTCTCATCGAGCATCCGCGCCGTGGGGTGATCATACGCGGTGAGCATGGTTATCTTCTCCCCGCTGTCCTTCATTTTCTGCAGGTCAAGGATGGTGACTTTTTTCATATTTTTCCCTCACCACATAGTTTACAGTAAATTTTAACGATAAATCTCCACCACTTATACACACTCCTTAAGTGTATATTTGATTTTAACTTTTAGTCAAACAGTATTTTATTTGCTCAACGAATTCACTCCTTGACAGCATGAAGTACCTGCCATATAGTTTACCATCAATGTAATAATAGGGACGGATGGAATCTGCTGAGAAATGGATGAGAAAGATTTAAAAGCAATTGAAGGCCTGATGAAGCATCAGATGGGCATTCTGGTTGAGGACTTCAATCACAAGCTTGATATTGTTATTGAGGGACATCAGATGCTTGTCGAGAAAATTGATGCAACCAGGAATGAATTGAAAGAAGATATTAAAAATCTTGATCAGCGGCTTATGACCGCGGAGGTCCGGCTGGATAAAAAAATTGATACCGTTGAGGGACGGCTTAATAACAAAATAGATGCTGTTGAAGCGCGGCTTAATAATAGAATTGATGCAGTGGAAGATCGGCTTAATAATAAAATTGATGTAGTTGAAGAACGGCTCGGCAAAAAGATTGATGATGTAGCGAAAGACCTTTCAGAACATCGTGCAGATACGGAGATACACAGCGCATACAAAGTAAGCGAAAAATAATTTCGCTATTTCCCCGGATGTCCGCTTTCCGGTATCAAAAAAACGGCAGCATCACTGCTTGGTATGGCGCTGCTTTTTTTATGTCATCCATTTTACCTGAAGCTGTATATTAAACGCGGCATTGCGCTCACCGGTCCGTGCATGGATGATGTACCATTGAGATCAATGTCCTCCAGCTTATAGTAGTAAGTCCTCCAGTTCTTTGCATCCTCATCAACAAATTCATACGTTGCACCCTGGGTGGAAGAACCATTGGCCGGAATTAATGAACTGTTAATTTTAACTAACTATTTTGATTCTACCGTTTCAAAAAGACCGCCAGGAAGGTGAATATAAACGCGCAGATGCTGACGAATCCGTTGAGCGTGAAAAACGATACCGTAACCCGCGAGAGGTCGGTGGGCGACACAATACGGTTTTCATACCAAAGGAAAACGGCGATTAATAGAATTCCCGCATAGAAAACAGGGCCCAGCGAGAAGCTCATGCCTACCAGCACCAGCAGCAGCACAGTCCCAGCATGCAGCCCGCGGGCAATGGTGAGCGCCCAGGCCAGGCCGAAGCGAATGGGAATGGAGTGCAGTCCTTCCTGCAGGTCAAACCCGTAATCCTGGCAGCTGTAGATGATATCAAACCCGGCAGTCCACAACCCCACCGCAAGCCCGAGCGCCGCTATCCCCGCCGGGGGGGTGTCGTTCGTCACCGCGACCCACGCGCCCAGCGGCGCAAGCCCGAGACAGAGGCCCAGCACCAGGTGGCTTGCCCAGGTAAACCGCTTCATAAAAGGATACACGGTCATGGGAATGAGCACCAGAGGCCAGAGCTTGCGGCACAGGGGCGGGAGCATGAAAGCGGAAATGACAAACAGGAGCACCGAGCAGGTGATAAACACACCGGTCTCAAGAACCGTGACAGCACCCTGGGACAGCGGCCAGCGCTTAGTGCGCGGATTTTTACTGTCAATCGCGCGATCTGCAAGCCGGTTCATTGCCATGGCGTAGCTACGCGCCCCGACCATGGCAGCCGTGATCCAGAAGAAGGTGTACCGTTCGGGCAACCCGTTCGCGGCCAGCACCATGCCCAGATAGGCAAACGGCAGGGCAAAAATGGTGTGCTCGAATTTAATCATCTCAAGGATTAAGCGCAGCTTTTTCATGTATTCCTTATTCAAATCCCTGCTAATGCCACATATTAAACGCTATTTGCTAACTTTGGAATAAAACCGTACAGTAACTTTGGAATAAAAGCGTACACAAAGTTGCTTTAAAGACACTATAAAGTTTTTTATGAGGCTCCATAAAAATCACACAAGGGAGCTTCAG
>Ga0172368_10000748_pt1 | contig 45856 bp, 38 predicted proteins | sample Lak11m_FD_114540 | JGI IMG/M metagenome (GOLD analysis project Ga0172368, IMG submission 114540) | Freshwater microbial communities from Kabuno Bay, South-Kivu, Congo - kab_022012_11m | ecosystem: Environmental > Aquatic > Freshwater > Lake | place: Democratic Republic of the Congo: South-Kivu... | reverse complement strand
TGAAAAAGGTGCAGAATCACTTAAAGAGACTTTTGAAGTATATTTTCGAACTGAAATGGAAAAACCAGATCTTTTTCTTGTATGCATTGGAACTTCTGAATATAACGACAAACGTTTCAACCTAAATTATGCTTCAAAGGATGCAAGAGACATAATGGATATTTTTTCAGATTCAAAAGGATTGTTTGACAGTATTTTTACCCGTTTTCTGATAAATGAACAGGTAATAAAGGAAAATATCCTTGAATTAAAATCTTTTCTAATGACAGCCGACCGAAACGATATAGTGATTATTTTTATTGCAGGACATGGTCTGCTTGATGAAAATTTTAATTATTATTATGGTACATACGACATTGACTTTAACAAACCTGCTTTGAGGGGAATCAGTTACGATGAACTTGGTGCCTTGCTTGATGGATTGAAGGCTTTAAAAAAATTACTTTTCATGGATACCTGTCATTCTGGTGAAGTTGACAAAGACGAGGTAGAAGTTACACATGAAGTGCCTGTTCAATCAGGCAGTATTTCCTTTCGTGCTGCTGGAATAGGAATTCGCACTAAAGAGGGTTTTGGACTGAAAAATACCAATGAATTGGCAAAGGTCATGTTTTCTGATTTGCGAACCGGTACTGGCTCTACTGTCATAAGTTCTTCTGGAGGAGCAGAATATTCCATGGAAAGTAAAAACTGGCAAAATGGATTATTTACCTATTGCTTGCTCGAAGGCCTTTCTACAAAAAAAGCAGACTTGAACCATGATAACAAGATTATGGTTAGTGAATTACAAAATTATATTCGCCAGCGTGCCGACCTGTTGTCGGGAGGACAGCAACAGCCAACCTCACGTTCCGAAAATGTCAGTATGGATTTTAGAATATGGTAAAATAATAATTCACATTAATCTTTACTATTAAATAATACACTATAAATTTCCTATGGTATTGTTTTTGGTAATGAATGGTTTATTCAATTAAAAATCAAATCATGAAAAATTTTATCGTTGTTTTACTGATGTTAACTGGTCTATCGGCAATAGCACAAAAAAATAAAAATGCTGATACCATGCAGGTGTATATTGGCAAAGGCATGGGTGGAATTTTATTTAGCATATCTACTGAAGAACAGGTTACTGAACGTTTTGGCAGCGATTATTGGCCTGAGGAAATTATCATTAAGCAATATTTTGATGAAAAAACTAAAAAGAATGTTACTATCTACAATTTTAAAATGAAATACATTAAAAAGGGCCTGATCTTCAATTTTACTAAAGAAGAAGGAAAGCCTGAAATGCTGACCTCTATCGAAATTTTTCCTCCATTCATTGTTCGCACCAAGGAAGGTATTATTTTAGGGCAAAGCACACTGGATGATGTCGTTAAAACCTATGGATATGGTCAATGGGGCTATAGCAATAAAAACCAGCAGGTGACTAAAACCTATGATGGCATTGCATTTTATGTGACCAACAAAAAGAACATTAAAGAGTTTGATAAAGATTATTTTAATGCTACCTTTTTACCCATGGTAATCGATAAAATTGTGATTACCAGCGACCCCAAAGCTGTTTTTTACCTCGATAAATAATGATAACCTTAGGCTGAGGCTGGTATATTAGGTTCATCCGATTCTATCATGCCATCCCTGAGCTTAATGATACGGTGAGAGCGGCTGGCAATATCAGCTTCGTGTGTCACCATTATTATGGTATTTCCCTTTGCATGTATTTCTTCAAAAAGATCAAGAATTTCGTAAGATGTTTTGGTGTCGAGGTTGCCGGTAGGTTCATCAGCCAGAATAATAGATGGATTGTTGATTAGGGCGCGTGCAATGGCCACTCTTTGTTTTTCACCTCCTGATAGTTCGTTGGGTTTATGTGTTATTCTTTCAGTCAAACCAACATCGGCCAGCTTTTTGGCAGCAATTTCGAGCCTGTCGGCTTTTTTTATTCCTGCATAAATCAACGGCAGAGCTACATTTTCCAACGCACTCATTCTTGGTATCAGGTTAAACGACTGAAACACAAACCCAATTTCTTCATTCCTGATTTTTGCCAGTCCGTCATCGGTCAGCATGCTCACATCATAATTGTTTAGAAAGTATTTTCCACGATCGGGGGTGTCAAGGCAGCCCAGTAAATTCATCAGTGTAGATTTTCCTGAGCCTGACGGCCCAATCAATGCTACGTATTCGTTTTTAGTGATATTTAGTGAAACTTTTTTTAGGGCAGCAATTTCAAGTTTACCTATTTTATAAATCTTTGAAATGTCTTCTGTTTTAATCAGCAATTGTGTCATAGAAATTTATAAAATGCAAATTTCTGTTTATTTGCAGAAATTCCGTCTATTACCATAAAATTATTTATTGGTAGCTGATGTTTAGGAATATACCTCTTGGACGGGTGCTGAATCCATTAATTTCCATATATCGGGAATTTAATAGGTTTTCAATCTTCACAATGGCTGATATTTTTTTTCCAAATTTGTATTTTACCTGAATATCTGTGAGGTTATATCCTTTAATCAGGTCATTATCAAGTGCACCATAAGGACCTAATGTAGGATTGTAGTACGAATCGTAACGGTGTCCTACAAATTTTGTGTTGATAGAAATATTCAGTTTAGCAATCGGATGGTACGAGAGTGATAAAAACACCACTGCATCGGGCCTGCGCACCAATCCGATTTTTTCATAACTTTTTTCATTAATAAAAATACCACTCTCAAATAATTGAACATGATTTCCCTTAGTCAACGAAGTATCAATATTTGCTATTGAAACCGGTGAAGTGGCATTAATAAAACTGAAATTACCTGTAAAATCAAAAAACTGATTGAGGTGTGATTTGAACCTGAATTCTACACCGAAAATATTCTGTTCCGACAGGTTAATATAAGTATCTCCGCGATAATCGTTTCTCATCCAATCATTACCAAGCGAATCGATATCAATATTTTTATCCCACAAATAAACGTATTCAATAATGTCTTTTACATTATTGTGAAAAAGAACGGCTTCAAAAAATGCTGATTGATGAATGCTTTCTTTAAAACCTAATTCAAAAGATTTTGACCTTTCAGGTTTTAGGTTTGGATTGCCACGGCTGACAATAGCACCCCAGCCTTTATCAGGGCTATATAACCTGTAGAGTGAGGGTGAGTTGAATCCTGTTGCAAATGAAAGAAATAATAAGCTAGTATTAGTTATCTTCCATGATGGATTAAAATTGAAAGTGGCTATATTTCCATAACCTGAGTGATTTGAAACCCTGATACCACCTTCTACCTTCAGCGCCTCAAGTTTATTAGAAAATATTTTTCCTGACATGCTAAAATGAAGAAATCCTGCTAGTGAAGTAGAACTAAGGTCAAGACTATCAAGATTATAATTATTTTCATAAATGCCATAAAAGGGAGACCAGCTGTAAATATAATTAATATTATTCATTTTTTCAGTTTGTTGCGACACACCTACTGCAAATCTTATGTAATTACGCATGACATTCAGTAGTAGTTCATTAGAATATAATAAACCATCAAAAGTGCTTTTAGCATAGGTATGATCAAAAGTGCCAATATTATCAACTACTGACGAATCATCAATGTCAGTTCTTTGCATAATGGAATATCCTCCTGAATAAACAATATCGATTGAAGGATTAAACCTATAAGAAGAACTCCAATTAATAAGTTTCCTTGAAAAAACAATATAACGATTATCATCGTCTTTAAAGGCACCTTTATCGAGAAATGACTTTTGATAAACATCACGGAAATTAATAAAGGTATTTAAATTTTTATTTTTAAAGCCAATTTTTCCAAAATATGACAAATAATTGTATCCATCATCATCTCTATTATTATATGCTGCCGGATTTGTTACAGTGTCAAGCGTGGCATCAAAACCGTTGCATAATGTGCCATGAATACCAGTTTCAGCAAAAAGGCCTGATTTATGAGAAAAATTAAGGCTAATATCATTATCCGATAGGTAGCCTTGCCTCCCAAATAAGCCTGTTGTCAGGTTGACGCTGATTGCAGATTTATCTTCTTTATTTTTTTTTGTGATAATATTTACAATACCTCCAATAGACGATGATCCAAAATAGGTACTATGCGAACCTTTTACGATCTCAATTTGTTGGATATCCGATAATGCAATCTCACTCAGATCGATACCATTATCAACCGAAGAAGGGTCACTGATTTTTAAACCATCTATCATTAAAGTTAAATGATTGCTGTTTGAGCCCCTGATAAATAATCTTTGATTTGCTCCTGGAATTTGTCCAGTTCCAGTCAGGTAAATGCCTGCTTCTTTTTCAAGAATATCTCCCAGAGAAAAATTGATGTATTTTGTCAATTGTTCAGCAGTAATAACAATGACTGCCTTACCGGTTGACATCACATTTTGTTCATTTCGGCTTGCACTGATAATGACTTCATTGAAAGAATAATTTTTTAAACTGTCATTTTCCTGAGAAAAAGATAAATTCACACAAAAACTTAGCAATGACAAAATAATTAACATACTATTAAACGACTTCATAAACAATACTTTAAATTTAACAGAACATTGCATGGAAAATCGTCAAAGGACCATACTTCCTTAGCTTTTTACCCGAAAGCTCAAGATTGACATTGATTTGGCAGGTCTTCTGACTTACTCTTTCTTTGAATGCCTTCCCATCTGTCAGTTGACAAACAGTGGCCTAAGGTGATCAAAGAATATTGTAGAGATCACAGCAGCGGGTACTGTCCCGGAATTATTGCCTTATGCATTCACCGGAGTTCCCTCTTAGGTTTGATTTTGCCACAAATCAAACAACCAAATCGCAACAAAAGTAGCTTATTTTTTTAATTAAAAAATTTTTTTATAAAAATACAATCTTTTTTTTGAGTATCAATTTATAAGGTAAAAATTTATATTTGCACCACCAAAAACTAAAGAGAATGGCTAATAAAATTAGTATTTTTATAATATCAGCATTAATTACTTTTGGTGCTTTTGCACAAAAGCCTGAAAGTGTGCTGTTCAGCATCGGTTCACAAAATGTAATGCTTAGTGAGTTTCAGTATATTTATGAAAAAAACAATAAAAACGATAAAAACTTCTATTCCGATACCAGTGTTAAGGAATATTTAAATTTATTTGTGAATTTTAAACTAAAAGTTGCAGAAGCACGCTCCGAAGGTATTGATACTACAGAAAAATTTAGAAATGAATTTAAAACATACCGTGACCAGTTGACAAAACCATACCTGACAGATAAAAAAACAACAGATAAATTAGTGGCTGAAGCTTATGAAAGAATGAAAGAAGAACTAAGGGCAAGTCACATTTTAATCAGGGTTGACGAAGATGCACCTCAGGTGGAAGTAGATAAGGCACTTGCTAAAATAAATGATATCTATAAAAAAGCTAAAAAAGGAGAAGATTTTGCAAAATTGGCCATTGAATACTCTGAGGATCCTTCTGCAAAGGTGAATTCAGGTGATTTAGGTTATTTTAGTGTATTTCATCTGATATATCCATTTGAAAATGTTGCCTATCAAACCCAGATTAATAAAATTTCCAAACCTTTCAGGACTGAATTTGGCTTTCATATTTTAAAAATTACTGACCGAAGACCTTATCAGGGACAAATCAAAGTGGCTCAAATACTGGTTGCTTATGAAGAGAATGCTACTGATGCTGATAAAATTAAAGCAAAGGCAAGTATTGATGAAATTTATAAAAAACTGAAAGATGGAGAGAGCTTTGAGAACCTGGCAAAGATGTTTTCTGATGATGAACGTTCCAAAAACAACAATGGCGAATTACCTGAATTTAATAGCTTTTCGTTCAATATTCCTGACATGGTCAAAGAACAAGCTTTTAAAATTAAAAATATAGGAGACTTTTCAGAACCTTTTGAAACACAATATGGTTGGATTATTTTAAAAAAACTGGATTTAAAAGGTTTGAAACCTTTTGAAGAAATGGAAAATTATATTCGAAGCAAAGTAAGAAAAGATTCACGTTCCGAAATGAGTAATATCAGTTTGTTGGAAAGTTTAAAAAAACAATTTTCTTTTAAAGAATATTCCAAAAATCTTGAATCTTTCAGTCAAAAAGTAGATACCAGTATTCTTGAAGGAAAATGGACATATATCGATAACGGACAATTTTCTCAACCTTTATTTTTAATTGGTAAGAATGTATATAAACAAAGCGACTTTGCTTCATTTGTAGAAAAAAAGCAAAAATTGGTAAGGTACTCAAATGTTGATTTTACAATAAAAAAACTTTATGAAAATTTTGTCAGTGAAACATTAATGGCTTATGCCGATCAGCATCTGGAAGATAATTATCCTGAATTTAAAAATCTAGTGAATGAATATCTGGAAGGAATGATGTTATTTGAAATCACAGATCAGAAAGTATGGACAAAAGCCATGAAAGATACTATCGGGCAGGAACAGTTTTATAAAGCACATATTAATGATTATTTTTGGAAACAAAGAGTTGATGCAGAGATATTTATATGTAAAACAGAAGAGGTGGCTAAAAATGTTTCAGAAATGTTGAAAACAAACAAGAATGCTGATGAAATTGCACAGGCAGAAAACACAAAGAATCCACTCAATGTTAGTTATTCTAAAGGTAAGTACGAATCAGGAGAAAATAAATTTTTGACTGAATATTTTGGTAAAACTGGTGTTTTTATTTTCCAGGAAGCAGCAACAGGGACATGGAGAGTATTAAACCTTATCAAATATTATGAACCTGAGCCAAAACAATTAAAAGAAATCAGAGGCATAGTAATTGCCGATTATCAGTCATTTCTTGAATCTGAATGGTTAAAAGAACTTAAAATAAAATATCCTGTTAAAATAAATGAAAAAATTCTTGAAGAACTTATCAATAATCATAAGAAAAGCTAAATCAAGTTCTTCTCTGTACATTTTTGCAGCACTAACCATATTTTTAGGTGGGTGCAGGTTGTTTGAAAAAGATGAAAAGCAAGCAGTTGATGCAGAAAAAGTGGCCGAAGTTCATGGAAGTATCTTGTATAAAAGCGATTTAAAGCACCTTTTTACATCAGATATTTCAGAAAAAGATAGCATTCGTATTGTCAACGAATTTATCGATCAATGGATACGACATCAGTTATTGTATCAAAAAGCTTTATCGAACCTCACTAAAGAAGAAAAGAATAAAGAAAATGAATTGGAGGAGTATTACCAGAGTCTTATAATTTATGAATATGAAAAAAAAATTGCACGTCAGCAGCTTGATACCGTTATTAGTGAGGAAGAGAAAAACGATTTCTATGAAAATAACAGAAGTCAGTTTGTACTCAGAAAGTGTATTCTAAGAAGTGTTTTTTTAAAAGTTATTAATAATGCTCCTGATTTAAATAAAGTAAGAAAATTAATTGCTTCAAATAACGATAAAGATATTGATTTACTACATCAATATTGTGTTGGAAATGCAGAAGTGTTCAATATTGACGATACCAAATGGTTTTATCTTGATGAAGTGTCGAATATTATACCCTTAAATGCTGACGATTGCTCTTCAATAGCAGCAGGTCAGACCAGAGAAATTAACGATTCATTATACACATATTTTATCAAAGTTTACGAAATAAAAGCTAAAGGGGCTTTCGCTCCATTTACTTTTGCACAGGAGCAAATTGAAAGTGCAATTATTTATCAAAGAAAAATTGAACTATTAAAAAAAATCAGGGAGAAAGTGTACGAAGAAGGGATACGAAAAAAATACTTTAAAGTTTATGAAAAGTAGAATCATTTATATATTATTCATAGCCGGACTATGGATTCAAGGCCATGCTCAGAAAGCTGTTGTTATTGATAAAGTTGTGGCTATCGTTGGTACTCAGGTTGTTACACAGTCAGATATCGAAAACCAATCAAAGGAATTTAAATTTCCTGATGAGAAATCTTTATTTTTAGGTACTTGTGAACTGGTACAGTCAGCTGTCTTTCAAAGATTGCTTCTTAATCAGGCGTATATCGATAGTATTGATATTAAAGACGAGGAAATTGCAAATGAAATTAATAAAAGGTTGGAATACTTTATTGCCCAATTAGGCAGTAAAGAAGCATTGGAAAAATATTATGAAAAATCAATTGCAGAAATTAAGGAAGAGATGAAAGAACCCATTAGGGAAATGAAAATGGTTCAGCAAATAAGGTCACAGATTACTGGTGATGTCAGTGTTTCCCCATCAGAAGTAAAGGAGTTTTTTAATCGTATTCCAGAGGATAGTTTACCGTATTATAATACCCAGCTTGAAATTTCACAAATTGTTTTATTTGCTAAACCTTCAGCAGAGGAAGAAGAAAAGGCAAAGAATAAAATCAATGAAATAAAACAAAGAATTTTAAAGGGTGATAAATTTTCAACAATGGCTATTTTATATTCAGAAGACCCAGGTACTGCAACCAAAGGTGGAGACTTGGGAATGAGATCCCGTTTTGAGTATGTACCTGAATTTTCTGCTGCTGCTATGAAGTTGAAAAAAGACTCTATTTCTGAAATTATTAAAACACAATATGGATATCACATCATTAAAATGATAGACAGGAAAGGGGAAATGCTTCATGTTGCTCACATTCTTATCAAACCAAAAGTGACCATCGATGCAAAAATTGTGGTACAAGATAAAATTATGGATATTTTACAATTGATTAAAAGCGATTCAATGAATTTTGAATCTGCTGCATTTAAGTTTTCAGAAGATGAACTAACAAAAAATAATGGTGGAAGAATGGTGGATGTCAATACAGGTTCAACAAAAATTGATGTTAAGGAAATTGAAGCAGCAATATATTTTATAGTTGATACCATGAAAGTAGGTCAAATTGCAGGGCCTATTTCTTATTATTATCCTGATGGTCGTCAGGCATACCGTATTATATTATTAAAGTCGAAAACACCACCGCACAAAGCAAACCTTAATGATGATTATCCTGTGATTAGCGAGATGGCAAAAGCTAAAAAAGAACAGGAATTACTTATAAAGTGGATTGGAAAAAAAATGAAAGAAACTTATTTCAAAGTTAATGAACCTTATGATAAATGTGAAGGTTTACAACCATATTTAAACAATCTTCAGGAGAGTAATTAAACTATATCAAGAAATGACAAATTATAAAAATGATGCTGAGGCAATAGAAGGCCTAATTGAACAATATAGAAAACTTCATAAAGAGATTAGTAAAGTAATTGTTGGGCAAGATGATATTATCAGGTCTGTTCTGACATGTATTTTTTCTAAAGGACATTGCTTGTTAGTCGGTGTTCCAGGGCTGGCAAAAACACTGATGATCAAAACAATAGCCGATGCTTTAGAACTTAAGTTTTCACGGATACAGTTTACTCCCGACCTGATGCCTTCAGATATTACAGGTTCTGAGATTTTAGACGATAGCAAGCATTTCAGGTTTATTAAAGGTCCAGTATTTGGAAATATTATACTTGCTGATGAAATTAATCGTACACCACCCAAAACACAATCCGCTTTACTTGAAGCTATGCAGGAAAAAAATGTTACTGTTGCAGGCGTGGAATATCACCTTCAGGAACCTTTTTTTGTTCTTGCTACACAAAATCCTATTGAACAGGAAGGAACCTATCCTTTACCTGAAGCCCAGCTTGATCGTTTTATGTTTAATGTTATCCTTGATTATCCCAGTGTGGAGGAAGAAATCAGAATCGTTAAGGAAACTACATCAGGTATTAATAAATATGTAGAAAAAGTACTGGGTGCAGATGAAATTATTTACTATCAGAAACTCCTTGAAAAAGTTCCTGTCAATCAAAATGTGATGATGTATGCAGTAAACCTGGTAAATAAAACTAGGCCAGGATCGCCCATGGCCAGCCGTGAAGTGAATGAATTTATTTCATGGGGAGCAGGACCACGTGCTTCACAATATCTTGTGATTGGTGCAAAGACAAATGCAGTTTTTAATGGGAAATTTTCTCCTGATATCGAAGATGTTCAACAGGTAGCATTGCCTGTTTTAAGACATCGTATTGTAAAAAATTATAAAGCAGAAGCAGAAGGATTGTTAGCAGAAGATATTATTAACAAAATACTTTAACTGAATTATTTTTATACTGCCTGCCTCATTTTACTAATCGTTTGTAACATTGAAAAAAAATTATTTATTCAGGCAACTTTTTACTTTTAAAAAGAGTCATATAGGTACAGTTCACTAATTAATACTTAATCAATATCCAGTTTAGGGCTCTATTTTTAGAGCCTTTTTTTGTAAACAGGTGTCAGTAAATAAAGATATCGTATGTGCTATTTATACTCTTTTGTAAGTACTTCACCATCAAGAATCATTTGACCATTAATAGCAAGGGCTTTCATTTCATCTTCGCCCGGATAAATTGAAACAGGGCCAATATGAACTACCCTGTCAATGATTTGTTCAATAAACCATTTATTGTTAGCCAGACCACCCGTGAGCAAAATTCCATCAACTTTTCCTTTTAATACTGTTGACATGGCACCAATATCTTTTGCTACCTGATATGCCATTGCCTCAAAAACTGTTAATGCCTTTTGGTCGCCTTGATTTATTAAATTTTCTACCTCAGTAGCATCATTGGTGCCGAAATAGGCAACAAAACCACCCTGACCGGTAATCATTTTTTTTACATCTTCATGCGAATATTTACCACTAAAACATATTTTTGCTAATTGTCCGACAGGTAAGGTGCCTGATCGCTCAGGGCTAAAAGGACCTTCTCCATCAAGGCCCTGATTTACATCAATCACTTTTCCCTGGTAGTGTGCTCCTACTGTAATACCTCCGCCCAGATGTGCAATAATAAGATTTAAGTCTTCATATTTCCGGGAAATACATTTTGCGTGAAAACGTGCAACGGCTTTGTGATTCAATGCATGAAAAACAGATACACGTTCAAACAATGGATGCCCTGCAATCCTGGCAATGTCGTCAAGCTCATCAACAACCACAGGATCAGCAATATAGGCTTTTGCAGAAGGTAAATTAGAAGCTATGCTGTCAGCAATTAAAGCACCCAGATTGCTTGCGTGTTCTCCATATCTGCAATTACTTAGGTCATCAATCATTAACTCGTTAACACGATAGATGCCTGATGGAATAGGTTTTAACAATCCACCTCTTCCAACAACTACCTGGATATTATCTAAGTCTATTTTAGCTTTTTTAAGTTCATCGTAGATAATGTCTTTTCGATAATTATATTGTTCAGTAACATTTTTAAAAGCAGATAGATTTTCTGAGGCATGTTTGATGTTTTTATAAAAAATTATTTTTGAATTTGAGAATACGGCAATTTTTGTAGATGTTGAACCAGGATTTATTGCAAGAATGCCCATAGGTCAGTTTAAAATGTATTTTGATTTTGCTTTAAAACTAAATAGATTTTATTGATTATTAAAATAGTTAATTTTTAGCACAATAATGCAGACAGAGCAATTGAAAGTAATTTTGAATTCTCTGAATCGGCTCTGGATGTCAAAACAAATGGTACTTTTGCTCCCATAATTACTGCAGCTACATTGGCTCCACCCAGAAAATTCAAAGATTTGTAAAGCACATTACCTGATTCAATTGCATTACAGATTAATAAATCTGCATCGCCTGCTACCTCACTTTCAATCCCTTTTATTAACACCGATTCTTTAGAAACTGCAATGTCAAGTGATAACGGACCATCTATTATACAGTTTTTTATTTGCTTGCGTTTATTCATTATTGTAAGCATTGCAGCATCCTGAGTTGCTGGCATGGCTGGATTGACCACCTCGACTGCCGCAAGAATTGCCACTTTTGGATTTATTATTCCTATCCTGTTTAATACGGTAACAGCATTGTTTACAATGGCAACTTTCTCTTTAAGTTCAGGTGCTATATTCATTGCTACATCGCTGACTGCTATTAATTTATGGTAATATGGGCTTTCAAAAATTGCTACATGACTTAGTACATCGCTTTTTTTTATGCCATAATCCTTATTTAATACTGCTTTCAATAAATCCGCTGTACTTACAAGACCTTTCATTAAAATATCTGCCTTGCCCTCGTTTACCATCATTACTGCTGTTGCTGATGCCTTGACAGGATTATTTTCTCCAATTTTTTCTAGTTTATTGATATCCCAATGTAATTTTTTTGCAATTTCTTCTATTTTTACAATATTACCTACTAATATCGGAGTAATAATTTTCATTTCTTCAGCTGCCTTAACTGCTTCTAATACATGTTCATCTTCGGCAGAGGCAACAACCAACCTTTTTTGTGTTAATTTTTTTGCATTTTCAAGAAGTTCATTTAACTTTTTCATAAATATTATTTAATCCTTTAAAAAATTCATTTGTACTATCATCAAATCTTACATAGATCTTTCGAAATCAATCAAAGTGATAAGTTTTATCAATAAGCTCTGATGTCTCTGCCTTCATAGAAATTAATAAAAGCCTGATTGACAACTTTATTTCCACCAGGTGTCGGATAATCTCCTGTAAAGTACCAGTCGCCATCATGATATGGAATAGCAGCATGTAAATCTTCTATGCTCTGATAGATTATTTCAAGTTCTGCAACCATTTTTTTAGGTTTTACCAGTTCTGTTATTTTAGATGTTATTTGTTCATTTTTAAAGTTGGCATAGATATCCTTTACATGATTAACTATCTGCTCTGTCGATAGATTTGCATCTTCTTTACATTTTCTATAAGTGTCGCGTATCAGAAAGTCGTATTCATTTTCCTTTATCAGCTCCAATGCAGCCCTGAATGCAACAAAGTCTTTTAATTTTGACATATCTATACCATAGCAATCAGGGTATCTAATCTGAGGTGCAGATGATAAAATGATCATTTTATGTGGTTCAAGCCTGTCAAGCAGTTTGATAATGCTTTCTTTTAAAGTGGTTCCCCTTACTATTGAGTCGTCCAGAACGACCAGATTATCTTTTCTTGTTTTAATTAAACCATAGGTCAAATCATATACATGATTTACCAGGTCTGACCTTGATGCATCTTCAGTAATAAAAGTTCTTATTTTTGTGTCTTTTACAGCAATTTTTTCTACCCTGATCTTTTGTTTAATAATACGCTCTATTATGTAAGTATCTTTATTGTCAATATTCAACAACTCATCTTTTTTCTTTTGATCGAGGTATTCGTTTAAACCTTCAATCAGCCCCAGGAATGCTACTTCAGCAGTATTCGGGATATAAGAAAATACTGTGTTTTCAATATCATAATTAATTGATTTTAAAACCCTTGGAGCTAAAAACTTTCCTAGTTTTTTTCGTTCTCTATAAATATCCTCATCTGTACCACGACTAAAATATATTCGTTCAAAAGAACATGATTTGGGTGTTTTAGGCTCTAAAAGCTGTAAATGCTCGATATTTCCATTTTTCTTTATGATAATGGCCTGTCCGGGTGGCACTTCTTTAATTTCCTGATATGGCAGATTAAACGATGTTCGAATGGCAGGTCTTTCTGAAGCAGCAACAAAAACCTCATCATCGTGATAATAATAAGCAGGACGAATACCAGATGGGTCACGGATAATAAAAGCATCGCCATGTCCTATTATTCCTGCCATTGCATAACCACCATCAAAATCCCTGACAGTTTTCCCTAAAATGTATTGATACGATAGATTTTCAGCTATCAGGTCAGTAATTTCTTTTTTTGAATAATTTTTACTTTTAAATTCTTTATACAGATGTTCATTTTCACTGTCTAGAAAATGTCCAATTTTTTCTAATACTGTTATTGTATCAGTAAAGTTTAAAGGATACTGACCCAGATCAACCAGTTTATTAAATAATTCTTCATTATTGGTCATATTGAAATTGCCGGCTAATAATAGGCATCGCGTTTTATAGTTATTTGGTCTGTAAACAGGATGACATTGCCTTATATCATTACCTCCAAAAGTACCATACCGTAAATGACCTAAAAGAAGTTCACCTAAAAAGGGAAGGTTTTTTTTATAAATTTCCATATCTTCAACAGCATAAGAAGATTGAAATTTATAATAATCGGAATAAAGCTTATTGAATATATCAGCAATTGGGTTTGATTCAACAGATCGTAGTCTGAACATATATTCACTTCCCTGAGGAAGGTTCATATTTACCATGCCAACACCTGCACCATCCTGACCTCTGTTATGTTGTTTTTCCATAAGAATATAAAGTTTGTTAAGGCCATAAAGTGGTGTATGGTATTTTTCTTTATAATATGCTAATGGTTTTAGCAGCCGTATCAATGCTATACCGCATTCATGCTTAATAGGTTCACCCATTCGATTATTTTATTAAAGAACAAAGATAAAGACAAGAACAAATCTTCGTGATTAAGTGAATGATTAACTTTTTCATCAAAAAAAAGAATATTTTGAATAGATTTTCAATGACTATTACCTTTGTTGTAAATAATTTTCCATGAAAAAAGTATTAATTTGGATATTTGCAATCATAATTACAATAGCAGCTGCATTTTATCAAAGAATTACCGGCCCAACTTATCCTGTGAAAAAACAGATTACTATTGATGAGCAAACATATATAATTAAATTGTTAAGATCACTCGACCACGACAATAAAGCAAGTTTAAAACTGCCAATTAATGATACAACAATTAAGGTAATGGTGCTTTTTCATCGATATAAAATTAATGAACCTTATGATACTATAATATTTTCAGACCAACCTGCCAGGGAACCAAGAAGGGGTTTTATGAAATTGATTTTTGGTAAAAGTGAATTTGAAAATCCATATAAAATGGCGGTTTTACCTGATCAACCACCTGCCGGAAAGCTTCAATATTATCTTGTTTTTAATGATAAAAATAAAATAAGCGAGTTATGTAAGGAAAAACCGATTGTAATTAGGTTTAAAGGTAAGGTGCCAGCTTGGGCATTAATTCCTCATATCATTACTATATTTTTGGCCATGCTCTTTGCTAATCTTTCAGGTTTAATGGCTGCATTTAATGTGAATAATTATAGAAAAAATTTGAATATTGCTCTTATTATGCTGATAATTAGTGGATTTATTTTTGGTCCGATTGTTCAAAAATTTGCTTTCGGTGCATTTTGGACTGGGGTACCATTTGGTTGGGATTTAACAGACAATAAAGTTCTTTTTGCGTTCCTTTTTCTTTTACTTGCTTTTTTTGGGAATAAAAAAAAGGAAAGACGCTGGTTAATTATTATTGCTTCAATTTCAGTATTAATTATTTTTTCTATTCCTCACAGTATGTTTGGTTCCGAGTTAAATTATTCAACAGGAATAATTTCACAGGGCTGAAAATCAATTATTTGCTTCAATAAAAATATATTTAGAATTAATCTAAAAAAATATTTGGTTTAATTATTTTTTAATGTATATTTGAACATTAATTAAAAGTAAATTTCAATGAAAATAATTAGAATTTTGATATTGGTTTTGTCGCTTTCAATAGTAGCTGCTGTTACAACTCAGTTTATTGTAAAAGCTTCAAACAAGGCATCTGTATCTTATTCTGCTGATAACGATAAGAAAAACGATAGCGATAAAAAGAAAAAGAACGATTCTTGCAATGCAAAAAGTAAGAAAAGTGATAATTGTTGCAAAAAAGAAAGTAGTGATTGCTGTAAAAATAGTAAAACTACCGATTGTTCAACAAATTGTGTACATGAAAATACAACGACAACCAATACTGAATCAAAGTGTTGTAAGTCGAAAGATCTCAGGGAGTAGTTTTTGATTTTAATTGTGTTTTTACCTTCCCTCTTTTCAGGGGGAAGGTTTTTATTTATTGTTAAAATGTGATTAGTATATCTGATTTTTTAATCTATACTGGCAATTAGTTCTTCCGTGAGCTCTATATTGTGATAAACATTCTGTATATCATCATCATTTTCCAGTAAATCAATCATTTTCATTACAGATTGAAACTCTGAAACGCTAAGTGTTTTAGTATCTTTTGCTATTCTTTTTAAACCAGCATTTTCAAGATCGAGGTTAAGCTCTTCAATTTTTTTTTGCATTTTACCAAAGTCTTCACGAGTACAATATATTGTTACTTCATCTTCATCAACTTCAATATCTTCAGCACCGGCATCAATTAAATCTAATTCAATATCGTCAAGTTTTATCTTCCCTTTTTTAATGACAAAAACACCTTTCTGATCAAAGACATATTCTAAAGAACCTGTTTTTCCAAGACTTCCGGAATATTTATTAAAATATGACCTAATGTTTGCAACAGTACGGTTATTATTATCTGTCAGGCATTCTACCATGATGGCCACACCATGCGGTGCATAACCTTCATAAACTATTTCTTCATAGTTGTCAGATTCTCCTCCTGTTGCTTTTTTGATTGCTCTTTCGATGTTTTCTTTTGGTAAATTTTCAGTTTTACCATTTTGTATTGCTAACCTCAAACGTGGATTAGCATCAGGATCGCCTCCACCCATTCTCGCAGCAATTTGTATCTCCTTTATTAATTTCGAAAATACCTTTGAACGTGCTGCATCTTTCGCACCTTTCTTTCTTTTTATTGTTGACCATTTACTATGACCTGACATAACAACTTTAATTTTGGTGCAAAATTATAAAATTTCGATTATTATAATTGTTTAACATACAGTATTATTATTCTAATTTTGCCATTTCTTAAAAAATTAAATAAATAGTTTTATGAAAAGATTTGTTATTATACAGATAGCTTTAATGATAATTTTTATTAGGGCCTATTCAGGCAACTTTCCTTCACCTGATGAGGGGATGTGGTTGCCAATACTCATTGAGAAACTGAATTATGAGGACATGAAACGATTAGGTTTAAAGATAACTGCTGAAGACATTTTTAGTGTGAATCACTCCAGCCTGAAAGATGCAATTGTTGTGTTTGGAGGAGGATGTACTGGTGAAATTATTAGTCAGGAAGGTTTATTGCTTACCAATCATCATTGTGGATATGGGCAAATTCAGGCACATAGCAGTGTAGAACATGATTATTTAAGTAATGGTTTCTGGGCAAAAACAAAAGCTGATGAATTGCCAAATCCTGGCTTAAGTGTGAAGTTTTTAGTAAGAATGGAAGATGTCAGCGATATTGTTTTAAAAGATGTAAATGATGGAATGAGTGAAGTTGAAAGGAATAAAATCATTATTGAAGCAATGGCAAAAATTGAAGCTGATGCTAAAAGTACTGGAAATTTTGTTGCAAATGTTAAAGCCTTTTTTGCAGGAAACAAATACTATCTTCTTGTTTATGAAGAATATAAAGACGTCAGACTGGTAGGAGCACCACCTTCTTCGATAGGAAAATTTGGAGCAGACACTGATAATTGGATGTGGCCTCGCCACACAGGTGACTTTTCTCTTTTCAGAGTTTACGCTGATGCTGAAGGAAAACCAGCAGAATATTCGAAAAACAATGTTCCTCTAAAACCTAAAAAATATTTACCCATTTCATTAAATGGAATAAAAGAAGGAGACTTTGCAATGATCATGGGAAATCCTGGTACAACAGACAGATACATGACCTCCTGGGGTGTAAAATCAGCATTAGATTTTAAGAATCCATCAATTGTAAAGATTCGTACCATAAGGCTTGAAATTATGAAAGCCGACATGAATGCCAATCCTGCTGTAAGAATACAATATGCAAGTAAATATGCAAGAATTGCTAACTACTGGAAATATTTTCAGGGGCAAAGCAGAGGCTTGCAACGATTAAATGTTTACGAAAAAAAACAAGAACAAGAAAAAGAATTTGCTGATTGGATTTTAAAAAGCGAAGAAAACATCAGAAAATATGGTAATGTTTTATCTGATTATGAAGCTGCATATAAGGTGACTGACAAATATGAAAAGGTTAAACAATATGCCAATGAAGCAATATTCAGAGGGTGCGATATTATGTCATTGGTAGGACAGTTCAGAGGTTTATATCGTGCAATGACAGCACAAACAGTTGATAATGATAATGTTAAGCGAATATCGAAAATGATAAAGGATGGTTTGGAAAATTATTTTAAGGATTACAATATGCCAACAGATAAAAAACTGTTAGCAGCCATGCTTAAATTATATAGAGAAGAGAATAGTATAGAATTTCAACCTGACATTTATGCTTATATTACTAAAAAGTTTAAAGATGATTATAATAAATATGTAGAGTACCTGTTTGCAAAAACTATGTTTGTAAACAGATCAGTGATGGAGGCATTTCTGGATGCACCCAATAAAGAAACTCTTGAAAAAGACCCAGTTTTTCAGTTGTTTGACAAATTTGCAAATATGTATATGACCTGGATGGATGCCACTAAAGATGCACAGGCAAAACTTGACAGATGTAAAAGGCTTTATATTGCAGGAATGCAGGAAATGAATGCAAATAAAAAGTTTTATCCGGATGCAAACTTTACGCTCAGACTAACTTATGGACAGGTTAAATCATATTATCCGGCAGATGCAGTATTTTATAATTATTATACAACACTTGATGGTATTATGGCAAAGGAAGACCCAAATAATTGGGAATTTGTTGTTCCTTCAAAGTTAAAAGAGCTTTGGATAAACAAAGATTATGGCAGATATGGAGAAGTTGATGAAACAGGTAATAAAATTTTAAAAACTTGTTTTTTATCTAATCTTGATATAACAGGTGGTAATTCAGGAAGTCCGGTGCTTGATGGTAATGGAAATCTGATTGGTCTTGCATTTGATGGTAACTGGGAAGCAATGAGTGGCGATATTGCATTTGAAAATCAGGTACAAAGAACAATCAGCGTTGATATCAGGTACGTATTATTCATCATTGATAAATTTGCCGGAGCTATCAATTTAATAGATGAAATGACGATCATACAATAATTTAAAATTTTAACAGGGTGCCGGGGGATAACAAATGTCTTCCGGCATTATTATTTTTTTAGATGCCACTCGTGATTTTCATTGGTCAAATTTCGTAACCAAAGCTGTGTTTCACTGGATTTTAATATTTCCCATACTTTATTGTAATCAAAACGGATGATATTTGAGCCTTCGTCAACCTTATAAACACCTTCAAAAAGAAAAGTATCAATAGAATAAGTGTAAGTAAGATTATTTTTAAATTCTAAGGTATGAAACTGGTGATCTATCAATAAATCTTTGCCTTCTTTGTCTGTAGCTGCCTCCCATGTCCATGTACCTACAACATTTATGGGAGAGGCATTAAACAAATCACAATCTGAAAGAATGGCAATAAGGATAAAACTTAATAAAAGTTTAATGTAATTCATTTTGATTTTTTTACATTTTTGCTTTAAATAGTAAAAATTTCCACTATTTATTGTTTGTCCAAAATATGATTAATTTTAATATATCGTATGTAAATCAAAAAAGAAATTAATTTTAAGATTAAAAAAATGGAATTACATTCGTTAATAATGATATACGCTTTAAATTCTGTATTTAAGCTTTTTTAACCATTAAATGTATGTTAAATGAGAAAAATTTATTTTAATTTGTTAATGATTGTTATAGTTATCTCAACAATGACTTTCATTTCTTGTGATGATGAACCAGAACCTGACCCATTTTTAGCACCTACCACCGAAACATTAAAGGTTGCTTTATTGGAGGATTTTACAGGTGTCAGATGTGGATATTGCCCTGATGGCCATGTCAAGGCAAAAGCCATTGCAGATGCTAATCCTGGTAAGTTTGTTATTTTAGCAGTTCATGCCGGTAGTTATGCTGCACCTGCAACAGGATGGGCAAATTTGACCACTCCTTTTGGCGATGAGTTGGTAAAGCAAGCAAAGGTGTCAGGCTATCCTGCTGGAACAATTAGTCGTATTCCTGCAGCCTCATTAGGTGTTGCTGCTCAGATCAGTGGAGGTTATGCTATGAGCAGAAGTAATTGGGCTCAGGCTGCTGGTGTGGTTATGACACAAAAAGCTCCTGTAAATATTGGTGCAAAAGCTACTCTCGACACAGCCACACGATTATTGACTGTTAAAGTGGACTTGTATTATACTGCTGAGGTAATCGGAAGTAATAACGTAAATGTTGCTTTGGTGCAGAACAAGATTATATGTAAGCAATCAGGAGGAACACCAGATCCAAATGCCTATGAACAGAATCATGTATTAAGGCATTTCATTACCGGACAGTGGGGAGATGTAGTTTCAGCTACAGGGCAGCCTGCTGCTTCACAAGTGAGAAAAGTTTATACATACACTGTTCCTGATAATTACAATGGTGCTACAATTCCTCCGGGTGGTGGTAAAGTTGTTGATTACAACCTTCGAGTCGTTGTTTTTGTTACCAATGGCAGTGTTAATGTATTGAATGCCAAAGAAATTGATGTAGAATAATCATTATTTTCATTCGTTTAAAAACCGAAGTAATTAAAACTGCTTCGGTTTTTTTTTTATATCTATTTTTGCTACCTGATTAAATCATTTTAATAATCCGCAACAAATGGCACTACATAATATCGAAAAGTTTAATTATTTGTATGCATTTCTAAAGCCTTTTATGAAATTTACATTCAACTGTATTTGGTTTCGTAATGTAGAAATAACAAATAAAAATCTGATTCCGGATAATGAAGCACTTATTATACTTCCCTGCCATCAAAATGCCTTAATGGATGATCTTGCTATTGTATATAATGTGAAAGGACAAACTGTTTTTTTAGCAAGAAGTGATATTTTTAAAGGACGTTTTGTTAAAGCATTACTTTATTTTTTTAAATTAATGCCGGTATTTCGTATAAGGGATGGAAAAGACCAACTGAAAAACAATGATTATACTTTTCAGAGATGTGTAGAAATATTAAGAAAGCGAAAAAAAATATGCCTGATGGCTGAAGGTAATCATGCTGCTGACAGAACACTCAGAACGATTAAAAAAGGATTTGCCCGTATAGCATTTTTAGCTGAAGAAGCTGAAAACTTTCAATTAAACCTCAAACTTCAACCTGTAGGAATTGAATTTGGAGATTATTATAACTTCAGAACCACTCTACTTGTAAATTTTGCAGAGCCCATTTGTGTTGCAGAATATGTTGCAGAATATAAAATCAACCCTCAAAAAGCTATGATTCGTTTAATGGACAAATTAAGAGAATCACTTGGAAAAGTTATGATTGACATCAAATCAAAGGAATTTTACTCAAGTATCTATCGTGCGCTATCGGTTTACAAATTTGAGATTGCTAAGATTTATAATAAAAGGAAAACTTCTCTATATGAAAAATTCAAAGCAGATAAATTGATTATTGAAAAGCTGGAAGCCCTTATTCAATCAAATCCTAAAAAAATGGAAGGATTCCATCAAAGAATGATAGAATATTTTGAATTTCTTAAAGCAAAAAAAATAAGAGACTGGGTTGTAAATAAAGGAAAAATAAAGATGATAACACTGACAACACGTGCTATTTTGCTTTTTTTATCTTTGCCAGTGTTTCTTTATGGTTTTCTCAATAATCTTTTTGTTTTAATTTTTGCAAAATATAGCACACGTAATCTGAAAGATTTACAATTTGTTAGCACCTATCGTTACACAGTTTCTTTAATTACAATTCCAGTATCTTATCTCCTTCAGTCATTGGTTGTGTTCATGATATTTGATAATGTTTGGATATGCTTAGTTTATTTAACTTCTTTACTTCCTTCCGGATTATTTGCTTATCACTATCACATTTGGTATCGAAAACTGATGGGATTGATTCGTTTTAGAAACTTATTCATAAAAAAGAAAAAAGAATATGATGAAATACTGATGCTGAGAAGTTCAATTATTCAAATTCTGGACGAATTATGCAGAAACGAACTTAAAAATTTAGTTAAGATATAGCCGTACATTATTTTCAACTTCAGCCACTGCTTCTAAGGCAGTTATATCGGTATATGCCAGACTCATGAGTGCTGGGGTATAGGTATCAATCGTATATAAGTTGGTGTATATATATTTTTCCAAAAGCTTCATTGAAACTTCATTTTTTTTATCATAATAAAATGTTGTTTTAAACCTTAAAATACCTGAATCAAGGTCGAATTCAAAATTTCCACTTATCAAACCAAAATTAGCTCTTGTAATAAATTCAGTTATTTCAGTATATTTATCTATAAAAACAAAACAATGACAAAATGAAATACATGAAAATATTCCTTTTTCATCGTCAATGTTCAGATAACAATCAATATTGCCATAATTTGCACTAACACCAAATAAAACACTGCTATTTTCTTTTTCAACCTGATAATGCCATTTTTTAGCATTCAACAATGCAATGATGAGGTTATACATGGCTATACTGTTTTAAACATGGTTGAGTAGTCTTTATCAAGGGTGTTTTGGCTGAATCCCTTTAATATAAAATCCTGAATTCCTTTGATTATTGCATTAATTATTTCTTTACGGAATCCAAATCTACCTGCTATTTTATGAAGTAGCTTAAGCTCGCTTTTATGAATGTTTCCATCTATCGAAATCAGGCCGATCATTTCATAAAGTTCTGCATATCTTCGGGTAATAGAATCAGGAATTGAGTATTGATAATGTTTATTTTCAGCAATCCAATGTTCAATCACAGACTGTTCGAATCCCATTTTTTTTCCCAGTTGAATGATAAAACTTTTTTCTTCATCAACAATTTTTCCATCGGCATGCATCAGACTAATCAGATTCCTAAGATGATTTTTGTTTTCAGGATTTTTTGTCATATTTTAATAATTATCAATAACTTATCTATAATGCAAAATTAAAATAATACAATAAACTTTTATTATTGTTTAAAAACTTCTTCCAGCTTTTCGCTTCTTGAACCTTTCACTAAAATTTTATAGCCTGTAAAATTTTGCTCAGAAAACCAGTTTTTTAATTGTCCTGCATTTTCAAAATGAAAACAGGGAATCTCATCTTTAAACTTTCCAAAAAGCTTACCCACCAGAATCAGCAATTTATAATTGGTATTTTTAATCAGGTTGATAATTTCAGAATGTTCTTTATATCCATATTCACCAAGCTCGTGCATGTCGCCAAGAATTATTATTTTATTATTTCCGCTTAGTGCATTAAAGTCTTTAATGGCAAGGCTCATGCTCGATGGATTGGCATTATAAGAATCAAGAAACACTGTATTGTTGTGCCAGCTAATAATTTGAGATCTCATGTTTTTGGGTTCGTATTCTTCTATAGCCATAATAAAATCATGCTTTTCGATTGAAAACAGGTCTGCAATCACTTGTGCTGCCAAAATATTATAGATATTATATTTGCCAAATAGCTGTGTTTGAATATTTATTTTTTCATTTTTCCAAAATAGCTGTCCTTTTAAAAATGATATATCAGTATTTGCAATTCCGTTATAATCAGCATTTGAAGTACCAAAACTTATGCTTTTTGCTTTTTTATGCAATTTATAAATATTTTCATCGTCAGATGAATAAATAAAAGGAAAACCAATGTTTTTGTTAAAATAATCAACAAACTCTTTATAGGCTTTTACTACATTTTCAAACCCACCGAATTCGCCTAAATGGTCTTTGCCTATGTTTGTCATTATACCAATACCTGGTAAAGAAATGTCTGTCAATAATTTATTTTCTCCCAGATGATTAGCCCCCAATTCTATTACTGCAATTTCATGCTCAGTTTTTATTGATAATATGCTTAAAGGAACTCCAATATGGTTGTTGAGATTTCCGGGAGTAGCAAACACATTAAATTTTTTTGATAATACTTTGCTTACCAGCTCTTTGGTGGTTGTTTTTCCATTAGAGCCTGCAATTGCTATAACAGGAATATTTAGGCTTTTACGATAATGAAGTGCCAGATTTTGTAAAAATGCTAATGTATTAGGTACCTTTAAAACTCTTTTGTCACTAATTTCTTTAGGATTATCACAAACAACCATTGCTGCCCCTTTCTGAAGTGCTGCTGTTATAAATTCATTTCCATCGAAATGATCACCTTTCAGTGCAAAAAAAATGAATCCTTCAAGTTCTGTTCTTGAGTCGGTAGATATAGGATGACCTTCTTTTAATAAGTTAAAAATGTGGATAATGTGATTGTTCATTTCATTTTCTGTTTGTTTTCCAGTATTGTTTCAACTTTACATACCTAAGAAATGTGCTGAAAGTTGAAATTTTTGCTATTAAAAAACCATGATATCCATCTAAAAAACCTGATTTAAGGAGATAAATAGAAATAAACTTCCAAAAAGGATGAAATATTATTTTTAATAAATTCGATTTTTCTCCTTTTAAAAACCTTGCTTCAGCAGCAACTGTACTGAATTTCTGAATAATTTCGATGTGTTGATCCACCGAATTAATAGAATAATGTAACAGATCACCTTTCAGGTGTTGAATACTCCCTTTGCTTATTAATTCAAGTTTATCGTGTGGGTTTGTGCCACCCCATTTTGCTTTATATTTATCTACTAACCTGATTTTTGTGTCGGGATACCAGCCTGAATGCCTTATCCATCTACCGCAATAATTGGTAAGTCGGTTAAAACGATAAGCATCATGTTGCCAGTTGTTTTTTACTGTTAAAATTGATTTTTGCAGTTCATCAGATAATGCCTCATCAGCATCCAACGATAAAACATAATTGTATTTTGCCTGTTCAAGGGCATAGTTTTTTTGTTCGATGTGGCCGGTGAACTTGTTTTGTATAAATCTTACCGGATATTGTAAAGCCATTTCTTTGGTTTTATCATTCGAGAATGAATCAACAATCAGTATTTCATCAGCCACAGGAATCACACTTTTTATACAACGTTCAATATTTTTTTCTTCATTGAATGTGATAATAGTAACTGAAATTTTAACCGTATTGGCCATTAGCAACCATTGTTAAGGTTTATTAAACCAATACGATACACCCAGCATTAAGCCGAAAGTCATGGATGTTGTTTTATAACGATTTGATATGTCGGTTCTGACATCTTTTTTTGTACTAACCGGAAAGTAATATTCAGCTATATGTTTAGTTTTGTCAAACTTAAAGTCTTTGTTTTCTATATCCATCAGGCTGCGTGTCCATTGCAAGCCTGTGTTTATCATCCAGTTGTCACTTAGAAGAAATGAAAATGAGGTTTCTGCAATGAATTTAATATTTGTATTTCTGAATAATTCTTTAATATCAAGATAATTTTCAGGTAATATCAAAGGAGCAGGCAGTGTTGAGAAACTGGCTTTGGCCAAAAAATCTAATTGCAGTCCGGCAGAAATAGCCATATTGACAACATAATCTTCAAAAGATGAGTTAAACCTTAAAAGAAACGGTACTTCATAATATCTTAAATTTACTGAGCTGGTATAATTAAATGGTGTTGAATCGTTTTCATTGACATCATATTCCAGTTTACCTGAGTAATTTTGACCTTCATTAGAAATTTTAAAGCCTGTCTGAAATCCAAAATTGGCGGTTCCATTGTATATATAATTCAGTCCATAAGCTATTTTAATGGTATTTTCAAAAACAACTTTGCCTGTATTATTATAATCATTCAGGTCATTATAATTAGGTGTGCTGGTCAATTGGACAATTGTTGTGGGAGCAATATAACTTCCTGTTTGTGAAAAACTGTTTGAACTAAAAAATATTAAAGTTACAGTCAACAAAATCAATGTTTTAAGCACATTTGATCTCATACATTTTATTTTAGGAAATGATATTAAATAAACCCAGTCTTTCAACATTTATTTTATTGATAATAGTACCAAGGTCTTCAGGATTGTCGGCAAAGTTGTATCTGTCAACATCAACAATCAACACTTTAGAGTTTTTTGATGTTTTATAATCCTTGATCCATGCCTCATATCGTTCATTTAGCTTTTTTAGGTAGTCGAGTCGAAGGCTGTCTTCAAACTCGCGACCTCTGCGTTGAATCTGGTTGACTAATGTAGGTATTGAAGCTTTTAAATATATTAACAGATCAGGAGGGGTTACAAAGCGTTCGATGGTTTCAAAAAGGCTTAAATAATTGTCAAAATCACGTTTACTCATTAAGCCCATTGTATGCAGGTTGGGTGCAAAAATATATGCATCTTCATAGATAGTACGATCTTGTATGACTGTTTTTTTTTCTTCCCTGATTTTTATAATCTGTTGAAATCGTTTTTTAAGAAAAAATATTTGCATATGAAACGACCACATTCTCATGTCTTTATAAAAATCATCAATATATGGATTATCATCAACTTCCTCAAAATGTGCTTCCCATCCATAATGTTTCGATAATAGCTCGGTTAATGTTGTTTTACCGGCTCCAATATTACCTGCAATAGCTACATGAGTAAAATCTCTCTGATCCTGACTTTCTTTCTCCTTTGCTGCCATGAAATGTTTTTTGATGTTATAACATAATTTTAATAAAAAGTGAAAATTCAACTTTTATCACTGTTGCAAAGATAAAATTTAACTAAAGTTATATAGCAAAATTGCTTGTGTTTTTAAAGAAATTATTATTTTTAAATCTTATTAAACCAAATGTAGCGTTATCATGAAACCGAATGCTGAATCTGAGTGAAAAAGTATGACATGCTTATTTAAAAATGATATAGTAGTTTTTAAAGTACAGGAATAAATAATAGTATTTTGGCGGAGAGGGCGGGATTCGAACCCGCGAACCGCTTTTGACGATTACACACTTTCCAGGCGTGCGCCTTCGACCACTCGGCCACCTCTCCCTTTTTGTCAGTATAACAAAGAAATTTAGCTTTTCTTTGCCATGCAAATTTCCTGATTTTTTTCTATTATGAAAATTTTTTCAAATGACCTGTTTTTATGGTACTGATGTTTGTGAAAAGTTTGAGTGCATTGCCAGTAGTAATATTCATTATTTCATTTTGTGTTAAAGTGTAAATTTCAGCCACCTTTGATGCGATATATGGGATATAACTGCTCTCATTTCTTTTACCTCGAAAAGGAACAGGTGACAGATATGGTGAATCTGTTTCCAGTAAAATATGTTCAGGAGAGATTGCATTTAATATCTGGTCTAACCCTGAATTTTTAAATGTAATGATACCTCCTATACCTAAATAAAAGCCAAATTCGATTACCTTTTGTGCTTGTTGAATATTACCTGTAAAACAATGAAAAACACCCTTTAATTTATTCCCTGCGTGCTTTTCAACGATATGAAGCACATCATCAAAACTGTTCCTGACATGTATGGCAACAGGCAATCCTAATGTTTTTGCCCACTCAAGCTGTATTTCAAACACCTCAATTTGCTGTTTTTTAAAACCAATGTCCCAATAATAATCCAGTCCGATTTCTCCAATGCCGGCTACGGTGGTTACCGACAAAGTTTCTTCAATTTTTGAAAGTTTTGTTTTATAATTTTCATTAACAGAGCCTGGATGTAGTCCAATTAAAGGGTAACAGTACTCAGGGAATTCACTACATAATGACAGCAGAGGCGCCAGTGTTAAATCATCAATATTAGGTAATACCATCTTTCTGACATTGTTATCAATGGCATTTTGTATGACCTGATGATAATCATCACTGAATTCAGGCAAAAAAAGATGTGTGTGAGTGTCGGTAAAATACATTTCAGAAGGAAAAGGTTTTATATCAATATTTATGGTTGTCATTTTTATTGATGATTTTGATTAACAAAAGTAGCTATCCTGCCCAGTTTTCTCTGTCAAGTGTTCTGAAATGTATTGCTTCAGCAAGGTGTTCAATTTTAATTTCAGCACTTCCTGCAAGGTCAGCAATAGTACGCGATACTTTTAATATCCTGTCATAAGCTCTGGCAGATAAATTCAATCTTTCCATGGCAGTTTTAAGCAGATTAATTCCTGCCTGATTAATTGAGCAATATGTTTTTATCATTTTTGATGACATCTGTGCGTTACAATAAATGCCTTTAAAATCATGGTAACGTGTTTTCTGAATATTACGGGCATTGATTACTCTTTCCCGAATGGTTTCTGAGCGTTCAGCATTTTGCCGTGCAGTAAGTTCATCAAAACTGATAGGTACAACTTCAATATGAAGGTCAATGCGGTCGAGCAGCGGACCAGAAATTTTACTTAAATATTTATGAACTGCATTTGTACTGCATACACATTCTTTTTCAGGATGATTGTAATAGCCGCAGGGACATGGATTCATGGCAGCAACAAGCATGAAACTGGCAGGATATTCGACACTAAATCTGGCACGTGAAATGGTTATCTTTCTTTCTTCCATAGGTTGTCGCAAGACCTCCAATACTGTACGTTTAAATTCAGGTAACTCATCTAAAAACAGTACACCATTATGTGCAAGAGAGATTTCACCAGGTTGTGGATTGCCACCTCCACCCACTAAAGCCACATCACTAACTGTATGATGTGGTGATCTGTATGGTCTGACAGTAAGTAAACCAGTATCTTTTGACATTTTACCTGCTACTGAATAAATTTTTGTTGTTTCCAGAGCCTCATGAATGTCAAGTGGTGGAAGAATGGAAGGCAGGCGTTTGGCTAACATGGTTTTTCCACTGCCCGGAGCACCAATCATTATCACATTGTGCCCGCCAGCAGCCGCTATTTCTAAGGCACGTTTGATATTCTCCTGTCCTTTTACATCAGAAAAATCAAGTTCATAGTTATTCAGGTTGTTAAAAAACAATTCCCTGGTATTGATTTGTACTGGTTCAACCTGTATTTCAGCATTAAAAAAGTTAACAGCATCAGAAATATGTTCAATACCTATTACATCCAGTTTGTCAACTATTGCAGCTTCATTAACATTCTTTAGTGGTAGTACCAGTCCTTTAAATCCATTTTTTCTTGCATTGATGGCAATAGGCAATGCTCCTTTGATAGGTTTTAATGCACCATCCAGCGACAATTCACCCATGATTATATAATCATTCAGCATATTTTCTTTCATCTGCCCTGATGCTGCCAAGACACCTAATGCTATTGGCAGGTCATATGCTGAACCCTCTTTCCTGATATCAGCCGGTGCCAGGTTTACAATAATTTTTTTTCTGGAGGAGACATATCCTGAATTTTTTAATGCTGCATCAATGCGTTGCTGACTTTCTTTTACAGCTATATCAGGCAATCCAACAATAAATGTTTGAGGACGTCCTCTGCTGACATCAACTTCCACACTGATGGTTTGCGCATCAACACCATAAACAGCACTACCAAATAATTTTGCAAGCATTATAGGTTATCTTGTAATTACAAAAGTAGAGATAAGTTTAAAAATTTTAATACTGACAATTTTACTGAAGAAAGGTGTTTTTAATGAAAGTTAACTCACGAACCTTGCTATTGTTTCGCTGTTAATTTTTATAATAATAAAGTAAAATAATTTATTTTCAGTAAATTACTTAAAATCAGGCTCATTAAATTTTTAGTTAACAGGAAAAACTCAGATGATATATTCAATAAAAATATTGCTTAAACTATTCAAATTCTGATTATTACGCAAATAATTATTTTATATTGGCTAAATTTATTATTGAATTTTTTTATTAAAATTATTCTAAATATCTGCTTAATTTATTGACAATTTCTAAAATAGATTTTAAATAAAAATTTTATTGTATTTTTTATGTTTACTTTTTGAAAACACTTTAAACTAACTCATTAAATTTGAATTTCAACAGTGAACAAATCCGTTAAATAAATTAAAATTTAAAATTATGAAGAAGATAGTTCAGTTAAATATAATTTTAACAATGTTATTAAGTGTTTTTTTTTCGCCCATATCAGGTCAGCAGGTGATCAAAGGAAAAGTGGTTGACAATCAAACGAATGAAGGATTGGTCGGTGTAAACATTTATGTGCCGGATAAATCAACAGGGACTACCTCTGACAATAATAGTGAGTTTAGTTTTGTTATCGAAAAGGCTGTACAGAAAATAATATTTTCCTACAGTGGTTATAAAACTTTGGAGGTAAATATTACAGCTAACAATTTTATGATTGTAAAGATGGAACAATCGCCCATAGAGCTTGACCAGATAATAATTACAGCAACGCGTGAACAACAGGAACGTAAGGATGCACCAATATCAATGAGTAAAATTCAAACTATTGAAATCAATGATTTAAAGGCAAACTTTTTCCCCCAGTTACTGGAAAGGGTAAGCAGTGTTCATGTGGCAAATTTCGACAATGAGCAACAAAGCCTTGCTATAAGGCAACCACTTTCTTTTGCCAGAACACAAATTGTCATTCTTGAAGATGAAATTCCAATAGGTCCTGTTGCTTTAACAACCTCAAGCGACTTAAATGAAGTAAATATGACTATGGTAAAGGAAACTGAGATTGTGAGAGGACCTTCTTCCTCTCTTTATGGTTCAGAGGCAGTAGGTGGGGCCGTTAACTTTATTTTAAAAAACCCACCTATTATTCCAACAGTTAGTAGCAGGATACAGGTCAGTAACTGGGGTTATAAAAGAATAGATATGGGATTAGGAAATACATTTGGAAAATTTGGCTTTTATGCCAGTGGTTATTATGCCCAAAGAAGGGAAGGTTTTAGAGAACACACCGATTTTGATAAGTTAACCATAAGCATAAAATCTGTTTACCAGTTTAATAATAATACAAAATTAACAGCACTGGCTACTTTTTCAAATTTTAATAATGATTTTGCCGGGAGCCTCGACAGCCTTAAATTTTATGAAGCTCCTACTTTCAATCAGCATACTTTCTCTTATGTTCATAATAAAACCATACGTGGATCATTGAGGTTTGATAAAATCTGGAATGAGAATTCAAAAACCTTTTTCAATTTTTATTACAGGTATAAATATGAAGATGAAATACCAACATATCTGATAAAAGTGATAGCTTACTATCCCAAAAAAAAATATGCAGGTCAATATATAAATAGCTATTATCATAGTGGAGGGTTTATTGCTCAGCATAAACAAAAATTCAGTTTTCTGAATTCTTCTTTGATATCAGGTTTAAATGCAAGTATTTCACCTGATGTGTTTTATAGTGAAGTAATTGATGTTACAAATTCAGGTGATACTTTTACTTCATACAAACTTACTGGCATGCCTGTGCAGGATTTTGAAGCATTATTAATAAATTCTGCTGCATATATTAATTTTGAATTATCACCCTTTACAAACCTGAAAACAACATTTTCTTTAAGATATGACCGTTTAGACTATAAATATGATAACCATCTTGATCCTAGTTCAATATCTGGTGCAGCAGATACCATTGATATGTTCCATCATCTGTGTCCGAAGGTTGGAATAAATTATATGTTCAATAAAAACATTGGAGCATATTCCAACTTTAGTGTTGGCTTTGCTCCCCCTCTTTTTTCCCAGTTATACAATACTGTTAAAGTCCCTGTTCTGAAACCTTCAACATTTTATAGTTATGAAGTGGGTACATGGCTATCGTTTAATAAAAAGAATGGTTATTTTGATCTGACTTTTTACCAATCTGATGGTAAAAATGAAATTGTAGAAGTATATGAAGCAGGTGCTACCATTAACAAAAGTGTTGGTGAAACAAGGCATCGCGGAATTGAAACTACTTTAAAATATAAATTATTTGCTTCGATAGATATACGTTTTGCAGGTTCGTATGCAAAACATGAATTTATCAATTTCAATGAAGGCAGTAATGATTTCAGCGGTAATGAAATGAATCTGGCACCTCGATTTATTTCAAATTCTTCAATTACATATAAACCAAACAAAGGTTTGTTAAAAGGATTCAGGTTATCTGCTGATTGGGTAAAAATAGGCTCATACTTTTTGGATGAACAAAATTCAGAAAAGTATGATGGTTATGACTTGTTTAATGCCAGAGTTGGCTATCTGTTCAGAGGATTTGAGCTGTGGATGAATATTTTAAATCTTACCGATAACTTATATGCTGTCAGGGTAAGTAAGTCATATTATGGAAATCCAAAGAAACCAACCATTGTTAAAAGCTACTCGCCAGGTATTCCACGTACAATAGAAATTGGAATAGGCTACAACTTTGTTTCAAATAAATAAAGGATATTTATGATTAAATCTTTTTTTATCGTCCTTTGCATAACTATCTTTTCACTATCCCTAGAAGCACAAGTATTTCAGACAGAATGGCTGTGTCCGTATCCCCAGCAGCATGTAAAACAACATGTGAAAATATCTGGTATGCAAAAGTATTATGCTATGCCTGGTAAATACGGTAAGGAAAAATTTATTTTATGGCCAGCAAAAGGAAATTCTTTGACAGAGGTGGAATATATGGACTCACTTACTGTAAAGAAATCACAGTTTTACCTGTTTTCTCCCGACAGAGAATACGAAAAATATTCATTGAAAAATACGAAAAGTGGTTATGCATTCCTATATGATTTTGGAAAGGAAGGATATCATAATGCGTACATGATTAACAAATATTTAATTCATGACACACTCTTTATTATGATTTCAAAAGCAGAAAGATTAAGTCATAAATGCAGAAACGGGCATAAAGATGTTCAGAAAAAAATAGAGCCGTTGATATATCCAAATCTAATACCTTTTGAAATGATCAGGCTGCGTATGAAACCTGGTGAAAACTATCATTTTCTGCTCGAATCAGGCAATCATGTTACTTTCAAAGTATTACATCGGGGAAAAGAGGTAAAAGGTGCAGAAGTAACATTTACTACCAACAAAGACTGGCATAAAACCATTATAACAAACAAAAAAGGAACTGCAACATTTCAGGTTCCGTCTGACTATTTTCCTTCAATGGGAGAACTGAAACAGAAAAAGGTATCTTATTACCTGGTGAAAGCAAAATTTACAGTTGCTTTGGATAGTAAAGACACAAATAGTCAATTTAAATACATTTGCTATACATGTACATATCCGGGTGAATACATACCATCACAATCTTTATACAAATCAAGTTTTTGGGCTGTTATAGTAATTGTTGTTTCTGTTTTGATAATAAGCATCATTGTTATCATCAGTCGCTCTGAAAAAAACAAAATATTGTCACGACTATGAAGAAAATAAGAAAATACATCGATAACTCCAACCTGAGTCTCTTTAGATCTATCATTCAGATAATTTTTTTTATCATTCTTGTTTATGGAGGATTTAAAGCCATCTCCATCAGTGAAAAAATACCAACTTTTGCTTGTCCGTATAATGTAAGAACGGGAGGTACCTGTTATTTAATTAATATTCAACATCAATTACATTCAGAATGGGCAGGTTTTATTACGTGGAGAGGTATCTCTGTTTTGACTGCTTTATTGACTTTTATAGGTTTATTTATCATCCTGAATAAATCATGGTGTGGTTTTATTTGCCCTCTTGGAACAATACAGGATTGGCTTACAAAACTCAGGAGATTGTTTGGGGTAAGATTTTCAAGATACAACAAAACTTCTTTCAAAAGCTTAAAAGTAATTAAATATATTGTTTTGATCTTACTGTTGGTCATTCCTTTGGGTATGAGCAATTCATTTTTCGGATTACCTAAAATAACGGAAGATATGTCAGCACCCTACTGCCAATTATGTCCGGCACGAACAGTTTTGCCTGCTGCCACAGGTGATTTTACACAATTCTATATTGACTTCAGTAGTACAACAACCATAATTATGACCACTTTGGCTATGATAATTACTGCATTATTTTTTGTTGGCTCATTCCTTAAAAAACGATTTTTTTGCTTCTTTTGTCCCATGAGTGCTTTACAGTTCCTGTTTGCTAAAATAGGTCTTTTAAGACTGGTCAAAGTAGGCAATAAATGTACAAGTTGTGGCAACTGTTCTAGGGTTTGTGATATTGGTATTAATGCCATTGCCGATGACCTTGAGAATAAATTTATTGTAAAAGATGATTGTATGATGTGCTTTAAGTGTGTTGAAGCATGTCCTGAAAATAATTGCCTGAAAGTAAAATTTACTGGTTTGACAATATTCCGGTCAACAGATGAAGGCTTTTTTAAAAGATTTTCAAAAACTAAAGATTACAATATAACGATTGACCGTAAATTGAGTAAAAATGACTAAAGAAGTATCTGATAAATTGCAGGAATTAAAGATCCCTGAATTAAAATCCAGCCTGACTTCAAAACTGAAAAATGAAGTATATAAAGCAATATCTGAAATAAAAACTACTTTTCAGGATAGTCCTGAAGGGATGAAATATTTCCTGAATAGGTATGAAGACCTGATTGATGATCAAAATAAGGATTATAAAAATAAAAAAATAATTGCCACAAATTGCATTTATGTGCCTGAAGAGTTGATTTACGCATCAGGAGCAATTCCTGTACGTATTTGCAATGGTTTTTATGCACTGGATCAGGCTGGTGCAAATTATTTACCTGCAAAAGCATGCCCTCTGGTCAGATCTACAATAGGCATGATTGACAACAATTATTACCCCTTTGGTGCAGAACCTTTGATGGTTGTTAATCCATCTTCCTGCGATCAAAAGAAAAAAATGGGAGAAATACAAACAAAAAGCAATATTCCAATTTATTTATTGGAAACACCACCAGTGAAAGACAGTGATGATGCCAGAGAATATTGGCTGAAAAGCATCATTCGTTTTAAAAGCATACTGGAAAAAACAAGCAGACAAAAAATAACAAAATCAAAACTTAAATCAGCCATCAATAAGATTTATCTGGCTCAAAATGAGTTCAGAAGATTCAATAATTTGCGTAAAAATGCTGGAATAATCAGCGGTACTGAAGCTATTACCGTTATAAATACCTATTTCTTTGACGACATTGAAAGTTGGACCACACACCTAAACCTTTTAAATAATGAACTTGAAAAAAAAATTCAAATCAAAAAACAGTTAAATTCAACTGATAAACCACGAATCATACTGACAGGCAGCCCATCAATTTTTCCAAATATAAAAATTCCTTTACTGATTGAAAAACATGGTGGTATTGTGGTAAATGATGACTTCTGTTCATCTACCAGATTTTTATATGATACCATTGCTGTTGATGAATGGAATATGTACGACATGATACCTGCAATTGCTGAACGATATCTGAAGCCCAGTACCTGTCCTAATTTAAGCCCAAATAAAGACCGGGGAAGAAAACTCATCGAAACAATAAAAGAGTTTAATGCAAATGGTGTAGTTTACCAGTCTTTGGCAGGTTGTCATTTATTTGAAATAGAATCGCTTAATATTATTTCATTACTCAGACAGAGTGGAATACCAGTTTTATATATTGAGGTAGATTATAGTCCTGAAAATACAGGTCAAATCATTACCCGTTTAGAAGCGTTTCTGGAATCACTTACTTAAATAATAATGATGGAATATTTCATAGGAATTGATATTGGCTCTTCCTCAATTAAAACTGTTTTAATAGATCAAAACGCCAGCATAGTCAACTTTTCAGTTGTACCTACAGGGTATAGTTTTAACAAAAATTCTGAGAACGCTCTTTTACAATTATTATCAGAAAGAGATCTGAAAATATTAGATATTAAAAGTATTGTATCAACAGGTTATGGAAGGAAACTTTTCAAACTGGCACAGAAAAATATTAGTGAAATAACTGCCAATGCTAAAGGTGCCTATATTATTTCAAAACTTAAAATCAAGCTTAAAACTATAATAAACATTGGCGGACAAGATTCAAAAATTATCATTATTGATGATTCAGGAAAAGTCCAGAATTTTTTTATGAATGATAAATGTGCTGCCGGAACAGGCAGATTTCTGGAAATGGTCAGCCGAAATCTGGAAATTGACATTGAAAATTTCGGGAACATACATTTTCAACATCACGGAACTCCGTTATCTATCAATAATACCTGTGCTGTTTTTGCTGAATCAGAAATAATTTCTTTATTGGCAGAGGGCCACAATAAATCTGGTATTATTTCAGGGGTTCATCATTCAATCGCTAAAAGGATATCAATAATGGCCAATAGGATAGGTATTGAAGATTCAGTGTTGTTTGATGGGGGAACTGCTTTAAATAAAGGAATGGTGGCTGCACTTGAAGATGAGCTTTTAAAAAAGATTTATGTACCTGAACACCCTCAGATTACCACAGCATTAGGTGCTGCCATCATTGCTAAGGAAAATGATGAGTCAAATTGAATCTAATAATTAAGTGAAAATTTTAAAAATTAAGTAATTTACTTAAATTCTTAATTTTTTGTCAATGTAATACCGAATCCTCCTGATATGATGTTTATTTTAAAATAAAAAAAACGAAGCTAGTTTAAAAATATCAAGCTTTTTGAATTTTTTATATCTTCACATTTTGTAGTAAATTTTTAGAATACTTCTAAATATACCTTTAAACCAACACTAAAAACTCTATAATATTTTAGAATATTATTTTTTATATCCGACTATGTTTACCTTTCAGATATTTGATAAACTAATGACATATTTTTTAATGATTAAATAGAAAATTATGAAACCAAAATTGCTAAAAACTCAGGCAATATTGTTATTGCTAATGTTCCCATTTTTATTAGTTGCTCAAAAAGCAAAAATTACCGGTAAGATCACTGATTTGGAAACAGGGCTTACCTTATATGGTGCAAATGTTCTTTTATTACCACTTCAAAAAGGAAATTCATCGGCAGAAGATGGCAGCTACCTGATTGAGAATGTTGATAAGGGTGATTATACAATGCAGGTGTCTTTTGTTGGTTATAAAAAAGTTACCAAAAAAATATCAATCAAAGAGGCAAAATCCTATGAGGTGAACTTTACAATGGTAGCAACAAATTTTGAATTGTCGGAGGTAATTTTAAAAGACTGGTCACAAAAGAGTACTCCTTATGTGAAAGCTGAGTTAAAAAAGATAGAAATAGAAATATTACCTACCCGCGACATAGGAGACTTTCTCAGGCAGGTTCCCAATGTATCTGCTATCCGCAAAGGTGGAACACAGCTTGACCCTGTTATTCGTGGTTATAAATACGACCAGTTGAATGTGCGTGTCGATGGTTTTATGCGTATCGAAGGTGGTTGTCCAAACCGTATGGACCCGAATATTGCACACATCGAAGTGGATGATATTGATAGAATTGAGGTCATTAAAGGCCCTTATGTGTTGAGATATGGCCCAAATATGGGTGGATTTCTTAACCTTGTAACGACTAAACCAACGCCATTTACTGGTAAAAAATTCCAGATTAGTGCCCGTGCTATTAAAGGTTATGAAAGTAACTGGAATGGCACAAAAGACAGATTGAATATCAAAGCCGGTAACGACAGGCTGTATTTTAACCTTTCAGCTAACAGTCAGGATTATGGCAATTACAAAGACGGCAATGACAACCTTGTTTTTTCTGCATTCAGAAAATATTCTTTTACTACCGAAGTAGGTTTTATTCCTATAAAAAATCATGAATTCACATATTCATTTGTTTCTTCACAAGGCCGAAACGTATATTTCCCGGCATTGCCGATGAACGAAAGGCTGGATAATACAAAACTAATGTCGGCAGTATATTCCATACAAAATCCAATAAAAAATGTAAGTTTGTTCAGGCTGATGGCATTCAACTCAGATGTTCATCATGTAATGGATACAAAAGAAAAACCTTCCAGCGACAGTATGATTGGAGAGTCAACCATTGATGCTGTGGTTAGAGGTATTAATGCCAATTTTTCATTGAATCCTGGAAAGGACAATAAAATCTATTTTATTACTGGCATTGAAAATACTCAAAAACAAGGAGTCAGGATAAAAACAATGTATATGGAACCTGCAGAACCAATTGTTCCTGTAAAAAAAGAATTCCTGATAGATGGAACAGTGACCAATATTTATGCAGCTCTTGAATATGAGAAAAAAATTGAATCGTTGACGTTAACAGGTTCAGCACGATTCGACCATAATATTGCCAACTCCGGCCCCATCTATGTGTATGGATTGAAGGCAGGAAAACCAATCATTCAGGATACAGTCATTGTTAATAAAGCAGTATTAAATAATATAAGTGCCAGCTTTGGCATCAATAAATATCTGAATGAAAACTGGACAATTGGTATGGCTATTGGAAGAGGTGTAAGAAGTCCAAATTTACTGGAAAGATATATTACGATGCTGCCGGTAGGCTATGATAAATACGATTATTTTGGTAATCCTGATTTAAAAGCTGAAGCAAATCATCAGGCAGACCTCACAATCAAATACGATAATGACAAAATAGGAAGATTTACTGTAAACGGATTTGCCTCATACGTTCTGAATTATATTGCTGCTAAAGAAATCCCTCCCTCACAATATTTACCCAATACAAAAGGTGTTTATGGTGTAAAACAATTTTACAATGCTGATCCTGTTATTTTCCGTGGTTTTGAATTTACTTACCTTTCTCCTGATAATTTAAACCTCGGAGGTTCATTTACCATGGCTTACACCCGAGCCACTATGACTAAAGCATACAACAAAACAGATATCGTAGAAAATGATCCACTTTATGAAGTGCCTCCAATGGAGTTAAAAGCTAATGTTTATTACAGGTTTTTAAATAGCAAACTGATACCACGACTTTCTTTCAGATATGTATTTGAACAGAATTATGTTTCAGCATCTTACATGGAAAATGCTACGCCTTCATTTTACCTTTTTGATTTTGCAAGTGCTTTCATTTATAATGAACATATCACCATTTCGGCAGGAATCAACAATATTTTAAATACGGCCTATTACGAACATCTGAACCGTAGAATTATTGGTGAATCATTTGATTTGTATGAACCGGGAAGAGTGTTTTTTATTAATATTATTGGAAAGATTTAATTAACATAAAATAAGTAAAATCATGAAAAAGATTAGATTAATAGTAGCCATCATAACAATTGCAATAGCAGGATTGGGTTTTATTTCATGTGAAAAAAATAATGACTTTCATGTTGTAACCTATGTTGTAAAAGGCCTCACAAGTGATTTCCAGGTAGGCTATCTGGATGAAAATGCCATGACTGTAAAAATTGATTCACTAAAAATCACTGATAAAGCTAAAGGATGGACTTATAGTTGGAAAGGTAAGCCAGGGGCACTAACTTATCTTTATGTCAGATACAAAGATGATGTTGACATGATGTCGAAGTTTTATGTAGCAATTCTTGTTGATGGAATGGCTATTGAACAGACATACAACTGCGATATGGCTGATACCACCAGAGAATATCCTTATCAGGTTGTTCGTCAGGGATATATTCCATTTTAACTTGTAATCAGAAAGCTACTTCTTTTTTATCCTGAACCAGAGAAATCAGTGAAAGGATGATTTCTCTGGTTTTTTCTTTTATTGACTATAAACTATAAAGATGTGAAAACAGTATTTTAATGCCAATGGCAATTAAAATCAGTCCGCCAGAAACTTCTGCTTTCCTTCCCAAATGTTTTCCTGCATTTTTACCAAACAACATTCCCAGCATAGCAACAATGCCGGTTATAATTCCAATCATTGCCGCAGCAAGTAAAATCCTGATCTCTAATATGGCGAAGCTAAAACCTACTACCAATGCATCAATGCTGGTTGCCAGTGACATCAGCACTAAAGTAGGAATATGCAGTGGATTCTTTGTTTTTTCTTTTTTTTCTGTTTTAATACTATCAATAATCATCTTAAGTCCAACAAGAAATAGCAGTCCAAATGCCACCCAATGGTCAAAATCAGCAAATATATCTTTGACAGAACTTCCGGCCAGCCACCCGATAACAGGCATTGCTGCCTGGAAAAATGCCAGTGAAAATGCAATTTTAAAAGCATCAAAAAATCTTAACTTATTATCCTTCAATCCACTGGAAACAGAAACTGCAAAGGTGTCGAACGACAAACCGATAGCTATGATAAGGATAGTCAGGTAGTTCATGACTGATCAATAAGTTGGCTGTATGTTTTTTTCCCCTTCAGAAAATATTGCAGGGCAACACTTTTAGGAAACATTTTGCGATAAATGTCTTTATCAGATACTTTTCTCATTTTCTGTACAGCTTTTCTTTTTTTCCATACTAAAGAAAAGTGAAAAATGATCCACAGATAAGCATTGATCAGTGCTTTTACCCTTAACCACTGAAATTTCGACAATGCCCAGCCCATGGTCATGCCATCGAGGAAAAGCCTGCTGACGACAAAAAGAGGCAGATTTTTACCTTCCAGACATTTGAGCATCATAAACACTGAATTTCTGTGATTCCAGTAGAGTTTTTTGTAGCTTTCATACTGTATAATGCCACCACCATAATGGTAAACTATCGATTCAGGTACTACCATCAATTTGTAACCGGCCAGATTGATGCGGTAACATAGGTCAATTTCTTCATAATGGTGAACAAAATCGACATCCATATCACCTGTGTCAGTCAACACCGTAGCACGCAGAAACATGGCAGCACCGGTTGTCCAGAACACCTCAGCTATGTCATTGTATTGCCCTTTGTCTTCTTCAATAAAATCAATTATTCGCCCACGGGTAAAAGCATAGCCATATTTATCAAGGTGTCCGCCTGATGCTCCTGCATACTCGAATTTATGTGGTTCAAGCAGAGACAAGAGTTTTGGCTGCACTGCCCCCACACTTTCATCATTTTCACATAGCGATACCAGTGGTTCCAACCATGAAGCCTCCACCTTAACATCATTATTTAAAACCACAAAATATTTCCCCTTTGCAAACTTGAAAGCATTATTATAAGCAAGGCTGAAACCACCATTTATACCATTCTGAAATATCTGAACAGCAGGATATTTTTGTCTGGTATATTCCACACTGTCATCAGTACTCAGATTATCAATCATAATAATCTCGTAATTTGAATAGGTTGCTGCCAGCAGTGAGGTAAAGCAATCATCAAGGAATCGTTTGCCGTTGTAGTTCAGTACAAGAACACTTACCAAAGGTTTTTGATTGTTTTCCATCATTAGCATTCTTCAATTTTATGGTGTTTCCACCTGTTGTGTGACCATAGCCAGTTGTCAGGCTGTTCATGAATAGCATTTTCAAGTTTTCTGACATACATGTAAGTCAGTTCATTGGGCGACAATTCTTTTGGATGGGATGATAATAGTTCTATAGAACCAAGATATTTTCCTTTCCCAATTCTTTTCAAATCGGCAAAATAAACAGGATTATTGTATTTTCTGGCTATTTTTTCAGGTCCTGTAAAAAAAATGGTATCTTTTTCTAAAAACTTCACCCACAGATGCTGATCGCCCAAAGTAGGAGACTGGTCGTTTAAAAAACCATATACAATACCTTTTCCTGCATTTTCAAAAATAGTTTTTACAATATTTTTCACCGGGACAGGTACTGTATTAAACCTTGTTCTTGTTTTAAACCACAACCATTCAACCCAGTCGGTTTTAAAAGGTTTATAGGCACCATATAGTTTTTTATTCATAAAAAATGGTAGAAATTGCGAGCCTATTTCAAAATTTCCCCGATGAGCAAAATACAACATCACATTTTGTTTTTCTGACAAAAACTGTTTAAGACTTTCTGTTTCATGCATTTTTACCATTTTTTTCAGCTTGATCTTTGATATGCTCATTAATTTTATTGTTTCTACCATTACTTCACCAAAATTCCGATAATAGTGGTGACATATATGATGTATTTTTTTTCTGTCAAATTCAGGAAAACTTGATTGCAGATTTCTCAAAATAACTGATTTTCTGTATTTAAAAACATATTCCAGTAAAATACTTATCAAATTCGCCAACAGGTACAATAAAGGTAAAGGTGCAAGCGATAAGATGTAAATAATAAAAAACAGCAGATATTTCACTGAAACTGGCATTTAATCAAGGCTGTAAAAATAAGCCTATTCCATAAAGTCGTTATCAATAAAATCACCGAAAAATCTTTCATCGTTGGTATTCAGGTTATTAAACTTGCTGATGATGTCTTTCCATTTGTCATTGTAAGGTTCGCCCCTGGCATCTGAATGGATCAGTTCAAATTCATTCAGGGCACCTGTGCGGTTAAAAAAAACAAATCTTTTATTACGCTGACTTTCATCAAGTATATAATAATGCCAGATTTGATAGGGATAGGTCAGCGATTGTCCATTCGATTCGCTGATGGTGTTGGGTGGACCGTAATTTAAAAACACTCTTCCCCTGTCTGTCAGATAACCTTTACGCAATGGAGTTGAAAATTGCCTGTTGCACTCCTCAATACTTAATAGAAAACGCATCCAGCTTTCTCCTGGATTGATACTGTCACGATTAATCCAATAATTATAAAAATTTATTTGTAACTCATCAAGATTATTTTCTTTTGCCATCAACTGAACCTTTCCCAATTCATTTGCTTCTGCAATAATCTCAAGATATTCAAAGAAAGTATGCAATTGTTCAGTTGAATATTCTTTTACCGTTTTTGCAAACTCAATTTTGTTGCTTACGGGTGAAATAGCCATAAAAAAATCATGTGTTCTGTTTTTTGTGAAATATGCTGATTTTGATTTCAACAATTTATTATCATTGGAATAAACTTCAATGATAAGTTCATAGTTCCCTTCCAGTAATTGACTGATATCAAGACTACCGAATATATAGTTTGTTTCTGAAGGACTTTGTCTGGCCAACTTTTCAATTCCATCCATTGCGATAGAATCCTTTTTGATGTAATATTTAATAAAGAAACTCTCCTGGTTTACAAATCTGTTAATATTATATAATTCAGTATAAAAATAAAGACGTTTCTGATTATTAGTAAAAGAATTAAAGACATTTGGTATCAGGTCATAATTATTTCTGCTGAATTTATTCTGAACTTTTGTCTGGTAAAAAGTATCCAGCAACTCAATGGCAGAAAATGTAAGCGTATTCAATAACAATCTTGAGTCAATAATTGTTTTGAAAGTTGTGTTATTGTCGTTTTTATTGTTGTCAGAAATACTTACTTCAAGAGTATAAATGCCATAAGGTAGCTCAATACGTTTAAGGTCGGTCAGTGCATAATTCAGTTTTGTGGTATCAACAATTTCCGGACTAATTAAATTGTATGATTTTAAAAAAACAACACTATCTCCTTTGCTGAATTTTAAATGATAATTAAGTGATGCATTATATCCCTTACCTTCGCTGTTTTTCAGACAAATACTGTTTACTGGTATTTTCAGATAAAGCTCAATAAATCCGTTTTTCTGGTCATTTTTAAATATAGCATGATTAACTATCACAATAATGGCTGATGTTTGGTTTGGTAACAGGTTAAATAAAACAATGAAAAAAAGTAAGACAATATTTATTTTTTGATTTTTTAATGCCTGTTTTAAGTACAGGATAAATGTTTGTTTCCTGATTTGTGATAGGGCCATTACTAAAATATATGATGCAAAATTAGGGTTTATTTAATTAAACTGAATACATGCTCAGTCATAAATTAGTTTTTTAGTATGAAACTGAATGGTAACGTACTTTTGCAGTAAATTAAACTATGGATAATATCACATTTACACCTGTTAGCGTGCTTGGAGAGTTTGGATTAATTGATTTTCTGACGAAAGACAGTCCATTGGTCAGTAACAAAACCATTAAAGCGGTAGGAGATGATTGTGCAGTTATTGATATGCAGGGAAAAAAGATGCTGCTGACCACCGATATGATGGTTCACGGTGTACACTTCGACCTTGACTATTTTCCTTTACAACACCTGGGCTACAAAGCAGTCACTTCGTCAATTTCCGATGTTTATGCAATGAATGGCATTGCCAGCCAGATCATTATTTCTATTGCAGTAAGCAATCATTTTTCTGTTGAAATGTTAGACCTGCTTTACAGCGGAATAAAAAGTGCCTGTGAAAAATACAGACTCGACCTGGTGGGTGGTGACACCACTACACTGGGTAAAGGTCTCATTATCAATATTTCAGCTGTTGGTTTTGCCGATGAGGAAAATATCGTTTATCGCAACGGTGCAAAAAAGAATGAAATTATTTGTGTTAGTGGCGACCTTGGTGCTGCCTACACCGGATTGCTTGTGTTGGAGCGTGAAAAACAAGTTTATTTGGTCGATAAAGACATGGAACCAAAGCTGGATGATTATGAATATATTTTAAGAAGGTTTCTGCACCCTGAGGCAAGGAAAGATATTGTAGAGCTTTTCAGCCAGCTAAAGATAAAACCTACCTCAATGATTGACATTTCTGACGGACTAAGTTCTGAACTACATCATATATGCAAACAATCGGGCATGGGAGCTAAAATATTTGAAGACAAACTGCCTCTTGACCCGCTTGTCATCAGCACTGCACGTGAACTGAATCTCGATCCGGGTATTTGTGCACTCAATGGGGGAGAAGATTATGAATTGTTGTTTACCATTTCGCAGGATGATTTTGAAAAAATTAAAAATAACCCTGATATCACACCTATTGGTCATATTACTGATGACGATTATGGCATTAAACTAATTACCAAAGTGGGCAGCGAACATGATTTGATAGCTCAGGGTTGGAAAGTTTTTAACAAGTAAGAACAATGAAGCCTTTTTTAATTGTTTTATTCCTTTTATTGTTGTTGGCTGATGCTGATGCACAATCATTGAAACTGCTCAATAAAAAAGGGAATTTCTATCAGTTATACGAACTGTCAAATCTTAGTCCAGGTGTTTTTATTGTTGATTTGGAACAAACTATAACAGGACTTTCCATTACTTCAAATGACAAAAATATTTTTGGAAAAATCTACATTTTAGTTGGTAACGACAGCTTTCAGTTAAGTGAAAATACAGAGGTCAAAACTGCTGAAATCCCTGTTAAATATTTCTCCAATTTAATTAACTTTTCAGCACCACTGCACTCATTTTTAATTTATTCTGAATTATCAATTGCTGCCATACAGCTTCATCTTTATAATGCAACATATACAGTTAAACCGACACGAAAAAACAGTGATTCAACAACTTTTATAGATTGTTCAAAGCCTTCTATGATTTATCCCTCAACCTGGCGAAGTGGATTGCCTGCCCCTAAAGTAGCTCCAACATACACACAAACCGAACACATTGTCATTCATCACACAGCAGGTTCAAATACTGAAACTGATCATCTTTTGACTATCAGGAATATTTACATTTACCATACCCAAACCAATGGTTGGGATGATATTGGCTATAACTATCTGATTGCACGTGATGGAACTATTTATTCCGGGCGGGACGGACAATCATTAATGGCTGATGATTTTGTTAAAGGTGCTCATTTCTGCGGTAAAAATGCCAACACCATGGGCATCAGCCTCATGGGAGAATACAGCATTGTTCTTCCTACCGCTCAGGCATTACTCTCCCTGAAAAAGATATTGCTTTGGAAACTCAACAAAGATGATTTGAATCCCTACGATACTTTTGATCATCCAAAAGGCAGCATTGATGCAATTCCATTACCTGCTGTATGCGGACACCGTGATGGCTGTGCTACTGAATGCCCCGGCCTGGCTTTTTACATGATATTTCCTTCAATTAAAGCAGAACTTGATAGCCTTTTAGCTCTTTGCCAATCACAAACAAACCACTTTACTGAAATTAATAAAGTAAAGGTTTTCCCTAATCCCGCTGTTGATTTTATTTCTATTGTTATTCCTGAAAATAAAGCTTTCAAAGTTTATCTGTATGATTTAAACGGTAAGCTTATTGCCGAAAAAGCATCTTCCACTTCTTCCATGCAAATTGATGTTTCAGCGTATCCAAAAGGAATGTATTTGCTGAAGCTAAATACATCTGATAAATTATATCATTGCACGATAAATCTTAATTGAACTGATTCTTTCAGTGAATATAATCTCTCAAATGATTTGAATCGCTTTTTATATGTTTAAAATTTCTTAAACACTACCAGTCATTCTGAACTCGTTTCAG